>ERZ761602.1175-NODE-1175-length-49784-cov-6.863178_pt1 | contig 49784 bp, 44 predicted proteins | sample MGYA00512165_ERZ761602 | MGnify/ENA primary metagenome ERZ761602 (study PRJEB28899, sample SAMN02445085) | bioreactor sludge metagenome | biome: EBPR sludge; isolation source: Thorneside wastewater treatment plant | place: Australia: Brisbane, Thorneside...
CCGACGCCCCGGCCCCCGGTGCCGCAGGCGACGAAGGCAGCATGGCCGAGCGCCTCGCGAAGGCGCGCGCCTCGCGCGTCATGGGCGCACACGCGATCGCGCGTTTGCCGGAGCCGCCGCAGGCCGCGCCGAGGCCGCCGCCCGAGGCACCCTCGGTGGGCGCGCCCCAGCGACCCGCCACGCCGCCGCGCGCGCCCACGCCGCCCACGCGCCCGACCGGCGCCGCGCCGGCGCCCGGCGCGCCCGGCGCGCACAAGCTCAGCGCGGCCGAGATCCTCTTGCAGAAGCGGCGCGGCAAGCCCGGTGGATGAGCGCGAGGCGAACATGCAGAGCGGACACGATCGATTCGACGCCGAGTACTACGATCGCTTCTACGAGCGGCGCGCCACGCGCGTGCAGGGCAAGCTCGACGTCGCGCGCCATTGCCGCGGCGTGCTCGAGGTGGCCCGCTGGCTCGGCGTCGAGATCGAGAGCGTCGCGGAGGTGGGCGCCGGCACGGGTCTCTGGCGTGATTGGTTCGCGAAGCGATGCCCGGGCGTGCGCTACGTGTCGACCGAAGCCAGCTCCTACGCATGCGAGCGTTATGGCCACCAGCGCCTCGACATCACCAAGAAGCCGCTGCGCGGCCGCTACGATCTCGTCGTCTGTCAGGGCGTGCTGCCCTACGTACCCGCGCAGGATCTCCCGAAGGCGATCGCTCACCTCGGCGCCATGTCGAAGGGCCTGCTCTTCCTCGAGTGCCAGACGAGCCGCGATCTCGCCTGTGCGGTCGATCTGCAGCTGAGCGATCCCGAGCTCGCCGCGCGGCCGGCGTCCGCCTACCTCGAGCCCCTCGAGAAGCACTTCCTCATGCTCGGCCTCGGCCTCTGGGCCTCGAGGCGCAGCGATCTCGTGCTCTACCAGCTCGAGAGCGGCACGCTCGCGCGCTCCGACTGAGAATCGCTGGGTGGAGCCGCGATCTCCGTGTGTCGCAACGAATGACCATCTGCGCGCACGGATTGACCATGGGCCACTCCCGCGAAGGTGCGCTATCCAATCGACCGACTCGAGGGGCCGAGTGCCGTTCGGTGGGTTTGGCGCGGGGGGAGGGTACAGGCCCGAACGCGCGCAAGCGGTCGTGGAGAAGCGATGCTCATCAAGTTCGGACAGTTCATGCGTGCTCGTGCAGTGGCATCACTCCTCTGCGGCGGCTCGTGCCTCGCCGGTTGTACGAGCACCCCACCGATCGTCGCGCCGATGCGTCAGGTTCCGCGGGTCGAGCTAGGTGCGCCATCCGACAAGGCACGGGTGGTGTTCGTTCGTCCTTCGGCGGCGTTCGGGTCCGACAACTTGGTGCAGATCGACGATGGTACCACCGAGACCATTGCATTCTTGGCCAATGCGGCAGCCGTCGCGGTGGACCTCGCTCCGGGGCCTCACGAGCTTTGCGCCTCGTTTCACGCCGATTCCACTTTCGTGCCGGGTGTGGTCGCCGGATTCAACACGACGTCCGCGGCTGGGCAGTTCTCAGGGGTGCTGATGCTGGCCAACCTGGAGGCGGGCAAGACCTACCTGGTCGACGTCGACTTGGTCTCGCACATGATGACCCCCGCGACGGCCGATCTGGTCGGTGCGCGCCCAGGATCTGCACTCTGGGGTGAGCTCGTCGACGCCCTGCCGCGGCTCCGCGCCGTCACGACTGCAGGCAAGATCCCGCAGCCCAATGGCGGCGCGTTGGAGGCATGCCGTCGCGTCCGCGAAGCTGCGAGCCCGGAGCGGGCGACTGAAGCGACGCTCGGGCCAGCGCACGGAGCACAGCTGTAGGCCGAGCTACTGCCGGATCCGAGCTTGCAGCGCGGGAAGACACCCGAGCTCGGTCCGGGGGCAGCGTCGACTTCGGTCGCGTCGAGAGGGGGACTCGAGCGCGCGGGCGCTCGGGTACTCCAGGTCGAGACGTCCGTATCGATGGCGACGTGGGCATTCGCGAACAGACAATCCAGTCACTGCGCTCGAGGTCGTCATGAAGTGGAACGTACCGACGAAAGTGTCGCCGAGCCGTCCATGCTCGCATCGACTCCAATCGCGCTGCGATGCAATGGTGGCCCTGGCGCTCGCGATGGCCGCAGCGCAGCCCGCCAAGGCAGACGAGGTCAGGCTCACGGACGGTGGCTCCGTCTTGGGGCGAGTCGTCTCGGAGTCGCCCTCCAAGGGAGTCGTCGTGCTCCTTCGCGATGGCAGCAGCTACTCCGTGCCAGCCGCGTTGGTGAAGGAGGTCGTCTACGACGACGCTTCGGCGCCTGGCTTGGAAGCGCCCGTTCCCAAGGGCGCTCACCCCAGCGAGGTGTCGGCGCCCGCACCGCCACCGACGCGGGACCGCGCGCGACCGACGGAAGGAGAGGGGACCCTCCGTGTGAGCGCCGCCTCATCTGGAACCGTTTCGGTGAAGTCAGCCACCGAGAGAGGGGCGCGATGGGAGCGGAAAGGTCGGGTGCGCGAGGCAGAGGGCAGCATCGAGGTGCCACTGACGGAGGGGCTGTGGGAGGTCGAGATCGAGTTCGACATCGGTGGTGGCGCAAGCCAGCGCGCCGTCGTGAATCCAGGTGCGCTGACCAAGCTGCGCCTCGGTCACTGGCAGGAGGCGCCCTGGGTCGAGGCTCATCGTGGAGCGCACTTCGGCCTGATGGGGTACTTCAACTCGCAACACGTCCCTGCTTCGGACGCGGTCATCATCGGGCCTTCCGGCCAAGCATTCGCGAACATCTCGTTGAATGAAGCGCTCGAGCTGCGGGTCGGTGGTGAGCTCGGGTTGGCGTTCATCGATGGCAATGCGACCGGGTCGCTGCTCGCGTTTGGGTCCGTGGTGTTCAACACTCCTGGAGGGGTGTACCGACCCTACCTGGGTGCGGGGGCGGGGACCAACGTCGCGGTCGACCATCGTCGCCAAGTGAGTGGGTCTGCGGTGACCGAGTCCTACGAGCCGGTCTTCTACCCACGTATCGACATCATCGTGGCGCCGCTGCACTTCGGAGTCGGCGAGAGGCGCGAGTGGTCCATCGACCTGCGAGCCCCGATCTCGATCTTCACCAGGCACGAGCCGAGACCCGCCGTGCCGGCGTTCTCCTTCGGGATCGGAAGGGTGTTCTACTGATGGTGCCCTTCGGAATTGAGGTGCGCTCCGTCTTGGCTGGGCTCGTCGCCCTCGTGGCCTATGCGGTCCCGGGCGGGGTTTTCGCGCAAGAGCCGGTCGATACGGTCTACCTGATGGACGGAGGGCGGCTCCGCGGGACGGTGCTCGTCGACAGCGAGGCGCTCGGCGTTCGTATCCTTCTCCTCGACGGCACGACGCGCGATCTCCCGGCGGACGAAGTGAAGCTCGTGCAGCGCGGCGGGGGTGCGACTCGTGGGGCGAGCATGTCCGATCCTCGCTCTTCGGCGCCCGAACCCACGAGGGCCGATTCGCGGGCTGGTGCGCCTCCCTCCAGCGATCCCACGGAGGCGACTGGCGCGGGCGCAGTGGGTGAAGTCGACCCGTCGGAGCTCCCTAGATTCTTCTTCGTCGGGTTCAGCACGACTGGATTGAGCCTCTACGAATACCTCGAAGGTGGCGGAGTTCTCGGGATCCGAACCATTCCCACCTTTGCTACGTCGATAGGCGCTTGCCTCGGCGCTCGTGTCGCACCTGGTGTAGGGGTTGGCGGCACGGCGGTCATGACCTTCACCTACTGGGATGACGTAGGTGCAGCGCCCTTCGGACTATTCGGTCCCTGTGCGGTCTTCAGTCCGACCGAGCCACTGCGCTTGGAGGCCTTCGCCGGTTTTCGTGGTGGTGGGAGCTTCGCTTATGGCGGGATCGGTGGCGGTTGGGGCACGGCGGCGTTCTGGAAGGTCTATGGGCGAGACCCAGGCTCGTTGAGCGTCGACCTCGGGGTTCGGATCGAGATGGGCCTACACGTGGAAACCGCCGGCCTCCAAGAGGACGCGGGGTTCGCTTTCGTTCCGACCGCTGGTGCGTCGGTCGCTGCTTGGTGAACGCGGTTCTGAACGTGGTTCGTCGACTGGCCGGTCGAATCACCTAGCTCCGCTCCGAGGCACTCACGTAGTCTCTCGCGGGCATGGTCCGCGAGCGGGTGGTGGGGTTGCTCGAGGCGCTGCATCAAGGCGATTTGGAGCTTGGAGAGTGGACGCGAGGAGTGGTTCGAGCGGCCAACGTGGCCATCGGAGAGGGACTGGGGGTGAGCCTCTGGGCCGCCCGGATCGCCACGGGCGAGCAACTCGCATGCGTATCTGAAGGTCCGACAGGCGAGGCCTACGGCGCCGGCTTCCACGAGCGTGCGGCGCACGTGACGGGCATGCTCGCCAAAGTGGACGTAGAGACCTTGTTCCCCGACCATCTGCGTGTCGCCATCGCCAGCGAGAGGGCGGTCGCGTACCGAGCCGCGGGAGGAGAAGGAGACGAGTACGTCCGAGTCACCTTCGAGGCCTTCCATTCGATTGGAGCGACGGACGCCATCGGGCTCACCAGTCGGCCCACGCACGAGATCGGCATCTGTCTCATGGTGCCGCAGCGGGCTCCGCGCGCACCATCTCGGGCGGAGCTCGCGAGGTTGGCGGAAATCTCGCTGCACGTGGAGGCGGCGCTGCGCGTGCGACTGAGGCCGGAGGCGGTGATGGGCACGGTGTCGCCATCCGGGAGAGTGGAGCTGTCGGGTGAACTACCGAAGCCCACCTGTGAGGCGCTTGGTGAGGAGGTGCGTTGCATCGAGAGAGTGCGCGGGGCGCGCCGGCGCGCCGACGGGGAGTCGGCCCTCGACGCCTGGCGTGCTCTTTGTGCTGGGTACCTGAGCCTGGTGGAGCACGTGGACCGGGCTGGGCGACGGAGCTATCTCTTGTGCGAGAACGTGCCGCGCCGGCGTCAGGTTCGGGGTTTGACGCGGGACGAGGCTGCGGCGTCGATCCAAGCGGCTAGAGGGCTTCCGAACAAGGCGATCGCGTACTCACTCGGCTGGTCGGAGAGCGTGACGGCGCGGCGCCTGTCGCGTGCAGGGGCGAAGCTCGGGTTGACGAACACGAGAGCGCTCGCGCGTGTGCTCGCGGGCCTGGGTGTGGGCGAACCATCGCGGGCGATCGACGTGTCGGTACTGACGCCCAGCGAGCGAGATGTCGCGAGTCTGCTCGCGGAGGGGCTCTCGAACGAGGCGATCGCCACTCGTCGAGGGGTTTCGGTGCGGACGGTGGCGAATCAGGTCGCGGCGGTACTGCGTAAGACCGGCGCTGACAGTCGCCGGGCGTTCTTGGCCTGGTCATGAGGGCGGCGGCGCTCGGCTCGAGCTCGTGGCATGAGCGTCCCGCCCCGTGCCGGAGTCCGTCATTCGCTGCAGCTCTGACACCAGCTGTTCCGCCGTGGGGCGTCGCGAGGGCTCCGCGTCCAGGCACTTCGAGAGCAGCGACCACAGCTCTCGTGCCTCGATTCGCGCGGGGGTGAGCACTCGTGGGGCTGGACGACCGGCGAGTGTCTCGAGGATGGGGGCCGAGCTGAAGGGGTAGTTGCCGTAGGCGAGCTCGTAGGCCATCACGCCAAAAGCGAACACGTCGGCCTGTTGCCCGACGTGTGTGGGTCCACGCGAGCCTTCGGGCGCCATGTACAGCGGCGTCCCGATGAGGCCCTGGGTCTCGAGCGGCGAAGAGGCTCCGTCGAGATGGGTGTCGGCGAGGGCCGCCTCGTCACCCGAGTCGCTGCGGGCAATTCCGAAGTCGCTGATGCGCATCACTTCCTGGTCGGTCGTACCGCCGACCAGAACGTTCGCCGGCTTGAGGTCGCGGTGAACCACCTTGTTGGCGTGCAAGAATGCCAATCCCATGGAGATCTGTGCCAGGCGCGGGATGGTGCCTGCCTCGTCGCCGAACCCCCGGCGCCTGTCCTCGAGGCTTCCACCGTCGACGCGGTCCATTGCGAGGAACAAGACTCCGGCGGTCGTGACGCCGACGTCAACGACAGACACGAGGTTGGGGTGCCGCAAGCTGGCGGCGATCTCGGCTTCGCGAATGAATCGCAATGCGGCTGACGCATCCATGCCGCGGCGCAAGATCTTCAGTGCGAACTGCTCTCCGTCCGTCCTCGTGACGGAGAGCACTTGTCCCATTCCCCCTTCACCGAGGACGCCATCCACTCGGTAGCGTTCGTCGACGAGCGCCCCCACTTCGAACTCGCGCGACGACGTGCTCGTCGAGAGCTGGGCTGCTCGTGACATCGCACGAGCGCGTTGGACCACCTGCCTGGAGAGCTCCGCGTTCAGGGCATCGAGCTTCGCGCCTCGCTGGTCGAGTGCGACGACCTGCGCGGCGAGCTCGGCTTCGGACCGAAGAAGCGCCGAGGCCTGCGCAGTCCACACTCGAGCGAGTGCGATGAGGAGCGTGGAGGCCAGGGCGAGCAGGGCCCAGTGAGTCGTCTGGGGCAGGTTCAGTACGCGGTCGCCCCCCTGGACGCCCGAGGCGATGTCCGGAGCCGCAACGATGCCAGCGAGCGGGAAGCCCACGAGCAAGGCTCGACCAGCGGCTGAGGTCGACGCGTGGCGCGCTGCCCGCACCACGAGCCACGGCACGAGTGCGATGGTGGCCGCGAACGCCACCCGCTTCGTCTGCTCGAGAGCCACGACGCCTGCGAGGTCGGCGGCTACGGCGAACGCGAGGCCGACTCCGTACCCGATCGCCACCCGACGGAGGGCCGACCGGGCTACAGGCAGCACCGCGTCCACGAACAGCGCCAGGCCTGCTGGGTAGCCGAACGCGGAGACCGCGTGCCCCCACCTCCACACGTCTGCGGAGCTCGACACCAGCCCGCGGAGGCCAGTGCACTGCGCGACCGTGAGAACCCCCGCGAAGGCGCTGAAGACGCCCAGGTGAGCGAGCGGGTTCAGGGCCGTGCGTTCCGCTCCCGGGCGAATCGACGCGACGCGGGCAACCGTCAGCGCGACGCCGACGAACGCGAGCCCCAGTCCTACCACGAGCTCGTCCAACTCTCGAAGCGCCTGCTGCGTCAGAGAGGATTGGGAGCCGACCTCGAGGACGTCGATGCGATGTCCGCGCGGGCCTGTCAGCTCGACCTGAGCCAGACGCCCGCTCGCCCCCGGCGGGAGTGGGTACACGCCGAGGCTGGAGCCTGAACGTGGAAGTGCTCGGTCTTCGACCTCGACGCCGAGCACCTCCCCAGCTGCGACCCAAGGGTCGATGTGGAGCGCAGGGTCGTCTACGGCGACCTCGGGAACGGTGAAGCTGATACGCACGCGCTCACCGGCCTGTGGCTGGCGCGGCAGGTCATCCACGGCGAGCTCGCGTCCAGGCTCGCCATCGACCTGGAGCCTCACCTGCTCCACGGCGACGGCATCGCTCGCGCCTGGCACGCATGCGGGCATCAGTGACAGCGCGAGGGTGAAGGCCCAGCGGACCTTCGCTCTCGGCTGGGTTTCCGAGGACGAACCGAGCAATCCAATCCTCCATACGGGCGGCGTCGGCCGCTAGCCATGGTCATTCGATGCTCGGAGCGGGGCTCCAGGTTCCGCTGCTCGAGGTGCTCAGGGTCTGGGCGCTGCCACGGCAGTCGGGTCGAGCTGGCCGCGGCCGCAGCGGGCGCCTGGCTTCGCGCCGGAGTGGGTCCCATCTCTGGGCGACTTCCTTGGCCGCAGCTCGGCGCGCGAACTGCTGCGAACCAGCCTCAGGTGTGCGAGGTCGCCGCAGTTTGCTAGCACTCCATGTGTGGTCGATGCTCGCGGTTTCCTCTCCGTCGGCGAGGCGAGGCGCTTCCTCGGGTGGCCCGAACACGCCTCCCTGCCGGATGAAGCCACGCTGCGTGCGCACGTCGATCAGGTGATCGCGCGCAACCGCGAGCTCATGCGCCGGCAGTCCAAGCTCGGCCAGGCCGGGCTGCTCGTCTCGCCGATCTGGGAGCTCGACGGAGACCGCCTTCACGCGCGCCTCGCCGTGCTGCCCTCGGGCTTTCTCTCGCGCTACTTCGAGGGTGAGGCCCGTGAGGCGCTCGACGACGAGGCGCTGCTCGAGCTGGTCGTCGAGCTCTTGCCGGCGGTGCTCAGCGATCCGGTCGGCGCGGCCTTCGCGCTCGGTGACGTGCACCGCGTCTGGTACGACGCCACGGCGCCTCGCCGCGCGGTCGTGGGCCTCGAGGGCGCCCACCTGCGCGCTCTCTCGCTGCTGCTCGCCGACGCCGCGCGCAAGCTCTCGGCCGGGCTCGACGAGCTCGAGTGGATGAGCACGCTCGGGCTGCCGGTCGAGGAGCTCGTCGAAGGGCTCGACCGACCGCTCGAGCAGATCACCGACGGTGCGCGCACCAAGACGCAGGCGATGTGGTCGGAGGAGGCCGCGTGGGTGCGCGCGGCCTTCGGCGTCGATCGAGCGGGGCAGCCATGAACGAGCCCTCCCCCATCGATCGCGAGCCGCCCATCGAGCTCGTGTTCCACGACGGCGCGAGCGTGGTCCTGCGCTCCGGCGGCTGCTTCGTGCAGCGGCGCACGGGCGCGCTGACGATCGAGTCGCTCGACCTCATGAGCGCGCTCTGGCGCACGCTCAAACGCACCCCCACCCGGCACGTCGTGGGGCTCTTCATCATGGGCGAAGCGGCCGAGCTCTCCGAGCGCGAGGTGCGCGCGCGTCAGCGGGTGCTGCTCGACGACGTCTTCGGCGACCCACGCTTTCTCGGCGCGGCGGTGATCGAGGGCCACGGCGTCGGCTCGAGCCTCAAACGCACGCTCGCGCGTGCCGTGGGCCGAGGCCGCGTGCAGGTCTTCGCCGACGAGCGCCCGGCCGCACGCGCGCTCGGCACCCTCGCGGGTGGCGACGTGGAGCGCGTGCTGCTCGCGCTCGCCGCCGAGGCGCGCCGGATCGAGCGCAAGTAGCTCTCGGAGCAGCCCATGCGACGGCTGGCAAAGCCGTCGCTGCCGGCGCAGCTCTTGCGCGCCCTGCACCCTCCGAGTGCGGCAAATGGCGCCACTTCTCGGCGCCACCAGGCTGGCCTGCCCCATGCACTGGCGACGCTCCGAGAGGTGGCGACGATGAAGCGGATCCTGATCCTCGGTGCCGGTACGGGCGGCACCATGATGGCCAACAAGCTCGTGCGCGCCCTGCCGCAGGACGGCTGGCGCGTCACGGTCGTCGATCGCGACGACGTACACGTCTACCAGCCCGGGCTGCTCTTCGTGCCCTTCGGGAGCTACCGCCAGGAGGAGATCGTCAAGCGGCGCAAGCACCTGCTCGATCCCGCGGTCGAGCTCAGACTCTCCGAGATCGACCGCATCGCGCCCGACGAGAACGCCGTGTTCCTCGCCGGAGGCGAGAAGCTCTCCTACGACGTGCTCATCGTGGCCACGGGCTCACGCATCCTGCCCGAGGCGACCCCGGGCCTGCGCGACGAGGGCTGGCACGAGAGCGCCTTCGACTTCTACACGCTCGAAGGCGCCGCCGGTCTGCGCGACAAACTCGCGTCGTGGAAGGGCGGGCGCTTCGTGCTCGACGTCGTCGAGATGCCCATCAAGTGCCCGGTCGCGCCGCTCGAGTTCCTCTTCCTCGCCGAGGCCTACTTCACCCAGAAGGGCATGCGCGATCGGGTCGAGCTCGTCTTCGCCACGCCGCTCGAGGGCGCGTTCACCAAACCGCGCGCCGCCGCCGCCTTCGGCAACATGCTCGCCGAGCGCGGCATCGAGGTGCTGGGCGACTTCGCGGCCTCGGAGGTCGACGGCCAGAAGCGCGTGCTCAAGAGCTTCGACGGTAGAGAGACGAACTACGACCTGCTCGTCACCATCCCGGCGCACGGTGGCTCCGAGGCGATCTCCAAGAGCCAGATGGGCGACCCGGGCGGCTGGTTCCCGACCGACAAACACACGCTGCAGAGCAAGCGCTTCGCGAACGTCTTCGCCATCGGCGATGCCACCGATCTGCCCTCCTCGAAGGCCGGCGCGGTCGCGCACTTCCAGTCCGAGGTGCTGTTCGACAACGTGCTGCGTTTCGTCGGAGGCAAGGAGCTCCACGCAGGCTTCGACGGCCACGCCAACTGCTTCATCGAGACGGGCTACGGCAAGGCCATGCTCATCGACTTCAACTACGAGACCGAGCCCCTGCCCGGGCGCTTCCCATTGCCTGGGATCGGGCCCTTCACGCTGCTCGAGGAGAGCGCGACGAACCACTGGGGCAAGCTCGCCTTCAAGTGGCTCTATTGGAACGTGCTGCTCGAGGGCAAGGAGCTGCCGCTCGATCACCGCATGCTCATGGCTGGAAAGTGGAGCTGACCATGGAACCCGCGACACACGACCAGGCCGCGCGCCTCGCGCGCATCGAAGCCCAGCTCGAGGCCGTGACGACACAGCTCGGCTTCCTCGTCGAGCGCACGAAGAAGACCGAGGAGCTCTTCGCGGAGGCGACCCCGATCCTCCGCGAGGTCATGGGCACCGCCACGACCAAGCTCGACGGTCTCGAGAAGCAGGGCTACTTCGCCTTCGGGCGTGAGCTCGTGCGCGTGGGCGAGCGCATCGTGGAGGGCTTCACGCCCGAGGACGTACAGAAGCTCGGCGACGCCGTCGTCGGCATCCTCGAGACCGTGCGCGCGATGACGCAGCCCGAGGTCCTGCAGATCGCGGGCGAGGCCTCGATGGCGATCCAGAAGGTCGACGAGGTCGAGCCCATGGGCATCATCGGCATGGTGCGCGCCACGCGCGACGACGACGTGCAGCGCGGCATGGCCGTGATGATGGACGTGATGCGCCACGTGGGCCGCGCGGCGCAGGTCGTCGCGACCCATCGCGCCGCGCGCCCGGCGGCGACGAAGCGCTCGAAGCTCGACGCGATCACCGGCGCGAAGAAGAAGAAGGTCCTCGGCGTGGAGCGAGCGCGCCCGGTCGAGGCCGCGAGCCCTGCGCGCGCGCGTCCGGCGCCTCGCGAGGCGGCGCCCGCCGCAGCGCCGAGCAGCACGGTCATCGGTGGTGTCGCCTTCACGCCCGATGGTCACCTCGCCGATCCGAACGCGTGGACGCCCCAGCTCGCGACCCAGCTCGCCGCCGCGCTCGGCGTCGAGCTCGGCGAAGCGCAGTCGAGGATCGTCGATTTTGCGCGCCGCGATTTCCTCGCGACGGGCATGTCGCCCAACATCCGCCGCATCACGCTCGAGCTCGGCGTCGCGACGAAGGACGTCTACGCGCTCTTCCCCAAGGCCCCGGCGCGCACCATCGCGAAGATCGCCGGCATCCCGAAGCCCGCCGGCTGCCTCTGAGCGCCGCGAGCCCCGCACTCCCCGTCTGCACCCTCGAGGTCGTCATCATGAACGCCATCGCCACTCCGCAGCGCAAGGTCGCCATCATCGCTTCGCACGGAGGCCTCGACGAGGCCTACCCCTCGCTGATCCTCGCCAACGCGGCCCGTCAGTCCGGCATCGAGTGTTTCGTCTTCTTCACCTTCTGGGGCCTCGACATCGTCACCGAGAGCAAGGTCGATCATCTGCACGTGAACCTCGCCGGCAACGCGAGCTCCACGATGCCGACGATGATCGCGGGCCTGCCCGGCATGGAGAGCCTCGCGGCGAAGATGATGAAGAAGCAGATGGAGGAGCTCGAGCTGCCCACCGTGCGCGAGATGCTCGAGATCCTCGACGAGGCGGGCGCCGAGCTCTACGGCTGCGAGCTCGCGATGAAGATGTTCAAGCGCAGCAAGGAAGACCTCGTGCCCCAGGTGAAAGATGTGATCACCGCCGGCGACTTCTACGATCTCGCGGAGAACGCGCAGATCATCTTCACCTGAGCCGCGCTCGCTCGCCTACGATCACCTGGCGGGCCGAGGGCTCGCCCGTGTGGCATGGAGCGCCGAGCGGCGCCCAGGCGAGAGGAGCGAAGGCGATGTTGGAGCGGGTGGGCCTCGTCGAGGCCATGGGCCTCGAGCCCTGGGGCAAGACGCTGCGTGAGGCACGGATCGCCATCCGAGGCGACGGCAACACCCCGAAGACGCGCTTCGGGCTGAGCTCGCTCAAGCAGTTCCGCCCGGGCTATGCGGTGCCGCTCTGGCTGGGCAGGGCGCCCGAAGGCAGGCGTGTCCCGCTCACGAACCTCTACAACTACCGCCAGCCGCCGCCCGAGCTGGGCTGGAGCGTGCGCGTCACCGACGTGCTCGACTTCCGCGGCGGCAAGAACACCTACGACAGCCACAACGGCACCGACTTCGCCGTGCCGCCCGGCACGCTCGTGCTCGCCGCCGCACCGGGTGAGGTCCTGCGCCTCTCGAGCGAGTTCCACCGCGGGGGTCGCAAGGTCTTCGTCGACCACGGCGCCGGCCTCGTGACGACCTACAACCACCTCGCGCGCTACCTCGTCGAGCCCGGTCAGCGGGTGAAGCGCGGCGAGCCCATCGCCGTCTCGGGCTACAGCGGCATCGACGCCTTCGTCGGCTTCCCGTGGACGCCTCCGCACGTGCACTTCAACGTCTGGCTCGACGGCGTGTACGTCGACCCGTTCACGCCCGAGGGCAGCGGCGAGGCCTCGCTCTGGCGCAACCACAACGATCCGCTCCCCACGCCCGCTCGCGATCTCGACGACGACGAGCTCGAGCCCACGCCCTGGAGCGAGGCCGCGATCGCCGCCGTGACCGAGGCCTGTCTCCACGACGCCGCGCGCGCCGAGATCCTCTCGCAGCCCACGCTCGCCCAGCGCGCAGGCTGCGCGCTCATGCAGCTCAACTACTTCCCCACGCGCTTCGATCGTGCGCGCCTCGGCGGGCGTGGCGGCTCGCCGCTCTATGCCGAACCGCACGCGCGCATGCCTCGCCTCGACCTGCCGTTCTCGAGCAACGACTACGATGGCGTGTATTTCTGTGAGCGCTGAGGCCGGCTCGAGCGTCGAGCGGAGAATCGAATCATGGCGTTGACGGCGACGGTGCACCACTTCGAGATCGATCTCTCCGACGTCGACCGCGGCGTCTACGAAGCGCTCGAGCTCAAGGTCGCGCAGCACCCCTCGGAGAACCTGCGCTACATGCTCACGCGCACGCTCGCGTATTGCCTCTCCCACGAAGAAGGCATCGCCTTCAGCAAAGGGGGCCTCTCCTCTACGGATGAGCCGCCCGTCGCCGTGTGGAGCGGCGACGGCCGCATGCTGAGGTGGATCGACGTCGGTGTGCCCTCCGCCGAGCGACTGCACAAGGCCTCCAAGCTCACCGGCGCCGTCGAGATCTACACCGCCGCCGATCTCGCGCAGGTCCGCCGCGCCGCAGCCGCGCGCGCGATCCACAAGGTCGAGGACATCGCGCTCTACCACCTCGACCCTGCCTTGCTCGACGCGCTCGAAGCGAAGCTCGCTCGCAGGACGAAGCTCGGCATCGTGCGCAACGAGGAGCGCTTGTACGTCGAAGTCGGCGGCGCGACGCTCGAGGCGGCGTGCGTGCGCGAGGCATTGGTGGAGTGAACCGAGTTCGCTAGGTACTCGAAGTCCAAAGTAGATCCTTCGGACTGCTTGCGCGGGGCGACGCAGCTCTTGCACCTGGGGCGCGTGCCTCTCTCGCCAAGTCCGCGATGTCCAACGTGTGTCCATCGGGCCCGCTTCGTGCTTGGACCTGCTCATGGTGGCCGGGGGGACGAACGAAAGAGCCGTGACGCTTCTGCGGATGCACAGCGTCTGTGACGAGGCATCCATCCTCGACGCGCTGGGCTCTGGGGTGCTTGCGGTGCGAGACGACGGCGTCGTCGTCCGTGCGAACGCCGGCGCGGAGCGCATCCTGCGCCGATCCCAGTCGGAGCTCGTCGGCCACTCCATTGCCACGATCGTCGCGCCGCTCGAGGATCTCGAGCGGGCGAGCTTCGAGCCGATCACCGGGCGCCACGAGCTCAGCGTCGCGCTGGGCGACGGCAGCACGGGATCGATCGGCTTCGCGCTGTCGAGCTTCCAGGCCAGCGACGGACGCGCTCGCTACGTGTTGCAGTTCCAGGACATCGCGCCGGTCCTCGAGCTGCGCAAGCAACGCGACCGGCTTCTCGCGATGGCTGCGCTCGGCGACGCGCTCCCTTCGGTGCTGCACGAGCTACGCAACCCGCTCGCTGCCATCACGGCGCGTCTCGAGCTGATGGTCGAGGAGAGCGAAGGCGCGGCGCAGCTCGATTTGCACGCAGTGCTCACGGAGGTGCGACGCATGTCGCTGGGGCTCGATGGAGTGGGCGGATTCCTCCGCTCGGCGCGCGCAAGCGGAAACACCGCCATCGACCTCGCCGTACACGAGGCATGCCGCGTACTCGAGCCCGTCGCCGCTCGCGTGGGCGTGAAGCTCGAGTCACGCGGACCGTCGTTGCCGCTCTTGCCGATCGATCGAGGCGTGATGAGCGGTGTCGTCTTCAACCTGGTGAAGAACTCGATCGACGCCTCGGCGACCGGAGGCAGAGTCCGCGTCGAGGCGACGCTCGATCGGCAGCGCGAGAACTTCGTCCTGCGTGTGGAGGACGACGGCGCAGGTATGAGCCCAGAGGTGCTGGAGCATTGCACCGAGCTCTTCTACACCCGCAAGGACAAGGGATCAGGCATAGGGCTCGCGCTGTGCAGGCGCGTGGCCGAGTCGTCGGGGGGGCGTCTCGAGGTCGAGAGTGAGCTCGGCCGAGGGACGGTGGTGACCGTGTACATACCCGTGGGTTCTCCCGCCATGGGCGTGAAGGGACAACGAGCATGAGTCGAGTCGACAATCTGAACCGCATTCTACGCTCTCTGCAGAGCGCCTCCCCCGACGTCGAGGCGAGCGCGCTCATCTCCGACGACGGGCTCATGATCGCCAGCGCGCTGCCCCAGCACGTCGACGAGACCCGCGTCGCCGGCATGAGCGCGACGCTGTCGAGCCTCGGCGCGAGAGCGGCGGCCGAGCTCGAGCGGGGCGACGTGGAGGAGGTGCTCGTGCGAGGCAAGAACGGCTACGCCGTCATGATCGCGTCGGGGTCCGGCACACTGCTGCTCTGCCTCGCGAGCAAGCAAGCCAAGCTCGGCCTCGTCTTCCTCGACATGAGGCGGGCGGTCGACGACATCCGCAAGGTGCTCTGAGGGCGCGTCGCGCCGACCATCCATACGAGGAACGTGACGACATGCCGCACACCATTCTGTTCGAAGACTCCACCCACAAGAACGTCCTGCTCGAGGACGTCTCCTCGGGGCTCGCCGTACAGGCGAACCAGCACGTCATCGTCCACGACGGCGCTGGCATCGTGCTCGACCCGGGTGGCCACAAGGTCTACTCCAAGGTGCTGGCCGCGACGATGTCGCAGCTCGGGCGGGCCAAGCTCGAGAAGATCTTCTTGTCACACCAGGACCCCGACATCGTCGCCGCCACCAATGGTTGGCTGATGACGACCGACGCGATCGCCTACGTCTCCAAGCTGTGGGTCCGGTTCGTGCCGCACTTCGGTCTCGACCACCTCGTCGAGTCGAGGCTCCTGCCCATCCCCGACGAGGGCATGAAGCTCGATCTCGGCGGGCTCGGCCTGCTCGTGCTGCCCGCGCACTTCCTGCACTCCTGCGGGAACTTCCACCTCTACGACCCGCATTCGAAGATCTACTACAGCGGTGACCTCGGAGCCTCCATCGGCCCCGATTACATCGAGGTGAAGGACTTCGACGCGCATCTGCCGACCATGGAGGGATTCCACAAGCGCTACATGGCTGGCAACAAGGCGCTGCGCCATTGGGCGAAGATGATCCGTCAGTTGGACGTGCAGGTCATCGCGCCCCAGCACGGCGCTCTCTTTCGTGGCCCCGAGATGGTCGAACGATTCATCTCGTGGTGCGAGAACCTCGACTGCGGCATCGACCTGATGAACGATGAGCCCCGCATCCCGACCTGAGCCACCGGTGCTGCCCCAGCCGGGGCACGTGGTGCTGATCGTCGAAGACGAGCCAGTGCTGCGTGCTTCGATGGTGCGTGGGCTCTCCAAGCTCTCCGGCGTCGAGGTCTTCGACGCGGGCACCGTACGTGACGCGCTCGAGCTCTTGCGCGCCTATCCACCGACGCTCGTCATCTCGGACCTCGATCTCCCGGACGGGTCGGGTGTGGAGGTCGCTGCGGCCCTGGAGCGACAGAGTCGGAGCGTCCCGATCGTCTTCGTGACGGCGTACCTCAACCGCTACCGGGCGCGCCTGCCGGACCGGCCCGGGGTCGAAGTGCACGAGAAGCCACTCCCGCTCGAGCGGCTCAGGCAGGTCGTGGTCTCCAAGCTCGGCGCTGCCGAAGGCGAGGCGCACCCTTTCGGCGTGCTCGACTACGTGCAGCTCGCAGGCATGGGCCGACGCTCGGTCGTCATCGAGGTGCGCGGCCACGTGAGCGGGTTGGGTCGGATCGTCGTGCGCCAGGGCCAGATGTGGTCGGCGAGCGACGAGCGAGGCGAGGGGATCGGCGCCTTCAAACGCATGGCCTTCCTCCAGAACGCGACGATCGCTTGCAGGGCGGCGGCCGAGGCCGAGCAGTTCCCGAGGAACATGGAAGGCAACTGCGAGAACGTCCTGCTCGAGGTGGCCAGCCAGTACGACGAGTCCAGGCGCGACGCTGCCTCGTGGCACCCCAAGAGCGACGCATCGGGCCTGGGCATGCCCGACCCTGCCGCTCTCCAACCCCCGCCGCCACCAGGCCCGAGGCAAGTCACCGAGTCGGGCCCGCGACTCAAGGTCCCCGACGACGACGTCGAGGCGGGTTGGGATGAACCCGAGCCGAGCTTGGCGCGCACGGGTTCGGATGCGCGGCGGTCGGAGCCGAGCTTCGAGGAGTTGTTCGAACGCGGCGTGGATGCGCTCCTCGCCAAGAAGCACGCGGAGGCCTACATGCACTTCGAGGCAGCCAGCAAGCTCAAGCCCGACGATCCGAGCGTGGTCGCGAACCTCAACCGACTGCGCACGCTGGGGCACGCAACATGAGCGCCACGACGGTTCCCGGCGAAGCCTTGCCCGTGGCCGTGCCAGCGCTGCTCGTCGTCGTGGCGGCGGCGCTCGCCACGGTGGCCGTCTCACTGGTCGTGCCCGTCGTCGAAGCGGAGCGCTCGGCGGGCGCGGGCGCGTCGAATCGGGCTGCGGTGGCTATAGACGTCGGGACGGCGCCTGCGTCCGGGCAGGCCACGCCGGCGTTCGGGCAGGCGGCGCCCGCGTCCGGGTCGAGCGGAACGCCGTTGCCATCCGCGCCGGCGAGCGCGGGAGAGCCGCCGAGCGGCGAGCCTGCGCAGCGAGGTGCCGCGTCCGCGCCGAGCACGAGCCCAGTCGCGCTGGGCGCGCCTGGCTGCCTGCCCATCCGCGTCGCTTTCGGCACTGGGCAGGCCATGCCCTCGCCCACGGCCGCCGCGCGGCTGCGCGAACTCGGCGCGAGGCTCGTGGAGCATCCGAAGTCCACCGTCGTCATCGACGGTCACGCCGACTCGCTGGGCTCGGAGGACTTGAACCTGCGCCTGTCGAAACGTCGCGCCGAGGCCGTGGCTTGGGTGCTGGAGAACGCAGGCGTACCGAAGGCGAGCATCACCTCGCGTGGCTTCGGAGCGTATTCGCCCGTCGAGGGCGCTGGTGACGACGCGGAGGCCAACCGTCGCGTGGCGATTCACGTGCGTGGGACCTGCGTGACCGGGTTCGAGGAGGTATTGGGACCATGATCATCGTCGCATCGGCCATCGCCGTGGGTGCGGGCGTCGCAGCGCTCGCGGGGGGCTACCTCTTCGGAGCCCGGCTGGGCGTCGACGCGCGTGATGCGCTGCGCGGCGAGCGCGACGCGCTCGCTCGTGAGCTTGCGCCGCTGCGTGTGCTCGCGGCGCAGGCGCCGCGCGCCGGGCAGGAGTCGGAGAAGCTCCACCAGGAGCTGCGCGAGCTCGCGAGCCGCCTCGAGCACCAGGATTCATCGCGTGTCGACGCGCTGCGGGAGGAGCTGCGCTCCCTGTCGCGTTCGGTGCGGGCCCGGGAGCACGACGAGCAAGAGCTGCGCGCGACGCTCGAGGCCCGCCTCGCGGCGCTCGGTGAGCGCTCCGCGCGCCCGGAGGATCTGGGCAGGGAGCTCAGGCGCGTGATGGCGCCTCTGCTCGAGCGCGAGAGCGAGACCCGTGGCCTCAAGGACATGGTGCAGAAGGCGATGCAGCCGCTCGTGGAGCGGGAGCGCATCGGGCGGGATCTGGCGAAGCTGGAGGCGAGCACGAGCCAGGCCGGGCTGGCCGGGGTGCTCGACGCGATCGCGCAGAACGGAGGCTTCTCCTCGGTGGTGCTGAGCGACGAGGCCGGTCTGCCCCTGGCGGCGAGCTCGGGCACCGAAGACGTGGAGTCGATCGCGGGCAGCTCCTCGCTGGTGTTCACGCTCGCGGAGCGCGCCGAGCGAGAGGGTCGCGCGCCGGTGGTGGCGATGGTGGTGCACCACGGGGACAACCAGTTGGTGCTACACCGGATCTTCGGCCCGAAAGAGGCGAGGCTGATGCTCACGGCGGTCTCACGCGGGCGAGCGCTGGGGCCGGACGCGCTCGACCCCGCGCTGGGCTCGATCGAGCGCGCGCTCGCGAGGCGCGGGCAAGTCCAGGCGGCCTGAGCGTTGCGGGAGGCGAACGTCCAGCCCCGCCACACGCCTACAGTTGCGCAGATGCCGCTGCGGCAGCAGAAGTGCCGTGTGGCGCGAATCGTCTTCGCGCGTGGCGAAGGCCCTGCGCGCCAGGACTCTCGAACTCGAGAGCATTCCTCCTGATCTGGAGACGACGCCTTCTGGATCGGCGCTTGCAGTCGTCGACCCATCGTAGTGGAGCAGTGGAGCCACCCCACCATCGCTGGAGTCTGCGAGGAGCACGCGCTCGTCAACTCCCTGCGCGCGGGTGTGCTCGCCTTCCGCGACGACGGTGTCGTGGTGCGAGCGAACCCGGGCGCCGCGCGCATCCTGCGTCGCGAGGCTTCCGAGCTCATCGGGCGTGCGGTCGACCAGGTGCTCGCGCCGATCGCCTCGCTGCGCACGGCGAAGGACGAGCCTGAGACGGGGCGCCCGGAGATCGAGATCCGCCGCGGCGACGGGAGCAGCGGCACGATCGGCTTCTACCTCTCGAGCTACGACACGGCGGACGACCGGGAGCGCTTCGTCCTGCAGTTCCAGGACATCGGGCCCCACGTCGAGCTCCGGCGGCAGCGTGATCGCCTGCTCGCCATGGCCGCGCTCGGCGACGCGCTCCCCTCGGTGTTGCACGAGCTGCGCAACCCGCTCGCCGCCGTCATCTCGCGCCTCGAGTTGCTCGTCGAAGAGAGTGGTGGCGAGCTCCAAGGCGACCTGCACGCCGTGCTCTCCGAGGTGCGCCGCATGGCCCTGGGCCTCGACGGCGTGGGTGGGCTCGTCCGCCCCGCGCGCAGCAGCTCCTACGCCGCAGTCGACCTCGCCGTGGCGGAGGCGTGTCGCGTGCTGCAGCCGATGGCGGAGCGCGCAGGCGTGAACCTCGCCTGGAGAGGGCGCAGCTTGCCGCTGCTCCCGATCGATCGGGGCGTCATCAGCGGCGTGGTGTTCAACCTCGTCCGCAACGCGATCGACGCGACCCGCGAAGGCGAAGAGATCGCAGTGAGCGTCGAGCTCGACGCAGACGAATCGAGCTTCGTGCTCCGCGTGGAGGACGACGGTGAGGGCATGCCCGCCGACGTGCTCCAGCGGTCCAAAGAGCTCTTCTACACGAGCAAAGAGAACGGCTCTGGCATAGGCCTCGCGCTCTGCAATCGCGTGGCCGAATCCTCGGGGGGGCATCTCGAGATCCAGAGCAAGCCGGGCAAGGGCACCGTCGTGACCTTGCGCATTCCGGTCTCGCTCCGGCGTAGCCCCCACGAGGAGTCTCCACATGAGTCGAGTCGATAGTCTCAACCGCATCCTCCGCTCGCTCCAGAGCGCATCCCCCGACGTCGAAGCCAGCGCCCTCATCTCCGATGACGGCCTGATGATCGCCAGCGCACTGCCTCAGCACGTCGACGAGACGCGCGTCGCGGGCATGAGCGCCACGCTGTCGAGCCTAGGCGCGAGAGCCGCGGCCGAGCTCGAGCGAGGCGACGTGGAGGAGGTGCTCGTGCGGGGCAAGAACGGTTACGCCGTGATGATCGCGTCGGGCTCCGGCACGCTGTTGCTCTGCCTCGCGAGCAGACAAGCGAAGCTCGGCCTCGTCTTCCTCGACATGCGGCGGGCAGTCGACGACATCCGCAAAGTGCTCTGAGGCCGCGGCCTCCCACCCTCTCGAGGAGCTCCCGACATGGCCCACGTCACGCTGTTCGAAGACGCAGAACACAAGAACATCCTGCTCGAGGACGTCTCCTCGGGCATCGCCGTGCAGGCGAACCAGCACCTGATCGTCCACGGGGGGTCGGGCATCATCCTCGACCCCGGCGGGCACAAGGTCTATTCGAAGGTTCTCGCCGCGACGATGTCGCAGCTCGGCCCCGCGAAGCTCGACAAGATACTGCTCTCGCATCAAGACCCGGACATCGTCGCTGCCACCAACGGCTGGCTGATGACGACCGACGCGGTGGCCTACGTGTCGAAGCTGTGGGTTCGCTTCGTGCCCCACTTCGGGCTCGACCGCCTGGTGGAAGACAGGCTGCTGCCCATCCCCGACGAGGGCATGAAGCTCGACCTCGGAGGCCTCGACCTGCTCCTGCTGCCAGCCCACTTCCTCCACTCTTGCGGCAATTTCCACCTCTACGATCCCCGCTCGAAGATCCTCTACACGGGTGACCTCGGCGCCTCCGTGGGCATCGACTATCGAGAGGTCACCGACTTCGACGCCCACCTGCCCGCCATGCAGGGCTTTCACGAGCGCTACATGGCGGGCAACAAGGCGATGCGCGCTTGGGCGGCGATGGCGCGAAGACTCGACGTCGCGATCATCGCGCCACAGCACGGTGCTCTGTTCAAGGGGCCCGAGATGGTCGCGCGCTTCATCGGCTGGGCCGAGAAGCTCCAGTGCGGAATGGACCTGATGCCCCATGAAACCCGCATCCCTGCTTGACCCGCGCTCGGCCCCATCGACCGCGTCGGTCGTGCTCGTCGTCGAGGACGAGCCCGTCCTGCGCGCGTCGATGGTCCGGGGTCTCTCCAAGCTGCCAGGCATCGAGATCGTCGATGCCGGCACGGTGCGCGACGCTCGCGAGCTGATGCGCGCCTATCCTCCCGCGCTCGTGATCTCGGACCTCGACCTGCCGGATGGCTCCGGCGTAGAGGTCGCCTCCGAGCTCGAGCGTATGGGCCGCCGTGTGCCCGTGGTGTTCGTCACGGCCTACCTCGGCCGCTATCGCACGAAGGTCCCCGAGAGCCCGAACTTCGAGGTCCACGAGAAGCCCCTGGCGCTCGACAGGCTCCGTCGGATCGTCAGCGGGCACCTCGGCGCGCTCGAGTCGGAGTCGCACCCCTTCGGGCTCGTCGATTACGTGCAACTCGCGGGTATGGGCCGGCGCTCCGTGGTGATCGACGTACGAGGCCACCTGCGAGGCATCGGCCGGGTGGTCATCCGCGACGGCGAGCTCTGGTCTGCGAGCGACGAGCAAGGCCGGGGTCTCGAGGCCTTCAGGCGCCTCGCATTCCTCCAGAACGCGACCATCGCCTGCAGGGCTGCGCAGGAGGCGGAGCAGGTCCCGAGAGACGTGCAGGGCAGCGCCGAGAGCGTGCTGCTCGACGTGCTACGCGAGTACGACGAGGCGCGGCACGCTCAGCGCGAGTCGACGGTGACCGAGATCCCGAGGCCGCGCTGGCCATCGCTGCAGCCGCCGCCGAAGCGGGCCGACTCCGCCGAGCTCGATCCCAGCTCAGGGGTCCGCGATCACGACGAGTCCTTCGAATTGGGTTGGGACGACGCGCTCGGTGTGCTCGGCGAAGCGACGCCGGAGCTCGAGCCAGCCGAGGCTCCGAGCTTCGCCGCGCTCTACGAGCAGGCGGTCGAGGCGCTGCTCGCGAGGAGACACGCCGAGGCCTACGTTCACTTCGAGGCCGCGAGTCGGCTCGTGCCCGACGACCCCGTCGTCGTCGCCAACCTGAGCCGGCTGCGCGCCATGGGGCACGGCTCGTGAGCGCCGCCGTCGTCCCCGGTGAGGGCCTGCCGATCGCCGTCCCCACGGCGCTCGTCGCGCTGGCGCTGGTGTGTGCGCTCGGCGCAGCGGCTCTGTACGCCCGCTCGCTCTCGACGGGGCACGGGTCGCCGTCGCCCGAGCAGCTCGTCGCGCCTCTGCAGCATGGCGACCCGGCGGCGCGCCCCGACAGCGCTCGAGCCGAAGCGCTCGTCGCAGCCGGCTCCGCGTCGCCGACGTCCGCTCCGTGGCTCGGAGCGCCGCCCGCCGACGGATCGCCGTCCATCGAGGAGGCGCGCGGAACCGCACGAGCTACGCCGCCGTGTGAGCCCATCCTCGTGGGCTTCGGCGTGGGCCAGGCGCTGCCGTCCGAGCGCGTCGCGGCCCGGCTGCGCGAGCTCGGTCGGGCGCTCGCGCCTCTGGTGGGGACCACGGTCGTCGTCGACGGTCACGCCGACTCGCTGGGCTCGGAGGACCTGAACCTGCGCCTGTCGAAGCGTCGCGCCGAGGCCGTGGCCTGGGTGCTCGAGAACGCAGGCGTACCGAAGGCGAGCATCACCTCACGTGGCTTCGGAGCGTACTCGCCCATCGAGGGCGCACGAGACGACGCGGAGGCCAACCGTCGCGTGGCGATTCACGTGCGCGGGACCTGCGTGACCGGTTTCGAGGAGGCATTGGAGCCATGATCATCGTCGCATCGGCCATCGCCGTGGGTGCGGGCGTCGCAGCGCTCGCGGGGGGCTACCTCTTCGGAGCCCGGCTGGGCGTCGACGCGCGTGATGCGCTGCGCGGCGAGCGCGACGCGCTCGCTCGTGAGCTTGCGCCGCTGCGTGTGCTCGCGGCGCAGGCGCCGCGCGCCGGGCAGGAGTCGGAGAAGCTCCACCAGGAGCTGCGCGAGCTCGCGAGCCGCCTCGAGCACCAGGATTCATCGCGTGTCGACGCGCTGCGGGAGGAGCTGCGCTCCCTGTCGCGTTCGGTGCGGGCCCGGGAGCACGACGAGCAAGAGCTGCGCGCGACGCTCGAGGCCCGCCTCGCGGCGCTCGGTGAGCGCTCCGCGCGCCCGGAGGATCTGGGCAGGGAGCTCAGGCGCGTGATGGCGCCTCTGCTCGAGCGCGAGAGCGAGACCCGTGGCCTCAAGGACATGGTGCAGAAGGCGATGCAGCCGCTCGTGGAGCGGGAGCGCATCGGGCGGGATCTGGCGAAGCTGGAGGCGAGCACGAGCCAGGCCGGGCTGGCCGGGGTGCTCGACGCGATCGCGCAGAACGGAGGCTTCTCCTCGGTGGTGCTGAGCGACGAGGCCGGTCTGCCCCTGGCGGCGAGCTCGGGCACCGAAGACGTGGAGTCGATCGCGGGCAGCTCCTCGCTGGTGTTCACGCTCGCGGAGCGCGCCGAGCGAGAGGGTCGCGCGCCGGTGGTGGCGATGGTGGTGCACCACGGGGACAACCAGTTGGTGCTACACCGGATCTTCGGCCCGAAAGAGGCGAGGCTGATGCTCACGGCGGTCTCACGCGGGCGAGCGCTGGGGCCGGACGCGCTCGACCCCGCGCTGGGATCGATCGAGCGTGCGCTCGCGCGCAGGGGCCACGCGGCGGCGGCCTGAGCTCTGCGCGCGCACCCGACGCTCAGAGCGCGCCGCAGACCTCGGGCACGCAGCTCGCGGCGCTCGGGTCGCCCACGCAGGCCAGGCCTTCGGCGCAATCGAAGAGGCAGGGCTCGCCTGCGCGGGGCAGGGGCAGACAGCGCAGGCTGCCACCTTCGTCGGCCGTGCAGGTGTCGCCCTCGCGACACTCGTTACCGTATTGGCAGGGTTCGCCGGTCGCGACGTCGCTGGTGCACACGCCACCCTCACCGCAATGGTGATCGGCGGCGCAGGTCGCGTCGTTCTCGCAGCTGCCACCTGCGGTCTTCGGCACGATGCAGAAGCTGCCTTCGGGCCCGAAAGCGCAGCCGAACCCCGAGGCGCAGCGGGAGTCGACCGTGCAGGGCTCGCCCTCGACGGGCAGCGCGCCGCACACGAATGCGTCGGCGATGCAGCCCAGCCCTTCGGCGCACACGAAGGGGCCGAACTCGCCGAAGGCGCAGGGCTCGCCCTGTTCGGGGGCGGGGGCGCAGCTTCCGCCGGCGTCGGTGCAGGCGAGGCCCGGCCCGCAATGGATGCCGTCGGCGCAGGGCTCGCCGCTGCCGGGGCGCAGCACGCAGGTCGAGCTGTCGAGCGCGCAGCCGTGGCCGGGGAGGCACTGTGCATCCTGGCTGCAAGGTGCACCGGCGCCGCCCGGCGCGCCGCAGGCGCGAGGCACCGCGCAGAGCGCGAGGTTGCCGCATTGGCTGCTGTCGGTGCAGGGGCTCGTCGTGGGTTGGTCGCAGGTCGAGCTCGGCCCGCACTCGAGGCCCTGGGCGCAGGTGCTCGTGCTCTCGCAGCTCGCGCTCTGTCCACCGAGCTCCGCGCAGCTCCCGCCGAGGCAACGCAGCGGTGGGTCGCAGGCCTCGTCTCCTGCGCAGCTCGCGCCGAGCAGGCCCGGCCGAGTGCACATCTCCCCGGAGCACACGAGGCCAGGCTCGCACTCGTAGCCCTCGCAGCTCGCGCCTTCACCCGGGCGGTCGACGCAGACGCCATCGACGCAGCTGCCCCGACCGTCGGCGCAGATCGGGAACTCGCAGGCCTCGCCGATCTCGACCTCGCTCGCGTACCAGGCCGGGCAGGTGCCGAAGACGACGCTCGCGCGCGGCGCCTCGCAGCCAGTCGTGGAGCTCACGAGCAGCTGGATGCACTCCGCGGCGCGCTCGGCGTGGAGCTTCGCGTCGCCCGCCTCGATCGCCTGCGCGATCGGCGCGTAGGCCTCCGTGCAGCGCGCCGTGTAGGCCTCGATGCAGCTCGCCTCGTCGAGCCCCGCCGGGAAGGCGGCGCCGCAGCCGCAAGTGACGGCGCGACCGCAGACGAGCTCGGCGAGCGGCGCGCAGTACGCGCTCTCGAGGGTCGCGACCTCCGGCGTGGCGCCCGAGGTCTCGTCGTTGCCACAAGCCTGGGTGCCGAGAACGGCGGCGATGACCGTGGCCAGGGCGGAGGCGGAGCTCAGGGGGCGGATCGAAGGGCGCATGCGGAGCAACATCGGCGCGCTGCGGGGACGCCGCAAGTGTGTCGCTGCGGGTGGCAGCTGCGTGCGTGCCTGAGCGCTCGGTAGCGTGAGGAGGAGTGAGCCTCCCGCTCGCTCAGAGCATGCGGCAGATCGAGGGCACGCAGCTCGCATCCTCCGCATAGTCCACGCAGACCAGGCCCTCGGCGCATTCGTAGCTGCAGGGGGCGCCCGCGCCGGGCAAGGGCCGGCAGCGGAAGCGTTGAAAGCCGGAGTCGGCGCAGGTGTCTCCCTCTCGGCACCAGCCGTATTTGCAGGGCTCGCCCGTTGCGACGTCCGGTGTGCACTGTCCATCCGGACCGCAATGGTGATCTGGTGCGCAAGCCTCGTTGTACTCGCAGCTCTCGCCAGCGGCTCTGGGCACGATGCAGATTCCTCCCTGCTGGACGCTGTAGTCGCAGGCGAGACCGGCAGCGCAGCGGAAGTCCCACGTGCAAGGCTCGCCCTCGACGGGCATCGCGCCGCAGACGAAGGTGTCAGTGTCGACGACACAGCCCAGCCCCTCGGCGCATAGGACGGGGTCGAAGTCGCGGTAGGCGCAGGGCTCACCCTCACCGGGCGGAGGCACGCAGACGCCGCCCGGCTCGTTGCAGCCGAGCCCAGGCCCGCAGTGATAGAGATCGGCGCAGGTTTCGCCTTCGCCGGGGAGCGGCACGCACCGCGAGCTGTCGCTCGCGCAGGCGTGCCCTGGCAGGCAATGCGCGTCCTGGCTGCAGGGCGCGCCCGCGCCACGCGGTTCGTAGCAGGCGCGGGGCACCGCGCAGTAGGCGAAGTTGCCGCATTCGCTGTCGTCGGTGCACGGGCTCGTCGTAGGCGGCTCGCAGGTCGACGCCTCGCTGCACTCGAGGCCCTGCGCGCAGTAGACGCTCGTGAGGTAGCAGCTCGAACCCTGAGGGTCGAGCTCACCGCAGCTCCCGTCGACGCATTGCAAGGGTGGCTCGCAGTACTGGTCGCCGTAGCAGCTCGCGCCGAGCGGACCGGGCCGCGTGCACGTGCCGCGGCAGTGGAGCCCCGGCTCGCACACGTCGACCCAGCACTCGGCGCCTTCACCGACGAAGCCCACACAGCTGCCGTCGGCGCAATAGCCGCGGCCTCGGGCGCAGATCGGGAACTCGCAGGCCTCACCGACGGCGACCTCGCTTGCGTACCACGCCGGGCAGGTCGAGAGGACGAGCCCAGGGATGACGCTGTAGTGTGGCGCTTGGCACTCTGGCGTCGTGGCGGCGAACAGCTGGACGCACTCGGCCGCGCGCTCCGGGTACAGCTCGGCCTCGCCCGCATCGATGGCCTGCGCGACCGGCGCGTAGGCCTCCAGGCAGTTCTTGGTGAAGGACTCGATGCAGCTCGCTTCGTCGAGCCCGACTCGGAAGGCGGCGCCGCAACCACAAGCGACCGCGCGACCGCAGACCAGCTGTGCGAGCGGCGCGCAGTACGCGCTCTCCAGGGTCGCGGGCGCGGGGCGCGAGGTCTCGTCGTCGCCGCAAGCGGGTGCGGTGAGCAAGGCGACGCTCAGCGCGGCGAAAGCGAGCGCAGCGAAGATGGACCGGGTCGCGCCAGGCATGCGCTACAGCATCGGTGCGCCGTCGGAACGCCGCAAGCGCCGCGTCGCGCGGGTGGCCGCGGCGAGCACCTCGCGCTATCTCCCAGGCATGCCGACCTCGCAGCCAGCTCCGCGTCCCAGCGCTCCTCCTTCACGCAGGCGTGCGCTCGCTGGCCTCGCCCTGGGCGGCGTCGCGCTCGCCGCGCTCGCGCTCTTCGCGAGCCTGCCGAGCCTCGGCTGCAGCTCGAGCCAACTGCTCGGCGTGGGCCAGTCGCCGACTGGGCCGCTCTCGGCCCCCGATCAAGACGGCACCACACGCAGCCTCGAGGGTGAGCGCGGTCGCCCGGTGGTCGTCTTCTTCTACCCGGCCGACGGAACGCCGGGATGCACCACCGAGGCCTGCGCCTTCCGCGACGCCTGGAGCCGCTACACCGAGGCCGGCGTGATGGTCTTCGGCGTCTCGGGAGATACGCAGGAGTCGAAGGCGGCCTTCGCCGAGAAGGAGAAGCTGCCCTTCCCGGTGCTCGCCGATCCCGAGCACATGTGGGCGAAGGCCTTCGGCGTCGGCAGCACGCTCGGCATGATGGAGCGGGTCACCTTCTTGCTCGATCGCGACGGCAAGATCGCGAAAGTGTACCCCGACGTCGATCCCGGCGTGCACGCGGTGCAGGTCCTCGACGACGCGAAGGCGCTCGGCCTCGTGAAGTGAGCGTTGCGAAGTGAGCGCTGCGAAGTGAACTCTACGAGGCGAGCCGCTCGAGCCGGGCTCAGCGTTTGCTGCGCAGCCACATCGTGACGGCCCGGCTGTCCGGGTAGCTCGTCGTCTCGTTGCCCTGGGCGAACATCGGGCAGCGCGTCGACGCCTCGAACTTCTTCGTCTCGATGACCTTGCCGGTCCGCCGCTCGACGAGCTTCACCTCCCAGTCGACGAGGAAGAGATCCGCCTCGCGCCCGGGGCCCTTCTCGCCGGTGGCTTTGTAGCCCTTGCACTTCTTGTTGCCCGGTCGCTTCGGGAGCTGCTCCTCCACGGCGACGCGATCGACCTCCGCCATCGTCTTCGCGGGACCCATCACGTTGTCCATGCCGAGCGAGCCGGCGAGGTTGAGGATCGTGTGCGTCGTCTGCGGCGCGTCGCTCTCCTTGCCGAAGAGCACCGGCGTGCCGTTGGCGAGCTGCTTCTTGAGCTCGGACTCGATCAGGTACTTCGTCGTGATGCCGGGCAGCTTCTCGCTGACCTTCACGCCGTCGGGGAACTCGAGCTCGAGCGTGCGCTCCGGGTCGATGGTCTTGTCGTACTTCATCGCCTCGCTCGGCGCGGCCTTGGCGATCGCCTCGCCCATGTCGAAGTTCACCGAGACGCGGTCGTTCTTGGACTCGCCCACGGCGTCGCCGACCTTCACCTTGGTGCCGTCGGGCAGCTTCTCGAGCTTCAGCGTGCAGTCGAGGCCTCCGAAGCAGGTGATGTCGCCCTTGGCGTTCACCTCGCTCACGGCGACGTCGATCTTCGTGCCCGGCTTCTTCTCGAAGCTGAGCTTCACGCCGTCGGGCGTCTTGGCGACCTTCTTCTTGCTCTTCTTCTCGTCGGCCTCGTCGTCGCTCTTGCCCTTCTTCTTCTTGCTCTTCTTCTCGTCGTCTTCGTCCTCGGCCTCGGCGGCGGGCTCGGGCTTCTTGCAGCCGGAGAGCGCAGCGGGCGCGACGAAAGCGAGGGCGAGCGCGAAGAGCAGGCTCGAGCGGAGGGATTCGGTCCGGAGCATCGTGGTCGCTTGCTACGCGCGCGACCTGCGAGCCCTTCCCTCTCAGTGACCCAGGTGCGTCTTCGGGAAGCGCCTGGAGATGGTGCTCAAGAGGCGGACCATCGCGCCGAGGTGCGATCCGACGAAGGGTTTGCCGCTCGTGAGCAACGCGGCCGAGAGCTCGCGCTCCGGGTCTGCCCAGCAGAGCACGTTGATGAAGCCGAGGTGACCGAAGGCGTTCGGTGTATCGGGCCCGTAGAGGCTCACGACCTCGCTGCCGAGGATGAAGCCGAGGCTGTAGCGGATCGGCAAGACGAGGGTGAGATCGACCTCGAGCCAGCTCGACTCTCCGACCGCGCGGCGCACCGTGCGCGCGTCGAAGATGCGGTTCTTTCCGAGCCGTCCGCCTCGGCGCAAGAGCTCGAAGAAGGTCGCCGCCTCGCGCGCGGTAGCGACCATGTTGCCGGCGGGCACGATGGCCGTGAGGAAGCGCTCGTCGTTCGAGAGCCTCACGGCGTCTTCGATCGGCACGCCGAGCGCGCGCTGGATGAGGTGCGAGATCCCGGGCGGCACCGGCAGACCCGTGAAGGCGTTCTGCGCGACCTCGCCGACCTTCTCCTTCGGCACGCCGTACTGGAACCACTCGAAGCCGAGCGGCTGCTTGATCTCCTCCTCGAAGAAGGCGCGGATGTCCTTGCCCGTCACGCGTCGCACGATCTCACCGAGGATGAAGCCGCCCGTGATCGCGTGGTAACCGAGCCGCCTGCCGGCCTTCCACACCGGGCGCGCGTCGCAGAGCAGCTCCACGATGCGATCCCACTGCGTGAGCAGCTGGAGATCGTTGTGTTCGCCCGCCACCGAGGGGATGCCCGCGCGGTGCGTGAGCACGTGGCGGATCGTCGTGCTCTCCTTGCCGTTGCGGCCGAACTCCGGGATGTACTCGACGACCCGGTCGTCGATGTGGAGCAGCCCGCGGTCGTCGAGCAGGTGGATCATCATCGCCGTCACGGCCTTGGAGGCCGAGAACAAACAGAAGGGCGTGTCGTGCCGGATGAGGCGTCGCTCGCCGTCCGGCGGGTCGCCCGGCGCGTTGCCCGAGTGGTGGCCGATCGCGCGCTCGAGAACGACCTCGCCTTTGCGCATCAGGCACATCGAGACGGCCGGCTGCGTGCCCGTCTCGTAGAGGTCGACGACGGAGCGCCAGAGCGCCTCGACGTCGCTCTTGCTCGAACCCACGCTCGCGGGGTCGACCTCGCTCTTGGCGATGTCGATCACCGAGTCGAGCTCCCTGGGCACGCGGACCAAGCGCTGCAGCGTCATCCCCTTGGTTGTCTCGCCCGGCGGGCCTCCGGTCAAGTGCTCGGCGAATCAGGTTCACCCGGTCCGGAGCGCGACGTGTTCTCATCGAGCCGGCGCGTGGCACGGATCTTCCTACCACCCGAGCGGAGCGATCCCATGAACATCCTACGACTCAGCTATGGGCTGGCCTTCGCCTCGGCCTTCGGCGCGTTCGCCGTGTCCTCCGGCTGCAACCAGGTCACCGTCGCGGGCGTCTGCACCTACGGGGACGAGGAGTATTCGGTCGGCGAGAGCTTCCCCGCGGGCGACGGCTGCAACACCTGCACTTGCGAGGAGGGCGGCGGTGTCGCCTGCAGCGAGATGGGCTGCATCGAAGGCTGCGAGCACGACGGAGAGCTCGTCCCGATCGGTCAGTCGGTGCCGGCTGGCGATGGCTGCAACACCTGCACCTGCGGTGAAGGAGGCTTCCTGGCCTGCACGACCATGGCCTGCGTCACATGCCTCCACGAGGGCCAGAGCTACCCTCCAGGCTCGTCCTTCCCTGCCGGTGATGGCTGCAACACCTGCACCTGCGACGAGATGGGCAACGTGGGCTGCACCGAGATGGCCTGCCCGAGCTGCGAGTACCTCGGGCAAACCTACTCGGTGGGCGACGAGTTCCCCGCGGGCGACGGCTGCAACACCTGCACCTGTGGCGCGGGTGGCAACGTGGGCTGCACCAAGATCGCCTGCGTCTGCGATCCAGCCACCGAGTGGCATCGCGAGTACGTCGCGCTGAGCCCAGCCGAGTGCGCCGTCATCGACTACACCTGCCCGCCCAATACGACGCCCTTCGCGAACGACTGCGGCTGTGGCTGTGAGCAGAGCGCGACCTGCCCGGAGTACTTCGACTGCATGCCGCCTTCGACCTGCGACATCCCGCAGATCGAGGCCGACTGCCCCTACTCGACGATCGTGTTCTGAGATCCCAGCGCGCGCACGGGCGAGCGGCTCGCCCCCCGGGGGGGCCGAGCTCAGCTGCGGGGGGGGGGCCGAGCGCAGCAGAGCTGACGCCTCGAGACGACGAAAGGCGAGGGCCGCGCAGCCCTCGCCTTCTTCGTGCAGCGCTTGCGCGCCTCGCCTCGAGCGCTCCTGCTCACTCGAAGCGCAGCTCGACCACCTCTGCGCCCGAGCCGAAGTCGTAGGTCGCGCTCGCTTCGATGGGCGTGCCAGCGACCCCCATGGTGGTGCTGAAGGTGCAGGAGCCCGAGGCGTCGGGCTGGCAGTCGCAGGTGTCGTTCGGGATGCACTCGCCGAGCTCGGGGTGCGCCGTGCCGAGCACGGTGTACGCACCCTGCGCGAGCGCCGGGAGGTAGCACGCACCGCCGCAGCCCTCGGCCTGGCACAAGGGTGGCAAGCTCGCCGGCTCGTAGTCCATGCCGCCCCAGAGCGCCTCGAAGCTGCCGCCAGGCACGATGCGGGTGATCTGCGGCATCGCGCAGGCTGCGGGGCAGGCGCACTGGCCGTCCATCATCTGACCGCAGCTGAACTCGCAGATGTCGAGGGAGGGCTTCACCGAGACGCCAGCGCGCTCGAGCGCATAGGGGATGTACACGCCGCAGCCGGGCTCGACCGCGCCGAGGAAGACGTCGGCGGCGGAGTCGTTGACGAAGCGCACCGTGACGGAGCGCTGCGGCGCGCCGAGCTGGGGCGGGTCTTCGTAGCTCTCGCAGACGTCGGGGCCGCCGCCTTCACCGCCGCCCTCGCCACCACCGCCGCCGGTGCCGTCGCTCACGCTGCTGCCGCAGCCGAAGAGCGCGAGGGAGCTGAGAGAAGCGACGAAGACGGACGCAAGGCTCGAGGAGTTCATGGTGCCGGGCGAGGTTGCATCGCGTGTGCCAGCCACGACTGGAGCTTCGTCCCGCGCTCGCCCTGCGGCCTCTACCTGCGCGAGTCGCCTCGCCGGGAGCCGTGGGCCGACGCGCCTCGGGCTGGCCTCCGGCAGCCCCGCCGTGCGTGTGCCCCGCTGTGCCAACGCCCGGGCGCGACCGTGCTAAGCGCGGCGCGTGTCCGAGCTGGGCCCCACCGACGAGCCGCCCGTGCCCGCGCCGAAGCGCGCGGCCGAGGGAGGGGTGCGCTTCCCGGAGGAGCTGCCCATCACGGCTTCGGTCCGAGAGATCGCGCTCGCGATCGACGCGCACCCGGTCGTCATCGTCGCGGGTGAGACCGGCTCGGGCAAGACGACCCAGCTCCCGAAGATCGCGCTCGCGATGGGCCGAGGTCTCCGTGCGCGCATCGGCGTCACGCAGCCGAGGCGCATCGCGGCCACGAGCGTCGCCGCGCGCGTCGCCGAGGAGCTCGGCGTCGAGCTCGGTCGCGAGGTGGGCTACCAGATCCGCTTCGATGATAGGAGTAGCAAGGAAACCTACGTCAAGTTCATGACCGACGGCGTGCTGCTCGCCGAGCTCGTGCGCGACCCCACGCTGCGCGGCTACGACACGCTCGTCATCGACGAGGCCCACGAGCGCAGCCTCAACATCGACTTTCTCCTCGGCTACCTGAAGCAGCTCCTGCCGAGGCGGCCCGACCTGCGCGTGATCGTGAGCTCCGCCACGCTCGAGACGCAGCGCTTCAGCGACTTCTTCGACGGCGCGCCGGTGATCGAGGTCTCCGGCCGCACCTTCCCCGTGGAGACGATCCACCGGCCGCCCACCGACGAGGAGGATCTCTCGGAGGCCATCGCCAACACCGTGGAGGAGATCACCGAGATCGATCCGCGCGGTGACATCCTGGTGTTCCTTCCGGGGGAGCGTGAGATCCACGAGGCGATGGGGGCGCTCGTCGATCACGCGCTGCCGCACACCGTGCTGCTCCCGCTCTACGGGCGCCTCACCCAGGCCGAGCAGGCGCGCGTGTTCGCGCCCTCGTCGCAGCGCAAGGTGATCCTCAGCACCAACGTGGCCGAGACCTCGCTCACGATCCCGGGCATCCACTACGTGATCGACTCGGGGCTCGCGCGCATCAACCGCTACGTCGCGCGCTCCGGTGTGACGCAGCTCATGGTCGAGCCGATCTCGAAGGCGAGCGCCCAGCAGCGCCAGGGGCGCGCGGGCCGCGTGCGCGCGGGCGTGTGCTTCCGGCTGTACACGGCGCAGGACTTCGAGGGTCGCCCGGCCTACACCGATCCGGAGCTGCTCAGGGTGGGCCTCGCGGGCGTCATCCTCCAGATGAAGTCGCTCCGCCTCGGGCGCATCGACGCCTTCCCCTTCCTCGACCCGCCACCCAAGCGCGCCGTCGACGAGGGCTACCGCGTGCTCGAGGAGCTCGGCGCGATCGACGAAGAGGGCGAGCTCACCGCGATCGGCAAGCAGCTCGCGCGCCTGCCGCTCGACCCGCGCATCGGGCGCATGATCGTCGCCGCCGCGGAGCAGAACGCCCTGCGCGAGGTGCTCGTGATCGCCTCGGCGCTCGGCGTGCAAGACCCTCGCGAGCGACCGCTCGAGGCGCGCGAGAAGGCCGATCAGGCCCACCGCCGCTACAAGAACGAAGCCTCCGATTTTCTCGGGCTCGTGACGCTCTTCCGGAGTTACCGGGAGCTCGCGCAGGGAAAGTCGCAGGGCCAGCTCCGCCGCGCCGCGAAGGCGGCGTTCCTCTCGTACAACCGCATGCGCGAGTGGATCGACGTGCACGATCAGCTCGCGAGCATCGCCCGCGAGCTCGGCTATCGGCCCTCTCCGCAGCCCGCGAGCGACGAGGCGGTGCACAAGGCGCTCCTACCGGGGCTCTTGAGCCGCCTCGGCATGTACCAGCCCGAGAAGCGCTCCTATGCGGGCGCGCGCCAGACGCGCTTCTTGCTGCACCCCTCCTCGGCGCTCGCGAAGAAGCCTCCGGCGTGGGTGGTCGTCGCCGAGCTCGTGGAGACGACGCAGCTCTATGGGCGGATCGCCGCGGCGATCGACCCGAGCTGGCTCGAGGAGGCGGGTGGGGCGCTCTGCCGCCGCAGCTACGGCGAGCCGGGCTATGCCGCGAAGCCGGCGCAGGTGATGAACCGCGAGCAGGTGACGCTCTATGGTCTGCCCATCGTGCGCGACCGGCGCGTCCACTACGGCCCGATCGATCCGGTCGCGTCGCGGCGCGTCTTCGTGCTCGAGGCGCTCGCGCGCGAGCACTACGAGCCGAAGCCGATACCGCCCTTCCTCGCGCACAACCGCCGGGTCTTCGAGGAGGCGCGCCACCTGAGGGCGCGCGCGAGGCGCAGCGATCTCGTGCTCGACGACGTCGCGATCGCGGCCTTCTTCGAGTCCAAGGTGCCCGAGGGCATCTACAGCGGGAAGACCTTCGAGGCCTGGCGCAAGAAGGCCGAGGCCGAGGATCCACGGGTGCTCTACATCCGCTTGGACGACCTCCTGCTCGACGAAGCGAAGGAGCTCGGGCCCGATCGCTATCCCGACGCGATCAGGCTGCGCGACACGCCCATTCCGATCAGCTATCGCTTCGATCCGGGCGAAGACGACGACGGCGTCACGCTCGAGCTGCCGCTCGCGCTCCTGCCGCAGCTCGACCCCGACGAGCTCGGCTGGACGATCCCGGCCTGGCACGTGCAGAAGATCGAAGCCTTGATCCGGTCGCTGCCCAAGGCGCTGCGTCGCAACTTGCCGAACGACGTGCCGAGCCTCGCCAAGGACCTCGGCGCGAAGCTCCAGCCCTTCGACGGCCCCATGCTGCGTCGCCTGGCCTCGCTGCTCGCCGAAGCGAGTGGCCAGCGCATCGTGCCCGAGGACTTCGACGTCTTCGAGCTGTCGCCCCACCTGCGCTGCTACCTGCGCATCCTCGACGGCGGACGCATCGTGGGGGAGGGCCGCGAGGCTGGCGAGCTCTTCGAGCGCTTCGCGCCGCGCGCGCGTGAGGCCTGGGGCGGCGCGAACCGCGCGCACCTCGAGCGCGAGGGCATGAAGGGCTTCGAGGTCGACGAGCTGCCGGAGCAGGTCGTGCTCGACGTGCGCGGCGCGAAGCTGCCCGGCTACCCCGCCTTCGTCGACGAGGAGTCGAGCGTCGCCCTGCGTGTGCTGAGCTCGCGCGCCGAGGCCGAGCTCGCCACACGCGCGGGGCTGCGTCGCCTGTTCTTGCTCGGCATGGGCCGCACGCTCGCCGCGATCGAGAAGGACCTCGGCCCGAAGCTCGCGCCCCAGCGGCCCTTCGCCAAGGCGCCCGACGCCGGGCTGCGCAGGCGCATCGCCGAGCGCATCCTCGACGAGGCCTTCGAGCTCGGCGAGCCCTCGCGCTTCCCACGCACCAAGAGGGCCTACACGGAGCGGCTCGCCACCGGGCGCCTCCGCCTCGGCAAGGAGCTCTCGAGCCTGCTCGAGCTCGGCGCGGCGATCGCGAGCGAGGCCGAGGGCGTCGAGCAGAAGCTCGCGGCGCTCAGCGGCAGGCCCGGCGGGCTTCCCGCCGCCCTCGCCGATCTGCGCGAGCAGCTCGCCGAGCTCGAGCTGCCCAGCTTGCTGTGTGCGGCCCCCCGCGATCGCCTCGCCGAGGTGCCGCGCTACCTCCGGGCGATGAAGCTGCGCCTCGAGCGCCTGCCCAATGGTCCCCAGAAAGACCAATCCAAGGCCGAGCAGGTGCTCCCATTCTGGCGAGAGTGGCTGCGTGATAGGGCCGAGCTCGGCGCGCGGGGGGTGCCAGCTGCGGATCTCGAGGCCTATCGCTGGTTGCTCGAGGAGCTGCGTGTGCAGGTCTTCGCGCCGGAGCTCAAGGCCAAGGTGCCCGTCTCGCCGGAGCGCCTGCGCGAGCGCATGGCGGCGCTGCGCAAGGCCGCGGGCCTGCCGCCCCTGAAGGCGGTGAGATGAGCACGATCGCCGCGGTGCTCGCGTTCCTCGATTCGGCGCCCTTCTCGATCGCCGGAGCGCCCGTCGCGTGGTCCGAGATCCTCGGCGCGATCACGGGCATCGCCTGCGTCTGGTTGCTCACGCGGCAGAACGTGTGGACCTGGCCGCTGGGGCTCGCCAACAACGTCTTCTGGGCGCTGCTCTTCTTCCGCGCGAAGCTCTACGCCGACAGCCTGCTGCAGCTCGTCTTCTTCGCGCTGGGTTGTTATGGCTGGTGGCGCTGGCTGCACCCGCTCGCGAGCGGCGAGGCCGTGCGCGTGCGTCGCACGAGCCGGCGCGAGTGGCTCGTCTTCGGCGCCGCCCTGAGCGCCTCGACCACGCTGGTCGCCTGGCTGCTCGCGAGCCGCACCGACTCGCCCGCGCCGATCGCCGACGCGAGCGTGCTGACGCTCAGCCTCGTGGCGACCTGGGGTCAGGCCCAGAAGCTCTACGAGTCCTGGTGGGTCTGGATCCTCGTCGACGTGATCAGCGTGCCGCTCTACCTGAGCCGCGCGCTCTACCCGACGGCGCTCATCTACCTCGTGTTCGGGCTGCTCTGCGTGCGGGGCCTCTGGGCCTGGAGGCGCGATCTCGCGCGCCCCACGGAGCTCAGGTGAAGGCGCGGCACGGGCTCGTCATCGGCAAGTTCTACCCTCCTCACCTGGGGCATCACCACCTCGTGCGCGAGGCCGCGTCGCGCTCGGAGCGGCTCAGCGTCCTGGTCATGGGCTCGAGCGTCGAGAGCCTCGGCATCGAGGAGCGCGTCGCGTGGATGCGTGAGGAGCACGCTGGCGAGCACAACGTCACGATCCTCGGCGTGCGCGACGATCACCCGGTCGACTACGAGAGCGACGCGGTCTGGCGTGCGCACGTCGAGCTCATGCGCGAGGGAGCGCGCGCGATCACGGCCGAGCCGGTCGACGCGGTGTACAGCTCGGAGCCCTACGGGGAAGAGCTTGGGCGCAGGCTCGGCGCGCGCCACGTGCTCGTGGATCTCTCTCGCGGGCGTTTCCCGGTCTCCGGCACGGCCGTGCGCCGGGATCTGGTCGCGCGCTGGGCCGAGCTCGCGCCTGCCGTGCGCGCGGGGCTCGCGCTCAGGGTGGTGCTCGTGGGCGCCGAGTCGACGGGCAAGACCACGCTCGCCGAGGCGATGTGCGAGCGGCTGCGTCGACGAGCTGTTCATTGGCAGCGTGTAGCCTGGGTGAGCGAGGCCGGGCGCGACGTCACGCTCGAGAAGCTCGCTCGTCTCGGCCCAGGCGCCGAGATGGAGAGGCTCGTGTGGCAGACACCCGACTTCGTCGACATCGCCGTGGAGCAGAACCGCCGCGAAGAGGAGGCCGCGCGGAGAGGCGGCCCGGTGCTGCTCTGCGACACCGACGCCTTCGCCACGGGCATCTGGCACGAGCGCTACGTGGGCGCGCGTGCGCCCGAGGTGGAGGCTCTGGCGCTGCCGGCCCCACGGCGCTTCTACCTGCTCACGCACCCGGACGACGTGCCCTTCGTCGACGACGGCGCGCGCGACGGCGAGCACGTGCGGCATTGGATGACCGAGCGCTTCGTCGAGCGCCTCGACGCCGAGGCCTTCGACTGGGCCTGGCTGCGCGGTGAGCGCGAAGAGCGCCTCGAGCGCGCGCTCGAGCTCGTCGACGAGGCGCGCTCCAGCGCGCATCGCTTTTCCGACCCCTTGGGCTGAGCCCGCGCGGCACCAGACCGAGGCTCGCACGGCCCCTCCCGCGGCGATCGCGACCGAGATAGCCTGCGAGCCGTGTCCAAGACCGACCGCCTGTCGCACCTGAGCCGCGCACCCACGAATCCCCGCGCGGAGCGGGCGCCCGCGCGTTTCGACGTGGCCGAGCTCTACGCCGGCCCGCTGGGCGACGACGCGCAAGAAGCGGGAGGGGCCCTGCCGCTCGACGAGAAGCTGCGCCAGGCCTACTTCTGGATCGTCAACAGCGCGATCATCAGCCCCTTCTACGACATCGAATACGACGAAGCGCCCGCGACGAGCTTTGCGCTCGGCGACCAGCGCGTGAGCGTGCGCCTGCCGACGGCGCAGAGCTATTCGAGCTACGTGCTCTTGCCGCTGCTCAACCTCGCGGTGCGCCGTCGCTGCCTGCTCGTCGGTGGGCCGGGGCGCGGCAAGACGGTCATCGCCACGATCATCGGCCTCTTGGCCGGCTACTCGAACCGCGAGATGAAGCAGGGCATCCAGCACGGGCAGCCGCAGATGACGATCGCGGATCTGCTCGGCAACCCGCTCCCCTCGAGCCTCGTGCAGGCCGAGAGCATGGAGGCGGTCAAGATCGCCTGGCGCAAGTGGCTCGGCATGCGCGTCAAGATCATCGACGAATACAACCGCATCCCTACGCGCACGCAGTCGGCGCTGCTCACCGTGATGGCCGACGACTACGCCGAGATGTACGACCAGATCTACGAATGCCCACCCGCGGCCTGGTATCTCACGGCCAACGACGACGCGGGCGGCGGCACCTACCAGGTGATCGAGGCCCTGCGCGACCGCATCGACGTGGTCGTGAAGGCGCTGCACTTCAATACGCGCTTCCTCGGCGCCCTGCTCGACCGCATCGAGGCCGGGGTGCGCCCCGAGGAGCTCGTGCCTCCCGAGATCGTCTTCACCCAGGCCGAGCTCGATCGCATGGAGAAGCAGATCCGTGCCGTGCCCATCCCCGAGCCGCTCTTGCGACGCATCGAGCACTTCGCGGCCGAATTCGAGCTCTGCGAGGGCGCCGCGCAGCAGCTCGAGTACCTCACCAAGGACACCGTGAAACTCGCCGGCCTCGAGCTGCCGCGCGCGGCCGATGGGCAGCTCGCGGGCGCGCAGACGAAGAACGGCCTCTCGGTGCGAGCGCTCCAGACCTGCCTCGTCTTCGCGAAGGCCCTGGCGTGGTTCCGAGGCGCGCACGAGGTGAGCTTCGAGGACCTCCGCCAGATCCTGCCCTTCGTCTTGCACGACAAGCTCGTGCAGAACCGCGAGGCCGCCTTCTTCGAGGCCCCCGAGCACGCCGCCTACCGGACCGACCTCGTCAGCTGGATCCGCCGGCTCTTCGATCGCTCCTGCGAGGACTACGATCGCGCCGGGCGTGACCGGAACGACGTCGTCGGCCAGCACCTCGCGCTCTTCGAGCAGGGGCTCGAGGGCCTGGCAGAGGAGGTCGTCGACTCGAGGCTCGCGACGATCGAGCGCAGCCTGCGCGAGCTCGAGGCGGGAGGGAAGCTGCTCGGGCCGCTCTACGACGACGTGCTCGCGCTGAAGTACCTGCACCAGCGCTACACGAACTACCGCGCCTGGCTGCGATGTCGGGCCTGAGCCCGGCGACGGCGAGCCTGCTCGCCCAGGAGCGGGAGCGGCTGAACGCGCTCCACGCGCGCCTCGGCAGGGGCCTCGATCCGGAGCTCGTCTACGCCTACGTGCGGCGCACGATCGACCCGGTGCTCGCTGCGCTGCCGTCCTCGCCGACCGCCGCGGAGCTCTCGGCGCTCTTCGAGCTGGGCCTCGTCGCGCTGCGCCGCGGCCTCGTGGGTGGCCCCTCACCGACGGCCTTCGAACGAGCGTTGGTGCGCTGTCTGCCTCGCTTCGGGCGGCACTTTCGCGCCGCACCGCGCGAGCTCTTCCGGCGGCTCGGCAATGGCTACGCGCGCCTCGCGCGAGAGCTCGGTGAGCCCGCCGCGATCGAATGGATGGAGTCACTCGCGCAGATCGCGGGAGAGGCGGAGGGGCAGGGCGAGCTCTCCGAATGGGGTCTCGTGCTCGCGTGGAGGGGCGGCCTGGCGGAGGCGCGCTCGGCGGCGCTCGACGTCGCGCTCGGGCTCCCGCCCGCTCGACGGGCGGCCCTGCTCGGCCACGCGGAGCTCGATCCGAGCCCGCTCGCGCGCTTCTGTCGGCCCGGCCGCGCCACGCCGCTCGGGCCGCTGCGGGAGATCGGGCAGGTCGGCGGCTTCCTCGGCTTCGGCGGCCCCTTCCGCAGGCCTCCCAGCCTGCGCGCCACCGAGGCGGGCATCGTCGCCTCGAGCGCGGGGCAGTCCTTCTTGCTCCACGCCGACGCCTTCGGCCTGCGCTTCGTACCGACCGCGAGCACCCACGCCGACGCCACGCCCGAGGCCCAGCCCACGCTGGGGGCGCGCGGCAAGCTCGAGTGGCGCGGGCAATCGCTCACCGACGCCCGCTTCGCGCGGGCGAGCTCGCTCGTGGCCTGCGACGGGGTCGTCGCCCTGAGCGTCGCCGACTCGCACCACGTCCACGTCTTCGGCCACGGCGAGGCCGACTGAATGGCGAGCCTCGAGAGCGCGCGCAGGGCCTTCGAGCTCGCCTGGCCGGACGCCAGCCGAGCCTTCAGCCCCTACACGCGTCTGCCTCGCCCGATCCTCTGCGACTCGAGCGAGGACGAGCGGAGGGAGGGCCTGCAGGGCAGCTTTGCGATGATCCGCATGCGTGACCAGCGCATCGTCATCGGCCTCTCTCAGATCGCCGAGCGCGGCCTCGAGGCGCACGCACACGCCATCCTCGCGCACGAGGTCGGGCACCACGTGCACGCGCCCGGGAACCTGCCCGACATGGCGCGCATGCACGATCGAATCCGTCGATCGATGGCGGCCTCGAGGGCCTCCTTCGCTTCGATGGTGTCGAACCTCTACGCGGACCTCGTCATCAACGACCGACTCCAGCGCGATGGTCTCGCGGATCTCGCGTCGGTCTACAGGGCGCTGCGCCGGGAGCCCGCCCCGGGTGAGGCCGCGCCGAGCGATCTCTGGCGCTATTACATGCGCACCTACGAGCTCTTGTGGGGTCTGCCACGCGATACGCTCGTCGCGCCCCCGAGCGACGAGATCGAGGCCGACGCAGAGCTCGCCGCGCGCCTCGTGCGTGTCTTCCGCAAGCGCTTCCTCGACGGCGCGGCGCCCTTCGCCAAGCTCAGCGAGCGCTACCTCGACGCGCTCGGCGACGGCTCCTCGCTCGCGGCGCCCTGGCTCGACGCGACCGGCGACTCGCTCGGCGATCAGATTCCGGGAGGTCTGCTCGAAGACGACTTCGATCCCTCGGGCGTCGAGCACCCCTCGCTCGATCCACGCATCACCGGCGAGGCGCCGCCCGGCGCGCTCGAGGGCAGCGCCGGTGGGCGCGCGGGCCAGGGGGCCCAGGGGCGCTCGCAGCGCGGCGACGGCCGCCTGGATCAGCGCGTCGTACCATTGCGTGGGCCTGCCGAGTGGCTGAGCCTGCTGCGCTCTTTGGGAGTGACGCGCGACACCTCGGAGCTGCTCGCGCGCTATTATGGCGATCTCGCGTCGCCGCACCTGATCCCGTTCCCTGCGCAGCGCCTGCCGCGGGCCTCCGACCCGCTGCCCGAAGGTCTGGAGCCCTGGGAGCTGGGCGCGCCGCTCGAGCAGATCGATTGGCTCGCGAGCCTGCTGCGCAGCCCCGTCGTGGTGCCCGGCGTGACGACCGTGCAGCGGGTCTACGGCGAGCAGGAGGGTGCGGAGCCGGAGAAGCAGGTCCCGGACCTCTACGTGGGCATCGACTGCTCGGGCTCGATGGGCAACCCGGCCTACCAGCTCGCCTACCCCGTGGTCGCGGGCGTGGTGCTCGCGCGCAGCGCTCTGCGGGCCAAGGCGCGTGTGATGGCTTGTCTGTCCGGCGAGTGGCACGGCGAGGGGCGCTTCGTACAGACCCCCGGGTTCCTGCGCGACGAGCCCGAGATCCTGAAGGTGCTCGTCGACTACCTCGGCACGGGCGCGAGCTTCGGTCTCGGCCGACTCGTGAGCACCTTCGTGGACGCGCCTCCACCCGAGCGACCCGTGCACCTGCTCGTCGTCAGCGACAGCGATCTCTTCGCCGAGATCGACGGCACCGCGGGCGGCTGGGAGCTCACGCGTCGCGCGATCGAGCGCGCCGGTGGCGGGGCCACGGCGGTGCTCCGGCTCGCGCGGGTGCCGCACCACGAGCCCTGGCTCGAGAAGATGCGCGCCGTGGGCTTCACGCCCGAGCTGGTCGGCAGCGAGCAGGAGCTCGTGGCCTTTGCGCGCGCCTTCGCGAGGCGTACCTTCGGCGAGCGATGAGACCCGACGTCGAGAGGCTCTCCGCGAGGCTCGCCGAGCTGCCGGCCGTGTTCCTCGGCCCCTTCGGCGCCGGAGCCGGCAGCGAGCAGGCGATCGAGCCGGTCGCCGTGCTCAGTGATCTGTTCCGCGAGCGCGCCAACGAGCTGCCTCCGCGCGAGGTGATCGCGGGTCTGGTGAAGGCCAAGGGCAAGGGCGCCAAGCAGCGCGTCGAGCTCGCGCTCATCGCGAGCTGGCTGCTCCACGACCCGAGCCTCCGAGGCGTCGACGCAGCAGCCCTGCTGCGTCTCTACGGCGAGCGTCTGCCCGCGCTCGCCGAGGTCGCCCTGCCGCGCGTCTTCGTCGAGGAGCCGGAGCGCCGCGAGGAGCTCGTGCGGCTCTGTCTCGACGTGCTCGGCCTCGTGCCCGAAGGCGAGACGCGCGCACGAGCCGAGGACCGCCTCGCGACGCTCGACTCGGTGCGGCGCCACGAGCTCTTGCGCGCCGCGCGGGAGCGCGAGCTCGCCCGCCGTGCCGAGGAGCTCGCGCGCCTGCGCGCCGAAGAAGAAGACGCGAGGCGACAGGCCGCGCGCACCACCTTCGAGGACTGAGCGGCATGGCGGAGGCGATCCCCGACGAATGGAAGTGGCGCGCGCCCGCGATGAGCGAGGGCGCCTGGCGCGGGCTCTCGCGCGTGCTCCAGCACCCGTACGCGCCCCGCTACAACCGCACGATGGGCGACCGCGTCGGCGCCGAGGAGCTCGAGGCGCTCGCGCGCTTCCGGGTGGATGTCGAGGCCTCCGCGCTCGAGAGCGAGCTCGAGCCTTCGCCGCGCACCGTGGTCTTCGTCGAGGCGCTGCGCGACCGGGTGCCCTTGCTCGGGCGCCTCCCGCGTGGCTTCGACGTCGCCCGCGACTTCGTCGAGCTGCCCACCACGGGGCGCGACGATCTGGCCCAGCGCCTCGAGTGGCTGGTGCCGCTCGACCTGCCCGTCGACGACGCCATCGTCTACTCGACCTCGGCGACGACGGGCCACGCGGTGATCGTGCCGAGCCACCCCACGGCGATGGTGCAGAACCTCGCGCACCTCGAGCGCGTCGCCGCGCTCCACGGCCTGCGCATCGAAGCGAGCGAAGGCGAGCCCTACGCGCTCAACGCCACCATGCAGCGACAGACCTACGTCTTCGCCACGACCATGAGCGGCTGGAGCGGCGCGGTGTTCGTGAAGCTCAACCTCGCCGAGCACGACTGGGCCGGTGGCGCCGACGCGCGCGCTCGCTTCCTGCGCGACTTCGCACCCGCCTTCGTCGCGTCGGAGCCCGTCACGCTCGCCGAGGCGATGCGCCTCGAGCTGCCCATCGCGCCGAAGCTCGTGGTCTCGAGCGCGGTGCACCTCTCGGCCGCGCAGGCGGGGCAGATAGAGGCCTCTTGGGGCGCGAAAGTGGTCGACCTCTATTCGACGACCGAGACCGGCCCGATCGCCGTGAGCCTGCCGGGCGTCGAGGGCCACGCGGTGCTCTTGCCCGACGTCTACGTCGAGGCGCTCGACGCCGAGGGGCGCCGCGTGCCCGACGGTGAACGCGGCGAGATCACCGTGACCGGAGGTCGCAATCGCTACCTGCCGCTCCTCCGCTATCGCACCGGCGATCACGGCCGCCTCGGGAGCGCCGTGCTCCCCGACGGCAGGCGCTGCCGCACCATCCTCGAGCTCGAGGGGCGCTCACCGGTTCACTTCCTGGGCGACGAAGGCCGCATCGTGGGCTCGGTCGACATCGCGCGGCGCATCCGCCCGCTCGCGCCGTTCGTGCAGCACCAGCTGCACCAGCGCGTCGACGGCTCCGTGGAGCTGCGCCTGCGCCCTCTGCCGGGCGTGCCCATTCCGCTCGTCGACTTCGAGCAGTGCCTGAAGGAGCTCTTCGGCTCGAAGACCCCAGTGAGCGTGCTGCTCGACGCCTCGCTCGGCAGCGAGGGCGGCAAGGTCGTGGCATGGCGCAATGATGCCGGGCGGCGCGAAGCCGAGCGGAGCGCAGCCGGGCGGAGCGAGGCCATCAAGCCCGGCGGCTGAGCAGCCAAGCGAGGGCCTCGTCGTGGTCGCGGAAGATCTGCACCGTGATCGCGTCGTCCGACAGGGCCTCGAACATGCGCACGATGCCGTGGCTCAGTGAGCTCGACACCACGAAGGCCCAGTAGCCTCGGCTCGCTCGGTGGTCGTTCCGCAGCCCGTGGGCGATCTGCCTCACGTCTTCGTAGCTGAGCTTGAGCTGCGCCGCCCGGAGATCCACCAGCCCGTCGAAGCCCGGGTCCATCGCGGGGTCGGCGAGCGCAGCCTCGAGCAGGGCAGCCGCGCCGAGGAGCGTGACCTCTCCCTCGAAGATCTCCTCGACGTAGCGCTGCTCGGCGTGGACGACGTAGCGGCCCACCATGCCACCTCGGCGGATCTCGTTGGCGCTCGTGCTCACCACGCCGGCGAAGCTACGCGCGCCCGCTCGAGCCCGCAACGGAGCCCGGTGCAGCCTCGGCTCAGGCCTCCGCCGCAGCCTGTGCGCGCGCCTTCACCGCAGCGCTCTCGCGCCCTCGGCGCAGGATGGGGTCGCTCGCGCGCCAGTCGGCCACCCGGTCCTTCGGGTGCATGGGCACGCGGTGGGGCAGGTTCTTCACGCGCTCGAGGCTCGTCGCGCCGGAGCTCACCACCGGGATGTGCTGGAACGAGGTCGCGAGGTAGAACATGCGGTAGTGGAAGAAGTTCTTCTGCACGATGAGATCGGCGTCGCGCGCTCGCAGGCCGAGCTCCGACCAGAAGCTCGGGTGGATCGGCAGCGGTGAGCGGTCCGAGATCGCCACGACGAAGCTCCCCACCTCGAGGCGGATCGTGCGGCCGAACTGCGTCGTGACGCGCGCCGCGATCCGCGCTCGGAGCGGCACCTCCGGCTGCCCATAGCCGGGCGTGCCGCGCAGCACGACGTCGTGCGTCGAGTCGATGGGCGCGCTCCACAGCTCGTCGACCAATGCGGGGTCGTGCACGGGCACGAAGGCGCGCAGGCCGCGGTCGTTCTTCGCGAGCGCCTGCACGAACTGGGTGTTCCCGCCCGGCGCGCCCGCGCCGACGATGTCGTCGACGTCGACCAGCGTGACCGGCCCGAGCTTGCGCGCATGGCCTCGCGCCACCTCGTCGAGCGCCTCGTCGACCGAGCGCATCGGAGGCAGCGGCACCTCGCGCTCGGCCCAGGCGCGGTCGGCGAGCTGCTCGACGAGGCGATCCGCGAGCGCCTGATCGCCGTCGGTGCACACGTGCACGGCCCAGCCGAGATCCGCCGCCGTCGTGTAGGGGTGCACCATGAAGAGGCTCGCCGAGAGCACACGAGGGTCGCTCTCGAGCCTGCGCATGAAGCGGAAGACCTGGTTCATCGGCGCGAGAAAGTCGATCGTCACGCCGCCCCCGAGGCACATCGCGAGCTTGCGCCAGGCGTGCACGGGGTGGACCTCGCCGCGCAGCGCGCGGATGAGCCGGTTGCCCGCGCGGAAGCCCGTGGGCGCGAGGTCCCAGTGGGGGTTGGTGCGGTAGGCGACGAGCACGTCGACCGGATCGATCATGCCGCTCGAGAGGTTCGCGTGCAGATCGTAGCTGACGGCGATCTTCGCGCTGGGCGGGAGCAGCTCGCGCACGCGCCGCAGGATCACCGCCTCGGGCGCCTCGTCGAGCCCGTCGACCTGCATCGAGCCGTGCAGCGCGAGGTAGACGCCGTCGAGCGCGCCTGCCTCGCGGATGCGCGCGAGCAGACCCTCGAGCAGCGCGTCGAAGCAGCTCCGCTCGAGCGGCCCTCCCGGTACGGCCATCGACGATTGCAGCGGCACGGTCTCCACCCGGCCTGCGAGCGCCGCGGCCTGGTTGAAGCCGGTGAGCTCGGCGTGCGGCATGAAGGAGGCCAGCTCGGAGCCGCGCAAGCTCGCGGCCTTCGCGAGCTCGGCGCCCGCGAGGTGGTGCAGGCGCTCGAAGTCCTCCATCGTGGCGAGCACGGGGGAGTAGGCGTTGGCCTCGTGGAAGATGCGGCCATAACCGATTCGCAGAGGGCGGCCGCCACGGCCGAGCTGGATGCGCTTCACTTCGTACCTCCGGTGCTGCGTGCTTCGTTGCGTGAGCTGGACTGAGAGGGCCTCGAGCGCCCGACGTGTCTGGGTGCGCGTTTGAGCGGCTCGAAGAGGCGCTCGCGCAGGAAGGCGTGCACCGGGGCGAGCTCGGTGTGGCTCGTCACGCGCTGGAGCATCAGGCCGTCGGTCACTGCGCGCACGAGCGCGACCAGCGCCTCGGCGTCGCAAGGGGCGACGGTGCCCTCGGCGACGCCTCGCTCGATGCGCTCGACGTTGGCCCGACGCTGCGCGGCGAAGAGCTCACTGCCCGCCTCGAGCAGCTCCGCGAGGCGCGACCCGCTGAGCGCCGCGATCGCCTGGCTGAGGAACACCACACGCGCCTCTCGCCCATGGTGGAACTCGGCGACGGCCTCGAGCTGCGTGGCGAGCTTGTCGAGCGGGTGCTCGACCTCGGCGACGCGCCCGGCCACGTAGGCCGCTTGCTCCAGCAAGAGGTCGCGTAGCGCCTGCTCCACGAGCTCGCCGAGCGAGGGGAAGTGGTAGAGCAGCGTGGGCCGCTTGACGCCGAGCGCCTCGGCGAGGCGGGTCGTCGAGATCTCGAGGCCCTCGCGCTCGAGCACCTCGACCGCCTTCTCGGCGAGCTGGCTGCGTTTCTCGTGCTCGGTGGGGCGCGCCATCGTTGACGAACCGTCAGATAATACTCGCCTGACGATTCGTCAAGAAACAATCCTCCTGGCGCGCTCGATGCGGGCCTTCCGCGCGCAACGCTGCTAGTGCCGTGCGCGTCATGTCGTCGATCCAGGTCCAGAACGTCACCAAGGCCTACGGGAGCAAGCGTCTCTTCGAGGACGTCGTCGTCAACTTCAGCGCGGGGCGCAGGTACGGCCTCACGGGGCCGAACGGCGCCGGCAAGTCGACGTTCATGAAGATCCTCTCGGGCGATCTCGAGCCGGACAACGGGCTCGTGAGCCGCCCCGAGAAGACGAGCGTGCTCAAGCAGGATCAGTACGCCTTCGAGGAGTTCCGCGTGCTCGACGTGGTCATCATGGGCAACAAGCGCCTGTGGGCCGCGATGAGCGAGAAGGAGGAGCTGCTCGGCAACGAGGACCTCACCGACGCGCAGGGCGAGCGCCTGGGCGAGCTCGAGGGGCTCATCGCCGAGGAAGACGGCTACTCCGCCGAGGCCGAGGCCGCGACGCTGCTCGAGGGGCTGGGCATCCCCTCGGGTGAGCAAGAGAAGCCCATGCGCGAGCTCGCCGGTGGCCTGAAGCTGCGCGTCTTGCTCGCGCAGGCGCTCTTCGGCAAACCCGAGGCGCTCCTGCTCGACGAGCCGACGAACAACCTCGATCTCGACACGATCAGCTGGCTCGAGAAGTTCCTCCAGAGCTACGAGGGCGTGCTCGTGACGATCTCCCACGATCGGCACTTCCTCAACGAGATCTGCACGCACATCGCCGACATCGACTACGAGACGATCATCGTCTACCCGGGCGGCTACGACGACATGGTCGTCGCCAAGGGGCAGGTGCGCTCGCGCATCGAGCAGGAGAACGCCGAGCGCTCGAAGAAGATCGCCCAGCTGCAGGAGTTCGTCGCGAAGTTCGGCGCGGGCACACGCGCCTCGCAGGTGCAGAGCCGCAAGCGGCAGATCGACAAGCTCTCGCTCAACGATCTCAAGCGCAGCAACATCCAGCGGCCCTTCATCCAGCTGCTCGTGAAGAAGCCCTCGGGCAAGCAGACGCTCACCATCGAGGGGCTCAGCAAGTCCTGGCCCGAGGTGAAGGTGCTCGAGAAGTTCGACGCGCTGGTCACCAAGGGCGAGAAGATCGCCATCATCGGCAAGAACGGCGTGGGCAAGACGACCCTCTGCCGCATGCTCGTCGGGGAGCTCGAGCCCGACGCAGGCAAGCTCATCTGGGGCCACCAGGCGAGCGTGGGCTACCTCGCGCAGGACCACCGCGAGGGCATCCCCAACGACACGACGGTGGCCGAGTGGCTGCACTCGTTCAACCCGCTCGCCAACGTGCAGGACATCCGCGCGCTGCTCGGCAAGATGCTCTTCGCGGGTGAAGAGGGCAAGAAGCCCACCCACGCGCTCTCCGGTGGCGAGGCGGTGCGCCTCATCTTCGCGAAGCTCATGCTCACGCAGGACAACGTGCTCGTGCTCGACGAGCCGACCAACCACCTCGACCTCGAGTCGATCGTCGCGCTCGGCGACGCGCTCGTGAAGTACGAGGGCACGGCCTTCGTGGTCGCGCACGACCGCGACCTCATCTCGACCTTCGCCACACGCATCTGGGCCTTCACGCCGCAGGGCTTCGTCGACTTCACGGGTGGCTACGAGGAGTTCTTCGCACGCTACGGCGAGGGCGAGCAGCAGAAGAGCGGCGGCGGCGGCAAGAAGAAGAAGTAGCGCCGCGGCGAGCGCACCGTGGGCCGCCGCAAGATCCCTCGCCACGACGACGGCACGCCGCTCGAGCCCGATCGTGCGGCGATGCGGCGGCTGCTCGCCGAGGTCGGCGAGCGGCTCGTGGAGCACCTCGCCACGATCGGCGAGCAGCCCACGAGCCAGGTCGCCGGCGGGCGCAAGCTCGCCCATGCCCTGCGTGAGCCGATGCCCGAGCGAGGCGCGCCGCTCGAGCGCGTGCTGCGGCTGCTCTTCGGTCGCGTCGTGCCGGCCTCGCTCAACACGGCCTCGCCCGGCTACATGGCCTACATCCCGGGTGGCGGGCTCTACACGGCGGCGCTCGCCGACCTCGTCGCGCTCGGCACGAACCGCTACGCGACGCTCTGGCAGGCCGGGCCGGGCCTCGCGCAGATCGAGAAGAACGTGCTCGACTGGATCGCCGCTTCTCTCGGCATGCCCGAGGCCACGAGCGGCATCTTCACGAGCGGCGGATCGCTCGCGAACCTCACGGCGATCGTCACCGCGAGGCACGACCGCCTGCCGCCGGACTTCCTGCGCGGCACGCTCTACTGCTCGGACCAGATCCACCACTCGGTCACCAAAGCCGCGCGCATCGCGGGCTTCCCGAGCGAGCGTGTGCGCGTCTTGCCGAGCGACGCCGAGCTACGGCTCGACCCGAACAGGCTCGAGGCCGCGATCGCCGCCGACCGCGCGCTCGGTCTATCGCCCTTCTGCGTGGTCGCGAGCGCGGGAACGACGAACACCGGCGCGATCGATCCGCTCGATGCCATTGCGAAGATCTGCGCACGCGAGCGCCTGTGGCTGCACGTCGACGCGGCCTATGGGGGCTTCTTCGCGTGGACCGAGCGAGGCCGAGCGCGCCTCGGTGGCATCGAGCTCGCCGACTCGGTGACGCTCGACCCGCACAAGAGCCTCTTCTTGCCTTATGGCACCGGCTGCCTGCTCGTGCGCGATCGCGAGGCCTTGCGCCGGGCCCACGCCGAGCGCGGCGCCTACCTGCCCGCGCAGGGGCCGGATCCGGATTGGGTCGACGCCTGCGATCTCTCGCCGGAGCTGTCGCGCGAGGCGAGGGGCCTCAGGGTGTGGCTACCGCTGAAGCTGCACGGCGCGCGCGCCTTCCGCGAGGCGCTCGACGAGAAGATCGATCTGGCACGCCACGCTGCGGATGCCATCGCGAAGATGTCTGGCATGAGGCTCGTGACCCAGCCCGAGCTCTCGCTCTTCGCGTTCCGCTACGAGGGCGACGGGCAGTGCAGTGAGGCGGAGCTCGAAGCGGTGAACCGCAAGCTGCTCACGGCGATCAACGCGCGGCAGCGGGTGTTCCTCACGGGCACGACGCTGCCACCCGCGCCAGGGAGCGGCGATGCGCGCTTCGTGCTGCGTCTGTGCGTGCTCTCGGTGCGCACGCACCGCGAGCACGTCGACCGCGCGCTCGAGGATCTCGAGGCGGCGCTGGGCGAGGTGCTCGCCTGAGCGACGCGCTCTCGAGCCGCGCGCTCAGCCCACGACACGCACGGCGCCGAGGCGCTCGCCCCAGGCGAGCACGCTGCGCATGATCTCCTCGCCCTGGGCGCGGCGATCGAGGTGAGGCGGGATCAGGCCTCGCTCGGCGGCGTCCCACATCTCGGGGTGCTCGTGGCGTGAGGCCGGCCGAGGGCGGAGCGCGGCC
>ERZ761602.1176-NODE-1176-length-49781-cov-6.109440_pt1 | contig 49781 bp, 48 predicted proteins | sample MGYA00512165_ERZ761602 | MGnify/ENA primary metagenome ERZ761602 (study PRJEB28899, sample SAMN02445085) | bioreactor sludge metagenome | biome: EBPR sludge; isolation source: Thorneside wastewater treatment plant | place: Australia: Brisbane, Thorneside...
GTGTGGGCCGGATCGATCGGCGGGCTGCGGGTGAACGCGAACAGGCACAGGCCCGCTGCGGCCGCCGGCCCGATCCATCGGCGAGACAGGAATGCTCCGGCGGCCACGCACAGCGGCACCAGCAGCGGCAGGGCATAATGCAGGTGGAAATAGGGAAAGGCGGCCAGCCCGATCAGCGCGGCGAGCACCCACAGGCCGACAAACCGCCGCGCTTCGCCCTTCAGATCGAGCCAGCCGAATGCGGCGAGCGCCAGCAGCGGCGCCAGCGCGGCCAGCATCAGGCGGAAGCGGATCTGGGCCGAGTACGGCTCCCATCGGTCTGCGGAGAGGTTAGCCCCGGTCATCGCCTGCCAGTATTCGCTCCAGTGTCCGGCCTGGGCATAGCCCAGCGCGATCAGCAGCGCCGGCGTGGCCCCCAGCAGGGCAAGGCGGGGGGCGTGCCGCAGGCGCTCGGCGGCAGGCAGGGCAAGCAGCACGAACAGCCCCAGGAACGCGGCCTCGAAGAAGGCGGTGGTCTTGATCGTGATGGCAAAGCCGGCGCTCAGCATGGCGATCACCACGCCGCGCGGCACTTGTCCTTCGCGCAAGTGCGGCAGGGACCGCGCCACCAGCCAGGCGGCCAGCGCGATGAACAGGTTGTAGAACACCGGCGATTGCCCGCCAAAGCCCTGAAATGCGCTGAGCAGGAACAGGTAGCCGATCCCGGCCAGCAGGCCGCCCGCGCCCTTGCTCCACAGATCGGCGATCCTTCCGATGATCCACGCCGTCAGCACGGCAAACAGCGCGGCGGCGACCTGGTAGGCGGCCGGGTCTGCGGATAGCGCGGCGATCAGGTAATAGATCAGGAACAGGCCGAAGGGCTTGCGGTCCCAGATGTCGACATAGGGCAGCGCGCCCTGGTGCATGGCATTGCCCGCAGCGAAATAGAACGCCTCGTCGATGAACAGGTTGGGATCGCCGAAGGTGTAACCGCGCAGGGCCAGGGCAACGGCCAGCAGGATGGCCAGTCGGGCCGGTGTGGAGCTGAGCAGGGCCAATGAAGCTTCCCGTGGCGTGGCGATTGCCGGTGGGCTAGCACTGCCGGACTCGGCTTGGCAATCCGGGGCCGGAAAACCTGCCGCACAAAGGGGGGTGACATTGCGGCCGGCTTCGCCTATGCGCGCGCCTCCCATAGCGCGTCCCAAAGCGAAAGCGAGTGCAACACATGAAACTGAACGACATCCGCGACAACAATGGTGCCCGCAAGTCCCGCATGCGGGTTGGCCGGGGCATCGGCTCGGGCAAGGGCAAGACCGCCGGGCGCGGCCAGAAGGGTGCCAAGGCACGCTCGGGCGTCAGCGTCAACGGCTTCGAAGGCGGCCAGATGCCGCTGCACATGCGCATCCCGAAGCGCGGCTTCAACAACATCTTCGCCAAGGACTATGCCGAAGTGAACCTCGGCCTGGTGCAGAAGGCGATCGACGCTGGCAAGCTCGATGCCAAGAAGGACATCGATCACGCCGCGCTCAAGGCCGCTGGTCTGGCCCGTGGCGGCAAGGACGGCGTCCGCCTGCTCGGCAAGGGTGAATTCAAGGCCAAGGCCAAGTTCGTCGTCGCCGGCGTCTCGGCCGGTGCCAAGGCTGCGGTCGAAGCGGCCGGCGGCTCGGTCGAAGTGCCGGCCCCCAAGGCTGCGACTGCCGAATAATTTCGGGACAAACGCGGGCGGGGGTTATCCAATCCCTGCCCGCGCCCTATATGGGCGTCTCGACATGATGGGGGACGCGGCGGCCGGGCGATGATCCTGCCGCCCCAACAAGGCAATTTCGCAACATGGCATCACGCGCGGACAATATCGCCAGCACCCTGAGCTTCGCCAATTTCTCCAAGGCGACCGAGCTCAAGAAGCGCATCTGGTTCACGATCGGGGCGCTTATCGTGTTCCGCTTCCTGAGCTTCGTGCCGCTGCCGGGGATCAACCCGATCGCGCTGAAGCAGTTCCTTGACCGCAACGCGGGCGGGGTACTCGATTTCTTCAACATGTTCTCGGGTGGCGCGCTGTCGCAGTACAGCCTGATCACCCTTGGCGTCATGCCCTACATCACCGCGTCGATCGTGGTGCAGCTGGCCGCTTCGCTCCATCCCTCGCTGATGGCGCTGAAGAAGGAAGGCGAAAGCGGGCGGCGCAAGCTCAACCAGTATTCGCGCTATGGCGCGGTGTTCCTGGCCCTGATCCAGGGCTACGCGGCGCTGCGCGCGGCCGAAGTGCAGGGCTTTGCGGTCGATCCGGGTCCGCTGTTCTATGTCGCGGGCCTGATCTCGCTGGTCGGCGGGACCATGTTCCTGCTGTGGCTGGGCGAACAGATCACCAGCCGCGGTATCGGCAACGGCGTTTCGCTGATCATCATGGCCGGTATCGTCGCCCAGATGCCGACCTTTATCTCGAACCTGTTCGAAGGCGGCCGGACCGGCTCGATCTCGGGCTTCCTGATCGCCGGCCTGGTCGGCATGCTGATCGGCCTGATCCTGCTGATCTGCTTCATGGAGCGCGCCACCCGGCGGCTGCTGATCCAGTATCCCAAGCGGGCCAGCCAGAACGGGATGATGCAGGCAGATCGCAGCCACCTGCCGCTGAAGCTCAACACCGCGGGCGTGATCCCGCCGATCTTCGCCAGCTCGCTGCTGCTGCTGCCGCTGACCATCACCCAGTTCGCCGGTAATTCGATCAGCCAGGATTCGGCCTGGGGCCAGTTCATCGTGACGCTCAACCAGTACCTGGGTCACGGCAAGCCGACCTACATGATCCTCTATGCCCTGGGCATCATGTTCTTCGCCTTTTTCTACACCGCCGTGGTGTTCAACCCGGAAGAGACGGCCGAGAACCTGAAGAAGAACGGCGGCTTCATCCCCGGCATCCGCCCGGGCAAGAGCACCGCGACCTACCTCGACTATGTGCTGACCCGCATCACCGTGATCGGCGCGCTCTATTTGACTATCGTCTGTGTTGTGCCGGAATACGTCATCGCGCAAACGGGGATCGGCGCACTGTTCCTGGGTGGCACCAGTTTGCTGATCGTGGTCAATGTCACGGTCGATACGATCACCCAGATTCAGTCGCACCTGCTGGCCCACCAGTATGGCGATCTGATCAAGAAGGCGAAGCTGAAGGGGCGGCTGCGCTAAACCGAATACGGGGGAAGTGCCGTGAACATAATCCTGCTCGGACCGCCGGGAGCCGGCAAGGGCACCCAGGCCCAGCGTCTGGTCGAAAAGTTCGGAATGCGTCAGCTTTCCACCGGCGACATGCTGCGCGCCGCGGTCAAGGCTGGCACGCCGGTCGGGCTCCAGGCCAAGGCGGTGATGGAGCGCGGCGAGCTGGTCTCGGACGAGATCGTCTCGGCCCTGATCGGCGAAGAGCTGGATTCGATGGGCGAGAAGACCGGCGCGATCTTCGACGGCTATCCCCGCACGGCTGCCCAGGCCGAATCGCTCGACAAGCTGCTGACCGATCGCGGCCGCAGCCTGGCCCATGTGATCGAGCTGGAAGTGGACGAGGATGCGCTGGTTGAGCGGATCTGCGGCCGTTTCACCTGCGCCAATTGCGGCAAGGGCTATCACGACACGTTCGAACAGCCCCGCGAGCCCGGTGTCTGCGACAAGTGCGGCAGCCGCGAATTCAAGCGCCGTCCGGACGATAACGAGGAAACCGTGCGCACCCGCATGGCCGAATACCGGGCCAAGACCGCGCCGATCCTGCCGATCTACGATGCCCGCGGGATCGTGACCCGGGTAAACGGCATGGCCGAAATCGACCATGTGACAGCGGCGATCGAACGGATTATGACGGCCTGACAGGCAGCCGTTCCCTGGAACGCGGCTGCGGGACGGGGAGATCACCTGATGCGCATTGCAGTACCGGCCGTTGTTGCGGCGCTGATGCTTGTGGCCGTTCCGCATCAGGCGGCCCGTGGCGAAGTGGTCAGTCAGTCACCGGCAGGCTTCGCGCTCAAGCTGTCGGCCGATGCCGCCGCCTCGAAGGACGAGGTGTGGAAGGCGCTGATTGCCCCCAACCGGTGGTGGAACGGCGAGCACACCTATTCCGGCAAGGCGGAGAACCTTTACATCGACGCCCAGGCAACCGGCTGCTTTTGCGAGAAGCTGCCCAAGCCGGCCGATGCGCCCGAAGGGCAGCGGATGGGGTCGGTCGAGCACATGCACGTGGTCTATGCCGACCCGCAGCGCGGAGTCCTGCGGATGGTCGGCGGGCTGGGGCCGTTGCAGGGCGAGGCCGTGGATGGGGTGCTGACCATCACGCTGAAGCCGGTCGAGGGCGGAACCCGGATCGAATGGACTTACGTGGTCGGCGGATACTGGCAAGCCGATCCCGAAGCCCTGGCCCCGATTGTCGACCGGGTGCTGGCCGAACAGCTGGGCCGGCTCGCGGCGCTGTTTCCCTCCTCGCCAGCGGCTGCGGCAGGATAAGGCGGCGGGCTTGACAGCCGGGCGTTGACATGCCGGGCGAATCGCCCTAAGCGCGCGCTTCACTCGAAAGAACGGGGTCAGTCTGGCAGGCGAAAGCGATTGAGCGCGCCCACCAGACTTTTTGCCGTTTCGACCGGGTGAAGCGTTGAGATAGGGGGTCGCCCTGATGGCTGCCTTCTGTGGAGCATGGAGAATTAAGTGGCTCGTATTGCCGGGGTAAACATCCCCACCAACAAGCGCGTGATTATCGCGCTCACCTACATCCATGGTATCGGCCCGTTCAAGGCCCGCCAGATCGTCGACAAGCTTGGCATCGATCACACCCGCCGCGTGGCTGACCTTTCCGACCAGGAAGTTCTGCACATCCGCGAAACGATCGACGCGGACCACACGGTCGAGGGTGACCTTCGCCGCGAAACCGCAATGAACATCAAGCGCCTGATGGACCTGGCCTGCTATCGCGGCCTGCGTCATCGCAAGGGGCTTCCGGTTCGCGGTCAGCGCACCCACACCAACGCCCGCACCCGCAAGGGCAAGGCCAAGCCGATCGCCGGCAAGAAGAAGTAAGCTGTCCTTTGCAGGGGCGGCCCAGGCCGCGTCTCGGGACCAGCTTTTCATAGAAGGTAGGTAAGAAATGGCACGCGAACCCCAGCGCATCAAGCGCCGCGAGCGGAAGAACATCACCAGCGGCATCGCGCATGTGAATGCCAGCTTCAACAACACCATGATCACCATCACCGATGCCCAGGGTAACGCGATTTCGTGGTCCTCGGCCGGCATGATGGGCTTCAAGGGCAGCCGCAAGTCGACCCCCTATGCCGCTCAGGTGGCTGCGGACGACGCCGGCAAGAAGGCCGCCGAACACGGCGTGCGCACCCTGGAAGTGGAAGTGAAGGGTCCGGGTTCGGGCCGCGAAAGCGCGCTGCGTGCGCTGCAGGCGGTCGGCTTCACCATCACTTCGATCCGTGACGTCACGCCGATCCCGCACAACGGGGTCCGGCCGTCCAAGCGTCGCCGCGTCTGATTTGCCGTTGGCGGCCGGTTAGCCCCGGTCGCAGTTTCGGATCGGCCGCGGTCTCTCGCAACGGGGGCAGCGGCCGTTCCCGCCAGAACAAAAGTCCAAGGGGACGTCCATGACTGTCAATATGAAGAACTGGCAGGAACTGAAGAAGCCCAACAGCCTCGAAGTGAAGCCCGGCAACGATCCCAAGCGCCGCGCCACCTTCGTTGCCGAACCGCTGGAACGCGGTTTCGGTCTGACGCTGGGCAACGCGCTGCGCCGCGTGCTGCTGTCATCGCTGCAGGGCGCTGCCATCACCTCGATCAAGATCGAGAACGTGCTGCACGAATTCTCGTCGCTGGCCGGTGTGCGTGAAGACGTCACCGACATCGTCCTGAACGTGAAGCAGATCGCGCTCAAGATGCAGGGCGAAGGTCCGAAGCGGCTCCAGCTGTCGGCCACCGGCCCGGCTGAAGTCAAGGCTGGCGACATTGCCGTGTCGGGCGACATCGAGGTCATGAACAAGGACCTGGTGATCTGCCACCTGGATGAAGGTGCGACCTTCAACATGGAACTGACCGCCGACACCGGCAAGGGCTATGTCCCGGCCGTGTCGAACCGTCCGGTCGATGCGCCGATCGGGCTGATCCCGGTTGACTCGCTCTACTCGCCGGTGCGTCAGGTTTCCTACAAGGTCGACAACGCCCGTATCGGCCAGGAGCTGGACTACGACAAGCTGAGCCTGACCGTCGAAACCGACGGCACCGTCACGCCGGAAGACGCCGTGGCCTATGCCGCGCGGATCCTGCAGGACCAGCTCTCGCTGTTCGTCCACTTCGAAGACGCCCTGCCGGTCGGCGGTTCGCCGATGATCGGTGTTGCGGCACCGGCGGCGGAAGAAGGCGATACCAACCAGCTCAACCGTTACCTGCTCAAGAAGGTTGACGAACTGGAGCTGTCGGTGCGTTCGGCCAACTGCCTCAAGAACGACAACATCATCTACATCGGCGACCTGGTCCAGAAGACCGAGGCCGAGATGCTCCGCACGCCGAACTTCGGCCGCAAGTCGCTCAACGAGATCAAGGAAGTCCTGAGCTCGATGGGCCTGCGCCTCGGCATGGACATCCCTGGCTGGCCGCCGGAGAACATCGAGGAAATGGCCAAGAAGCTCGAACAGGAGCTGCTGGGCTAAGCAAACCCGGGGACACTCTATTGAGTGTCCCCGCCACACGGCCAAGGGGACACGCAATAGCATGTCCCCGGACGCCAGGATCGGGCTACCTGACACGGGCCCCCTACGAACGAAGGACAAGAAAATGCGTCACAAGTACGGCGGTCGCAAGCTGAACCGCACCTCCAGCCACCGCAAGGCCCTGTTCCGGAACATGGCCGCGGCGCTGATCAAGCACGAGCAGATCACCACGACCCTGCCCAAGGCGCGCGAACTGCGTCCCTATGTCGAAAAGCTGATCACGCTGGCCAAGCATGGCGGCCTTTCCAACCGCCGTCTGGCTCACGCCCGCCTGCTTGACGATGCGCAGCTGGTGAAGCTGTTCGACGTTCTGGCGGCCCGCTATGCCGACCGCGCCGGTGGCTACACCCGCGTGATCAAGGCCGGTGTCCGCGCTTCGGACGCCGCGCCGATGGCCGTGATCGAGCTGGTTGACCGCGATACCTCGGCCAAGGGCCAGGACTCCGGTCCGGTCTTCACCGGCGAGGAAGAGCTGGCCTAATCGGCGTTTGCTGATCGACAGGCGGCTTTCGTCGAACGACGAATTGCAAAGGCGGGGGCAAGCGCTAGGCTTGCTCCCGCCTTTTGCATTTCCGGGAGAAGTCCGTGTCCGTTCGCGCCCGCACCCTGATCGGTGCCCTGTTTGCCGTTTCCGCCGTTGCCGTCGCTGCCCAGGATCTGAAGTTGACCTATCCGCAAACCGCCCGCGGCGATGTTGTCGATGAACAGTTCGGTGAAAAGGTGGCCGATCCCTATCGCTGGCTGGAAAACGATGTCCGCACCGATCCCAAGGTAGCGCAGTGGGTGGAACAGCAGAACGCGGTCACCCAGTCCTACCTCTCGACGCTGCCGCAGCGCGGCTGGTTCGCCCAGCGGATCAAGACGCTGATGGACTACGAACGTTTCGGCCTGCCGCGCAAGGCGGGCAAGAGCTATTTCTACATGCGCAATTCGGGTCTGCAGAACCAGTCCCAGCTGTTCGTCCGCACCGGCCTGACCGGCGAAGCGCGGCTGCTGATCGATCCCAACGCCTGGGCCAAGGACGGCGCGACCGCGCTGGCTGACTGGGAACCGTCCGACAACGGCAAGCTGCTGGCCTTTGCCGTGCAGGATGGCGGATCGGACTGGCGCACGATCAAGCTGCTGGACGTGACGACCGGCAAGGTCCTGAAGGATGAGATCAAGTGGGCCAAGTTCACCGGCATTTCCTGGGTCGGCAATTCCGGCTTCCTCTATTCGCGCTTCCCGGAGCCGGAGAAGGGTCAGGAATTCCAGTCGCTCAACACCAACCAGGCGGTCTATTTCCACAAGATCGGCACGCCGCAATCGGCCGACCAGCTGGTCTATTCCACGCCGGACCGGCCCAAGCTCGGCCACGGCGCGCAAGTCACGCACGATGGCCGCTGGATGGTGATCACCTCCTCGCAAGGCACCGACGCGCGCTATGAAGTCCACGTCAAGCCGCTGAAGAGCGGCAAGTGGGGCGCGCCGCAAGCGCTGGTCAAGGGTCTGGAGCACGAATGGCGGCTGATCGAAGGGATGGGCGATACGCTCTACTTCGTTACCAACAAGAACGCGCCCAAGCTCAAAGTGGTGAAGGTGGACCTTTCGAAGGGTGCGGCTGGCGCCGAGTTCGTCGATCTGATCCCTGAACGCGAGGAAACGCTGGAGCGCGCCCAGATCGTCGGCAACCGCCTGATCCTGGGCTATCTCAAGGACGCGGCGTCGCGGGCCGAGGTCGTCTCGCTCGATGGCAAGCCGGTGCGCGAGATCACCCTGAACGCGATCGGCACGGCGTCGGGCTTTGCCGGACGGCCGGGCGATCCGGAGACATTCTATTCCTTCTCCAGCTTTGCCCAGCCGGGCGCGGTCTACCGGTTTGACAGCAACACCGGGGAAAGCACGCCCTTCGCGCAGCCCAAGCTGACTTTCAATCCGGCTGACTACCAGGTCGAGCAGCGTTTCTTCACTTCGAAGGACGGCACCAGGGTGCCAATGTTCATCGTCCGCAAGAAGAGCATCGTTGCCGAGGGCAAGGCGGTGCCGACGCTGCTGTACGGCTATGGCGGGTTCGATATCTCGCTGACCCCCGGTTTCTCGGCGGTGCGGATGGCCTGGCTGGAAGCCGGCGGGGCCTTTGTCATGGCCAACCTGCGCGGTGGCGGCGAATACGGCAAGGCCTGGCACGATGCCGGCCGCCTGAACAACAAGCAGAACGTGTTCGACGATTTCATCGCCGCGGGTGAATACCTGATCGCCCAGGGGATCACGCCGAAGAGCGGCCTTGCCATCCAGGGCGGGTCCAACGGCGGGCTGCTGGTCGGCGCGGTGGTCAACCAGCGGCCGGACCTGTTCGCCGCCGGCAATGCCGCCGTGGGCGTGATGGACATGCTGCGCTTCGACAAGTTCACCGCCGGGCGGTACTGGGTCGATGACTATGGCTATCCCAGCAAGGAAGCCGACTGGCGGGTGCTGCGGGCCTATTCGCCCTATCACAACATCCGCACCGGGGTGGCCTACCCGGCCATGCTGGTCACCACGGCCGATACCGATGACCGCGTGGTGCCGGGGCACAGCTTCAAGTACACTGCCGCGCTGCAGGCGGCGAACCCCAATGGCAAGCCGCACCTGATCCGGATCGAAACCCGCGCCGGACACGGGGCGGGCAAGCCGACCGACAAGGTCGTGGCCGAAGGGTCCGACGTGCTGGCTTTCCTGGCCCAGTGGACCGGGCTGGGCGTGCCCAGCCGCTAGGCGGGCCTAATCGGCCGGGTCGGCTTCGGCCCGGCCGTGGTAAAGCGGCCACAGCAACTGCTCGCGCAAGCCTGTCGGCCGCGTGCTGTACCCGGTCGGAGGGAAGCCCTCCGGCCGGTGATAGTCGCCGAACAGCACGTCCCAGATCGGAAACAGCGCGGCAAAGTTGCTGTCATAGTGTTCCGGCAGGGCTGAGTGGTGGCGGCGGTGATAGGCGGGCGTATTGATCACCCATGACCAGCGCCCCAGGTTGAGCGGCAGCTGCGAATGGGTGACGAAATGCCACAGCCCGATCGCGCTATAGGCTGCCAGCGCCACCGGGGTGGGCGAAATGATGAACGCCGCCGCTGACCAGACCGTGATCGATTTGAACAGCGGATCGGCCCAGAAGTGGCGGTTGGTGGTCAGCACCGACATGTTGGGGTCCGAATGGTGCAGCGAATGCATCGACCACAGCAGCGGGATCCGGTGCTGCATCCGGTGGAACAGGTACTCGGCCAGGTCATAGACCAAGATATAGACGATCACCGCTGCCCAGACCGGCAGTGCCGCGCCGTCGATCAGGGCCGGCCCCTGCCAGGCCTGAACCATCTTGTAGACGGTGAAAGCGCCCACGATCTTCAGCAGCCACGATTGCAGGTTGATCCACCAGTCGGTTGGCGGTGCGCCGATCGCGCGTTCCCATGCGATCAGGATCAGGGCAACCAGCGGGCCGGAAAAGAGCGCGAGCAGTTCAAGCATGGCGGCAATCCTAGACTTTCATGCTTAACCGATCGCTAAAACCATCGTTCATAAAAATGACCGCAAACCTGAACGCCGCCTAACCGGAGAGTTCAGCTTTGCGCCACCGGCGAATCGGTAAACCGTCCTCAACGCCCGGCTATTCCGCCCGGCGAACTGAAGGATGAATGCCATGAAGACCCTGTCCAAAGCTCTTGTCGGCACCATCGCGGCGGGCGCGATGGCTGTCTCTTCGGCGGCCCCTGCTTTCGCTGACGGTCGCGGATATGATCGCGATCGCGGCGGGATCAGTGCGGGCGAAATCATTGCCGGTGCGCTGATCATCGGCGGGATTGCCGCGATTGCCAGCTCGGGCAGCCGCAACGACCGCGGCTACCGCTATGGCGACTATCGCGACAACGACTACCGCTATGACCCCGCCGGTTACGGTTATGGCTATCGCGACAACCCGCGCCAGGCGGTGGAACAGTGCGTCCGGGCCGCCGAGCGCTATGCCCAGGGCCGCTACCGCGATGCCGACGTCACCGATGTCCGCCAGATCAAGGACACCCGCTACGGGTTCGAGGTCAAGGGCCGGATCGCGGTCAACACCCGCGGGCATGGCTGGCGTCAGGGCGACAACCGCTATGGCAATGGCTGGGGCGGTGACTATCGCGGCTGGAATAACGGCCACCGCGGGTTCGACTCCGGTTCGTTCAAGTGCAAGGTCGAGCGCGGCCGGGTGGTCGATCTCGACATCGACGGGATCCGCGGGCTGTAAGTCCGGGAAAACCTGATCAAACGGCAGGCGGTTCAGGCCCCAGCAAGCCTGGACCGCCTAGCTCTTTGTACAAAGGGCGGATTGTGCCGACGGCAGGGGCCGCACGGTTGCCCGGCAGGAGGGTTCTTACAATGATGCAGAAGTCTTCGCGTTTGGCCGCCACGCTGCTTTCGGCGGCGGCGCTGTCGATGGTGGCGACGCCGGCCATGGCGGGTCCGCGCTGGGGTTGGGGCGGCTATCACCACCGCGACCGGGTTGATGCGGGCGATATCTTTGCCGGGATCCTGATCATCGGCGGGATCGCGGCCATTGCCAGTGCGGCCAGCAAGGAAAAGAAGCGCGACCGCTACGAACGCCGCGACCGCGATGACCGGTACGAGCGGGACTATGCCCGCGAGGACAATCGTCCGCAGTGGCAGGACGGCACCGGCGTGAACGGCGCGATCAATCGCTGCCTGGGCGAAGTGACCCGCGGCGCCAACCAGAATGCTGAGATTGACGCGGTCAACCGCGAAGGCGATGGCTGGAAGGTTGAAGGCCGCGCCGAAGGCGGCGATTTCAGCTGCATCATCGACGGCGCCGGGCGGATCCGCAACATCCAGATCGCGCGCTGAGCGCCAAGTATCGGGCAGGGACGGCGTGGGCCGTCCCTGCCGTCAATCCACCAGCCAGCGGGCCATGGCCCCCAGCATGTCGCGGTTGAAAGACTGGGCCAGGTGGCTGCCCGCAATCGCCTGAAACGCATGAATCGCGCCGGGATAGGAATGGAGTTCCACCGGCACCTTGGCGGCGATCAGGCGGCGGGCGTAGTCCAGGTTCTCATCCAGGAACAGGTCGAGGCTGCCGGTGCCGATCCAGGTCTGGGGCAGGCCGGACAGGTCCTCGGCCAGACTGGGCGAGAACCAGCCCTTGCGCGCATCGTCCGCGGCATAGCTCCCTTGCAGCGCGGCCCAGCCGAACCGGTTGCTTTCCCGGGTCCAGACGAATTCGCCCGTGGCCGGGTTGGCATAGAGGCAGGAATCGCTGCCGGTGCGGTGATCGAGCATCGGGAAGACCAGGAACTGCGCGGCCAGCGACGGCCCGCCCCGGTCCCGTGCCATCAGCGCCGTGGCTGCGGCCAGACCGCCCCCGGCGCTTTCCCCGACGATGCCGATCCGCGCGGGATCGACGCCAAGCGCGGTTGCATTGTCCGCCAGCCACTTGAGGCCGGCGTAGCAATCCTCCTGCGGGGCGGGGAAGGGGTGTTCCGGCGCGAGCCGGTATTCGACCGAGGCAACCGGGATACCCAGCGCAGCCGCCATCCCGGCCGGGCCGTGCTGCATCGACCTGGCCGATCCGATCACCATCCCGCCGCCATGGATATGGTATAGCGCGGCCCGGCCGGTGCTGCCGGGGGCGGGATCGTACCAGTAGATTTCGAGCGGCCCGTCCGGCCCGTCGATCACCTTGACTTCCGGCTTCAGCACCGGATCGCCGAGGAAGGCGAAGCGCTGTTCGGACTGGACGCGGATTTCGGGCAGGTTCTCGGCAGTGAAGGCCGTGCCGGGCATGAATTCCAGCAGCGGCAGCAGGCTGGGATCAACCAGGTGCAGGGTCGACATCAATGGACTTTCTGTGATGGGAACATCCAGCGCTGCGCCAGCGGCGGGGTGAAGGGGTGCCATTCCCCTTCCGGCTGCTTCAGCCGGTCGGCCAGCGCCACCATCACGCTGGGATTGACGCCCAGTCCGCAGTGGCTGGCATGGACCACGATATTCTCGGTCTGGCCGTGGCCCCGGTCGGCATGCTGGACCGATCCGCGCCAGTGGACGATGCCGTCGCTGCGGGTCAGGATCGAGGTAGTCGGTACCGGCGGGGCCTGATCCAGCCCGGTAAAGCGCCCATGCCTGACAGGTTCCGGATCCTTGCCGTTGAGGAATTCGAACAGGCGGCTGGCATTGGTGTGGCGGCGATCGTCGTGGATCGGGCTGCCCAGCGAAATCACCTGCCGCACCGCATCGGGGTGCAACTTGGCCAGTTCGCGGGCGAATACGCCGCCCAGGCTCCAGCCGACGATCGAGACCTTGCGGCCGCTCTCGCGGTGGATCTTGAGCAGCAGCTGCTCCATCTCGTGGACCCGCTGCAGATCGACCCGGACGTTGCGGCCCAGGCCCCAGCCGTGCGCTGCATAGCCCAGGTCCCGCAGCAGCCGGCGCATCGGCGCTGTCGAGCTGTCCGAAGCGAGGAAGCCCGGCAGCACCAGCACCGGGTGGCCATCGCCCTTGGGCAGCATCCCCAGCAGGTGACGGGAGGCATAGAACGAGGCGAGTTCGAACACGGCGCGTCCTTCGGCCAGCGCCAGCAGGCGGTGCGGCGGGCGGGCCTCGATCTCCAGCGCTTCGCGCGCGGCGGTGGTTGCGGTCATTTCTTCTTCGAAGCCTTTCCGGGCTTGGCGGCGCCCTTTTTCGCCGCCGGCTTGGTCTTGCTGGTCCGGGCCTTGGGGGCGGCCTGTCCCTTCGATGTGGGGTCTGCTGGTGCTGATGCAAGCGTGGCCTTGGCCGCATCGCGCAGTTCGGTGAAGCTGTCCTCGATGCATTGTGCGTAGAATTCCGGATCGGGCATCAGCTTGCGGCAGGCGGTGAAGGCAATCGTCGCCTCCCGGCAATAGCTTTGCACCACGTGGCCGAGGCCGAGGCCGTCGGTCAGGCAGAGCAGCCCCATCATCGATTCCAGTCGCGCACCGCTGGAATAGATCGGCACCGGCGGACCCGGCACATTGGTGACAACCGTGGTGAAGGGCGGGCCGACCCGGTCGGCCAGACCCAGCCGGGTATAGAGCTGCGCGCCCAGCGCCATGAACAGGGCCGGGCTGACCTTGCTCATCTCGGTCATGTTGCGCGCGCCCAGCGCGTCGGTCATCGCCTTGGAATTGACGGTCTGCGAATGGACATAGGCGAGCCGCTCCAGCGGATCGGCAAGGTGGGTACCCAGCGGCGCGATCAGCGCGGCGACCTGGTTGCCCATGTCGCCCTTTTCGTCCTTGGCGCGGACTGAGATCGGAGCCATCGCAGTCAGCGTCTTGTCGGGCAGGTCGCCATGTTTGGCGAGGTATTTGCGCATCGCCCCGCCAATGATCGCCAGGAACGCATCGTTGACCTTGGCCCCCGGCACCGCCTCGCGGATCAGCTTGATATCGGCCAGCGGGACCGAGCGGCCCTCCACCACCCGGCCGGGCGAGATCACCGCGTTGAACCGGGTGCGCGGGGCGATCATCTCGCCATGCAGGCGAAAATCCTTCGAAACCAGGCCCTTGATCGCCTTGGCCACCCCGGGCATCGCCTTGGCCGCCACATCCAGCTGGCGCACCGGGTTGGCGATGGTGTTGATCCAGCTCTTGGTCAGCAGTTCGGCGAAATTGGGCAGATCCTCGCCCTGCCAGGTATCGGGCGTGTCCGGCGGCGGCGCGTTCGGATCGAGCGTGTGGAGCGCCTCCATCAGGTCGATCCCGCTCATCCCGTCGATCGCGGCGTGGTGGACCTTGGTGACCATGGCATAGCTGCCGGGGGCCACGCCGGGGACGTTGTCGATCCCTTCGACAATGGTGAATTCCCACGGCGGGCGGGTCAGGTCGAGCGGCCGTGCAAAGATCCGCGCGGCCTGGATGCACAGTTGCCGCCAGTCCCCCGGCTTGGGCAGGGCGACGTGACGGACGTGGTATTCAAGGTCGAAATCCTTGTCCTCAACCCAGTAGGGATAGTCCAGATCGAACGGCACCCGCACCAGCCGCTGGCGCATGGTCTTGGACAGCTGCATCCGGCTTTCGAAGAACCGCAGGATGTCCTTGTAGCGGACGAAACCGCCAGGGGCCGTGGCCGGATTGTAGATCAGCAGCGAGCCGATGTGCATGGGCGAATTGCGCGTTTCCAGCGCAACGAACGATGCATCCATCCCCTGGAGTTGCTTCAAGCGTTCCCCCTCGATCCCGGGCCGCCCGTTATGCCGGGTCTGGCCGATCGGGGGAGCGTAACACACCGGGGATTGCCGTCAACTCGCGGCTTTTTTCCCGGTCGCGCAGCGCCTATCTGCATCCCATGACCAAGGCCGGACGCCCCGACCAGCGCAATGCCGCGACCCGTTTCAACGAGGATCGCGCGACCTATGTGGTCAAGGGCAGCCAGCCCAATCTGGAAGCCGGGGTGGCGGCGATCCGCGAGGTTCAGGCCACGCTGAAGCCCAAGCCCGGCGTCTACCGGATGACCGATGCCAAGGGCGACGTGCTCTATGTCGGCAAGGCGCGGGCGCTGAAGAACCGGGTTGCGAACTATACCCAGGTGGACCGGCTGCCGCTGCGGCTGAAGCGGATGGTGGCGCAGACCCGCGGCATGACCATCGTCACCACCAATTCCGAGGCCGAGGCGCTGCTGCTGGAAGCCCAGCTGATCAAGCGTTACCGCCCGCCCTACAACGTCCTGCTGCGCGACGACAAAAGTTTCCCGTTCATCCTGCTGCGCGCCGAGCATGACTTTCCCCGGATCATGAAGCACCGCGGCGCGCGGCGGGCCAAGGGCAATTACTATGGCCCTTTTGCCAGCGCCGGATCGGTCAACACCACGATCAACGCGCTGCAGAAGCTGTTCCTGCTGCGATCCTGCACCGACAGCTTCTTCGCGCGGCGCGACCGGCCCTGCCTGCTCTACCAGATCAAGCGCTGTTCGGCCCCCTGCGTCGGGCGGATCGACGCGGCCGGCTATGCCGAACTCGTGGCGGAGGCCAAGGATTTCCTCGGCGGCAAGAGCAGCGCGGTGCAGAAGAAGATTGAGGCGCAGATGGCCGAAGCGGCCGAAGCGCTGGACTTTGAGCGCGCCGCCATGCTGCGCGACCGGCTGCGCGCCGCGACGTTCATCCAGGGCAGCCAGGCCGTGAACGCCGAAGGGGTGGGCAATGCCGATGTCTTCGCCGTGGCGGAGAAGGGCGGTACCTATACCATCCAGGCCTTCTTCATCCGGGGCGGGCAGAACTGGGGCCACCGCGCCTTCTTCCCCGGCCATACCGACGGGCTGGACGGGGCCGAGGTGCTGACCGCCTTCCTCGCCCAGTTCTATGAGGAAGTGCCGCCACCGCGGTTGGTGCTGGTCGACCGCGCCCTGCCCGAAGCCGAGCTGCTGGCCGAGGCGCTGGCCGGTCCGGCGGGCGGCAAGGTCGAAGTGTCGGTCCCGCAGCGCGGCGATCGCCGCCGCCTGATGGAGCAGGCCAGCCGCAACGCGGTCGAAGCACTGGAGCGGCGGCTGGCCGAAAGCGGCACCAAGGCAAAACTCAACCGCGAGCTCGCCGAATTCCTCGAACTGCCCGAGCCGCCGCAGCGGATCGAGGTTTACGACAACAGCCACATCCAGGGCACGAATGCCCTTGGCGCGATGATCGTGGCCGGGCCGGACGGTTTCGTAAAGGGCCAGTACCGCAAGTGGAACATCAGGCAGGCCCAGACTAACGACGATTACGGGATGATGCGCGAAGTGTTCCAGCGCCGCTTTGCCCGCGCCCGGGACGAGGATCCCGACCGCGACGGCGGCACCTGGCCCGATCTGGTCCTGATCGACGGCGGCAAGGGCCAGATGAGCGCGGCGCGCGATACGCTGGAGGAAATGGGGATCGAGGACGTGCCGCTGATCGCCATCGCCAAGGGGCCGCACCACGGGCGCGAGGGCCGCGAGGTGTTCCATTTCCCCGACGGGCGGGAAAAGATGCTGCCGGTCAATTCGCCGCTGCTGTTCCACCTGCAGCGCCTGCGCGACGAGGTGCACCGCTTTGCCATCGGCGCGCACCGCGAAAAGCGAAGCCGGGCGATCACCGCCAGTCCGCTGGACGAGATTCCCGGCATCGGCCCGGCCCGCAAGCGCGCCCTGCTGCTGCACTTCGGCACGGCCAGCAAGGTCCGCGCGGCCTCGCTGGAAGACCTCCAGCGCGCACCTGGCGTTAGCGCGGCGGTGGCGCAGGCGGTCTACGATTTCTATCACCCGGGGGGGTGAAGGGGCGGCTTGCAAGATACGCAATTTGATGAAACGCATCCTTGCGGCATGGTTTTTGTCGGCGCGGCAGCGGCGTTTGCGGATCGGGGGCTGACAATGTCAAAGAGCGGGTGCAACCAGCCTGACATGATTTGCCCGTGTAGGAAAATCGCCTGACCGATCCGGGCAGCCAATCCATCTTCAACACAACGAGGACCACGATGACCACCAATCCCTGGAGCCAGCACACCCGCAGCGCCAATGTGGCCGACGATATCGACTTCGAGATCAAGGGCCAGGAACTGCAGTTCCTCGAGATCGAGCTCGATCCCGGTGAAAGCGCCGTGGCCGAGGCAGGGGCGCTGGTGTGGAAGGACGGCGCAATCGGCATGAACACCGTGTTCGGCGACGGGCGCGGGGCCGAAGGCGGCTTCATGGGCAAGCTGCTCGGCGCGGGCAAGCGGCTGGTGACGGGCGAAAGCCTGTTCACCACGGTCTATACCCACAACGGCCAGGGCAAGGCCCGCGTGGCGTTCTCATCGCCGGTGCCGGGGGCGATCCTGCCGATCAAGCTGGACCAGATCGGCGGCACGCTGATCTGCCAGAAGGACAGCTTTCTGGCCGCAGCCAAGGGCGTGGAAATCGGCGTCCATTTCCAGCGCCGGATCCTGACCGGGCTGTTCGGCGGCGAAGGCTTCATCATGCAGCGCCTGTCGGGCGATGGCTGGGTCTTTGTCCAGATGGGCGGAACCCTGGTGGAACGCACGCTGGCTCCCGGTGAGGAACTGCACGTCGATACCGGCTGCCTTGCCGCGATGACGCCGGATGTGGAATTCGACATCCAGACCGTCGGCGGGGTCAAGTCGATGCTGTTCGGCGGGGAAGGGCTGTTCTTCGCCCGCCTACGCGGCCCCGGCAAGGTGTGGATCCAGTCGCTGCCCTTCGCGCGGCTGGCCGGGCGGATGCTGCAGGCGGCCGGCGGCACCGGCGGCAACCGTGGCGAAGGCTCGGTCCTCGGCCAGCTCGGCAACCTGCTCGACGGGGATTGAGGCGGCGCTATTTCCCCGCGTCGATCAGGCCCTGGATCTGGCGGTAGAACGCTTCGCGCGCCGCCGGTTCGGGGCCAAGGGTCGCGCGGGTCCAGTTGGCGTTGCTGGCGATCACCAGGTTGCGCTTCGGATCGATGAAGATGCCCTGGCCGAAAATGCCCTGCGCGGCGAAAGAGCCATCGTCATAGGTCCACCACTGGAAGCCATAGCCGTGGCCCGGCTCGCCGATCTCCTTCTGCTTGACCGTGGCCATCGCAAACCAGTCTTCGGGCACCACCCGCTTGCCCCCGGCCATGCCGCCGCCCAGCACGAACAGGCCGAAGCGGGCATAGTCGCGCACCCCGGCCTGGATGCAGCAGCCGGCGATCTCGTGCCCGGTCACGCCGAGCAGCCAGGTCGCCTTGGCCTCCATGCCGAAGGGCTGCCAGATCTTCTCCTGCAGGTATTGCGCCAGCGGACGCTTGGTGGCGGAAGAGACCAGAACCCCGACCAGGTTGGTCTCACCCGTATTGTAATGCCACACTTCGCCCGGCGGATGGGCGCGCGGCAGCTTGCGCAGATAGCTGACCGTGGCGTCCATGCCGGGTTCCGGCACGGCATTGTTGAACTGGGCGACATCGGCCTTGGGGTCTTCGTAGTCCTCGTTCCACCTGACGCCCGAGCTCATGGTCAAGAGCTGGCGCACGGTGACATCGTCATAGGCTGAACCGCGCAGGCCGGGGATATAGGTGCTGACCTTATCCTCCAGGCTCTTGATATAGCCGTCCTGAATCGCCGCGCCGACCAGGGTGGAAGTGAACGACTTGGCGACCGAGAAGCTGGTCCAGCGGCCCTGGGCGCTGAAATCGAGGCCGTAGCGTTCGAACCGGACCTGGCCATTGTGAATGATGACGATTCCGGCCGAGCGCTGGGAAGCCATGTACTTGTCGATATCCGGGATATCGAGCGGCTTGCCCTGCGGGAGGGGGAAGGGCTTGTCGGACGGCGCGATCTCGTTGACCTTGGCCAGTGTCGGCAAGCGGTCCATCGCCCGGAACGCGGCATCGCGCTGGTCCTGCTTCCACATCAGCACGTCGCGGTCGGTCGGCAGGTTGGCGATCAGGTCGCGGGTCTCGCGGTCCTGGCTGGCATACCAGCCGCCGGCCCCCGCCGCGACCAGTGCCAGCGCCCCCAGTGCGATCGTAACCTTGCGCATCCTGTCCCTCCGTTGTGCTTTCACATGATTGAAGCACAACCGGGCGGGTGAGGAAAGCTCAGCCCTTGGGTTCGATCTTGCGGATCAGGCCTTCCTGCGCGGTTTCGGCGACCAGGCGGCCGTCGGCGGCATAGATCCGCCCGCGGTTCATCCCCCGCGCGCCGCCGGCCCAGGGGCTGTCGGTGGCGTAAAGCAGCCATTCGTCGGCCCGGAAATCGTCATGGAACCAGACCGCGTGGTCCAGGCTGACCCCCATCACATTGCCCACGGTCCAGCTCATTCCGTGAGGCAGGGTGCAGGTCCCGAGCAGCGACATGTCGCTGGCATAGGCCAGGATCGCGCGGTGGATGCGCGGATCGTCGGGCAGGCGCGCGCAGGCCTTGAACCAGGTGTGGCTGCGCGGCTCGCGCGGTTCGGCGTTCATCCAGTGACGGCTTTCGACCGGGCGTAGCTCGATCGGGCGCGGCGCGATCATCTGGGCGCGGCGTTCTTCCGGCACCAGATGCAGGTACTTGCGGCGCAGCTCGCTTTCGCTCGGCAGATCGTCCGGCCCCGGCACGTCGGGCATCGCGTCCTGGTGATGCACGCCCTGCTCGCGGCGGTGGAACGAGGCGACCAGATTGAGGATCGGCGTGCCCTGCTGGCTGGCCACGACCCGGCGGTTGGAGAAGCTGCCGCCGTCAAGGTCGCGCTCCACCTTGAAGTCGATCTCGTGGTCCTCGCTCCCGCCGCGCAGGAAATAGGCGTGGAGCGAGTGGACCGGGCGGTCCTCGGCCACGGTCCGGTCGGCTGCGGCCAGGGCCTGGGCGATCACCTGCCCGCCGAACACGCGGCCAACCCCGCCGCGCTTGCGCCGGCCGGCGAAATGTCCGTCCTCGCCGGGCTTGACGTCGAGCAGCTTGACCAGCCAGCGGACCAGTTCTTCGGGGGTGGGTTCCTGTGCCATGTCCTGCCTTTGCGTGACCGCGCGGGCGAGGTCAATGGGGCGCTTAAGCGGGCGGTTAAGCGGGCGGTCGGGCGATCAGTCGCCGACGATCGCGTGGGGCACAAATCGGGCCAGGTCGCGGGTGATCGGGCCGCTGTCCTCGCGCACCGACATCGCCACGGCATCGTCGCCCACCACCCAGCTGCCGATCACGGCATGGTTGCCGCCGGATTGCGCAAGCGGGGCAAAGGCCTGCACGATCCGCCCTTCCGCGCCGTAGCCTTCGGCCGGGCCGCGGGTGCGGCGCGTTCCGTCGAACAGTTCGATGTCGGCCCCCTCGCGCGAGAAGAACGGTTTGACCGCATGCGGCCCGGCGGCGATCGCATCGGCTTCCACCGTGCCTTCGAACGCGGCAGGCAGCAGGTTGCGGTGGCCGCGGTGGCGTTCCCACAGCAAGGGCAGGATCGCCTTGTTGGACAGGACGGCCTTCCACATCGGTTCGAGGAACAGGGTGGATGACCGGGCCAGTTCGTCCGCATAGGCCGAGCGCATCAGCACTTCCCACGGATAGAGCTTGAACAGGGCGCCGATCAGGGTCGCGCGGTCATCGATCAGCTGCCCTCCGGCATTGACCCCGATCGCGTCGATTGCCACGAACCGGGCCTCCAGCCCGGCCTGGCTGGCCAGATCCTCCAGGTAGAGCACGGTTTGCCGGTCCTCGACATGATCGGCGACGGACGAGAAGTGGACCAGGCTGCCCGGTGTGAACAGGCGGGCAAACCGCTCGATCAGGGCTTCGTGCAGGCGGTTGAACTGGTCCGCTCCGGCGGGCAGGCGACCCAGCGCGACGTTCTGTTCCAGCCATTGCCACTGGAAGAAGGCGGTTTCGTAGATGCTGGTCGGGGTGTCGGCATTGAATTCGAGCAGTTTGGCCGGCCCGGTTCCGTCATAGGCAAAGTCGAACCGGCCATAGAGCGAAGGCGCGCCGGAAAACCACGAGCGGGCGATCGGATCGCGCATCGCCGGCGGGATCGCCATCCGCTCCATCAGTTCCTCGGACCGGACCACCTCGTCCACCAGCGCAAGGCACATGGCGTAAAGCTCGACCGTCGGGTCCTCGATCTCGCGCTCCAGCGCGGACAGGCCGATCCGCCAATAGGCGCTTTCGTCCCAGTACTTCGCGCCACCCACGTGGTGAAAAGTGAAGCCGTTGGCGCGGGCGGTGGCCTGCCAGTCTGGCCGTTCCGGAATTGCCGTGCGCTGCATCGCTCCCCCGCTGGTGCCGGTGCAATAACCCTATGGTAATTATGGCCGACTAAGGCAACATGCAGACCTTTACGGGTGGGGGATTGGGTCATGGTGCAAGGCAGGGGAATGCAGGGCGCGCAGCGCGCGGCCAAGCGGTCAGGCCGGGTCGTGCTTGGGCGGATGGCCGGGCTGGGCGGGGCGATGCTGCTGGCCGGCGGCGGCACCGAAGCGCCGCAGCCTTCGCCGGAGGACAACGAGCCGAAGCAGGAAGTCGCCGCTTTCGAAAACCAGTTCGAATGCAAGGCCAATTCCGGCCTGAGCGAGGACGAATGCGCCGCCGCGCACAAGGAAGCGGTGGAAGTTGCCGCCCAGACCGCCCCGCGCTTTGCCGACAATTACGACTGCGAGAATGAGTGGGGGCAGGGCAACTGCATCCAGCAGACCAGCGGCGGGCAGAGCTTCTTCATGCCGTTTGTCGGCGGGTTCATCCTGGGCAAGATGCTGGCGAACAACAAGCGCGATGTCGTGCCGTTGTTCCGCAAGACCAAGGACGGCCCGTTGCAGACCGCCAATGGCGTGCGGCTGGGTTATGGCGGTGCGCCGGGCAAGTATGTCGCTTCGGCCCGCGCCTTCGAAAAGCCCACCAGCGTGCCCAAGATCGCCTCTGCATCGCCCGCCGCATCGCGCGGGGGGATGACCGAGGAGAAGGACTCCAGCGGGCGGGTGCGCGGCTTCGGCGTGGTCAGGGCCGGGGGCTAAAGCCCGGCTGGATTCCGGCCCAGTTCGCGCCGCAGCAACTGTCCGAACAGCGCGCGGCGCAGCGTGCCGCCGATCGCGATCGACAGGCGTCCGACCGGGCGGCGCTCGCGCCAGATGTGGTCGATCATCGGATGGTCTGCCGCCGCGCAGCTATCGCACCACCGCACCGCTGCATCGTCCAGCAGGTCCAGATTCTCGCGTTGGACCAGCACGCCGGGTGAATAGCGGGCATAGCGTTCATCAAACGCGGTCTTGTAGGAATAGGCCCCCGGCGGGGTCAGCAAATTGATCAGCATGGCGATCGGCTGGCCGTCCAGCGACAGGGTCAGCCGCTCCAGCCGGCCGTGGGCGGCAGCTCCGGCCATGGCTTCGCGCAGCAGCTGCGCGGTGCCGTGGTGCGAGGCAAGGGCCGATCCGGCTGTGCCTTTCCAGCCGGAATGCTCCAGCGCCAGAAAGGCCTCGCACCACTCGGCCAGCCCTGCGGCATCGCGGCTGCGCTCGAAACGGACTTCGCCCAGTTCCGACAGGCGGGCAAACTGGCGGCGCAGTTCCTTTCGCTTCTTGCCGGACAGGCTCTCCTCGAAATAGGCCTGGGGCGAAAGATCGGAAGCGAGCATCGCGCGCTCCTCGCGGTGGACCAGACCGGCCAGGCGGCCCTGTTCGGCCAGCACGGCCTGCAAGGCGGCATGGAGCGGTCCGTCAAGCGGCATGACGCCAAGGTGCAGGAACAGGCTGCGTCCGGCGTTGCGGTCGGCCCAGTCGAGCAGGGCTCGCCAGAACGGCCGTTCCCACCCGGCGGCGACCAGCGGCGCGCCGAGGAAGCAGTTGCCGTGGATCCAGTTGCACAGTTGCGGGATCGGCCAGCGGTAATAGCGCGGCTCATGCCGCAGCGGGAGCAGGCCGATCAGTGCGCCTTCGGCCTCGACCTGAAGAACTTGCACCTTTCCCTGCGGATCCAGCGCGCGCAGGGCGGGAAGCAGGTACCATGCCTCGTGAAACGGGTTCGGTTCCGCCGCGCGGGCAGCAAGGCCGTGCCAGGCCGCGCGGCGATCCGGCTGGTCAAGCTGCGGCCAGGCCGCGACCCGCACGCCGGGCAGAGGCGCGGCCAGAGGCGCGGCGCTGTGCGGCGCGGCGCGGTCCAGCCTGTCTGCCTTGGTTGCCAAAGGAAATCCCCCGCCAGCCACGCGGAAAATGCGGGCCGACGGGGGACTTACCAGCCAAGTGCCAAGGAATGGCTAACGGGCTTACTTGAGCGTCAGCAACGGCGGGGCCTTGTCGGTGTCGCTGGCGATATAGGCCGGGTTCCAGCGGGTCAGCCAGGCCAGCGCTTCCTCGATCCACTGAATGTGCACGTCGTCATAGGGCAGGTTGTGCGTGCCCTGCGGCTGGACGATGTACTTGAAGTCGGTCCCTTCGACCTTGCCCGACTTCTTCAGGTTGTCGACCAGGGTTTCGGCCTGCTCCATCGGAATGCGGGCATCGCGCTTGGCCGCGACGATCAGGATCGGGGCCCACTTGCCGGCGGTGTTGCGCGCGGCCGAGATCCCTTCCGGATCTTCGGAGGTCGCCTGGAACCCGCTGGAGAACCGGCCAAGGTTGACCGCGTCCCACTTGTTCATCTTGGGCATGTCATAGACGCCCGCCCCGGCAATGGCGCAGCGCCACAGTTCGGGATCGCGCTGGGCCCCCCGCGCGGCGGCATAGCCGCCATAGGACCAGCCCATGATGCAGGCCCGCTTGGGATCGACGATCCCCAGCTTGGCATAGTGGTTGAGCACATCGGTCAGGTCATCCTGCATCCGCTTGCCATAGCCACCCGGTTCGCGGCCCATCTGCTCGAACTTGCGGCCATAGCCGCCCGATCCGCGGTAGTTGGGCTGGATCACCACATAGCCGGCCTCGGCCAGCGGCTGGTTCCACGGCTCCAGCTGGTTGACGGCCGAAAGCACCCCGAACGGGCCGCCATGCGGCATCACCACTACCGGCAGGTTCTTGCCCTTGCGGTGGCGCGGATAGGTGACGATGGCCTGCATCTTGACCCCGTCGCTGGCGGTGAACCATTCGGCCTTCACCGGGTTGAGCGGGGCGTTCTTGATGCTGGTCTTCGACCAGTTGAGCAGCTGCAGCGAGCCGCCCTTGGTATCATAGAGATAGAACCCGCCGCCGCTCGACCGGCCACCGGCATAGACCACGATTTTCTCGTACTTCAGGTCGGCGCTGACGATGGTTGCCTCGTTCGGACCGAACACCTCGTCCAGCATGCCCTGGACTTCCTTGAGGTGCGGATCGGTGAACTGGTTGCGCATTTCGCCATCGAAGGTTTCATAACCCAGCATGCGCTTGCCGGTGGCATCGGCAATCACGCCCTGCACGTCGAAGCCCGGAGTCTCGAACAGCGGCTCGGACAGCTTCATCGTGGTCATGTCGAGCTTGTAGACCTTGGAAAAGCCATCATGGCGCGACACGGCATAGGCCGTGTCGGTGCCCGGGATGAACAGTTCGGGCAGCGGCGGACCGGCGGTGAAGGTCTTGTCCGCATCCAGGAAGACCGTACGGAACTGCTCCTTCTCGTTCGAGCGGTACAGGATGCGGAACTTGCCGTCGTCGCGGTTGCGGTTGAAGCCCATCCGCACCACGCCATCGGCGTCGGCCGCCCAGCCGCGCACGATCGGGTTGGTGCGCTGGACCATGGTGAAATCACCCGTCGTCACATCCACCCGGACCACTTCCGGGTAGCCCCAGCGCTCGGTCGTGTCGGTCACGGCATCGCGCTGCAGCAGGATCTGGCCCTTGTCGTGATCGACATGCAGGATGGTGCCGGCATCCCCGCCGGCGCCGCGCCAGGCCAGCTGGACCAGCTTTCCGCCGGCGACGTTGTAGCTTACCAGACGGCGGAAATCGGCAAGGTTGCCGCCTAGGTTCTCACGCGAGATGACGGTGATCACAATGTTGTCGTTGCCGACCCAGCGGAAGCCGGCCATCGACCGGTCACCGGATTCGCGCGCTTCTTCCGCCTGGAGGATCTGCTTGGCGGGCTTGGCCGGATCGCGCAGGTCCTTCACCACCAGCACTTCCTTGCCGTTGTTGGCGGCAAGATAGGCCAGCTTGGTCCCGTCGGGCGAGATGCGCGGGCTGCGCATGTTCGATTTCTTGACGAATTCGGCGACCGGAATCTGGCCGGTCTTCAGTTCGGGGCTGGCGGCGGATTCGCCAGCGGCAATGGCCGCAGGGCCAAAGGTGCCAAGCCCCAGCGCCGCGCCGGCAATGGCCAGCGCGCTGATGCCGTGCAGAGCAAACCGTGCAATCTTCATCTTCGCAATTCTCCCCAGGGTGCGACCTGCGGACCGTGTCCGCATCATGACCGGGAGATTACGGCAAGTGCGGCTATCGTCAACGAAAACCCCGCCCGGATCGCTCCGGGCGGGGCATCGATTTCACCTTGGTGCAGGTGGGGCTCAGTGCCCGCCGGCCAGCGCGGCGAGCAGCAGCAGCGCCACGATGTTGGTGATCTTGATCATCGGGTTGACGGCCGGACCCGCGGTGTCCTTGTAGGGATCGCCCACGGTGTCACCGGTGACGGCAGCCTTGTGGGCTTCAGAGCCCTTGCCGCCGTGGTTGCCGTCTTCGATGTACTTCTTGGCGTTGTCCCACGCGCCGCCGCCCGAGGTCATCGAGATGGCGACGAACAGGCCGCCGACGATCACGCCGAGGAGCAGTGCGCCGAGTGCGGCAAAGCCGTTCTCCGGACCCGCGACCATGGCGATCACGAAGTAGACCACGATCGGAGCCAGCACCGGCAGCAGCGACGGAACGATCATCTCCTTGATCGCCGCCTTGGTCACCAGGTCCACGGTCCGGGCATAGTCCGGCTTGGTTTCGTAGGTCATGATACCGGGGTTGTTCTTGAACTGGTCGCGAACGTCCACCACCACGTCGCCGGCGGCGCGGCCCACGGCGGTCATGCCCATCGCACCGAACAGGTACGGGCGCAGCGCGCCAAGCAGCAGGCCGACGATGACATAGGGGTTTTCAAGGCTGAAGTTCACCGCACCGGTCAGGCCGAGTGCCGAGGAGAAGAACTTCAGGTCCTCGGTATAGGCGGCGAACAGCACGAGCGCGGCCAGGCCGGCCGAACCGATCGCGTAACCCTTGGTCACGGCCTTGGTGGTGTTGCCCACGGCGTCGAGCAGGTCGGTCTTTTCGCGGACGCTGTCGTCCAGACCCGCCATTTCGGCAATGCCGCCGGCATTGTCGGTCACCGGACCGTAGGCATCGAGCGCGACCACCATCCCGGCCAGCGCCAGCATGGCGGTGGCGGCATAGGCGATCCCGATCAGCCCCGCGAGCTGGTGGGCGATGATGATCCCCGCCACGATCACGATGGTCGGCAGCGCGGTCGATTCCAGGCTGATGGCCAGGCCCTGGATCACGTTGGTGCCGTGGCCGGTTTCCGACGACTTGGCGATCGAGCGCACCGGGCGATACTTCGTGCCGGTATAGTACTCGGTGATCCAGATGATCAGGCCGGTGATGACCAGGCCCAGCAGCGAGCAGTAGAACAGCGCGCGGCCGGTGAAGGTCTGGTCGCCGACGGCCAGTTCCGTCGCCATGCCGCCCAGCGCGACATCGGTGGCGTACCAGATCGCCGGAACGGCCAGGACGGCCGAGACCAGGAAGCCCTTGTACATCGCACCCATCACGTTGGTGCCGCCACCCAGGCGGACGAAGAACGTGCCGATGATGCTGGTGACGATGCAGACGCCGCCGATCAGCAGCGGCAGGGCCATCAGGTTGGCGAGCTGCGGAGCCTGCGACATCAGCAGCGCGGTCAGCACCATGGTGGCACCGACGGTAACGACATAGGTCTCGAACAGGTCGGCAGCCATGCCGGCGCAGTCGCCCACGTTGTCGCCCACGTTGTCGGCAATCACGGCCGGGTTGCGCGGATCGTCTTCGGGAATGCCCGCCTCGACCTTGCCGACCAGGTCGGCGCCGACGTCGGCGGCCTTGGTGAAGATCCCGCCGCCAAGGCGCGCGAAGATCGAGATCAGCGAGGCACCGAAGGCGAGGGCGACGAGCCCGTCGATCACCTTGCGGCTGTCAACGGCCAGGGCCATCGGTCCGGTCAGGTACCAGAAGAACACCGCAATCGCGAGCAGCGCGAGGCCGGCCACGAGCAGGCCGGTGATCGCCCCGGCGCGGAACGCCATGGTCAGGCCAGCCTGGAGGCCGGTCTGCGCGGCGGCAGCGGTGCGGACATTGGCGCGGACCGAGATGTTCATCCCGATGAAGCCGGCAACGCCCGAAAGCACCGCGCCGAGCACGAAGCCAATGGCCGAGATCGAGCCGAGGAAGTATGCGACGATCACGGCGACGACGACGCCGACCATCGCGATGGTGGTGTACTGCCGCTTCAGGTAGGCTTGCGCGCCTTCCTGGATAGCGGCGGCGATTTCCTGCATCTTTTCATTGCCCGCCGGTGAGCCAAGCACCTGGCGGCTGGTTACAAAGCCGTACACGACGGCCCAGAGCCCCAGCAGAATGGAGATCGTGACAAGATCCACGGGTAGTCCCCCTGTTTTTGTTTCCCAAAACTTCCCGCCCGGCCAGTCCGCCGGACAGTCGGGCGAAAGGTATAGGGGCGATTCGCGTCAATGCAACGACGGTAACCGGCTTTTTGCCTGTATTTACCCGTGCTCGTAACCCAGCGTGCCGGCGGGCGCGGCGCCGTCCAGCAGCAGCGGTTCGGGGCCCTGTGGCTGGACGGTTCCGATCCGGTGATATCCGGACGGCAGGGTGGCCTCTGGCGGGGCGCTGAACAGCAACTGGTAATCGTCGCCCCAGCGCAGCGCCTCGTCGCGCCGGGCTTCGGGGGCAGCGATGGGGATCGCGGTTCGGTCGAGCGCAATCGTCACGCCCGAAGCCTCGGCCATGCGCCGCGCGTCGAGCAGCAGTCCATCCGATACGTCCATCATCGCGCTGACCAGCGGGGCGAGTTCCTGGCCGCAGCCCAGCCGCGCCTGCGGGCGGCGATAGGCGGTGCTGTCGCCGCTGCCGGAGCGGAGCGCCTCCAGCCCCAGCATGGCCGCGCCGACCGGACCGCTGATCCACACCCCGTCGCCCGGCCGCGCGCCGCTGCGCGATGGCACTGGCACATGGGTAGCCCGGCCGATCAGGGTCAGGCCGACCGTTTTGGGTCCCGCCGCACTGACCGTGTCGCCGCCCAGCAGCGCGGCATCGCCGTAATGCTGCAAGGCCGATTGCACTCCGCGCAGGAAGGCCAGGTCATCGCCGCCAAGCTGGTAGGACAGCAGCGCCGCCAGCGGCCTGGCACCCTTGGCGGCCAGATCGGAAACGTTGGTGGCAACCAGTTTCCAGCCCACGTCCTCAAGATCCTGCCCGGACAGGAAATGCACGCCCTCGACCATGGTGTCGTGGGTCAGCACCAGCGTTTCCCCGCCGATTTCCAGCACCGCGCAATCATCGGCCAAGGCGCGCGCGGCGGGATGCGTGGCCATCGCCCGCAAGGCCTCGATGAAGGCGGCTTCGCTGGTCAGCGCACCACCTTGGCCACGCCGTCGAGCACGCCGTTGACGAACTTGGCCTCGCGCGCCTCGAAGAAGGCGTGGGCGACATCGACATATTCGCTGATCGCGGAGCCGGTCGGCACATCGGGGCGGGCCATCAGTTCCCATGCGCCCGCACGCAGGATCTGGAGCATGGTCTTGTCGAGCCGCTCCAGCCGCCAGCCCTCGGCCAGCTTACCGGAAAGGATCTCATCGATCTCATCGCGGCGGGCGGCAACGCCTTTCACCACGTCGTCGAAGAACGCGACGTCGGCGGCGGCATACTGATCGCCCTCGATCTCCGCGCCGAGCCGGTGGCGGTGGAATTCATCGAGCAGCAGGGCCAGGGCCGTGCCTTCCATGTCGTGCTGATATAGCGCCTGCACAGCGGCAAGCCGCGCGGCGGAACGGGCCTTGGATCCGGCCTTCATATGCCTAACCTTATTTCGATGGAACGGGCGTGGGCAGTCAGCCCTTCGGCGTCGGCCAGTTCGATCGCGGCCGGACCGACCGCTTTCAGTGCCGCCTCGTCCAGCTGGATGAAGCTGGTGCGCTTCATGAAATCGAGCACGGAAAGCCCTGAAGAGAATCGCGCCCGGCGCCCGGTGGGCAGCACGTGGTTGGGTCCGGCAACGTAATCGCCGACCGCTTCGGGTGTCATTCGGCCCAGGAACACCGATCCGGCATGGCGGATCTGCCGGAACAGGGCTTCGGGATCGTCGGTGGCGATCTGGACGTGTTCGGCGGCCAGCGCATTGGCCAGCGCCGGAGCCTCGTCCATGCTGGCCACTTCGATGATCACGCCGTGAGTGTTCCAGCTTTCGGTGGCGACCCGCGCGGTCGGCAGCATGGCCAGTTCCACCCCGACCCGGTCGGCCACAGTATCGGCAAAAACCGGATCGTCGGTGATCAGGATCGACTGGGCCGAAGGATCGTGCTCGGCCTGGCTCAGCAGGTCGGCGGCGGTCCACTCGGGATCGTTCTTGCCGTCGGCAATCAGCAGGATTTCGCTGGGGCCGGCCACCATGTCGATCCCGACCACGCCGTACAGCTGGCGCTTGGCTTCGGCCACCCAGGCATTGCCGGGGCCGGTGATCACATCGACCGGGGCGATCCGCTGCGTCCCGTAGGCCAGCGCGGCGACGGCCTGCGCCCCGCCGATCCGCCAGACCTCGTCCACCCCGGCCAGGTGCGCGGCGGCCAGCACCAGCGGATTGATCTGGCCCTTGGGCGTCGGGGTGACGACAACCAGCCGCTCAACCCCGGCAACCTTGGCGGGAATGGCGTTCATCAGCAGCGAGGAGGGATAGGCCGCCCGGCCGCCCGGCACGTATAGCCCGGCGGCATCGACCGGCCGCCACACCGCGCCCATCCGCACCCCGGCCGCGTCGGTTTCGTCGCGGTTCGCGGGTAGCTGCTTTTCGTGGAACGCGCGGATCCGCTGCGCGGCCAGTTCCAGCGCGGCGCGCAGGTCGGGCTTCAGCGCATCGTAGGCTTCGTGGCAGACCTCGGCCGGAACGCGCCAGTCCTCGTCGGCCACCAGCCGGTGGTTGTCGAACCGGGCGGTCAGGTCGGCCAGCGCGGCATCGCCGCGGTTGCGCACGTCGGACAGGATCACCTCGACATCGCGCGACACGTCGGCGTCGCTTTCGCGCCGGTCGGCAACCAGCCGCCTGAAGGCTCGCTCAAAGCCGGGATCGCGGGAATTGAGGCGCAGCATCAGGCGGCCTTCCGCTCGGCCACCAGGGCGCGGAACCGCTCGACCAGCGCACCGACCCGCTCATCGGTCTTGAGCGCGGCGCGGTTGACGATCAGACGGGCTGAGACGTCAAGGATCCGGCTGGTTTCGACCAGGCCGTTATCCTTCAGAGTGCGGCCGGTGGAAACCAGATCGACGATCCGGCTGGCCAGACCCAGGCCCGGGGCCAGTTCCATCGCCCCGTTCAGCTTCACCACTTCGGCCTGAACCCCCATCCGCTCGAAATGGCGGCGGGTCAGGTTGGGATATTTGCTGGCGACGCGCAGGTGGCTGGCGTGGGCGGTATCAGCGGCCTGGCCTTCCGGCTCGGCCACCGACAGCCGGCAATGGCCGATATCGAGATCGACCGGCGCATAGAGATCCGAATAGGCGAATTCCTCGACCACGTCGGAGCCGACGATGCCCAGTTGCGCCGCGCCGTGGGCCACAAAGGTCGCCACATCGAATGCGCGCACGCGGATCAGCCGCATGTCGCTGTTCTCGCAAGCGAAGGACAGGGCGCGGTTGCCCTTGTCGTGGAAGCCCGCTTCGGGCACCACTCCGGCCCGGGCCATCAGGGGCAGGGCCTCGTCCAGGATGCGGCCCTTGGGCACGGCGAAAGTCAGCGCGTCTGGCATAGTGCGCGCCCTTACGGTGGACAGCGGAAAAGGGCAAGGAGCGGCGCATATGGCCAAGGACTATCAATTCACCGACATAACGGCTTCCGGCCCGGGCATGGTGGTGGCCGCATTCGACAACCAGGTGGCCTATTGCACCGCATCGGGCGCCCACATCACCGCGCGGATCTGCGCCGCGGTCCGGGATCTGCTGGAAGCGGGCGAGGGCGGGGTACTGCTCGATCGGGTGCGCGGCTGGACCGGCGCGCCATTGGCCGATGCCCTGCCGCTGCGGCTGGCGGGCGGGCTACATGCGCTGCACCTCAAGGCTGCGGCACCGGGGCTGGCCGCGATTTACGAAGGGCAGGAGGGCATCGACGATGCGGGAATCGTCGCCGCCGCGATCCATGCCCATGAGGCCGAACTGCTGCCCTGGCTCGACGGGCCGCCGCAGACCAACGAGGCCGGCCGTTCCAGCAATTTCATTGCCGCGATGCTGTGGCTGGCGGACAAGGGCCTGCCGCCGCGCTTCGAATGCCTCGAAATCGGATCGAGTGCGGGGATCAACCTGATGCTCGACCGCTATCATTACGATCTGGGTGGGGTGCAGGTCGGGCCGGAACCGGGCGCGATGCGCTTTACCCCTGAATGGCAGGGCGATCCGCCGCCGGACCACCGGATCGAGATCGCCAGCACGCGGGGCTGCGATGTTGCCCCGGTCGATCTGACCGATCCCGATCAGGCGCTGCGGCTGAAGGCCTATATCTGGCCCGAACACACCGTGCGGTTCGAGCGGATGGCGGCCGCGATTGCCGAGGCGGCGAAACGCAAGCCCAATCTGGTGGAGATGAGCGCTGCCGATTTTGTCGAGGCGGAACTGGCAAAGCCGCAGGCGGCCGGAACCACGCGGATGCTGATGCATTCGATCGTCTGGCAATATGTGCCGGCCGATCAGCAGGCCCGCGTCACCGCCGCGATGGAAGCGGCCGGCGCGCGCGCCGCGGCCGAGCGGCCGCTGGCCTGGGTCGCGCTGGAAGCGAACCGCGTGCTGCACATCCACGAGATGGTGGTGCGGTACTGGCCGGGGGGCGAGGCTGGTGAAGTGGTCACCCGCGCCCACCCGCACGGCGCATGGATCGGCTGGGGCGGCAGCGAGCGGACGATCTAGCCGTTCCGCCTTGCCGCGGCTTTGGCCAGCCGCCGTTCGCGGCGCTGTTCCAGGCGGCGGCGCAGGAAGTGGCCAAGCCGCCAATCCCGGGCCTCCATCCGCTCCAGCCAGCCGCCGTGAAAGCTGCCCCACTCCCAAACCGCGATTAGCGCGAACAGCGCGGTGGTGGCGCTGAAGAACAGCAGCGACGGCGGATGGCCCAGCCAGCCCCACAGCGCCAGTCCCAGCGCGATGAACAGGCTGTAGCCGTGACTGGCCGGGAACCATGGATTGCCGCTGCTGATCCGTTTGAACCCGGCCATCCCGCCGATGAACAGCAGGGTTCCGACCAGGATTACCGCCACGAATTCCGGATGGGCCGGCTCCAGCGGGTGGGCCACGACCAGTTCGTCGGCCACGGCCAGGACGATGATCCCGGCTACGATCGGGATGTGCCAATAGGTAAAGGCCTGCCGCGCGACCAGCCCGGGCAGGTCGTGGTTCTCGATATGATGCGCCCCGCGCCGCGCACCCATGTCGAAATAGAGCCACCACATGGCAAAGCTCCCGGCAAAGGCGTTGACCAGGGCCAAAGTCAGCCCCGGCTGCGGCTCCGCCTTGGCATAGGTCGATCCGATCAGGATCAACCCTTCGCCCAGCGCGATGATGATGATCAGGCCGCAGCGTTCGGCCATGTGCGCGCCCGATACCCGCCATTCGCCAAGCAGCGAGCGCCCGAGCAGCGGCACCCACAGATAGACCATCGGCCCGGTATATTCGATCGCCAGGGCGGCCAGCCACAGGCCGATCCGCACGGTCATGTCGTCGCTCAGCGCACCGGCGATCCACAGCGGCGCGGCAGCGGCGAACCAGATCGCCCCGCGCAGCATGTTGCGCCCGTTGCCCGGATCGTCGCGCTCCATTGCCCAGGCGGTAAACAGGCAGCGCCCGATCTGGATCGCGCAATAGGACAGGGCGAATTGCAGCCCGCCCGCGCCGAACGCCTTGGGAATGGCGGTCGACATGACCAGGCTGAGCAGCATTACCGCACCGATCATCAGCCGTACCGGGGCGCGGTCCGGCTCCAGCCAGTTGGTTGCCCAGGTGGTCCACATCCAGGCCCACCACACCGCGCCGAACAGGATTGCGGTTTCCAGCGCCCCGGCCCAGGTCAGATGGGCCAGCAAATGGTGGGAAAGCTGGGTGATCGCGAAAACATAGACCAGATCGAAGAACAGCTCGATCGTGTTCACCGGCGCATGGCCGCCGTTGTGGCCCCGCAGCAGGGACCGCCGCGCCCGCGCTTCGGCAGCGGCGAGCGCGGCGCCGATGCCGGGCGGGCGTGAACGATCAGGCGTCGTTGCCAAGGAACGCATCCAGCGCGGCGTTGACGGCTTCGGGCGCTTCCCAGGGTACGAAATGGCCGCAGTCCGGCACGCGGACCAGGGTCATGTTCGGGACCAGCTCTTCCAGTCCGTCCAGGTTCTCCGGCGGCAGAGCGACATCTTCCAGCGCCCAGATCACCAGCGTCGGCAGGGTCAGCGGGGGCAGGGCAGGAGGGGCACGGTCGGCCGGGATCTCGTAAGGCTCGTCCATTTCGGGGACATAGAGCGGGCTGGCCCGGTACCAGTTGATCATGGCCAGCGCCGCGTCCCGGTCTTCCCAGTCCTTGAGCAGCTGGGCGCGCTCGGCCGGTTCCATCTTGTCCTCGGTTTCCAGCCGCCCCTCAAAGCCCTTGGCAAGCATGCCGACCAGGCCGAAATCGCGGATCAGCTGATCGTTGGCGGTATCCCGGAACACCCGCATGTACTGGCTCGACTGGCGCTGGTGCCGGTTGAGCCAGACCAGGCGGGAGAAGCCGACCGGATGCGGGGCATTGGCAATCACGGCGCGCGGGACCCGCCCGTTCATCTGCCCGGTATAGGCCACGCCCCAGGCAATCGCGCCGCCCCAGTCGTGACCGATCACCGTGAACTTATCGATCCCCAGCGCATCGGCCAGCAGGAACACGTCGCCGATCAGCTTGTCGGGCGTATAGGCGTCCACTCCCGCCGGCTTCGACGATCCGCGATAACCGCGCTGATCCGGCGCCACGCAGCGAAACCGGCCGGACAGGTGGGCGATCTGGTGCCGCCAGGTGCGGTGGCTTTCGGGAAAGCCGTGGAGGAAGATCAGCGCGGGCGCAGCGCGCGGGCCTTCGTCGACCACATCGAGCTCGATTCCGTTGGCGAGCGTGACGCGCTTTTGCGGCAGGACCGGTTGCAGCATCACTTGGCCCCTTCGTTCATGCGCTGGACGTAGCCGGCGGCCATGAAGGCCCCGATCTGGTCGAGCAACGCATCGGGCGTGCGGCGGGCCTCGCCCATCGCCTTCTCCGCCCCTTCGGCGACGATGATCTCGCGGTTGCCGGCCAGCATTTCCTCGATCATCTGGGCCACGGCGACGGCGGGCGGGATGCCGTTGTCGATGGTCTGGTCAGATACGCCGCGCTTCGATCCGTCGGCGGTCAGGGCATTGCGCGAAACGTCGGTTGCGACCGATCCGGGGTAAATGTTGTGAACCTGCAGTCCCAGGTGACCGACCTCCGCCCGCAGTGCGTCGGCATAGCCGGCAATCCCGAACTTGGCCGCGCAATAGGCGGTGCGCATCGGCACGCCGACCTTGCCGGCGATCGAGCTGATCATCGCGATCCGCCCGCTGCCGCGCGCCACCATTTTCGGCAGCACCGCCTGGGTCAGCGCGATCGGGGCCAGCAGATCGACCGCGACGATCCGCTCGTAAACCTCGTAAGCGGTATCGACCGCGAGGCTGCGCTGGGAAATCCCAGCATTGTTGACCAGCAGGTCGATCCCGCCGGACCAGTCCCAGGCCTGTTCCACTGCCGGGGCAATCGCGGCGATGTCGGTTGTCTCGAACGGCAGAACCAATGCCTCGCCGCAGTCCTTGGCCACTTCTTCCAGCGCGGCGGTGTTGCGGCCGGAAAGGATCAGCCGTGCGCCCTGCGCCGCCAGCGCGCGGGCGAGCGCCGCGCCGATTCCCGATGAAGCGCCCGTGATCCACGCGGCCTGTCCTGCAAAGCTCATCCTGTCTCTCCCTGTTATGCGGTTGTTCTATTCGCTTCGTGTCAGCGGCACGGCGGGGATCGGGATGAACTCCTCCTCGTCCCCCGGCACTTTCGGGAAGCGGCCATGGTTCCAGTCATCCCGCGCCTGCGCAATCGCCTCGCGGCGGGAATGGACGAAATTCCACCACACGTGGCGGGGGCTGGCAAAGGCCGCGCCGCCCAGCAGCATGACCCGCCCGCCCAGCGTGGAGCCCAGCTTCATCGCCTGCCCCGGTGCCAGCACGGCCAGGGCAAAGGGCGTCAGTTCGGCCCCGTCGATGCTCGCCTCACCCTCGACCAGCATCACCGCGCGTTCTTCCGCCTCGGCATCGATCGGCAGGGCGCCGCCGGGGGCCAGGTTGATCTCGGCATAGATTGTCGGGCTGTGCTGGGTTGTTGCGGCGCTGCGCCCCCACAGCGTCCCCATGATCACCCGCGCGCTGGCGCAGCCATCCTCCACCAGCGGCAGATCGGCCAGCGCTTCGAACGCCGGGTCGATCTCTTCCATGCCGTCGGGCAGGGCCAGCCAGGTCTGCATCCCGAAGATCGGCTTGTCCCGCTCCCGCTCTTCGGGAAGTCCGCGCTCGGAATGGACGATCCCGCGTCCGGCAGTCATCAGGTTGACCTGGCCGGGCCGGATCGTGGCAAAGGTGCCCAGGCTGTCGCGGTGGGCGATCGCCCCCTCGAAGAGCCAGGTCACCGTGGCGAGGCCGATGTGCGGATGCGGGCGCACGTCCATCGCCTGCCCCGCCGGGATCGTCGCCGGGCCGAACTCGTCGACGAAAATGAACGGGCCGACCATGATCCGCCGCGGGCTGGGCAGCACCCGGCGCACGGTGAAGGCCCCCAGGTTGTGGCTGACCGGATCGATCGTCTGGATGATCCCCATCACGCTTCGCCCGGTGCGCGGGCTTTCACCGCCAGAGCATGAACCCGCTGTCCGGGAATGTCGCCCAGCGCGGCGTTGACCATGCGCTGGCGCTGCAGGCGTGAAACCCCGGCAAAGGCGGCGCTCTCGATCTCCACGGTGAAGTGGCTTTCTCCCGATCCGTCATCGCCGGAATGGCCGCTGTGGCGGGCGCTGTCGTTGATCACGGCCAGCCGGGTGGGGGCAAAGGCCGCAGTCAGCAGGCTTTCGATTTCGGATGCAACGCTGCCGGTCATGGCTTTCCTTCTAACCGATCAGGCGGCATGGGGAAGGGGTGAAACAGGATCGTTTTCATGGCCGGGTGCGCGAATCGCGCCGTCCCTGCGACTGGCTCGGCTGTGCCGAGGCCGGGGAATTCCGCGCGCCGGGGCCGCGCGGGCCCAGTTTCGACGGGCCGGGGCAATACCGCTGGTTCTGCCTCGATCACGTTCGCCAGTTCAACGCGGGCTATGACTGGTTCGAAGGCATGACCGCCGAGGAGATTCTCGCCGCGCAGCATCCGATTCACGGCTGGGATCGCCAGACCCGCGCCTTTTCTCCCACGGCGGGGATCGACGCCGCGCCGCGCTGGGCCGATTTCAAGGACCCGCTGGAGGCGATTTCCGGCCGCGCCCGCGCCCGCCGCCCGGCTGAGCGCAAGGATGGACGGGCGGTGACGCCGGACGAGCGCCGCGCGCTCGACGTACTGGGTCTGGAACTGGACGCCGACCGACGCGCCCTGCGCAAGCGCTATTCCGAACTGGTCCACGCGCTCCATCCCGATCGCAACGGGGGTGACCGGTCCAGCGAGAAGCGGCTGCAATCGGTGGTGGAGGCCTATCAGCTGCTGCGCAAGGCGGCGGCCTTCGCCTGAGCGGTCAGGTCAGGCAAAGCGCCGCCAACTGGTCGGCACAGGCTCCCCAGCCCTCCTCGAAGCCCATGTCGCGGTGCTCGGCCATCGCTTGCTCGCTCCAGTGGCGGGCCCGGGCAGTGTAGCGGGTTCCATCGCCTTCAGGGGCGATTTCCCAGATGCCGATCATGAACGGGGAGTTGGGCTCAAGATCGCCGACGATCGCATCGGTCGAGGCAATCCGCCGACCTTCATCCCAGGCCAGAATCAGGCCCGGATGCTGATGCACTTCGCCATCCGGCCCGAACATCGTGGTGTGGATCGCGGCACCGGCGCGGCGCTCGCCCCAGTCGACTTCGGCGCGCCAAGGCAACGGACACCACCATTCGTCGCTGCGGTTGACGAAGACGTCCCAGACCTTCGCCGGTGGCGCCGCAATCAGCCGCGAGATGGAAAGTTCATGCATCGGCCTTGCTTCCTCTTGCACTACCCTGCCGACAGATCGACGACCGGCGCGAACCCGCCCCAGATCATCCGCTTGCCATCGAACGGCATCGGGTTCAGCTCCGGATCCATCCGCGGATCCTTGAAATCGGGGGAAGTTATCACCGCATAGGCGGCATCGCGTGTGGCCTTGTCGGGCCATTCGATCCAGCTGAAGATGACGTCTTCCTCTGGCGTTGCCCGCACCGCCTTGCGGAAGTCGGTCAGAGTGCCATCGGGCACATCATCGGCCCAGCATTCCACTACCCGCAGCGCGCCCATTTCGATGAACAGGCCGTCCCCGCTGAGCGCGTGATCGATGAACTTCTGCCGGTTGTCCTTCGGGCAGGCGATCACGAATCCGTCGATGTAGCTCATCCTTGCTCTCCCGCTTTTACAGCAGCCTAGCGCGCAGGCACGCGGCCCGCCACCTTGTCTTGCCATGCCGGGGGCAGATCGAGCTTGAGGACGAGGGGAGGGATGGGACAGCCGTGCTCCCTGGTGATGAGTCGCTATTCGCAACCGATTCTTTATTGCAGCCGCGCGCCCGCGCGTATAGGCGAACCGGTGATATGACCGACCACACCGCCCGCACCGACACCGCCAACCAGACCGTCCTGCCCGCGCCCGACATCACTGTCGACGTGCGCGAGATGTTCGGGATCGACATCGACATGCAGGTTCCGGCCTTCAGCGTCGCCGATGAGCGCACGCCGGATGCGGACGATGCCTATGTGTTCGATCCGGACACCACCCTGGCAATCCTGGCCGGCTTTGCCTTCAACCGCCGGGTGATCGTGCAGGGCTATCACGGCACCGGCAAGAGCACGCACATCGAACAGGTTGCCGCGCGGCTCAACTGGCCCTGCGTGCGGATCAACCTCGACGCCCACATCAGCCGCATCGATCTGGTCGGCCGCGATGCCATCGTCCTGCGCGATGGCCTGCAGGTGACCGAGTTCCGCGAAGGCCTGCTGCCCTGGGCACTGCAGCACCCGGTGGCGCTGGTGTTCGACGAATACGATGCCGGCCGTCCGGACGTGATGTTCGTGATCCAGCGCGTGCTGGAAACCGAAGGCAAGCTGACCCTGCTCGATCAGAACCGTGTGATCCGCCCGGACAAGAACTTCCGCCTGTTCGCCACGGCCAACACGGTCGGCCTGGGTGACACTTCGGGCCTCTATCACGGCACCCAGGCGATCAACCAGGCGCAGATGGACCGCTGGAACATCGTGGTCCAGCTGAACTACCTTCCGGCGCAGGTCGAAGCGGAAATCGTCCTCAAGAAGGTGACCGGCGCTTCGGCCGAAGTGGTGGCCAACATGGTCAAGGTGGCCGACCTGACCCGCCAGGGTTTCATCAACGGCGATATCTCCACCGTGATGAGCCCGCGCACCGTGATCACCTGGGCCCAAAACACCGCGATTTTCAAGGATCCGGGCTTCGCCTTCCGCCTCTCGTTCCTCAACAAGTGCGACGAGACCGAGCGGATGCTGGTGGCCGAATACTACCAGCGCGTGTTTGGCACTGAACTGCCCGAAAGCGTGGTCGGCAAGGGCTGATCCCGCGCCGGGCCATGGATCGCGCATCCGGGCGATTGTTCGCTTGACCTGATCGGGCAACCTCCCCTCCAATGGCTGTGCGCCCGCACGGTGCCAACGAATTGGAACAGAGGAAGCCGATATGCTCGATACTGCCGCGATCCGCGCGAAATATGCCGAGGAACGCGACAAGCGCGTCCGGGCGGAAGGCAACGCGCAGTACAGGGAACTGACCGGCAAGTTCGCTCACCTGAAAGACGATCCATACATGCCGGTGATCCCGCGCGATGCGGTGACCGATCATGCCGATTTCACCTTCATCGGCGGCGGCTTTGCCGGGCTGGTGGTGGGTGCCAAGCTGAAAGAGGCGGGCATCCAGTCGGTCCGGATCATCGACAAGGCCGGCGATTTCGGCGGCAACTGGTACTGGAACCGCTATCCCGGCGCGCAGTGCGATACGGCATCGATGATCTATCTGCCGCTGCTGGAAGAAACCGGCCACATGCCGAGCGAGAAATACGCCCATGCGCCGGAAATCCTGGAGCACAGCCGCCGGATCGCGCGGACTTTCGGGCTTTACGAGAATGCTCTGTTCCACACCGCCGTCACCAGCCTGACCTGGGACGATGCGGCCGGTGTCTGGGTGGTCAGCACCGACCGGGGCGATCGCTTCACCACCCGCCATGTCGGGCTTGGCACCGGGCCGCTGCACGTCGCCAAGCTGCCGGGCATTCCGGGGCTGGAGCGGTTCAAGGGCCACAGCTTTCACACCAGCCGCTGGGACTATGACTATACCGGCGGATCGCCTGAAGGCGCGCCGCTGAGCAAGCTGGCGGACAAGCGGGTGGCGATCATCGGCACCGGGGCCACGGCGGTGCAGGTGGTCCCGCACCTGTCGGCCAGTGCCGGCAAGCTCTATGTCTGCCAGCGCACGCCCAGCTCGGTCGATGTGCGCAACAATGCGCCGATCGATCCGGAATGGTTCGCCTCAATCGCCAAGCCGGGCTGGCAGTACGAATGGCTGGACAATTTCGCGGCCTGGCAGACCGGGATGGTCATGCCGGAGGTTGATCTGGTCGACGATGGCTGGACTGACCTCGCCAAGATGATGCGGGCCAAAATGGCGGAGATCCCGGCCGATCAGCGCACGCCCGCAGCAATGTTTGCATCGTTCGAGGATGCCGACCACGAGAAGATGGAGCAGATCCGCGCCCGCACCGACGAAGTGGTGGCGGACAAGGAGACCGCCGACAAGCTGAAGGCCTGGTATCGCCAGCTGTGCAAGCGGCCGTGCTTCCACGATGCCTATCTGCAATCGTTCAACAATCCCAATACGGTGCTGCTCGATACCGATGGCAAGGGGGTGGAGGAAATCACCGAAAACGGTGTGGTGGTCGGCGGTATCGAATATCCGGTCGATTGCATCGTCTATGCCTCGGGCTTCGAAGTGGGCACCGACTATCGCCGCCGCTGCGGGTTCGATGTGGCGGGCACGGGCGGGCGCTTGCTGTCCGAAGCCTGGGCCGATGGGATGCGCAGCAAGCACGGGATCCACGTCCACGGCTTTCCCAACCTGTTCATCGTCCAGCCGCAGCAGGGCGCGAACCTGATTTCCAACGTGCCGCACAACATCATCGACAGCGCGAAGACCTTTGCCCGGATCCTCTCGCACATGCAGGCCGAAGGGCTGACCCGGGTGGAAGTAACCGCCGAGGCGGAGGCGGACTGGCTGAAGCTGCTCGATTCCGGTCCGGGGCCGATGCTCGGATCCGTCGATTGCACGCCGGGCTATTACAACAACGAAGGCAAGGGCTGGGAAGAGGCCGGGGCCGGGCTGGGGCGCGGCTATCCGTGGGGCGCGGTGGCCTATTTCGCCTATATCGAAGGCTGGCGCAGCGACGGCAGGTTCGACGGGCTGGCTTTCGCGTGACGCGTCTGCTCGCTGCAATCCTGCTGGCCACCCTGCTGCCGATAGCGTCGCCGGTGCTGGCCGGGGATGGCGCGCCGACGGCCTATTATCCGGAACGCGCGGATGATGCCGCCCGGCTCGATGCCGCGCTGGCTGCGGCCCGGGCCGAAGGCAAGCTGGCGGTGATCGTGTTCGGGGCGGACTGGTGCCACGATAGCCAGGCGCTGGCCGCACTGCTGACGTCCGATGCCTTCCAGGCCGAGTTCGGCGCCCGCTTTTCGGTAACGTTCATCGACGTCGGCGTGCCGCAGGACGGGCGGGGGCGGAACCTCGATCTGGCCGCACGGTTCGGCGTCGCCAAGATGCCGGGCACCCCGACCATGGTGGTGGTCTCACCCAAGGGCAAACGCCTCAACGGCAAGCACGACGCCTATTCGTGGCGCAACGCCGCCAGCCGCAGTGAGGCGGAGGTAATCGGCTGGTTCCGACAGATCGCCGCTAAAGAATGAAGTGATCCCCGGCCGCGCGGACGGTGATTTCGCCCAGCGAGACGCCCCACGGCTGGTTGATCGCGTGGATCACCGCATCGGCAATGTGCTGAGGGGCCAGGCTGGCATAGTCGATGTTTTCCGCATCCAGTCGCTCCGCCGGGAAAGTGCCGGCCTGCATTTCGGCCACCATCGCCATGAAATCCGGCGCGTTGTGGCCCAGGATGCCGACGCTGGCGGCCGGATTGATCACGCTGGCCGACAGGCCCGTGGCGGGCACCCCGGTCGGCTTGATCGTGGTGACCTTGATCTTGCCGCGCGATTCCATCCGCAGGCTTTCGCCGAGCGTGTTCACCGCCGCCTTGGTTGCACCATAGACCGCCGCGCCGACCACCGGGAAATTGCCGTAGATCGAACTGATGTTGATGACCTGCCCACGGCCCTCGGCCATCATCGGATCGTAGGCGGCAACCATGCCGTTGAGCACGCCCTTGATGTTGATGTCGATGCACCGCATCCAGGCCGGGTGGGCGGCCTCGTGATCGGAAAAGAACGCCAGCGGCATGATCCCGGCGTTGTTCACCATCACGTCGATCCGCCCGAACGCCTCGACCGCCCGGCCGACCAGCGCGCGGACCTGGGCCAGATCGGTGACATCGGTCTGCACGGCCTGTGCCTTGCCTCCGCCGGCGACGATCCCGGAAGCGACAGCCTCGGCCGCCGCCCCGTCGATATCGCCCAGCGTGACAGCGGCGCCCAACGCCGCGGCCTTTTCCGCCACCAGTTTGCCGAAGCCGCCGCCACCGCCGGTGATGACGATGGACTTGCCCGCGATGTGATCAGCCATGCCGCCGGCCTCCCGCTCAGTCGTTGGGGGTGACGAGGTACTTCTCGCCCGTGCGCCGCGCGTTGTACATGGCGACCGCGTCCCTGGTCAGCATGTCTTCCAGGTTGCCCTTCTTCGCATAGTGGCTGGCGAAAGTGGTGGTCAGGTCCTTCATTACCCGCGCGCGCATCCGCCCGACCACTTCGGGACCGGCCTTCATCATGAACGGGGTGAGCAACCAGCCGGCCAGGTCCCAGGTCAGGCCGAAGGCGCGGTTCAGGATCGTCGGGCCCAGGTCCAGCGCGCCATAGATGTAAACCTTCTTCGGTTCCGACGAGCCATAACGGCTGAAGGCCGCGCCGCGGCTGGCGGCGGCTTCCATCGCGGAGAGGAACTGGCTGGCAACCGTTCCGCCGCCGATCGGATCGAAGCCCAGCATGGCCTTGGTCTCGGCAATCGCATCGATCAGCTTGGGCATGTAATCGGCTTCGGTCATGTTGAGTACGTGGGTCGCGCCAAGGTCTTTCAGCAGCTTCACCTGCGCTTCGCTGCGGACCACGTTGACCAGCGGGATCCCGTCTTCCTGGCAGATCTTGACCAGCATCTGGCCAAGGTTGGATGCGGCCGCGGCATGGACGATGCCGGTGAAGCCTTCCATCTTCATCGTCTCGACAAAACCGAGCGCGGTCATCGGGTTGACGAACGAACTTGCGGCCTGTTCCGCAGTCACGCTGTCATCCACGGCAAAGGCCATTTGCGCCTCGGCAATGGCATAGGTGCCATAGGCGGTGCCGGGGACACAGGCGATCCGCTTGCCCATCAGGTGTTCGGCCCCGGCGCCGGCCGCAACGACGATCCCGGCGGCTTCGTTGCCGGCCGGCATGGCCATGCCGTGGCGGGCCTTGAACGCGCGGGTTGCGGCTTCCGGCATTTTCGCCACGACCTTGCTGGGAGAATATTCGGCATTGTCGGTATCGGCGCTGGCAAGCAGCAGGCCGAGGTCCGACGGGTTGATCGGGGTCGCCTCGACCTTGATCAGCACCTGGCCGGGCTTGGGGTCTTCCCAGGTCTTGTCGTTCAATTGGACGGTCAGCGTGCCGTCCGCGTCGAGCTGGGTGGTAAGCTGCTTGCCGGTGAAGGCCATAGGTTGTCTCCCGAATCCGTTGCGCCGTTATGGCGTTGCGGATTGCAACCTAGTGCCTCAATCGTCCGGGTAAAGCGCCTGCACGAAATAAAGCCCCTCGCTCGGCGCGTTGAGGCCCAGCGCCTGCCGGTCGCGCGCGGCCAGCGCTTCGCCCACCTGTTCTTCGCGCCAGCGGCCCATGCCGACCAGCGCCAGACAGCCGACCATCGAGCGGACCTGATGGTGGAGGAAGCTGCGCGCGGCGGCGCGGATGTGCACTTCCTGTCCCGCCCGTTCCACGCTGAGGAGGTCGAGGGTCTTTTCCGGGCTCTGCGCCTGGCAATGGACCGAGCGGAAGGTGGTAAAATCGTGCCGCCCGACCAGCGCCTGCGCCGCGCTGTGCATCGCCTCGGCATCGAGCGGCTGCGGCACCTGCCAGGCGCGGTTCGCATCCAGCGTCAGCGGCGCACGGCGGTTGGCGATGCGGTAGAGATACTCGCGACCCACGCAGGAGAACCGCGCGTGCCAGTCATCCGGCACCACCACGCAGTCCAGCACCGCGATCGGGTTCGGTCGCAAGTGGTGGTTGAGCGCTTCCATCAGCCGGAACGGGGCGATGTCCTTCGTCACATCGGCATGGACCCGCATCCCCAGCGCGTGGACCCCGGCATCGGTGCGCCCGGCGGCGTGCAGCGTAACCGTCTCCCCGGTCGTGGCATGGATCGCCTCTTCCACCGCCTGCTGTACGCTCGGCCCGTGAGCCTGGCGCTGCAGGCCGAAGAACGGCGTGCCGTCGAATTCAAGGGTGAGGGCGAAGCGGGTCATTTCCTGGTTGAGAAGGCTTGAATTGCAGGGGAAACCATTAAGCAGGCGAGGAGGGAGATGCTGACCCAGTCCAAATAGAACGGAGCACGTTCGCCATTGTCCCCCCAGGGGCCGATCATGCCCCACCAGCCGGGCGCAAGCCGCCAGGTGGCCAGCGGAGCAGCCAGAACGGCACCCGAGATCCACAGCGCAAGGCCCAGCCTGTGGCTGCAAAGTCGGGCGGCCATGCTCGCGAGCAGAACGGGGACCGAAAGGAAACAGGCGAGGATCATCGGACCTGTCAGCAGGCCGCCTGCTTCTTCGCCTCGGTCAAGCTGGGCGGCAAGTTGAAACGCCAGCAAGACTGCTGCGACGGATATTGATAGAGCCGTGTAGCGGCGAAGGCGGGTCATTGCAGTTTCGCCCCCGCCGCAATCATCCAGCCGCGCAGCATGTCCGCCGTCGCCATCGCCGGCCGCCCGGCGCGCTGGACCAGCGTGGGACGGATCGCGCCGCTGGCGCAGGCAATGGTCAGGGCATCGTCCAGCACTTCGCCCGGCGCGCCGCTGCCTTCGGCCAGCTCTGCCGCCAGCACCTTGCAGCGCTCGCCCTGGTATTCGAACCAGGCCCCCGGCGCGGGGGCGAAGGCGCGGATCTGGCGTTCGACCTGCTCGGCGTGCTGCGCAAAGTCGAGCCGGGTCTCGGCCTTGTCGATCTTCTTCGCATAGGTCACGCCCTCGTCCGGCTGGGGCACTTCGGCATAGGCGGGCAGGTCTGCCAGCACCTGCACGATCAGCCGCGCACCGATCCGGGCGAGTTCTTCGGTCAGTTCGCCCGCGGTCTTGCGATCGATCGGCGTGCGGCCTTCCAGCAGCACCGGCCCGGTATCGAGCCCCGCTTCCATCCGCATGATGTCGACCCCGGTTTCCGCGTCTCCGGCCAGGATCGCCCGCTGGATCGGCGCGGCCCCGCGCCAGCGCGGCAGGATCGAGCCATGGAGATTGAGACAGCCGTGCTTTGGCGCGTCCAGCACCACCTGCGGCAGGATCAGGCCATAGGCGGCGACCACGGCGATATCCGCGTCCAGCGCGGCATACTCCGCCTGCTCTTCCGCGCCTTTCAGGCTGACCGGATGGCGCACTTCGATGCCCAGTGCCGCAGCCGCCTTGTGGACGGGGGTGGGGGTCAGTTCCTTGCCGCGCCGGCCGCCGGGGCGGGGCGGCTGGGTATAGGCGGCCACCACTTCATGCCCCGCAGCCACCAGCGCCTGCAGCGCCGGGACGGCGAAATCCGGGGTTCCCATGAAGATCACACGCATGGTGGCTTTGCCTTTCCTGAAACCGCGCCCTATCTGTCGGGCCATGGCATCGCAAGAGATCGAAACACTCACTCAGGCTCTCTCCCGCCTGCCGGGCCTTGGCCCGCGTTCGGCGCGGCGGGCGGTGCTGTGGCTGATCAAGCGGCGCGAGACGGCGCTGGTCGGCCTGCTTGAAGCGCTGGAGGCGGTCCGCGCCGGGCTGACCGAGTGCCAGACCTGCGGCAATGTCGACACGACCAACCCCTGTGCGATCTGCGCCGATCCGCGCCGCGATGCCCGCCAGCTCTGCGTGGTGGAGGACGTGGCCGACCTCTGGGCGCTCGACCGGGCGCGGCTGTTCACCGGGCAGTATCACGTGCTGGGCGGGCGGCTCTCCGCGCTGGAAGGCGTGCGGCCGGAAGACCTGACCATCGGCAAGCTGCTGGAAAGGGTTAGCCAGGGCGGGATCGACGAAGTGGTCCTGGCCATGAACGCCACGCTGGAGGGCCAGACCACCGCGCATTACATCGCCGAGCGGCTGGAGAATTACCCGGTGCGGATAACCCAGCTGGCCCACGGTCTGCCGGTGGGGGGCGAGCTTGATTACCTTGACGAGGGGACCCTGGCCCAGGCCCTGCGCGCGCGGCGACCCGTGGGCTGATCGGCCGCGCGCTGAGCAACTGGGCGGAAGACAAGCGGCACCTAGAACAACCGCAGCTGGCCCCCGGCCTGCGGTGGCAGGAACCGGTCGCAGTCCAGTGCGGGTGGCTCGCGGTTGAGGCCGAGGCGCTGACAGGCGAGGCGGAAGCGGGTGCGAAACAGGTCGGCCCAGACACCCTTGGGTCTCATCCGCTCAAAGAAGCGGCTGTCATAGTCCTTGCCGCCGCGCATGGCCTGAACAGTGTGCATCACCTTGCCGGCCCGGTCGGGAAAATGAACTTCCAGCCATTCGCGCATCAGGGGCGCCACTTCGTGCGGCAGGCGCAACATGATCCAGCTGGCGGTTTTCACCCCGCGTACGGCGGCTTCCTCCAGAATGCGTTCGATGAATTCGTCGGTGATCGCCGGAATGACCGGCGCGACCGAGACATGGGCCGGAACCCCTGCTTCAGCCAGTTTCGCCAAGGCGTCCAGCCGTCTGGCTGGTGAACTTGCCCGCGGTTCGAGCAGGCCCGACAGCTTCGGGTCGAGGCTGGTGACCGAGATCGACACCGCAGTCAGGTGCCGCCGGGCCAGCTCGGTCAGAAGATCGAGATCGCGCAGCACCCGCGCGCTCTTGGTTGTGATGGTCACCGGATGGCGGGTCTCAAGGCAGACTTCCAGCACCGCACGGGTCAGGCGGTAGTGTGCTTCGATGGGTTGATAGGGATCGGTGTTGGTGCCCATCGCGATTGGCGCCGCGCGATAGCCGCGCTTGCCCAGTTCCGCGCGCAGCAGGGCTGCGGCATCGGGTTTGGCAAACAGCTTCGTTTCAAAGTCCAGTCCGGGCGACAGATCATGAAACGCATGGGTCGGGCGCGCGTAACAATAGACGCAGCCATGCTCGCAGCCGCGATAGGCATTGATCGAGCGGTCAAACGGAATGTCCGGCGAGGTGTTGCGGCTGATGATCCGCCGGGCACGCTCTTCCGTTACCGTGGTACGCAGTTTCGGCTGCGGCCCGTCGAGTCCCTCGCGGCTATCGAGCCAGTCCCCGTCCACCTCACGCGCGGCCAGGCCGAAGCGCTGCGGCACCTCAGCCGACTGCGCACCGCGACCGTGGATGGAGGGAGGGCGGACCATCCCGCAATAGAACATAAAAGGAACAAAGGCGCAAGCTGGCGGTTGCTCAGCGCTCTTGCATCAGCGTGCCGTCGGGCCGCATCCGCACCGCCCGGGCGCTGGCGGTGCCCGGGAAAGTCGGCCACATGCCCTGGACCAACGCGATCCGGCTTTCGGAGGGGCCGCCGGCCTGCCGCTCGTACATCCAGTAGTTGCGCATCACGATGTTCACGTACCCGCGCGTCTCCCAATAGGGAACGCTTTCGATCCACAGCAGCGGATCGCCCTGGTCCTTGATTTCGGTCTGCCAGCGGGTGATCGGGGTCAGGCCCGCGTTATAGGCGGCCATGACCTTGGGCAGCAGGCCCTGCGTGCCCGGCGAATCGCGCAGCATTTCCAGGTGCCGCTGCCCGAAGGCGAGGTTGACTTCCGGCTTGTTGAGATCGCTGGCGTTGCCCGCCACGCCCAGCGCGCGGGCATGGTCGCGCGCGGCGGCCGGCATGATCTGCATCAGCCCGCGGGCTCCGGCCGGGCTGACCACCTTGGTCCGGAACACCGATTCCTGCAGGGTGTGGGCATAGACCAGGGCCGGATCGACCTTCCACCCGGTCACCGGTTTCCACTTGGGCGTGGGGAAGCGCGCCGCCGGCTCGGGCCTGCCGCCGACCGGCGCGTTATAGGCCATCCACAGCTGGGTCCCGGGCAGGCCAAGACTGCGGGCCAGGCGCGAAAGCGGCTGATAATGCTGGGGCGGCCCGATCCGGGCCTGATGGCGCAACACTTCGTCGGCACGCCCGTCCTCGCCGATTTCGGCCAGCATCAGCGCAGCCCGCACGTTGGGCACGTCGCGCAGCAGCTGCCAATCCGCCTTGCTGAAATCGGGCGTTTCGTGCGTGCGCGGCAGGTTCATGCCAAGTTGCTCGATTGCCAGCATGCCGTAAAGCGTCTCGTCCATCCGGGCGGCGGCTTTCAGCGGGGCGGTGGCCCGTTCCGGCTGCCGGCAGCGGACCAGCGCGCGGCTGTGCCAGTAATGCGCAGCGGCCGTCAGTTCGGCATTCTCGGAAATCTGCGCGGTGCGCTCGAACGCGGCAGCGGCAGTCGCGCAATCGTTGAGCCGCCAGGCGGAAAGGCCCGAAATCCACAGACCTTCGGAAACCCACGGCCCGGCCCCGTCCTGCGCCGATTGCGCCACGGTGTAGGCAGTGGCCGGATCGCCTTCGATGAAATAGCTCCAGGCCACCTTTGATCGCCACTCGGCGCGGCTGCGCGGCGAGAGCTGGCTTTCGATCCCGTCGAGCAGGGCCTTGGCCCCGGCCGGGTCGTCCGCCTTGATCCGCGCCTGGATGGCCGCTCCGACGCGGCCCGGCATCGTTCCGTCGCTGTTTTCGCGCGGGCGGGTACGCTTGGCAAAGCTGGGCTGGGTGATCAGGCGCTGCGCCTGGGGCAGGGGCGGAGTGGCGGTGGCGCCGCGCCGCTGGGCCAGGCCGACGATCTGCTCGGCCTGCGGCAGTGTCACCCCCTGGGCCAGCCAGGCATTGAGCGCGTCAAGCTCGATCTTCGGTGATCCGGGGGCAGTATAGTATTCGGCGCGGGCGACCTGGTGCAGCGGGCCATCCGGACGCTGGGTAAACATAGCCTGGACCCTGGCCCAGTCCCCCCGGTCGATCGCGGCAAACAGTTCGCGATAGAAAGTTCGGTCCTCGGCGTTCAGCAAGGTCGGCAGATCGCTGCGGTTCGATTGCTTTGAAAAGTACTCCATCGCCGCCGAATTGGCCCTGGCCACTTCCGGCACAGCCATGGCCAGACCGGCAAGGCCAAGGGCGGCAATCACAGACTTGTCGAAACTCGGCACGCGCAGCTTGTCCCCACTCGATCCCGGTTGCCGGTGGCTCAACCGCCCTGCCAGTCCAGCAGGGCGCGCCACAAGGCCGCCTTGCCCCGTGGCCGCGCCATCAGGGTATCCAGCCCCGGCGCGGCAAGAGCCGGGATTTGCGCGCCTACATGGTAGAATTGCCGCGCCGGGTCAGCACTATTCGCCGGGTCGTGGCCAAGAAGCGACGAGACGTGCGGCCCGAACACGATCAGCCGCTTCGGTGCGGCCAGCGCGATGTGATGCAGCAGCAGAGCGTCCAGCTTGCCGGCGCGAAGGGCAGACCAGTCCGGATGCGGCATGTGGCGCGGCAGGGCAGAGGCAAGATAGGCCTGCTCCGCCGTCAGGCCCATAGCGGCCAGGATCCCGCTCAGCAGCCGGCCCTGTTCGCCCGCCAGCAGCAGATCCGAATCGCCCGCTTCGGGGTGATCGACCAAGACCATAAGCTGCGCGCCATGGACGCCGCGCGGCGCAACCCGGGCATGGACAAGGCCGTCATCCAGCGCGGGCTCGGCCAGCCACCAGGCGGCAAAGGCAGCCAGGTCTTGCGGCCAGGCGGCGGGATCCCCGCCGATCTGCGGCACTTCCACCGGCGGCGGCACGGGCGGCACGAAGGCCGGGGGCGGGCTGCGATCCTCTTGCAAAGC
>ERZ761602.1179-NODE-1179-length-49710-cov-15.408136_pt1 | contig 49710 bp, 39 predicted proteins | sample MGYA00512165_ERZ761602 | MGnify/ENA primary metagenome ERZ761602 (study PRJEB28899, sample SAMN02445085) | bioreactor sludge metagenome | biome: EBPR sludge; isolation source: Thorneside wastewater treatment plant | place: Australia: Brisbane, Thorneside...
GCCCACGTGGGCACGCGGCTTGTGGGTTTCCGGGCGTGCCCACGTGGGCACGCGGCGGTCCGGTTTCCGGCCGTGCCCACGTGGGCACGCGGCGGTCCGGTTTCCGGGCGTGCCCACGTGGGCACGCGGCTTGTGGGTTTCCGGCCGTGCCCACGTGGGCACGCGGCTGTCTTCGAAAGCGGTCTCAACCGTCTGCGAGCGCCGGGCCGGGCGCGACCTGGCTCACGCGAGCGCCGCGACGGCACGCGCCAGGGCCGGATGGTGCGCCGGCGTGATGCCGCCCGCGACAGCCGCGGCGAGCTCGCCTTCGGCGAGGGCGGGGAGGCCGAGCGCGCGCGCCGCGGCGAGGAGCTGCTGGCGCTCGACGCCGCGCGCCGCGCGCACGAGGGCGGGCGCGGTCATGCCGCTCGCGTAGCGCACGGCGACGGCGACGTCGGCGCCGACGAGCACGAGCGTCGCGTCGCGCAGGCGCTCGCGTGGATCGTGGGCGCGCGCGTCGCGCACCCGGCGGCGGGCGGCCGGGTCGTTGCCGGCGAGGCGGGCCTCCTCGCGGGCTTCGCGCGGCGTCATGCGCAGCGCGGCGGCGAGGCGACGGTGGCGGACGACGACGTCGGTCGCGGCGACGAGCAGCGCGGCGACCGCGGCGTGGGCGAGCGCGTCGAGGGCGAGCGCGCGAAGCAGGGTTGCCGACGACGAGGATGCGGACGACCCGGAGGACGCCGCCGGCGTGGCGAGGGCGACGAGGGCCGGCACGTGCGTGAGGAGGAACGTGGCGCCGACCGCGGCGACCACCGCGGCCCGGGCGAGGCCGAGCGTGGCGTCGACGCCGGGCTCGGGCGGTACGGTCGGTGCGCCGCGGACGTGGCGGCGCGGGACGAACAGGCTGCGGGTGAGCACGGCGGTCGCGACCACGGCACCGACGGCGGCGGCGAGGAGCAGCGGGCCGACGGCGGCGAGGACGTCGGCGGTGACCGTGGACGTGGAGGTCGCGGTGGCGCGGGTGACGACGTCGGCGCCGGCGGCGGCGTCGGCGGCGGCGGCGGCGGTCGCGTGGGAGAACGCGGCGGCGGTGGATGCGCGGAGGGAGCGCGCGATAGCGGGCGCGATGACGACGATGGCGAGGACGCCGGCGGCGAGCGCCGCCGCGGCCGTGAAGGCCGGGCTCTCGAGCACGACGCCGGCGGCGCGCGCGAGGGCGCGCCGCCGCGGGGTCGGCGGGAACGGGCGATCCACGCGGGGACGCTAGCAGGGCGGGGTGATCGAGCGAGCCGGCCCCAGATCGGCCACGGGCACGGGCACGGGACGCGCCCTTCGACTCGGGCCTTCGGCCACTCGCTCAGGGCGAACCGGACGCGTCGGGGGCGTCATGTATATTCGCCCGCCATGATCCTCCCGGTCCGCAAGGCCGTCATCCCCGCCGCCGGGCTCGGCACGCGCTTCCTCCCCGCCACCAAGGCGGTGCCCAAGGAGATGCTGCCCATCGTCGACACGCCGACGATCCAGCTCGTCATCGACGAGGCCGCACGCGCCGGCATCCGCGACGTCATCGTCGTCAACGGCCGCGGCAAGGGCGCCATCGAGGACCACTTCGACCACGCGTACGAGCTCGAGCACACGCTGCGCTCGCGCGGCAAGAACGCCGAGGCCGACGCGCTCGCCGGCATCACGCGCCTGGCGCGCATCATCTCCGTGCGCCAGCACCAGCCGCTCGGGCTCGGCCACGCCGTCCTGTGCGCGCGCGAGGCGGTCGGCGACGAGCCCTTCGCCGTGCTCCTCGGCGACGACCTCATCGCCGATCAGGGGCGTCCGGGAATCGGACAGCTCATCGACATCCACGCGGCGACCGGCGCCGGCGTCGTGTCGATCATGGAGGTGCCCGAGGGCAAGGAGCACATGTACGGCATCGTCGCGGGCGACTGGGCCGATGGACGGCTGCGCATCCGCGAGATGGTCGAGAAGCCGCGGCCGGGCACGGCGCCGAGCCGCTGGGCGATCGTCGGGCGCTACGTCCTGCCGCCGGCGATCTGGCCGATGCTCGCCTCGACCAAGGCGGGACACGGCGGCGAGATCCAGCTCACCGACGGGCTCAAGGGGCTCGCCGCGTCGAGCGAGGGTCTCTACGGCGCGGTGATCGACGGCGAGCGCCACGACGCGGGTGATCGCCTCGGCTACCTGCGCGCGAACCTCGCCTACGCGCTGGCGCGCGCGGACCTGCGCGAGCCGGTGATGGAGATGATGCGCGAGGTGCTGGAGCAGCATTCCGGAAAGGTCGGCGGATGAGCAGCGAGCTGGGGGCGGCGGGCACGGCGGAGGCGGGCAACTACTGCGAGGTCGCGGTCGCGTTGCCCGTGCACGGGCTCTACACGTACACCGTGCCCCCGGGGCTGGCGGCGCGCGTGGTCGCGGGCGCGCGCGTGCTCGTGCCGTTCGCCGGCCGCGGCGTGTCCGGCGTCGTCGTGCGCGCGCCGGCGCCGGCGCCGGCGGCGACGATCCAGGCGTCGGCGGTCACCGAGGTGCGCGCCGAGCGCGTCCCGCTCGATCTGCTCGCGCTCGCGCTCTGGATCGCCGACTACTACGAGGCGCCGCCCGGCGAGGCCCTGCGCCTGGTCGTCCCGGCGGGCACCGATCAGTCGAGCGCGGTCGTGGTGGCGCTGACCGCGCGCGGGCGCGAGGTCGTCGACGGCGCCGGGGCCGCGTTGCCGCCGGCGCAGCAGAAGCTCCTGGCGCTCGTCGCCGCGTCGAAGCGCCCGGTGCCGCGCGCGCGCATCCCGCGCGCGCACCTCGCGGCGCTGCCCGCGCTGGTCGAGGCCGGGCTCGTCGAGGTCGGCGACGCCGTGTCGCGCGCGCGGGTGCGGCTCAAGAAGGAGCGCGTCGTCGCGCTCGCCGCCGGGCTCGACGCCATCGCCGCGCAGGCCGCGGTCGCGCGCGCGCCGCGCCGCCTGGCGGTCGTCAAGCACCTCCTCGCCGCCGGCGAGCCCGTCGCGATGACGTCGCTCGCGACCGCCGTCGCCGGCGCCGGGCCCGCGGTGAAGGAGCTGGTCGCGGCCGGTACCGTGGTCGCATGGGAGCGCGAGGTCGCGCTGACCGCGTCGGACGCGGGCGGCGCGATGGCGGCGGCGGCGACCCGCGAGCCGCCGCGGCTCACCGACGAGCAGGCTCCGGCCGTGGCGGCGCTGTGCGGCGCGCTGGGCGGGACCTTCCACGCCTTCCTCCTCCACGGCGTCACCGGCTCGGGCAAGACCGAGGTGTACCTGCGCGTGATCGCCGAGGCGCGCCAGCGCGGCGCCGGCGCGATCGTGCTGGTCCCCGAGATCTCCTTGACCCCGCAGCTCGCGGCGCGCTTCCGCGCGCGCTTCGGCGACGAGGTCGCCGTCCTCCACTCCGGGCTCGGCGAGCGCGAGCGGCTCGGCGAGTGGCAGCGGCTGGCGCGCGGCGACGCCCGCATCGCGCTGGGCGCGCGCTCGGCGGTGTTCGCGCCGGTCGCCGACCTCGGCATCGTCGTCGTGGACGAGGAGCACGACGGCTCGTTCAAGCAGGACGAGGGCGTGCGCTACCACGGCCGCGACGTCGCGCTCGTGCGCGCGCAGCGCGCCGGCGCGGTGTGCGTCCTCGGCTCGGCGACGCCGAGCCTCGAGTCGTACGCCGCCGCGCAGGCCGGTCGCTACACGCTGCTGTCGATGCCGAGCCGCGCGACCGGCGCGCCCTTGCCCGCGATCGAGGTCGTCGACCTGCGCACCTGGCAGCCGGACGGGGAGGGCATGCTGTCGGCGCCGCTGGCGGCGGCCGTCGAGGCGACCCTCGCCCGCGGCGAGCAGGTGATCCTGTTCCTCAACCGCCGCGGCTTCGCGACGTTCATCCTGTGCAAGGCATGCGGGCACACCTTCCGCTGCAAGCACTGCGCGGTCTCGCTCACGTACCACAAGGCCGCCGACCGCCTCGTCTGCCACTACTGCGACTTCGCGCAGCGCGTCCCCGAGACGTGCCCGGCGTGCGCGGCGCAGGGCACCATCGAGCAGAAGGGGCTCGGCACCGAGCGGGTCGCCGCCGCGCTCGCCGAGCGCTGGCCGGCAGCGCGCATCGCGCGGCTCGATCGCGACGTCGCGACCGGCGCCAAGGTCGAGGCCGTGCTCGCGCGCGTCGCGCGACGCGAGGTCGACATCCTCGTCGGCACGCAGATGGTGACCAAGGGCCACGACTTCCCGGCGGTGACGCTGGTCGGCGTGCTGTGCGCCGACCTCGCGCTGTCCTTGCCCGACTTCCGCGCGTCGGAGCGCACGTTCCAGCTGCTCGCGCAGGTCGCGGGCCGCGCCGGTCGCGCGGAGCGGCCCGGCCGCGTCGTCATCCAGACCTATCGCCCCGACGTCGAGGCCGTCGCGTGCGCGGCCGCGCACGACTACGCCGCCTTCTTCCGCAGCGAGGACGCCGCGCGCGCCGAGCTCGCCTATCCTCCCCACGGCCGCCTCGCCGCCATCCGGATCGATGGTCCCGATGGCGGGCAGGTCGCCGCGGTCTCGCGCGAGCTCGGGGCCGCCGCGGTGGCGGCCGCGCGCAGGGAGGGCGACGGCGTCACCGTGCTGGGGCCGTCGGAGGCTCCGCTGGCGCGCCTGCGGGGGCGCACCCGCTGGCAGATCTGGATCAAGAGCCGCGACCGGGGCGCCTTGCGCCGGGTCGTGCGCGCGGTGCTCTCGGTCGAGGTCGCTCGCGGCGTGAGGGTGGCGGCGGACGTGGATCCGCTGTCGGCGCTGTAGTAAAACTGCCTGGGATCACGCGGATCTACCATCCGCGTCGATCTCGTGGTCCGGTTCGTAACCGGCTCCCGTGGGCCGCCGCCTTGCCGCTCGCCATCCCCAAGATCCTGGTCGTCGCCGATCCGTCCGAGCAACGCGAGCTGGTCTCGCAGCTGCGAGGCGCGGGTGCACCCTTCACCGAGGCCGTGATCGCCGCGGGCGACGGCGACGACGGCACCCTCCGCCAGTTCGCCGACCTCCGTCCCCAGGTCGTCGTGGTGACCGCGACGCTCGCCGCGGGCGACACCCGCGCGCTGGTGAGCGCCATGCGCGAGGCCGCGGCGAAGGGCGTGTTCATCGTCCTGCTCGGCGACGAGAAGGGGCCGGTGCGCAACGCCCTCGACGCGCTCGACTTCGGCTGCGACCGCTTCGTCGCGCGCCCGCTCTCGGTCAAGGCCCTGCGCTTCGCCGTGATGAGCGGGCTCGGCACGGCGACCGGCTCGACGTCGCCCGGCGCCGGACGCGCCGACGGCGCGGGTCGGGCGGCGATGGTGAACGCGTCGCACGTCGCCGCCGGTGCGGCGAGCTTCCAGCCCGCCGACGCGCTGCGCACGACCGAGCCGATGCCTTCGGTGCGGGTGACGGAGCCGATGGGCGCGGTGCGCGTCACCGAGCCGATGCCGGTCGCCGTGCGCGTGACCGACGAGATGCCGGCGGTGTGGGGCACGGACCCGGATCTCGAGCCCGACGCCGAGGCGAGCGACGTGTCGTCGCCCGGCAGCGCGGAGCGGGCGAGCTCGCCGGCGATCATCGCCCGCGTGACCTCGCCGATGGCGGCCGCCCGCGTGACCGCGCCGATGCCCGTGCCCACCGCGCCCCTCGCGGAGCAGCGCGCGCGCTGGGAGGCGCTCGCCGATCGCCTGGGGACCGACGAGGGGCTCGGCGACGACGACGACCTCGACATCGCGGTGATCTCGGGGCGCCTCCCGACCGGCGAGATCGAGATGGGGACCGAGCGGCCGGGGGCGCCGCGGGCGCGTCACGGCACGCACCTCCCCGAGCCGATGACCTACGACGACGAGATCGCGCTCAGCGACGACGAGGTCGACGATCTCTCCGTCGACGAGCCCGCCGACGTCGGCGATGGCGACGGCGACGACAAGCTCCCCGACGGCGACAGCGAGGTGATCGAGCTGCCGCAGGCGTGGCGGACGGGCGTGGCGCGGTTCGAGCGCGTGGAGGACGCCATCGACGAGGCGGTCGAGGCCGACGAGCGGACGCCGCCGCCGCCCGTGAGCCCGTGGAGCCCGGGCTCCACCGACGTGCCGGTCGCGCCGGTGCGCGAGCCGACGCTCGTGCTCTCCGATCCGGTGGCGCCCGCGCCCGCGCCCGCGGCCGCCCCCGCGTCGCCGCCCGGCCCGGTCGAGGTGCACCTCGACGAGCGCCAGGGGGACTCGCACGATCAGCCGGGAGGGTGGGGTGCGTCTTCCGCCGTGCCGCCCGCGGATGACGAGGAGGACGTCCTGTCCGACGTCGCCGACGGCGTCGACGACGACCTCTCGATCGACCTGACGCGCCAGCCGACGCGTCAGCCGGCGGCGCCGGCACCCGAGCTCGCGGCCGAGGCCGGCGCGCCGCCGACCGGCGGCGACTTCGCCCGCGAGCTGCGGCGCAAGATGTCGGCGATGGCGGAGCGGCTCTTCCGCGGCGCCGATCTGCCCGCGGCGCCGGTGGCGATCGGGCCCGGGCACGATCACCACACCGAGATCGATCTGCGTGGCCTCGTCGACGATCCCGCGATCGCGGGCGGCGCCGAGCCGTACGACCTCGTCGGCGGCGGGGCGACGTTCGTCGGTCACGAGGACCTCGTCACCAACGCGCAGGGGACGGAGACCCGTGGCACCGCCGAGGCCGGCGACATCCAGCGCGGCGTCTCCGACGCCGCCGCGCTCATCGCGCGCATGTTCTCGTCGGACTTCACCGGCCGGATCATCTTCCGCCGCGGGACCACGGAGATGGTGATCCACGTCGAGAGCGGGCGCCCCGTGTTCGCCTCGTCGAACCTCGCCCACGATCGCATGGGCGAGCTCCTCCTCCGCGAGGGCAAGATCACCGCCGAGCAGCTCGCGCGCTGCCGCGACCTGGTGCGCGACACCGGGCGGCGCATGGGCGAGATCCTCGTCGAGCGGGGCTTCCTCAAGCGGCGCGAGCTCCTGCCCGCCGTGCGCCGTCACGTCGAGGACATCATCTACTCGCTGTTCGCATGGGATCAGGGCGAGTACCGCATCGTCGCCGGCGACGGCGCGTCGGGCGAGCGCATCCGCCTGTCCCGTCACCCGGCGGCGATGGTGCTCGAGGGGGTCCGCCGCAAGCTCGACCGCGCCACGCTGGAGCGGCTGCTCGGGCCGCCGACCGCGGTGGTCGAGGCGGGCGATCGCGACAAGGTCGCGGCGATCATCGGCGTCGCCGATCTGTCCGCCGAGGAGCGCGCGGCGCTGGCCGCGTTCGACGGGTCGGCCGATCTCGCCCACGTCGCGCGCGCGACCGGCGCCGACCTCCTGAACGTCTACCAGCTCGCGTGGGGCCTGCATCTGCTCGGCCTCGTCACCACCCGCCGCCGCGCCGGCGACGACGACGGCGACGCGCCCGCGCTCGTCGGCGAGTCGGACCTCGCGATCGACCGCGAGCGGGTTCGCGCGCGGCACGCGCTCGTGCTCGACGCCGACTACTTCGCGCTGCTCGGCGTGCGCCGCGACGCGAGCGGCTTCGAGATCAAGCGCGCGTACGAGGCGGCGCGCCGCGACTTCGCCGCCGACACGTTCCCCGCCGAGCTGCGCAAGGAGCTCGCGGCCGAGCTCGACGACATCGCCCAGGTGCTCGACGAGGCGTATCGCGTGCTGCGCGACGACAGCCTGCGCAGCAAGTACGTGGCGCACCTGCGCGACTTCGCCGAGGTGGCGTCGTGAGCGCCAGCCACGAGGAGTGGGGCCGCGCGCGAAGCGCGCTCCGGGGCAGTGCCCGCGACGATGTGGCCTCGCGCGTCTTCGCGCGAGCCGGCGCGAACAAGGCAGGATCGTGAGCCGGATGCGCGTGGTCTTCATGGGCTCGCCCGAGTTCGCGGTGCCAGCGCTCGAGGCGCTGCTGGCGCACCACGAGGTCGCGCTCGTGGTCACCCAGCCCGACAAGCCGGCGGGGCGGGGCGGCAAGCTCTCGGCGCCGCCGGTGAAGGTGGTCGCCGAGCGCGCCGGCGTCCCGGTCGATCAACCGAAGAGCGCGCGGGCCCCGGACTTCGCCGAACGCCTCCGCGCGACCGGCGCCGAGCTCGGCGTGGTCGTCGCGTACGGCAAGATCCTGCCGCGCGCGGTGCTCGAGGCGTTCCCCCGGGGTTGCATCAACATCCACGGCTCGCTCCTGCCCGCGTACCGCGGCGCGGCTCCGATCCAGTGGGCGGTCATCGACGGCCACGTCCTCACCGGCGTCACGATCATGCAGCTCGACGAGGGCATGGACACCGGGCCCATCCTCCTCACCCGCGAGCTGGCGATCGGCGCCGAGGAGACGGCGGGGGAGCTGTTCGCGCGCATGGCGCCGCTCGGCGCCGAGGCGCTCCTGGCCGCGCTCGACGGGCTCGCCGCCGGCAGCCTGGCGCCGCGCCCGCAACCCGCCGAGGGCGCGAGCCACGCGCGCATGTTGACCAAGGCCGACGGCGGCATCGACTTCGCGCGCCCGGCGACCGCGGTCTCGGCCCACGTGCGCGGCGTCGATCCATGGCCCGGCGCGGTGGCGCACCTGCGAGGCGAGCCGATCAAGCTGTTCCGCGCGCGGATCATCGTCGAGGAGGTGCCCGGCGTGGGCGCGGCGGCGCCGGGCACCGTGCTCGCCATCGACGAGCGGGGCGCCATCGTGGCGTGCAAGGACGGGGCGGTCGCGCTGCGCGAGCTGCAGCTGCCGGCGCGGCGGCGCATGGCCGCGCGCGAGGTCGCCGCCGGGCGCGCCATCGCCGTGGGGGACGTGCTCGAGCCGCCGCCGCGGGACGACCCGTGAGCGGAAGGCCGCGGCGCAGCGCGCGCGACGTCGCGCGTGCGGTCCTGGCACGCGTCGACCAGGGCGGCGCCTACGCGACGCTCGCCCTCGACGGCGAGCTCGCGCGGACCGACCTCGACGACCGCGATCGCCGCCTCGCCGCCGAGCTGACGTACGGGACGCTGCGCCACCGCCCGCGCCTCGAGCGCGCGCTCGCCTCGCATGCCGATCTCGGCCGGGCGCCGCCGGCGGTGCGCCACGCCCTGCTCGTCGGCGCCTACCAGCTCATGATGCTGCGGACGCCGGCGCACGCCGCCGTCGACGACGCGGTCGGCGCGGTGCGCGGTCGCCACGGCGCCAAGCTCGCGGGCTTCGTCAACGCCGTCCTGCGCAAGCTGGCCCAGCAGGGCGAGCCGCCGCTGCCCTCGGAGCCGCGCGCGCGGCTCGCGATCGAGCACTCGCTGCCGGCCTGGATCGTCGACGAGCTGGCGGCGCAGCTCCACCCCGACGAGCTGCCCGCCGCGGTCGCCGCCCTCGCGGCGCCGGCGCCGCTGTGGGTCCGCGTCAACATCGCGCGCGCGACGGTCCCCGAGGTCGTGGCCAGGCTCCAGGGTGAGGGCGCGACGGTCGAGCCGTCGCGTTTGATGCCCACCGCGCTCCAGGTGCGAGGGCTCGGCGACCCGGCGGCGAGCCCGTCGTTCCAGGCCGGGCTGTGGACGGTGCAGGACCTCGGCGCCCAGCTGGTGGGGACGCTCGCCGCGCCGCGCCCCGGCGCGCGCGTGCTCGACGCCTGCGCCGGGCTCGGCGGCAAGACGACCCACCTCGCCGAGCTCGCGGCGGCCGCCGGCGCACCCGCCCAGGTCGACGCGGTCGATCGCGCAGCGGCCAAGCTCGTCCTGCTCGAGTCGGGCGCCCGCCGGCTCGGACTGTCCGGGATCCGGACGTTCACCGCCGACCTCACCGCCGGTCCCGCCAAGGGCCTCGCGGCCGCGTACGCCGTCGTGCTCCTCGACGCGCCGTGCTCGGGGCTCGGCGTGCTCCGCCGCCACCCCGAGGCCAAGGCCCGCGTGACCGCGGCCGACGTCGCCGCGCTCGCCCGGACCCAGGCCGCGCTCCTCGACGCAGCGGCCGCGCGCGTCGCGTCGGGCGGCGTGCTCGTCTACGCCGTCTGCACGTTCACGCGCGCCGAGGGCGCGGACCAGCTCGCGGCCTTCCTCGCCCGCCACGCCGACTTCACCGTGGAGGCGCCGGCCGGGCACGCGCACGTCGACGAGACCGGCGCGATCCGGACCTGGCCGCATCGCGACGGCGCCGATGGCTTCTTCGCGGTGCGCCTCCGCCGTGCCATGCTGCCCGCGTGACATCCGGGTACCCGTTCCTGTTCTACGGCGCGGCGCCGACCGAGTGGTACGGCGGCGGCCGCCTCGACTACGAGGTCCGCTTCGGCGCGGCCCCGACCGCAGACGCGCGCGCGGCGATCGCGACCCTGGTCCGCGCCGAGGTCGCGCCCAAGCGCGAGATCCGGCTCGACGCCCACGATCGCTGGCACTGGGCCGACGCCTGGACCCGTCTGGTCATCCGCACCCGCACGATGGAGACCGACTGGACGGTCTTCTTCGAGGAGGTCGGCGTCTTCTTCCGCGCGCTCCACGGCGTCTGGCCGGTCGAGCTCGTCGTCTGCCGCTCGGTCGACACCGCGCGTGGCACCGACGATCCGTGGACGGCCTGGAGCCTGGCCCAGCGCCCGGAGATCGGGGCGCGGCCGAGCTTCGGCAGCACCCGCGCCAGCCACGATCGCTTCGCCTGGCAGGGCCCGGCGCTCCCGGTCGACGCGTCGTTCGACGCCGAGTTCGAGGCGGCGCGCGTGCTAGCGTCGGCCTCGAAATGAGCGCCGGCCGGCCGATCCGCATCGCACCGTCGATCCTCTCCGCCGACTTCGCGCGGCTCGGCGCCGAGGTCGAGGCCATCGACCGCGGCGGCGCCGACTACATCCACGTCGACGTCATGGACGGGCACTTCGTACCCAACCTGACGATCGGCCCGATCGTGGTCGAGGCGGTGCGCAAGGTGACCGCCCGCCCGCTCGACGTGCACCTCATGATCGAGCACGCCGATCGCTGGGTCGGCGAGTTCGCGAAGGCCGGCGCCGATCTCATCGGCGTGCAGGTGGAGTCATGCCCGCACCTGCAGCGCACGCTCGCGCAGATCCGCGAGCTGGGCAAGCGGGCGTGTGTCGTGCTCAACCCGCACACGCCGCTCGAGTCGATCAAGTGGGTGCTCGGCGACGTGTCGATGGTCCTGCTCATGAGCGTGAACCCCGGCTTCGGCGGCCAGAAGTTCATCCCCGCGGTCCTGCCCAAGATCGCCGAGCTGCGGCGGATGATCGTCGAGGGCGGCCACGACGTCGACATCGAGGTCGACGGCGGCGTCAAGCTCGACAACGTCGCCGCGATCGCCGCCGCCGGCGCCAACGTGCTCGTCGCCGGCTCGGCCGTGTTCGGCACGCCCGACTACGCCGCCACGATCGCGGAGCTGCGGCGTCGCGCCGAGGCCGCGGCCGAGGCGGCCTTCAGAAGCGACCGCTGACGACGATCCCGGCGCCCTGGTCGGTGACCTCGGGCGCGACCACGACCCGGTTGTAGCGCGCCGCGATGCGCCGGAGCTCCTCGGTCGACGGCGCGCCTCGGCCGATCTGCGAGCCGACCGCGGCGACGATCCCGCCGATCGCGAGCGTGAACGTCGCCGTGTTCTTCTTGCCGCTGTTGCTGTCGATGCACTCGTTGCGCTCCCGGAAGTTGCCTTCGCACGCCGGCAGGGTCGCCATGATGAGGACCGACGTCGCCGCGCCGACGATGCCGACACCGAACATGCCGCGGCGGATCCACTTGCGGCGCGACATGCGCGCGAGCGCCTCCTCCTCGCCGGCGATGCGCAGGAACTCATCGAGCGTGATCGGCCGGTCGCCGAGGAAGAGCCCGCTGCGCGTCGACGCGACCAGGCCCTCGGGTGCGCCGACGCCGAGCTTCGGGCCGTCCTCGGGGCGATGCGGCCGCGGGCGCGACGGCGGCCGGTCAGGCTCGGGCGCCGGCTCCGGGCGCCCGGGCTCCGCCGTGGCCTTCTCGTCGCGCGCTCGCGGCTCCGGCGCCGGGCGCTCGGGCGTCACCGCGATCGCGGCGTAGGCGGCGTCGACCGAGGCGCGCTTGCCCGAAACGAGCACCACGCGGCGCGCGTCGGCGAGGTCCGCCGCGGCGACGCGGACGACGTCGTCGAGCTTCAAGGCCGACACCTGGGTCGCCACGATCGTGCCATGGCGCAGCGAGTGTCCTTGCGCGGCGTTCCACGCCAGCTCGCCGGCCATCGCCGAGGCGCCGCCCATCCGCCCCATCATCTGCGCCAGCACCTTCTTGCGCGCGCGCACGAAGGCGGCGCGCTGGTCATCGCCGCCCTCGCGGAGCTTCGTCAGCGTGTCGAGGACGTGCACCAGCACCGTGCCGGCCTTGCTCTCGTCGACGTCGCCCGACACGCGGAGCATGCCGCCCGAGGCGCCCGAGCGGTACCGCGCCTGCATCCCGTAGCTCGCGCCCATGCCCTCGCGCACGTCGCGCAGCGCGTCCTGGAGCATCTCCGCCACGACGGCCCGCGCGGCCGCGTCGCGCCCTGGATCGGATCGGGTGGCGAAGCCGATGACGAGCCTGGTCTGGGACGCGTCCTCGTCGTCGGCGGCGAGCCAGGTCGGGCCCTTCGCGGGTCGCGCCGGCGGCACGAACGGGAGGACCGCGGGCTCCGCGCCGGACCAGGGGCCGAACAGCTCGTCGATCACCCGCTTCATCGCCGCGACGTCGAACCCGCCGCTGACCACGAGCGTCGCGCCGCGGGCCCGGAAGTAGCGCTCACGCCACCGCTCGAGGTCGTCGGCGCCGATGCGGAGGAAGGCCGCGCCGCGCTTCGGATCGGGGACCGCGTAGGGGTGACCGGCGCCGAAGAGCCGTGACAGGAACGCGCGCGCCACCGGATCCATCTCCTCCTCGTCGCCACCCTGCGCGCGGGCGGCGTCGTGGAGCGCCTCGATGGTCGTCGCGTTGTAGCGACCCTGGTCGAGCAGCCACGACAGCATCCAGACGTGCCAGTCGGCCCAGTGCGCCATCCCGCGCACGGCGAACATCGTCGCCGTCTCGCCTACCGCCGCGTCGTACTCGGTCCCGCGCGACAGCGCCCAGTCGAGCTTGTTCAGCATCCTCGCGTCGTAGTAGCCCTCGAGGTCGTAGCTCAGGAGCCTGGCCGCCGCGGTCGCGAGGTAGGGGCGATCGCGGGGCTCGTGCGCGCTGCCCACCGGGAAGACGAGGCGCGCGTCGATCACCGGGCTGTCGGCGTCCGGCGCCAGCTGCACCGTCAGGCCGTTCGCGAGGCTGTACTCTTCGACCCGCGCGCGCGCCGGCGATCGCTCGAGCTCGATGGGCCGATCCGCGTCGGCCGGATCGACGTGCGCGCGCCACGGCGTCAGGTCGTGCGAGCCCGAGGGCAGCGACGTCGCCTTGGCGCCTGCCTTCGCGTCGCCGGGGGTGAGCAGGACGATGCGGCTGCGATCGGCCCGCAACGACGCGCGCAGCTCGCCGATCGCGGTACGCCAGTTGGTGTCCATGATCTGGCGCATGTCCTTCAACATGAACCAGTCGTGATCGGTGAACTGCATGAAGTCCGCGATCCACGGGCCGCGGTCCGGCAGGTCATCCCAGCTCGCGACGTACGCCATCGTCAGCTCGCCGAGCGCGGGGCTGAGCGCGCGCGGCGTCGCGCCCTCGAGGAGCTGGCCGGCCTGCACGAACACCTCGGTCGCGGCGTCCTGCAGGCGATTCACGTCGCTGACCTCGATCGCGGCGACGAGCACGGGCGCGCGCCAGCCGCCTTCCACATACACCGCGGTGTCGGTGATCCAGCCGTTCTGGTCGTCGGCGCGCGCCAGGGCGGCCGCCAGCGCCTGGCGGCCGAGGAGGAACTTGACCGCCCCGTCCGCGCCCCACGCCGGGTGCGAGAAGTAGACGAGCGCCGTCGGCTTCGAGATCGGCGCCGTCCGGCGCGTCGTCTTGCCGTCGAGCGTCGGCCGGGCGACCGCGGCGCGTGGTCCGCTCGACTTGCGCGCGATCGGGCCGAAGCTCCGGCCGACGAGGCCCTGGATCGATCCGGGATCGTAGGGGCCGGTCACGACGAGGTAGGCTCGATCCGGCGTGTAGTGCTTCTCGAGGAACGCACACGCCTCCGCGCGGGTGACCGTGGCGATCTCGTCGGAGGTGATCGGCCGCGCGTACGGGTGGTCGTCGCCGTAGATGTCGCCGAGCAGGCTCCGCATGGCGTCGGTCGCGGCGGACCTGCGCTCGCGCCCCTCGTTGCGCACGATCTCGCGCTCGCGCAGGAACACGGCCTCGTCCAGCTGATCGCAGCGTCCCAGCATTCGCCACGCCTCGAGCGCGAGCGCACGCTCGAGGTGCTCGACGGGCACGTGCGTCGAGTAGTGCGTGTAGTCCCAGGAGGTCCACGCGTTCATGAAGAGCGCGAGCTCGCCGAGCTCCTCCCCGACGGTGGGGCCGCCGGGCTCGCCCCGCAGCTCGAAGACGAGGTGCTCGACGAGGTGCGCCATGCCCGCTCGACCCGGCGGATCCTCGGCGGCGCCCACGGCGTAGCGCAGATCGACGGTGGCGAGGTTCGTGCGGACGTCGTGGATGAGCGCGACGCGCAGGCCGTTCGAGACCTCGACGAGCTCGATGTTGTGGCGGAACGCGAACGGGCGGTCGTCCTGGCGGAGGCTTCCGAACCGCGGCTCGCGCGCCCATCGGGCGCAGGAGGCCAGGAGCACGAGGACACACAGGATCTCGAGTCGACGCATCATGAACCCCCGTATCGCCAGTCGAGCGAGGCGGTTGCGTGGAAAGCGTCGCCGCTGTCGTTTTCCGCCGCAAGATGTGTGTGTAGCGGTCGAGTCCTGCCACGGATTGCCAGGCCGCGATGTTGAAGGAGACTCGCTCGGTCAGGAGTGGTATGCACGGGTCGTGTTGGTCGCGTCCGAAGGTAGTGAAGCGGCGCTGCGCAACGCCCCTCCGCCCGAGCGCGTCGGCAGCTACGTGCTCGTCCGGCGGATCGGCTCGGGCGGCATGGCCGAGGTGTGGCTGGGGCGGCACGTGGTCTCGGGCGGCGTCGCGGCGGTGAAGCGGCTCGGGCCGCGGGCCTCGCACTCGTCCACGGTGTCGTCGGTGCGCGGCGAGCTCCTGGCGCGCGAGGCTCACACGATCGCGCGGCTCTCGCACCCGCACATCGTGCCGCTCTTCGAGTACGGCGACGGCTTCGTGGTCATGCCGTACATCGAGGGCATGAGCCTCGCGCGGCGGATGCAGACGCCGCTCTCGCCGGCGGTCGCCCTGCGCATCGGCCGGCAGGTGGCGGCGGCGCTCGCCCACGCCCACGAGCGGGGCGTCGTCCACCGCGACGTGAAGCCGTCGAACATCCTGCTCGACCAGAACGAGACCGCGTACCTCTCCGACTTCGGCATCGCGATCTCCGCCGACGAGCTGGCGCGCACCGCCGGCACGCCCCGCTACATGGCGCCCGAGCAGCGGCGCGCCGATCGCGTCGGCCCGGCCGCCGATCAGTACGGGCTCGCGCGCACGCTGCTCGAGGTCCTCGGCGGCGGCTCCATGCCCGACCGGCGCGAGGCGGCGCTCGCCCAGCTGCCGCCGTCCCTGGCGGCGCTGCGCCCCATCCTCGAGCGCGGCACGGCGACCGATCCGGCGGCGCGGTACCCGTCGATGGCGGCGTTCGAGGCGGCGCTCGCCGCGCTCGATCTCGCCGACACGGGCGCGGTCGTGCGCAAGGCGGAGCCCCGTCGGCCGCCCGATCCGTACCCGTGGAGCGCCGCGGCGCGCACGAGCGAGCGCGTCGGGCCCGATCTGGTGCGCGGCAACTACCGGCTGCAGGAGCTGGCGGCGTGCGGCCGGCTCGAGCCCGCGCGCGTGGCCCGCTACCTCGACGGCGCCGGGCTCGCCGAGCTCGGCTTCTCGATCTACGCGTCGAGCGCCCGTCTCGGTGAGCTCGACGATCCGGATCTGCTGTCACGCGTCGCCGAGGTCATCGTGCTGGTGCACGGTTCGTCGAGCTCGCGCCGGGCCTGGCGCTTGCTCGCGCCGGCGCTCTGCCGCGACAACGCGCTGGCGCTCGTGCTCGTGCCCGACCTGCACGGCTACGGCGAGACGCCGTTCGCGGCCGCCAGCCCGGCGAAGGAGCACCTGGCGCTCGGCGCGATGGCGCAGAGCGTGCTCGGCCTGTGCCGCCTCCTCGGGCTCGTCGATCTGCCGACCGTCCTGGTCGGGCACTCGATGGGTGCGATGTCGCTCTTGACGCTCGACGACAGCGACATCGATGCGCAGGTCGCGCGCGTGCTCATCAACCCGATGTTCGTCGAGCACGACCCGCGGCTGCGTCGCGTGATGCGCGCGACCTCCTTGCTGGCGCGCGCCGTCGGTCGCTTCACGCCGCTCCGCCGCGTGCTCACCGAGCGCTTCTGTCGCACCGGCCCCGCCGAGCAGCTGCTGCCCGAGGATCAGGACGAGATGATCCAGCTCACGATGGACGTCACGCCCGCCGTCGTCGCCGGGGTCTGCGAGGCCCTCGGCGGCGTGACCTACAAGCGCGGGCGCCAGCGCCGCGTGGCGCTCCTGTGCGGCGTCGACGATCCCTGGACCCGCGGCCCCGAGCTCATCGAGCGCGCGTCGCGCGACCTCGGCATCGATCCGGCGCACATCCACCTGCTGGCGTCGGGAGGCCACACGCCGCAGATCCCGATGTCGACCCACCCGGAGTGGACCGCGCGCAACATCGACGAGATCGGCCGCGTCGTGCAGGCCATGATCTTGACCGCGCACGAGCCGACGTCGACGCCCTCGATGACTGCAACATCTGTAGGGACGGGCACAACGCTCTGATCGAGCTCCCGTGCGCGTGATGCCCGGAACCCGGAGAGTGGCGTGTCGAGTCGCCGCACCCGGTGCTGCGAATCGCAGCGGATGAACGCGCAACTACGCGGCGGCGCGAGCCGGCGTAAGGGTCCGCGCGCTGGCACGTTCTTCGCTGTGCAGCTCGGGTCACCATGCGGCGAGCCAGTACCGCGCCGATCTACGTCTCCAGGAACCACCTGGAAGGTTCGTTCACCGATGTCCCGCTGGACCGGATCCTGGACGCCTGTCACAAGCACCTCGTCACCGGGGAGATCCGCGTCACCGTCGCCGACCTGACCGGGATGATCGAGCTTCGCGCCGGCGCCGTCGACCGCGCCGAGCTGGGTGACTGGAAGGGCGCGCGCGCGCTCGAGCAGATGCGCGCCCTCATCGACGGCTACTACGAGCTCACGCAGCGGTTGCCCGATCTCACCGGCGAGCTGGGCGGCAGCTCGATGCTCGAGGGCGACGTCACCGGCGTGCCGCTCATCGCGCTCATGCGCCACTGCGAGCACCACGCGCTCACCTGCATGATCACGGTCGTGTCGCGCTTCGATCGCGCGGTCATCGAGTACCACGCGGGCGATCTGCGTCGCGTCGAGCTCAACGGCTTCTACGACGACGACGCGATCGTGCAGGTTCTCGACTGGCCCGACGCGCGCTTCCGCGTCAGCGCGCCGCCGCTCGATCTCGACATCGAGGGCTGGCCCAAGGTCCGTCGCGACCCGACGCAGCCGTTCCAGATCGGTCCGCGCTTCGCGCGCGGCACGTCGCCGCAGATCCCGGTCGCCAAGACCGTCGCGCCGCCCGAGGCGCCACCGGCCGCGCCAGCCTCCGTTCATCCTGAGCGAGCCGAGGCGCCAGCCGAGGCGAGTCGAAGGACCCTCGAGCCGCCCACCTCGCGCAAGTCCTTCCAGGTGCCGGTGCGCGCGCAGGTGATGTCGGCGGTCGAGGCGCGCGCGCCCCAGCCGTGGGCGCCGAAGAAGAAGCGCCCGCGCGTCGATCGCTTCGAGCTGGTGATGAGGTCGTGCCTCGTGATCGCGCTCATCGCCGCGGCGGTGATGCTGGCGATCGTCGCGCTCCGCGGCTTCTGACCGCGCGCCGGTCGCTCAGGCGGCGGCCTTCGCCTTGGCGGCGACCAGGGCCGTGAGATCGGCGACGGTCTTCAGCTTCTTCAGCTCGGCCTGCTCGAGGCGGACGCCGAACTCTTCCTGGAGGTCGATCACGACCTCGACCATGGCGAACGACTCGGTGACGACGTCGGTGAGCAGCCGCTCGTCGGCGAGCTTGGCCAGCGGGAGCTGGAGGGTGTCGGAGATGCGCGCCTTGACGGCGGTGGGGTCGATGGCGGGATGGGTGGTGGGCATGGGGATGTCCTCTGGTTGTCGGCCTAGGCGGCCTTGAAGTGCTGGAGCGAGGCGACGACCTCGTCGTGCTCGGCGAGCGTCTTCTGGTAGACCTCGCGGTCGGCGGCGGCGTAGCGCTCGATCGCCGCGTGGACGGTGTCGGCGCCGTACTCGGTCTCCATGTCGCGGAGCACGCGGCTGACCCACTGGATGTGCCAGCCCTCGTCCTCCATGATGCGCTGGAGCGTGGTGCGGATCGGCAGGGCGAGCTCGTGCACCTTGAGGTGCGAGGCGTAGCTGCCGGCGACGCGCTTCTCGAACGCGAGGGTCACGGCCAGCACCTCCATGAGGTTCGCGGGCGTGCCGCCGGCCTCGAGGTAGGCGTCCTGGTACGACGAGGTCACGCGCGCCGGGCGCACGCCGAGCGTGTCCATGCAGTCGGTCCACCAGCGCGCGTGCTGGCTCTCGTCGGCGAAGTGGCGGGTGAGATCGAACTGCACCCGCGGATCGCGGATCACGTTGGCCAGGCGGCCGAAGAACAGCGCGCCGCTGATCTCCGACGTGCGGTAGTAGCTGAGCAACCAGCGCTCGGCGTCACCACGTAGCTTCGACATGCTCGTCCTCCGGGGCCAGGGCGACGCTGAGGGACGCGCCGCCGGTTCGTAGCGAAAGGAGTCGGGTGGTGCGGGCGGCGCCGCGACCGCCGCGCGCGAGGGCCGGGACGTCGACGCCGTACTCGGCGACGATCGCGTCGCCCTGGGCGGCGTCGGCCTTGAACAGTGCTTCCTTGGCCGTCCACAGCTGGAGCACGGTGGCGTCGCGCTCGTCCGCCGGCAGCGAGGCGAGCCAGGCTCGCTCGCGTGCGTCGCAGAACACGCCGGCGAGCCGGGGACGGACCGGGCGCTCGAGCTCGAGGTCGACGCCGAGGCCGCGGGCGCGCGCGCCGCGCGGCAAGGCGACGGCGATGGCGACCCCGCGGCTGTGGCTCACCGACGCGAACGGACAGGGCCACGCCGTCACCTCGCCCGCGTCACGACCGGCGGCGGCGAGCGCCCGGGCGAGCGCGCGGCGGCCGAGCGCGTGGTCGTCGTCGGCAGCGTCACCGCGCTCGACGGCGACGTGCACGGGCGCCCGCAGCCCGGCGGTCACCGCGGCCTGGATCGCATGCGCGTTCATGCGCCTGCCCGGGCCCGGCCCCAGCGGGTGTCGACGAGGTGGGTGACGCTCGAGCGCACGAGGTCGGTCGGGAGCGGCGCCCGGTAGCCGGGGACGAGCGCGCGCAGCGCGTCGGTGCGCACGTGCTTGGGCGAGAACAGCTGGCGCGCGAACGGCGCGACGCTGACGAGGGCCTGGCGCACGGCGTCGCCGCCGAACCCGTCGATGCCGGACACGAGCAGCTCGAACGACTCGGCGTCGACGAGCAGCGGCTTGAGCAGGCGGCGGCCGCGGAAGCCGGTGTCCTGGTCGAACACCTCGAAGGCGACGTCCACGAGCTCGCCGAGCGTCGCCGACTCGTCGGGCCCGTGACTCACGTGCACCACCGGAGGCCGTTCGGCGCCGAGCACGAGCGCGGCCAGCGCCTCGACCACCAGCTCGCCGGTGACGAAGTACACGGGCGTGGCGGCCTCGCCGGGCAGCAGCGAGAGGAGGCCGTGGAACAGGAGCTTGAGCGTGTTGTGGACCGCGTTCTTCTGGGTGACGGTGCCGCCGGCGTCATCGGCGATGACGGTCGCGACCCGCGCGATCGTCGACGGGCACGGCGGCGGCAGCGCGGCGAGCAGCTGCTCGGCCTCCCACTTCGAGCGCTCGTAGTGGTTGGCGAAGCGCGGCGCGCGGGGCAGGGCGGTCTCGGCGATCTCGCCGTCGACCAGGCCGGCCGCGTACACCGTCGAGACCAGCGTGAAGTGCTCGAGCCGCGGGCAGCGTCGCGCGAGCTCGAGGACGCGGCGGGTGCCGCCGATGTTCACCCGATCGGCGAGGTCGGCCTCGACGTTGAAGCGGGTGACGGCGGCGCCGTGCACGAGATGGGTGAGCGACGCGCGGGTGGCGTCGTCGACCCCGGCGAAGGCGCCGTCGTCCGCGAGCTCACCGGCGACCACGCGCACGCGCCCGGCGAAGCCGGCGAGCGCGCCGGGTACCTCGGGCGGCGCCGTCGGGTCACCGTGCACGAAGAGCACGATCTGCGCGTCGCTCTGCTCGAGCAGGCGCAGGGCGAGGCGCTGGCCGATGTAGCCACCGCCGCCGGTGACGAGGACGGTCTTCGCGTCCGAGGTCGCCGCAGGTCGGGCGTCAGTCACGGAACACCTCCGCCGCGGCGAGCTCGAGCGCGGGCCAGCCGCCGGGATCGTCGCCGTGCACGTCCAGGATGGCGCGCACCCAGCGCTCGAGGCCGAAGGCGACGCAGCCCGAGAACGCGGGCTCGCCGTCGCGACGGATGCCGAACATCTCGCCGAAGAAGTTGCGGTGGAAGTTGATCGAACCGATCGCCAGGCGGCCGGCGTGGACCATCTCGGTCTTCACCGGGTCGAGCTTCTGCGCGAGGTACTTCGGGTTCTTCGAGGCGTCGAAGAACGGATCGGTCGCCGGCGTCCACGCGATCGTCAGGCCCCACGCGTCGAGGAGCCGCTGGACGCGCGCCCGCCCCCGCTCGAGGAACGCCTTCACCTCGTCGGCGGTGCCCAGGCCGACGACCTCGCGCATGCCGAAGCTCCACTGCCGCTCGAGCGGGGCGTAGTACGCCTCGCGGCGGAAGCACGTCGCGCGCGTGGTGACGGCGGTGAAGCCGGGGAGGGCCTCGCCGGCGCGGTCGACGTAGATGTGGTAGCAGGCCGCCGGCGTGAGCACGTGCGTGACCGGCGCCAGCCGGGTGAGGGCGACGCCGCCGGCGTCCGCGTCGAGGCCCGGGCCCCGGGCGAACGCCTTCAGGTTGTCGGCGTCGCGGTCGAGGTTGCACGCGAACGTGCACAGGTGCGGGAACGAGCGGAAGTAGTCGAGCCGGGCGAGGTGCTCGGCCTCGAGCAGCGTCGGGTACATCACCTCCGGGGCGTCCTCGAGCGCACCCAGGCGCGCGAAGATCGCGTCGAGGCGGCGGTAGAGGGAGAGGAGCGCGCCGGAGAGGACGGCCTGATCGCCGCGCCAGCGGAGGTCGGGGTGGACGCGGTCGCTCGCGGCGACCGACTCGGCGACCGCGGTCATGCGGCCTCCGCGAGGAACGCACGGCTCATGGCGCCGAGGTCCCGGAAGGAGGCGCCGGTGAGACCCTCGAGCTCGACCGGCGCGCCGCGCAGCTCCTCGAGGAAGAGGAGGAGGTCGGCGATCTGGAGCGACGACAGGATGCGCTTCTCGAGGAGCGGCGTGTCGTCGGTGAGCTCGACGCCGTCGATCGGGCGCCCGTGCTCGAGGATCCACGCCCGCAGGCGATCTTTCGCGTTCGTGCTCATGCCGCTCGCTCCTGTGTGCTCGGCCAGAGACCCAGGTCGCGCAGGACGCGCACGCAGCGGGTCTCGATCTCGGCGCGGCGCGCCCGCGCGACGTCGCTGGCGAACGCCTCGCGCGCCAGGCGGGCCGCGGCGCCGGCGTCGGCGACGCCGGCGTCCTTGTAGACGTCGGGGTTGTAGTACTCCTTCCACGTCGCGGTGAGGTACGCGGCCAGGTAGGCCGGTATCGCGGCGCGGGTGGCCTCGCTCCACGCCGGCGCGTGGCGGCGCCAGAGATCCTCGACGAGGAGTCGGCCGAAGGCGAGGTGGCGGCTCTCGTCCTCGTGGTGACGGCGGTTGATCTCGCGCACCAGCGGGTGGAGGCGCTCGTCCTTCGCCATGCGGCGGTTGAAGGTGTCGACGAGCAGCTCGAAGATCATCACCTTGGCGAAGAACAGGACGTCCTCCTCGCCGGGCGCGTGCTCGCGCGGCAGCACCAGCTTGCGGTCGGGGTAGATCTTGCCGGCGTAGCGCCGGCAGAACCCGCCGAACCACGTCATGTGCTGGTTCTCCTCGGCGAGGAAGTGGTGCAGGTAGTGCGCGTGGTCGGCGAGGTCCTTGACGTAGAGCCGGCGGGCGATGCCCTCCATGAGCGCGCGCTCGCCGTGGATGTTGAGCGTGAAGAAGTTCACGCACTCGAAGAACGCGAGCCGGCGGCGGCCCGCCTCGTCGAGCACGTCCCACGCCGGCAGGCCATGGAGGGAGACCAGCTCGGGGCTCATGCACCACGCGTCGTCGGGGAGCCGCTCCGGCCACGCGAGCGGCGTGGCCTCGGCGGCGGCGTGCACCGACGCATCGCTGAGGCGGCCGGCGACGGCATGGAGGGCGTCCGGCCCCCGTACACCCTGAGCGAGGGCTCGCGGCGGCGAGCCCGAGTCGAAGGGCCGCATCACACCTTCTCCAGGATGACGGCCTGCCAGTTGAGACCGAAGCCGGCCATGGGCAGGAGCAGCCGCGCGCCCGACGGGATGGCGACCGCGCGCTCGAGCTGCATCAGGTTGGCGACGTTGTCGGCGCTGATGACGTGGCCGATGTCCCCGATGGTCTCGAAGTAGATGCGGTCCTGGGCGAGGCCGAGGAGCCGCGCCAGGATCGTCCACGCCTTGGCGTGCGTGTTCTGGGGCACGACCCAGTCGATCTGCCCCGGCTCGAGCTTCGCCTTCGCCAGGGTCTCGCGCAGGAGGCGCGCCGTGTACGAGAAGTACGTCCCGACGGTCTCGTCGTCCGACGCCTGGGCCAGCGCGCCGTTCGTGATCTGGTGGCACGCGACGATGCGGTAGCCGCGCGGCTGCAAGGAGACCACACACGCCGCGGCGCCGTCGGAGATGAGGTTGTAGGCCTGCTCGTGCTCGGCGCCCGGCGGGAAGCGATCCGACGACACGCACAGGATGCGGCCGAGCTCGGGCTCGTCGCGCAGGAGCGCGCGCGCGATGCGCATGCTGCCGAGCATGCTCGTGCACGCCTGCTGGCCCAGGCCGATCGCGGCGGCGCGGTCGAGGTGGAAGTCGGCCTGCAGGTGACTGACCGGGAAGTCCATCACGTGCTTGACGTCGCGGGTCTCGCGGAAGCGCGCCTCGTCGCCGATGTTGCCGTTGAGCGGCAGGCAGGTCGCGTAGATGATCGCGCCGGCGCCCTCGGCGGCGGTCGCGATCGGCGCGACCGCGCGACGGGCGAGGTCGTACGCGCTCTCGCCGTCGCCGCACGTGCGGTGGCGGCGGAAGCCGGCCTCGAAGAGCGCGGACGCCGGGCTGTGCGTGCGCCCGGCGGCGACCGACTCCTCGAGCGTGTGCTCGCGCCGGCCGAGCGCCAGGGAGAAGTCGTGGACGAACACGTCGGTGCTGGTCATGGTCGCCTCGTCATGGTCGTCATGGTCGTCAGGCCGCCTGGTCGAGCTGGTGGATCCACGCGGCGAGCGCGGCGCGCTTGGCCTTGCGGGTGGTGGTGCGGGGGATGGGCTCCTGGCGCACGACGACGCGCGTCGGGCGCTTGAAGGTCGCGATGTCGGCGAGCATCCGCGCGATCTCGGTCTCGGGATCGACGGTGGCGTCGCCGGCGTCGCTCGCGGGGACGATCACCGCGCACACCTCGTCGTGGCCCTGGCGCGCCGGGGTCCCGAGCACGCACACCTCGGCGAAGCGCGGGCTGGCGGCGAGCACGGCCTCGACCTCGTCGGGGTGGACCTTCTTGCCGCCGCCGAGGACGATGAGGTCCTTGGCCCGGCCGGTGATGTAGAGGTAGCCGTTGTCGTCGAGCTGGCCGAGGTCGCCGGTGTGGAGCCAGCCGTCGGCGTCGATCATCTGCGCGGTGAGGTCAGGGCGATCGAGGTAGCCCTTCATCACGTTGGCGCCGCGCGCCCAGATCTCGCCGCGCTCGATCTTCACCTCGACGCCGGGCAGCGGCCGGCCGACCGAGCCGAGCCGGTGCGCGCGCCCGGTGTTGGTCGCGATCACCGGGCTCGTCTCCGACAGGCCGTACCCCTGGAGGATGGGGAGGCCCATGGTCAGGAACGTGCGGGCCACCTCGTCGTCGAGCGGCGCGCCGCCCGAGTAGAGCTGCGACAGGCTGCCGCCCATCCTGGCCAGCACGGGGCGGTGGAGCAGACGGCGGAGCCAGTGGATCGGCAGCGCCGCCGACAGCGCGCCCGCCACCGCGACGTACACGCGGGCGACCCGCGGCGCGCGCCGGAGCTCGACCGCGATGCCGCGGGCCAGCGCGCGGTAGAGCAGCGGCACGCCGACCAGCGACGTGATCTTGCGCTGGCGCATGATGCGGGTGAGCTCCGCCGGCAGGAGGCTCTCGGTGGGCGGGTAGCTGATCGTCGCGCCCCGCGTGAGCGGCACGAGGAGCCCGCAGATGAGCTCGTAGAGGTGGCAGAGGGGCAGGACCGAGAGGAAGCGCTCGCGACCCTGCGGGCCGATCACCTCGTCGACCGCCTTCACCTGGTGGAGCAGGTTGCCGAAGGTGATGGTGACGCCCTTGGGCGCGCCGGTCGTGCCCGAGGTGTAGATGACGAGCGCCGGCTCGTCGGTCGCGCGCGCGAGGGACACGCACGGGCCCGCGCTCGAGCGCGAGATCACCTCGCTGATGTCGCCGCCGTCGTGATGGTCGTCGCCCTCGATCGAGACGACGGGCACCGGGTGGGCGAGCCGCGCCGCGACCTCGTGGGCGCGCGCCGCGTGGGCATGCGAGGCCAGGATGATCCGCGGGCGCGCGTGGCCGAGCAGCGCGACGATCTCACCCGTGCCGAGCTTGGTGTCGAGCGGGACGACGACGGCGCCGGCGTGGAGCGCGGCGAGGAAGGAGATCACCCACGCGGGGCGATTCTCGCAGAGCAGCGCGACGCGCGCGCCGTTGCCGATTCCCATCGACTCCAGTACACGAGCGCGAGCAGTGACGCGCTCGCGGAGGTCGGCATACGAGAGCTCGATCGCGCCGGGGGCGTGCTCGCGACGCAGCGCCGCCCGACGGGAGAAGTGAACGAACCGGCTGTCGAGCAGGGTGAGAAGATCGATAGTGTCGTGGTCAGTCATGGTGTCAGTCGTGCGGGGAGATGGAGCCAGTGTGGCAAGGGGCGTACGGGCGGGGCTGGACGCGTCTGGTGTGCAAGTGCTCGTTACGGCGTGAGTTGGTATCAATATACATAGAAAAATTCTTCGCAAGACGAAAATGCTGCGACGCGTTAGTAAAACGAGTGTTGCATCGAGGGTTCAGATCGTCAAAGTGAGAATTTGTGAATGATTTAGAACAGTTTTGCGTTCATGTGGCGACTCGAGTAGCCACCGGCCGCGGCCGATCTGCCATGTTCGTAAGCGGCGACACACCCGCAACGTCCGTTCAATGATTCGGAAACAATCAAGTAAAAACAGTATATTGTGCGGCTGACGCGGCGCGTTGACAAAGCCTTCGATCCCCGTTATGAAGAGTCGTCGACAGCCAATGATCCGTATTGCTCTCTCATCGCTGTTCTTCGAGCGTGGCAAGCTGCTCGCGGCGCTCTCGGGCGTCGCCTTCGCCGCGAACCTCGTGCTCGTGCAGGCCGGGTTGTTCTTCGGCTTCCAGCGCGCGTCGACAGCGGTGATCACGCGCGCGGGCGGTGACCTCTGGGTGATGGCGCGCGGGACGCAGCTCGTCGACTTCGCGGACCCGCTCTCACCCGGCGTGGGTGAGCAGATCCGGGCGGTGCCGTGCGTGGAGCGCGCGCGCCCCGTCATCTTCTCGTGGGCGTCGATCCGGAAGCCGTCGGGTGGCATCGACAACGTCCAGCTCATCGCGGCCGAGGCCGCGCCCGGTCGTGCGCTGCCATGGTCGCTGGCCGAGGGACTGCCCGACGATCTGCGCGCGCCCAAGCGGATCGCGGTCGACGAGGCCGACCTGGATCGCCTCGAGATCCCGCGACCGGCGATCGGGCAGCCGGTCGAGCTGCAGGACGGGCCGGTCTACGTCGGCGCCGTGACCCGAGGCATCCGCTCCTTCACCGTCGTGCCGTACCTGTTTGCCGAGCCGCGCGAGGCGCGCCGCATCCTCGGGCTCGCCGAGGGGCAGGCGACGTTCTGGGCCGTCGATCTCGTCGATCGCGGCTGCGCCGGCGACGTACGCGCGACGATCGAGCGCCACCCCGATCTCGTCGTGCGCGACCGGACGCAGTTCGAGCAGATGACCTCGCACTACTGGGTCATCGGCTCGGGCGCCGGCGCCACGCTCGCGTTCGCCGCGCTCCTCGGCCTCATCGTCGGCCTCGTCGTCGTCGGCCAGACCCTCTACAGCCTGACCGAGAGCCGCAGCCGCGAGCTCGCGACGCTCAAGGCCATGGGCGCGAGCGGGCGCGAGCTCGCCTCGTTCGTGATCTGGCAGGCCGGGCTCCTCGCCGTCGCCGGCAGCGTCGTCGGCCTGGTCTGGGCCGCCGGCCTCGCCAGGCTGGTGCAGACGATCGGCCTCACCGTCGTCCTCGACGCCACCGTGATCGGCGCCGGCCTCGGCACGATCACCGGCATGTGCGCGCTGGCCAGCCTCGCCAGCGTCCGCAAGGTCGTGAAGCTCGAGGCGGCGAAGGTGTTCCGATGATGCCACCGCCGGAGTCGTCGCTCATCCGGGCGGCCCACGTGCACATGACGTTCGGCGACGGCGCGCTGGCCACGCCGGTCCTCCACGACGTCGATCTGCAGCTGCGCCCCGGCGAGCTGACGCTCCTCACCGGCCCCTCGGGATCGGGCAAGACGACGCTGGTCTCGATCATGGCGGGTCTCCTCCGGCCGAAGAGCGGCACCGTCGACGTCTGCGGTCACCGCATCACCGCGATGAGCGAGGGCGAGGTCGCGCGGGTCCGCCGCCAGCACGTCGGCTTCGTCTTCCAGACCGACAACCTGTTCCCGTCGCTCACCGCGCTCGGCAACGTCGCCGAGGTCCTGCGGCTGCGTGGCATGCCGCGCACCGAAGCGCTCGGTCGCGCTCGCGCCGCGCTCGAGCGGGTCGGCCTGCACCACCGCCTCGATCACCGGCCGGGCGAGCTGTCCGGCGGCCAGCGCCAGCGCGTCGCCGTGGCGCGTGCGCTCGCCGGGAGCCCGCGGCTCGTCATCGGCGACGAGATCACGTCGGCGCTCGACGGCGCGACCGCGCTCCAGGTGATGGAGCTGGTGCGCGCCTACGTCACCCCGCACACCGCCGCGCTCATCGTCACCCACGATCACCGCCTCGAGCGCTTCGCCGACCGCATCGTCGCGATGGAGGACGGCCGCGTCGTCGCCGACCAGGCCGTGGCCAGAGCGTGAACCCCAGCGCGAGAGCACCCGGAGCGTGACCACCATGAAGCGAAAGATCCTCATCGCCGTCTCCGCCACCGCGGCCATCAGCGTCGGCGTGCTCGCCGCGGTGCTCGTCGCGAACGGCCGCGCCGAGGCCGTCGCGGTCGCGCCGGGGCCGATCCAGGAGACGATCATCGCGCAAGGGCAGGTCGTCGCCATCGCCGGCACCGCCGAGGTGCGCGCGCTCGTCGACGGCCGCGTCCTCGAGGTGCCGGTGCACGAGGGCGACACCGTGATCGCCGGGCAGCTCCTCGCTCGCATCGACACCGCCGAGATCGACGCCGCGATCGCGCGCGCCGACGCCGAGCGCAGCGTCGCCGTCGCCGAGCTGCGGCTCGCGACCGCCGGCGGCCGCGTCGAGGAGCGCCGCGCCGCCGAGGCCGAGCTGGCGGCAGCCCGGGCCGCGTCGGCGCTCGAGGAGACCCGCGCCAGCCGCGACACGGAGCTGGCGGGCAAGGGCGCCGTCGCCGACGCCGTCGCCGACGAGTCGCGGCGCGGCGCCGAGATCGCCCGCGCGCGCGTCATGCGCGCCGAGGCCGAGCGCAACGGCACGCTCCGCGGCCGCGCGGAACAGATCGAGGCCGCCCGCGCCAGGGTCGCCGCCGCGCAGGCCGCCTACGACGCCGCCCGCGCGCGCCTCGATCGCGCCGTGGTCGTCTCGCCGGTCGCCGGCATCGTCCTGTCGCGCAAGATCGACGTGGGCGACACCGCCGCGCCGGGCCTGACGCTGTTCGAGGTCGCCGATCCGGTCGCGACCGAGGTCCGCATCGAGGTCGAGGAGCTCGACGCCCTGCGCGTCGGTCCCGGGATGAGCGTCGTCATCACGTCGCCGGGCGGCGCGCGCGAGCTCGGCCGCGGCACCGTGTTCCGCGTCTCGCCGCAGCTCGGCCGCCGCACGATCGGCGCGACCGACGCGCGCCTGCGCGCCGAGTCGCAGGTGCGCAGCGCGTGGGTACGCTGGACCGAGGAGGGCGGGGCGATCCTGCCCATGGGCCTGCGCGTCGAGGGCAAGGTCGCGCTCCCCGCGCGCCAGGTCGAGGCCCGCGTCCCGCGCGGCGCGATCAAGGTCGACGACGGCCGGGCCAGGGTCGAGGTCCCGGGCTGGAACGTCTTCGCCGACGAGCGAGCGGTCCAGCTCGGCATCTCGGACGGCGAGTGGGTCGAGGTCACGGGCGTGCCGTCCGGCACGCGCGTCGTGAGGGCGCCCTAGGAGGACCACATGGCCACGCATCCTGGTATCACGACCTTCGTCCCCGGCATGACCGGTGACGCCGCGGCGCCGCTGTCGCGCCGCCGCCGGATCCTGCGCGACGCGTCGATCGACCTCGCGCAGCGCCGGCACTTCCTCCTGTTCGATGTCCTGCCGCTGGCCGGCGCGATCGCGGCGGTGCCGCTGCTCTGGCACATCGGCCTCACGTGGGTCGGCGTCGTGCTCTTCACCGCGATGTGGGTCGCCAACCTGATCGGCATCGAGGTCGGCTACCACCGGCTCTTCTCGCACGGCGCGTTCGTCGCGTCGGCGCCGGTCAAGGCCGCGCTCGTCGTCCTCGGCTCGATGGGCGCGCAGGGGCCGGTCGTGTCGTGGGCGTCGAACCACCGCCACCACCACCAGCACTCGGACACGCCGGAGGACACGCACTCGCCGCACGGCCGCGCCGACGGGCGCTGGCAGGCGTTCTGGCACGCGCACCTCCTCTGGAAGTGGTCGTATCCGTACCCGAGCCCCAGCCACTACACGCCGGGGCTGCTCCGCGATCCGGTGGTCATCCGCACCAGCCGCCGCTACACGACGTGGATCGTCCTCGGGCTCGTCGTGCCCGCCGCGATCGGCGGCCTCCTCACGTGGTCCTCGCGCGGCGCGCTCGAGGGCTTCCTCACCGGCGGCGTCCTCCGCCTCGTCCTGGGCCAGCACGCCACGTGGTGCATCAACTCGCTCTGTCACCTCGTCGGGACGCGTCCGTTCCGCACCGGCGATCTCTCGACCAACAACGCGTGGCTGGCGCTGCCGACGCTGGGCGGCTCCTGGCACAACAACCACCACGCCTTCCCCACCACCGCGTCGAACCAGCTGTCCTGGTGGCAGCTCGATCCTTGCTACTGGGTCATCGCCGCCCTCGCGCGCGCTGGCCTCGTCACCGACGTCAAGGTCCCCACCGCGGCGCAGGTGCGCGCCAAGCGCGCCGTCGCGGCCCGCCGAACCCCGAAGGAGCCCTCACCATGAACCCCACCGTCGCCGTCCTCGCCCTCACCGGCTACCTCCTCATGTTCGCCCTGCCCAGGGTGTTCTTCCGCGCCGACGGGAGGATGAACCTGCGCTGGTGGCTCACCGCCGCGCCGTTCGGCCTCTCGTTCCACGGCGTGTGGCTGGCATGGGCCGGCCTCACCCCGCGCCTCCTCGAGGGCGACGGCCTGGCGGCGATCGCGCTCGACACCGCGGGCACGCTGGTCGTCGTCGCGGCGATCGCGATGATGGTCGCGACCATGGCGACCAACCGCGTGCCGCTCGCCTTGTGGCACCAGGACGGCGACCAGAACGCGCCGCGCCAGATCGTCACCTTCGGTCCGTACCGCTTCGTGCGCCATCCGTTCTACGTGTCCTTCATCCTGCTCACGATCGGCGCGGCGCTCGCCACGCGCGACATGATCACCATGGCCGCGTTCCCGCTCGGGCTCCTCAGCCTCGACTGGACCGTGCGCAACGAGGAGACCAAGCTGCTCGCGTCGCCGCTGGGCGAGGAGTACGGCGCCTACCGCGCGCGCACCGGTCGCTTCTTTCCCCGCCTGCGCGAGCTGGTGCGGTCGTGACCACGGATCGGATCGGCATGGTGTTCGAGCTCCTCGAGGAGCTCGGCGAGGATCCGCGCTTCCAGTTCTCGCTCCGGCAGGTCGCGTCCGTCGAGCCCATGGCCACGCTCACGATCTCGCACGCCGAGTGCGACGGGTTCGGGGCGATGTCGCGCCTCCTGCGCCGCGAGGGCATCGCGTACGTCGCCCCGGCGCAGCGCGCGGACGCCCCGGCGCCTTCGTGGCGCGAGCGCCTGCGCGCGCTGGTCCGCATCGTGCGCTACCGGCCCGCGTCGCCGCTCGTCCTCGTCCCGCGCACGACCACGTGGAAGCCCGGGGATCGCGTGACCCAGCGTCCGGAAGCCGGACGCATCCTGTCGGCCGAGGAGAGCGCGGCGATCTTCGCGGCGGCGCGTGCGGCCGGCGCGTCGGTCACGTCGTACCTGCTCCACGGCCTCACCGAGGCGGTGGCGACCGCGCTGGCCGAGCCGTCGCCGACCGTCACCTGGGCCGTCCCGGTCAACATGCGCGGCCCGGTGCGCATCGCCGACGACGCGAACGGCAGCTCGCTCACCCCGGTCGACGTCCCGCGCGGCGACACGCCGGCCGCCGTACACGGCGCGCTCCAGGCGGCGCTCGCCGCCAACCTGCATTGGGGCAAGTGGGACCAGCTGAACCTGGCCGCGCGCCTCGGCCGCCGCATCCTGAGGAAGAAGATCGCCGCGCACTACGCGACGGCGGGGACGGCGCGCCTCGGCGTGTTCTCGAACGTCGGGGTGTGGAGCGGCGCGACCGCGCCCGACGTCGGCGTCATCGCGTATGGCGTCCCGGTGCTCCCCGATCCGCTGTGCGCCATCGCGCTCACCTGGAACGGCAAGCTCGCGCTGTCGCTGCGCGCGCACCCGTCGCTCGGCGTCGACGACGCCACGGTCGCCGGGTGGCTCGAGGCGTGGTGCGAGTACGCCCTTCGACTCGGACCTGCGGTCCTCGCTCAGGGCGAACGGGGGGCCGCGTGACCCGCGCCGCGCCCTCCCTCCGCCGGCGCGCGCGCTCGTTCGCCTTCGAGACCGTGCCGCCGTACTGGTTCGGCGGCGATCCGTGGCGCACGCGCTTCTTCGACGCGTTCTCGTCGCTCCTGCCCATCGGCGAGCGCCTCTTCATCGACTCGATGCGCCGCACCGCCGCCGACCTCGGCGATCCCGAGCTCGACGCGCTCGTCGCCGAGTTCGCGCACCAGGAAGGCGTGCACGGCCGCGAGCACCGCCGCTACAACGATCGCCTGCGCGTCCAGGGCTACGACCTCGACGGCTGGGACCGCTCGCAGAAGGCGACGGTCAACCGCATCGCCCGGATCGCCGATCCACGCATCCCGCTCGCGATCACCGTCGCCTTCGAGCACGTGACCGCGTCGATGGGGCAGGCGATCCTGGCGCACGACCTCCTCGCCGAGGCCGATCCCGAGATGAAGGCGTTCTGGGAGTGGCACTCCGCCGAGGAGATCGAGCACAAGGGCGCCGCCTTCGAGGTCTATACCCGCGCCGGCGGTGGTCCCGACCTGCGACGCGTGGTCATGGCCTGGTGCCTCTTCATCCTCGGCATCCGGATGGGCCGCCGCTTCGCGCACATGTTGCGCCGCGAGCGCAAGCTCTTCGACCGCGCCGCCTGGCGCCACGGCGTCCGGTTCCTCTTCGGCCAGAAGGGCCTCGCGCGTCTCATGGCCCCGGACTTCCAGGCGTTCTTCGCGCGCGGGTTCCACCCCTGGAAGGACGACACGTACGGACTCGTCGAGGCGTGGGAGGTCGGGGCCGTCCGCCGGGAGCGCCGCCCCGAAATTGGAAACTGATAATGCTTTTCAAAATCACGGAGCCCGTGATAGACGAGAGACATGCAGTCGTCGCGGTCCGTCCTCGTGGCTCTCGTCCCGCTCGCGGGCGCGGCCTGCGGCGGTGACACGGACCCGGGACCGGACGCCGCCGACATCGCGTTCGATCGTCGCGCGATGCTCGCCCATCTCGCCGACCACCTCTGGATCCCGACCTACGAGCAGGCGGCGACCGACGCCGCCGCGCTGAAGACCGCGCTCGACGCGCGCTGCGCCGCGCTCGACGGCGGCACCGACGATCCGGCGGCGGCGCGCGCGGCGTGGGGCGCGGCGATCGACGCCTGGGAGTACGCCGACGCGATCAGCATCGGGCCCACCTCCGCCGAGGACAACAAGCTGCGCAACCGCATCTACGCGTGGCCGCTCCTCGCGCCGTGCACGATCGACGGCGACGTGGTCACGCGCTGGAACACGCCGGCCTCGTACGACGTCGCCACGCGGCTCGACAACGCCCGCTCGCTCGCGGCGATCGAGTACCTGCTCTTCAACACGAGCGCGACGTCGGGCTGTCCGATCGCGCCGGCCGGATGGGACGCGCTCGGACCCGACCTCCCGCGTGCCCGCTGCGCGCTCGCCGCGTCGATCGCCGCCGACGTCGCGGCGCAGACCGAGGCCCTCGCCGCCGCCTGGCGGCCCGCCGGCGGCAACTACCGCGACCAGCTCGCGCTCGCCGGCACCTCCGCGTCCGCGATCGCCACCGAGCGGGAGGCGGTGAACATGGCGTCGGACGGGCTCTTCTACGTCGATCGCATGGTCAAGGACATGAAGATCGGCGAGTCGGCGGGCATCGTCATGAACGCCTGCGGCACGATCGAGGAGCCCTGCCTGCGCGAGGTCGAGCACCGCTACGCGGATCGCGCCACCGCCGCGATCCGGATCAACCTGCGTGCGCTGCGCGCCGCGTTCACCGGCACCACCGCGACCGCGGACGGCCCGAGCTTCGACGATTACCTCACCGCCGCCGGCGCGCCGGAGGTCGGCGCGCGCATGACCGGCGAGATCGACGCGGCGATCGCGCTGGCCGACGCGCTGCCCGAGAGCTTCCTCACCGCGCTCGCGAGCGATCGCGCGGCCGTGGTCGCGCTGCACGCCGCCACGCGGACGTTCACCAACGACCTCAAGAGCCAGTTCCTCACCGTGCTCGGGCTCGACATCCCCGCCGACGTCGCCGGAGACAACGACTGATGCTGTCCGCCGTCGCCGACGACCGCCGGCTCGCGCCGGGGCTCTGGCCGCGGGTCGCCGCGCACGCGCGGCGGCCGGTCGACATCGCGTCGCTCGCCGCGTTCCGCATCATCTTCGGCCTGGTGATGTTCGCCGGCATCGTCCGCTTCCTCTTCACCGGGTGGATCGAGGCGATGTACGGGCAGCCTCGCTTCTTCTTCCACTACCCCGGCTTCGACTGGGTCGAGCCGTGGTCGGTGACCGGGATGTACGTGCACTACGGCGTGCTCGCGGGCCTCGCGCTCGCCATCGCCGCCGGCGCCTGGCACCGCGTGGTGACGCCGCTGTTCGTCCTCGGCTTCGCGTACACGCAGCTCGTCGACGTCACCAACTACCTCAATCACCACTACCTCGTCGTGCTCCTCGGCGCGCTGCTCGCCGTGCTCCCCGCCCACCGGGCGTGGTCGGTGGACGCCTGGCGCGATCCGTCCCTGCGCGCCGACACGATCCCGGCCTGGGTGGTCTGGCTCCTGCGTTTCCAGGTCGGCGTCGTCTACGTGTTCGCCGGCCTGGCCAAGGCGCAGCCCGACTGGCTCCTCCACGCCCAGCCCCTCAACGTGTGGATGTCGGCGCGCACCGATACGCCGCTCGTGGGGCCGTGGCTCGACGAGCGCTGGCTGGCGTACGCCATGAGCTGGGGCGGGTTCGTCTTCGACACCACGATCGTCCTGTGGCTGTCGTTCCGCCGCACGCGCTTGCCGGCGTACCTCGTCCTCTGCGGGTTCCACGCCGCCGTCGGGTACTTCTTCAACATCGGGATGTTCCCGTTCATCATGACGACCTCGGCGCTCGTCTTCTTCGCGCCGAGCTGGCCGCGCCGCTTCGTCCGCCGCGCGCCGGCGCCGCCGGCTGCGATCCGGCCCGCGCCGCGTGTCGCCGGCCGCGTCCTCGGCCTCGTGCTCGCGGCGCACGTCGTGCTCCAGGTCGCGCTGCCGCTCCGCCATCTCGCGTATCCGGGGCCGGTGGCCTGGAACGAGGACGGCATGCGCTTCGCGTGGCAGGTGATGGTGCGCGAGAAGCACGGCGCCGTCACGTTCGTCGTCCGGTTCCCGGACGGTCGCCGCCTCGAGGTCCCGCCCCACCGCTACCTCACGGCGCGCCAGGAGCGCGAGATGGCGGGGCAGCCCGACCTCGTCCTCCAGCTCGCGCGTCACATCGAGCGCGAGATGCGCGCGGCCGGCCACGGCGACGTCGCCGTCCACGCCGAGACCTGGGTCTCGCTCAACGGGCGGGCGCCGGGGCCCATGATCGATCCCGAGGTCGATCTCACGCGCGTCCGCGACCTCGGGCCGCGCGACTGGGTGTCGCCGGCGCCGTCGACGGATCCCATCCACCTGAGGGCCCGTCCATGAAGTCGGCCGCGCGCTTCGTCTCCGTCCTCGCCGCCGCGCTCGCCGCCGTCGCGCCCGGACACGCGTACGCCGGCGGGGCGACCAAGCCCGCCGTGGCCGCCGTCAACCCGGGCAAGCCGCCGGTGCCCGAGCGTCCCGTCGAGCCGCCGCCGCCGCCGCCGCCGCTGGCCGACGAGCTCACCGACGAGGAGCTCGCCGCGCTCGCCGCCGAGATCGAGACCATCGAGATCGTCGACGAGGCCCCACCGGGCGCGCACACGACCCTCGACGAGCAGACGCTCGAGCGCGCCGAGGAAGACGACATCCACAAGATCCTGTCGCGCGTCGCCGGCGTGTACCTGCGCGACGAGGACGGCTACGGCCTGCGCCCCAACATCGGCATGCGCGGCGCCGCCGCCGAGCGCAGCGCCAAGGTCGCGCTCATGGAGGACGGCGTCCTCATCGCGCCGGCGCCGTACTCGGCCCCGGCCGCGTACTACTTCCCGCTGGTCACCCGCATGTCGCGCGTCGACGTGGTCAAGGGCCCGTCGGCGATCCAGTTCGGGCCCAACACCGTCGGCGGCGCGGTCAACCTGATCGGCGCGACGATGCCGGCCGAGCGCGAGGCGTACATCGACGCCGCGCTGGGCAGCGACCTCTACGGCAAGCTCCACGGCCGCGCCGGCGAGGTCGGCAAGAACTGGAGCGTGCTCGCCGAGTACGTGAAGCTGCGCAGCGACGGCTTCAAGGAGCTCGACGGCGGCGGGCCCACCGGCTTCGACAAGGACGACGCGTCGTTGCGCCTGCGCGCCGGCGACTTCGACGTGCGCGCCGGCTACGCGCGCGAGGTCTCGAACGAGACCTACACCGGCCTCACCGACGCCGACTTCGCGCTCGCGCCGCAGCGCCGGTACCGCGGCACCGCGCTCGATCGCATGGCCTGGGACCACGTGCGCCTGCGCGTCGATCACCACCGTGCCCTCGGCGATCACCGCCGCATCCACACCACGGCGTACCGCCACTGGTTCCACCGCGCGTGGGGCAAGATCGACGCGTTCGTCGGCGAGCGCGACCTCGCCGGCATCCTCGCCGAGCCCGAGGCGGGCGCCAACCCGATCTACTACGCCATCCTCACCGGCGCCGCGGACTCGCAGGCCCCCGAGGAGGAGCTGATCCGCGGCACCAACGATCGCCGCTTCGTGTCGCAGGGCGTGCAGTCGACCTTCCAGGCCGAGGAGCGCTGGGGCGCGACCGCGCACCAGCTCGACGCCGGCGTGCGCATCCACTTCGATCGCGCCGATCGCGTCCGCCACGAGGACGCCTATCGCATGGCCGGCGGCGAGCTCGTCCGCTCGGAGCGGCCGCGGGCCACGGTCCTCGACTCGCGCGCCGAGACGATCGCGCTCGCGCTGCACGCCCAGGATCGGATGCGCTGGCGGCGGCTCGAGGTGGTCGGCGGCATGCGGGTCGAGCTCCTCGACATGCGCTACGGCGACTACCTCGCCGACGGCGCCAGCGTGGGTGCGTCGGAGGCCGTCGTCATCCCCGGCGGCGGCGCGCTCTACCACGTGACCGATCAGCTCGCGCTCCTCGCCGGCGTGCACCGCGGCTTCGTGCCGGCGGCCCCGTCGATGAGCAGCAACGGCCGCCCCGAGCTGTCGGTGAACTACGAGACCGGCGCGCGCTGGCGCTCCGACATCCTCGCCGCCGATCTCATCGGCTTCTTCAGCGACTACTCGAACCTCAAGGGCACGTGCACGTTCTCCACCGGCTGCAGCGCCATGCAGGAGGGCGATCAGTTCGACGGCGGCCGCGTGCACGTGTGGGGCGTCGAGGCGCAGGCCGCCGCCGAGATCCCGCTCGGCGGCGCGTGGAGCGCGCCGCTGTCGGCCGCGTACACGTGGACCGACTCGCGCTTCCGCACCGCGTTCGCCTCGGACTTCGCCGCCTGGGGCGAGGTCGCCGTCGGCGACGAGCTGCCGTACCTGCCGCCGCACCAGCTGGCGCTCTCGGGCGCGCTGGCGGCGCCCCGCTGGGAGCTCGGCGCGGGCGTGCGCTGGCACGGCGAGGTCCGCGACGTGGCGGGGCAGGGCGCCATCCCCGCCGAGGCGCGCGTCGACGCGCTCTTCACGATCGATCTCACCCTGCACGTGACGCTCCGCCGCTGGGCCGAGCTCTACGCCACGTGTGACAACCTGCTCGACGAGCAGGTCATCGTCGCGCGCCGCCCCTACGGCGCGCGGCCCAACCCGCCGCGCCTCGTCACCGTCGGGTACAAGGCGCGCTTCTAGTTCCGCTCCACGCGGCGGCGCCCGGCGCCGCACGTTCGCCTCCCAGTTGAAAACGATACTCAGTTTCAGGAGACTCGCATGACCCTCTCTCGCCCCTTCCGTTCCATCCTCACCGCCTTCGCGGCCTCCGCGCTCGTCGCGTGCGGGGACGACAACTCCCATGGCGACGACGACGTCGACGCCGCGCCCGACGTCGACGCGGCGCCCGAGATCGACGCCGGCATCGACGCCCCGCCGTTCGTCGTGCCGACGCCCGTCGCGGTGACGCTCTCTGCCACCGGCCCCGATCAGCTCATGTCCGCGGTCGCCGTCCCGGGCGGCACCGGCTACTACGCCGCCGGCTTCGCGGCTGCCACCGCCGCGGGCGATCGCATCGTGACCGTGGCCAAGCTGACGGCGGCCGGCGCGCTCGACACGACCTGGGCCGGCGGCGACGGCATCGCGCCCACGACGCTGGTCTTCGCCGGCAGCTCCGACGAGATCGACCTCGCGCTCCAGCCCGACGGCAAGATCATCGTCACCGCGACGGTCGCCAGCGGCACCGCGGGCGACCGCGACATCGCGGTCACGCGCCTGAACAGCGACGGCACCGTCGACAACACGTTCGGCGGCAACAACGACGGCGTCCGCGTGCTCGACCTGACGACCGGCTCGGTGTTCACCGGCGGCACCGCCAACCACGACCGCCCGCGCGGCCTGGCGATCGACGCGACCGGCCGCATCTTCATCCACGCGGTCGTCCGGCGCATGACGCCGGGTGCGCCGCCGACGCCCGAGGCCGACACCGACTTCGCGGTCGTGCGCCTCACCTCGGCCGGCGCGCTCGACACCACCTACGGCGGCGGCGACGGCTACTTCGCGCTCGACATCCTGAATTCGTTCGCGACGCCGCGCGGGGTCCACGTCCAGGCCGACGGCAAGGTGATCGCCGGCGGCTACGCCAACTCGACCGCGACCAACAGCGTGCAGGCGGTGCTCTTCCGCGTGAACGCCGACGGCGCCGCGCTCGACACCACGTTCGCGACCCAGGGCCTCTTCCACGAGGTCGTGCTCCAGATCCAGACCGAGATCTACGGCTTCGCCGTTCACGCCACGCACCTCGTCACCGCCGGCTACGGTCGCAACACGGGTGACTCCAACGACTGGGTGTCGATGCGCTTCGCCCTCGCCGACGGCGCCCGCGACACGACGTTCGGCGGCGCGGCCAACGGCGCGGTGGTGGTCGACCCGTCGGGCATGATGCTCGGCGACAACTGCCGCACCGCGGTCGCGCTCCCCGGCGGTCGCACGCTGCTCCTCGGCTCGAGCGGCTCCGGCGTGCCGGCGCAGGACGCGGCCTTCGTCGTGCTGACGGCGACGGGCCAGCTCGACACCGGCTTCGGCGACGGCTCGCACGTGTTCCCGTTCGGAAGCAACCGCGGCGATCAGCTCTGGGCCGGCGCCGTCAACGGCCAGAGCGCGCTGCTCGTCGGCTGGTCCGGCGTCGCCACGCAGAGCGATGCGGAGAACGACGACTCGTTCGCCGTGATCCTCCCGCTGCCGTGACCCGGGCGAACCGTTAACCCGGCGGCACCCGTCGGCCGCAGCCACTTCGATCGCTAGGAGTCCGTCGGCGGCGCCGCGCAGCCCACCGCCGCGTGCTTCCTCTCGCTCCAGCTCCGCGAGCGAGGATGCCCGCATGCGAGGCGACGGTGGGGCCCCAGGCCCGGAGCGACCGACTGGTCGTGAGGAGCCTGGGGGGGACCGGCAACGAAGCAGGCGGGCACCGCAGCCGTTGCCCCCGTTGTCACCACCACCCTCCCGCCTAGAACTGGCCGAAGAGCTCGGTGAGCTTCACGTCGAGCGCGGTCGCGACCTTGAACAGGGACGACACGCTCGCGCTCGACTCGGCGCGCTCGATCTGCGAGAGCAGCGACACGCTGAGGTTCGTGCGCCGGGACATCTGCTTGAGGGTCAGGCCACGCGCCTTGCGCAGCTCGCGGATCGAGCGGCCGATCGTCGCGTGCAGCTCGTCCTCGCGGCGAAGGATGAGCCCCTTCTTCTTCGCGATCCGGCCGATCGCCTCGCGGAACTCGTCGACCGAGAACGGCTTGCGGATGTACGCCGAGACGTCGTGCTCGATCGACGACGTCGCGGTCTCGAGGCTCGGGTAACCGGTGAGGATGATGATCGCGATGTCGTCGTCGACGGCGCGGATCTGCCCGAGCAGATCGATGCCCGAGAGCTTGGGCATCATGAGGTCGAGCACCACGACGTGGAACTCGCTCTCGCGCAGCGTGTCGAGCGCTTGCGTCGCGTCCTGCTGGAGCTTGACCGTGAAGCCCTCGGACGACAGGAAGTCGAAGAGGTACTCGCAGACATCCTGATCGTCATCGACGACGAGGACGTTGAGCGCCGCGACGTCGCGCGGCTGTTTCTTGGCGTTCGCGTTGGTCCCGGCCACGACTTCCACGACAGGTAGTTTTAGTGCTTTCGTCGGGGCGAGAGGATTTGAACCTCCGACTCCTTGGTCCCGAACCAAGTGCGCTACCAGGCTGCGCTACGCCCCGTGAGAATTGGTGTGCTGGAGTGCTGCGATGGAAAGTTTCGCTGACGTTGAAACGGTAGGAGAAGGGATTACCCCCTCCACGACCCCAAAGTCAACGGGCTTTGTCGTGCGGGCAACGTACCAGAATCGTTTGTCAAAGAGGAGGTCAGAAGCGAAGGGCAGGGAGGCCTAGGCTCAGCCCCACCTCGACGAACGGACCGGACGCCTCCAATACACCCAGCCTCGCGTAGGGCACAACCCCCGCGAAGCACCAAATGGACGCCTGCGCGCCCAGTCGAGGATGGCGCAGATCACCCAGCTCGACAACCGGTCCCGCGGCCGTTCCGAGCATCCGTCCGCCGAGCCGTCGCGTGCCGACCACGCCGTCCAGCCAGAGGCGTCCGCCGTCGCGAAGCGCGTAGTGCGCGCCGCCGAGCCAGACGCCGAGGGCGCCGATCGGGGCCGCCTCGCGGATGCGGATCGCGGCGATCGTGCCACCCCAGGCGGAGTCCCAGGAACCCTCGACGCGCGTGGCCGCGCCGACGGGGCCGAGCCAGATGTGTAGCCCGTCGAGATCGGAGGCGGCGCGCAGCTTGGGGGCGGCATCCGCGTGGGCGGGTGCGGCGCGCAGAAGGAGGAGCGTCAGGGTAAGGGTTAGGCCTAGGAGAGACTGCAGACCCCATGCGAAGGGGCGGGTCGAGTGACCACGGCTCGCTAAGCTGCTACGATTGCCCGGTATTTGGGGACCGATCGCGGACCACGCCCCCGGTCCGACGCTTGCTTCACCTACGGGGCTGGTGTCCGCAACTGCCTCCCCCGCTTCCGCTCCGATGAGCACTCCGTTTCGCCTCGCGGTGGATCCGAACATGCCGGCGGTCGATCCCGCCGCGATGCTACCACCCGACCTCCGGCGTAGCTACGCGGACATCCGCCAGCTGCCGTTCTTCGACGGCGTTCCCAACGATCTGCTGGTCTCGGCGATGACGGCGCACGACCTCGTCCACCGGACGATCGATCGCGATCACATCGTCGCCGATCCGTCGAGCGTCCCGCGCGGCGAGCCGGCGCCGGTGGTCTTCCTGGTGAGCGGCCAGATCGCCGCCGGCGTCTTCGAGCCCCACGAGCTCTCCGAGCGCAAGGAGCTCCAGGACCGGCTCGAGGGCATGACCGTCGAGGAGCGCGAGGCCGAGTCGCTCATCAAGCCGATCCCCATGGCGCGCCTCGCCAAGAAGAACGTCGCGCTCTTCGCCGAGGGCGACGTCTTCAACAGCGGCGCGCTCTCCGCGACGCGCGGCGCGCCGGTCGCGTTCTTCACCACCGCGCCGTCGAGCGTCATCTTCCTCAGCCAGCGCCTGGTCGCCGACATCGCCGTGAAGTTCCCGTTCTTCGAGGCGCGCTTCCGCCGCGCGATCCAGGCCTCGCGCCAGCGTCTGCACGGCGTCACCGGCGTGAAGCAGGAGGTGCTCGACTTCTTCGTGCGCCAGGGCATCTCGGTCTCCGGTGAGAGCGTGCGCGTGCGGCAGCTCGACCGGTGCATCGACTGCAAGCAGTGCGAGATCGCGTGCGAGGAGCGCTACGGCGTGCGCCGCCTGACGCTCGGCGGCTACCAGCTCGGCATGCTCGACTTCGTCTACACGTGCCGGACGTGTACGGATCAGCGCTGCATCGACCCGTGCGCGTACGACTCGATCAAGTACGACGAGAAGCGCAAGGAGGTGGTCATCAACGAGGCCACCTGCACCGGCTGCACCGCGTGCGCGCAGAGCTGCCCGTACGGCGCGATCGACATGGTCGACATCGACGAGCAGAGCCCGCTCGTGCGCTGGGCCTTCAAGAAGCGGCTCGACAAGAAGAAGGCGCTCGCCTTCGGGCCCGGCACCGGCCGCGTCGCGCGCCCGCGCCGCATCGCCAACAAGTGCGATCACTGCGCGAGCTACGGCGACCAGGCGTGCATCTCGGCGTGTCCCACCGGCTCGCTCATCGAGCTCAACGCCTACGATCTCTTCCGCGAGCGCTCGCCGGCGACGGCGGCCGCCGCCCGCGGCGGCTACGAGCACGACGTCGACGGCGACCGCCGCGAGGTCCTGCCCACGTACGCGTTCACCGAGGGCGTCGCCGTGCGCTCGGGTGGCGAGGCCAAGGTGCGGCGCGGCCGCTTCGGGCCGCTGTTCATGTGGACGATCGGCATCCTGGCGTGGCTCGTGGTGCTCGCCGAGGTGCTCCTGCGCATGTACGCCCCGACGATGTCGTGGCAGTTCCATCAGCTGCGCGAGGTGCCCGACCTGGCCGAGCTGCCGGTCGAGATGGTGCTCGAGAAGGTCCACTTCCGCGCCGGCGACGAGCTCGCGATCCAGTGCGGCCTCGTCGGCACCGCGCTCATGATCATCGCGGCGATCTACCCGATGTTCCGGCGCTTCAAGCCGTTCCGCTGGATCGCGTCGAACACGATGTGGTTCGACTTCCACCTGATGGCCGGCACCGTCGGCCCGATGTTCATCGTCCTCCACTCGGCGCTGCGGCTGGGGACGTGGGTCGACATCGCGCTGTGGAGCATGGTGATCGTCGCGGTGAGCGGGTTCATCGGCCGCTACCTCTACACCCAGGTGCCCGAGCTCTCGAGCGGGCGCGAGCTCGAGGAGCTCGATCACGAGCGCTCGTTCCAGCAGCACCGCGGCCAGAACCCGGTGGCGATGGCCGAGATCGATCGCGAGCTCTACGACCACAAGGTCAAGGCCGACCGGGTCGCGGCCCACGCCGGCGTCATCTACACGCTCGTGTGGCTCCTGGTCGAGGACGCGCGCCGCCCCGCGCGCTGGCTCAGGCGCCGCGGGCGCATGCGGCGCCTCGGCATGACCGGCAAGCAACGGCGAGATCTGATGCGGCGGACGGCGCGCATGATCAAGATCCAGCGCTCCTCGGTGATCGCGCCCAAGGCGGCGCTCCTGCTCCATTCGTGGAAGAAGGTCCACGTCCCGTTCACGATCCTCTTGACGATCGTTGGTGCCGCGCACATCTGGGCGTCGTGGGACCGTGCCTGGTAGGATCCACCCGATGTCGGCGCTGCGCCTCGCAACGCTCGCCGTCGTGGCGCTCGCCTTCGGCGTGCTCTGCGCCGGTACCGCCTGGGCCCAGAAGGACTTCTTCACGACGTCGCCCGGCGCGCTGTCAGCGTCGCACGCGTCGATCGACGGCACGGACAAGTGCAACCTCTGCCACGATGGCGGGCGCGAGACGATCAACGAGCGCTGCCTCGACTGCCACGACCACAGCGACCTCAAGGCGCGGATCAACGCCGGCAAGGGCTTCCACGCGTCGTCGCTGGTCAAGGGCAAGAAGTGCGAGTCGTGCCACCTCGAGCACAAGGGTCGCGGCTACGACATCATGGGCTGGCGGTCGATCGCGGGCGGCCAGGACAAGTTCGATCACGGCCTGACCGGCTGGAAGCTGCAGGGCAAGCACGCCGCGATCGACTGCGCCGACTGCCACAAGAAGAAGAACACCCAGGGCCTGCGCACGTTCCTCGGCGAGGACCGGCTGTGCGGCTCGTGCCACAAGGCCGACCAGCCCCACGGCTTCGACCGGCGCGAGATGCTCGCATGCGAGCGTTGCCACGGCGAGAGCGTGTGGAACCCGCCCAAGTCGAACATGGACTTCGACCACAACGACAAGAAGGACGCGCTCATGCCGCTCCTCGGGTCGCACGAGGACGTGTCGTGCGCCAAGTGCCACCCCAAGGCGCTCTTCAACCTGAAGGGCTCCAAGCCCGACTTCTGCGGCAACTGTCACAAGAGCCCGCACGACGACCACCTGTTCGGCAAGAAGGAGTGCGAGTGGTGTCACTCGCCGGCGTACGGCGCGCTCGACAAGTTCAAGTTCAACCACGACGCGCGGACGTCGTTCGATCTCGGCAGCGCGCACCGGAAGAACGGCTGCTACGACTGCCACACCAAGGCGCGGGGCGAGAAGAAGCCGGACAAGACGTGCGAGACGTCGGGCTGTCACGCCGACGACAACAAGCACGGCGATCGCTTCGCCGCGTTCGGCGGCGATCCGCCGTCGTGCACCACGTGCCACAGCACCGCGTCGACCGACTGGGCGAAGAACGCGACGATGTTCCAGCACGACCGGAAGACGAAGTTCAAGCTCACCGGTCGCCACGACGAGGTCACCTGCCGCTCGTGTCACCGCGGCAAGTCGCCCGACGACTTCGAGCGCTTCGACCCGGCCAAGGTCGGGTGCCGCGGCTGCCACCAGCACAAGAACGTGCACCCCAAGGAGAAGTTCACCGACAAGGAGTGCCTCGGGTGCCACAAGGGCGCGGGCAAGCTCGAGCTCACCGACAAGAGCGTCGAGGTCTATCACGGGCCGCGCTCGCGCTTCCCGCTGGTCAAGGCGCACAAGTTCGTGAAGTGCGGGCAGTGCCACCCCAAGGACCAGTTCAAGAACACGCCGCTCGAGTGCGGGGTGCGCTGCCACGAGGACTCGCTGCACAAGGGCACGCTCGGCGACGAGTGCACGCCGTGCCACAGCCCCGGGCTCTGGGACGCGGTGCGCTTCGATCACACCGACGACACCAAGTGGCCGCTCACCGGCCTGCACGCGAAGATCGCCGACTGCGCCGACTGCCACCCCAAGCGCGCGTACGACGGCACGCCGACGACGTGCTCGGCGCAGGGCTGTCACGCCAAGGACGACGTGCACAAGGGGCGGCTCGGGTCGACGTGCGACAAGTGCCACCTGACGACGGGCGACAACATCTTCAACCACAACACGATGTCGCGCTTCGCGCTCGACGGGAAGCACCTCACGACCCGGTGCAGCGACTGCCACCCGTCGGTCACGTTCAAGCCGCGGCCGACCAACTGCTTCGGCTGTCACCCCGAGCCGGCGGTCCACATCGGCCAGTACGGCACGGTCTGCGAGACCTGCCACACGACGGTCTCGTTCACCGACATCAAGCCGCTGCACGACGTCGGCGACTTCTCGCTCACCGGCAGCCACGACAACCTCGCCTGCGCGCGCTGCCACAAGGACAGCCGACCGATGGCGGGCACCGGCAACCTGTGCATCAACTGCCACCGCCAGGACGACATCCACCAGAACGCGCTGTCGCCGCGCTGCGGCGAGTGCCACACCCAGTGGGCGTTCGCGCCGGCGCGCTTCGATCACACGACGGTCGGCTGCAACCTGACCAGCCTGCACCGCACGCTGGCGTGCAACGACTGTCACCGCGCCGGCAACTACGGCGCGATCACCGCCGAGTGCTTCGGCTGCCACCGCGACGACGCGCTGCGCGCCGGCAACATCGGCGGCGTCAACCACCCGGCCCAGCTCGTGTGCAGCGGCTGCCACAACCCCAACACCTGGAGCCCGGCGCAGGTCGCGACCGCGGTGTACGGGCGGGAGTCGATCTGCCGATGAGGCGCGGCGTGCGCTTCGCGGTCGCGCTCGGCGCGGTCGTCGCGACCGCCGGCGTGGCGCGGGCGCAGTCGGTGGAGGAGGAGCGCTTCTTCATCGACAAGGAAGACGAGGACGAGGACAAGACGCTCTGGCAGGGCAGCCTGACCTCGACCAGCTTCATCTTCCGCGAGAGCGGCGGGCAGTCGACGGCGCTGGTCGCCGGCGGGGCGACGGTGCCCAACGCGTCGCCGTTCAACCGGCTGTTCACCGAGCTCCGCGCCCAGATCGACGGCCGTCACGTGAAGGGCGGGCGCTGGGATCTGCGCGCCGACGGCCGGGCGCGCGCGGTCAACGGAGATCTCATCAACGACGCGCTCGGCATCGATCGCGGCGACCCCAACCGGATCCAGTCGGGGCAGTTCGGCGAGAACGAGTACGAGGTGCGCGAGCTCTACCTCGTGCGCGGCGGGCGCCGCACCGACCTGTTCCTCGGCCGTCAGGTGATCGGCGATCTCGCCGCGGTCAAGATCGACGGCATCCGCCTCGACTACGCCAAGAGCGCGCGGTGGACCTACCTCGGCTTCGTCGGGGCGTACCCCCTGCGCGGGTCGCGCTCGGTCCTGACCGACTACCCGCGCGGCGTCGACGCGACCAACTCCGACACCGGGCGCGTGGTGCCGGTCGCCGGCGGCTTCGGGGGCGCGTACCGCACGTCGCGCACCTACGGCGCGATCGGCGGCGTCGCGATCGTCCCGACCAGCAAGGACACGCGCACCGGCACGTTCGAGAAGCCGCGCGTGTTCGTCACCACCAACGGCTACGCGCGCCGCTCGCCCAAGCTCGACCTCTATCACTACGTGGTCGTCGACGTGACCGGCTCGGCCGGCTTCGCGCTGACCAACCTGACGCTGGGCGTGCAGTACAAGCCGTCGATGCGGCTGCGCACCAACCTGAGCGTGAACCGCATCGACACCGAGGCGTTCGAGCAGCAGGTCGCCAACCAGCTCGAGAACGTGGGCAACACGATCGACGGCGGCGTGATCAACAACGCCGAGGTCCAGCGCATCGCCGCCGACTCGGTGCGGGGCACGGTGTCGGGCGCCTTCGGGCGCATCAATCGCTTCGAGCTCACGACCGGGCTCTCGGCGCGACGGCGGCCCGAGGTGCGGCTCGCCGCGAGCGCGGACCCCAACAACCCGATCATGGACAAGACCCTGCCCGAGGCCAAGGCGATCGAGCTGATCGTGCAGGCGGTCGATCGTCGCTTCCTCGGCGACATCCGCCTCGATCTCTCGTTCATCCGCGGCGTGGGGCTCGGCCAGGCGAGCTACGCGCGCTCGACCTCCCAGATCATCCGGCTCGGCGGCGCGAAGGACCTGAAGGACGGCAAGGCCGAGGTCCAGGGCGACGTGGCCATCGTGTCGACCGCCGACGACAACGCCGGCGCCGTCTGCGCGCCGGGGCAGGTCGACACCTGCTACGGCAGCGCCAACACCAGCGCCGTCCAGGGCTCGGTCGTCGGCTACTACCGCTTCAAGAAGGACTGGTTCGGTGCGGCGTCGGCGTCGGTCGGCCTCCAGAAGATCACCATCACCGATCCGATGGCGATGACGGGCGTGCCGCAGTCGAGCATCATCAACAGCTCGCTCTTCCTCCGCGTCGGCTACCGCTTCTGATCGGGCCTCACGCGGCGCGGCGGGAGAGCCAGCGATCGGTGCGCTGCGCGACGTTGACCATTGTGGCGAGGAACGTGCGCTGGAGCGCCGAAGGCTCCTTGGTGGGGAAGAAGAGGTCCTGGAAGGCGTCCTGCGCCGACTTCGAGAGGCGGAAGAGGCCCTTCACCGAGGCGTGGTCGGCGCCCTGGCCGGGCCGGGTCTTCTTCATGCGCTTGATGATCTCGTGGTGGTAGCGGAAGCCGGCGAGGTTCATCTCCGCGGGGTCGACGCCGAGGGTGACGAAGTGCGGGTTGATGTTGAGGCCGCCCATGATCATCTCGAGCTGCATGCGGGTCTGGAACCACCACAGCGAGATGGCCTCGCGGTCGGACAGGCCCTCGAGCACGTCGGGCAGGGTGAGCACGCCGAGGCCGACGTGGCGGGCCTCGTCGCGCTCGAAGTAGTAGAGGAGCTCGGTGAGCACCGGCTCGATCTTGGCGTCGGCGATGCTGCGGAAGATGACCACCGCCATGCTCTCGACCAGGAGCTGCATGCCGACGACCTTGTAGAGCAGGTTCTCGGTCTCGAGCAGCTCGACCAGGAGGCGCCGGCTCCAGCCGCCGAGCTTCTTCACCGGCACGTTCGCGCGCCAGAGGTAGTCGCGCAGCGTGTAGAAGTGGCGGGCCTCGTCGAAGACCTGGCTCGACGCCGCCATCTTGGCCGGCGTCTCGTCGAGCTTGAGGGCGAGGTCGGCGCTGATCGACCACGCCGCGAGCTCGCCCCAGAGCAGCACCGAGGCCACGGCGCCGAAGGCCTCGCGCTTGTCGGCGGGGAAATGGATGCCGCCGTGCCTGGCGATGAGCTCGTCGAGCACCTGGCGGCCGTCCCAGGCCTGCTCGTGGCCCTTGTGGTAGATGCGCGCGACCGTGTCGGTGCGCGCCTGGGCCATGCCGACGAGGTCGGGGTCGCCGAGCTCGTACGGCGGGAACTGCGTGCGGGGGCGCTGCGGGCGCAGCCAGCGTTCGGTGAGCGTGGTCATGGCGGCGGGAGCTCCTTCTTGAGTCGGTCCGACAGGATTCCGATCGCGTGGAGGCGGGTGGCCTCGCGGGCCAGCCGATCGAGATCGATCGGCGCGTCGCTGCGCAGCGCGGACAGCGCCAGCTTCTCCACGCCGCCGACCACCATCGTGGCGACGGCGCGGGCGTCGAGCGGGCGCGCGAAGCCGGCGCGCTGCGACGCGACGAGCGAGCGCTCGACGATCGAGACCAGCGCCTCGTCGATCTCGCCGAGCAGCTTCTCGACGTCGACGTCGAGGCCGACCGCCTCGCGCAGGAGGATGCGCAGCGTGTGCTCGTCCTCGAACGCGACCTCGAGCAGCTGGCGGAGCTGCGCGGCGGTGTACGCGATCGCCTTGGTGCGCGTGATCTTCTCGGGCGGCGCGTACGCGACCTCCGCCGACTGTCGCTCCATGAGCGCGCGCACGCGCTCGAGCGTCTCGCGCAGGATCGCGGTGAGCACCGCGCGCTTGTTGGCGAAGTAGAGGTACAGCGTCCCGCGCCCGATGCCCGCCGCCTCGCAGATGTGCGAGACGTTGGCGGCGTGGAAGCCGCGCTGGGCGAAGACCCGCTTGGCGCAGGCCAGGATCTGCCGCTGTCGCTCGGGGGAACGCATGTAACTCATCGTGGTTACTCGGAACTGACGTGTCAGTTCTAGCGTAGACGCGGGGGGGCCGTCAAGCGCGGACCGGGGTGTGGTACGTCCGGCCCATGGCAGCCGGGGCAATCGGCATCGTCGGCGGCACGGGCGTCTACGACCTCGACGGCCTGACCGAGCAGCAGTGGATCGAGGTGCGGTCGCCGTTCGGCCCGCCCTCGGACGAGGTCCTGTGCGGCCGGCTCGGCGAGCACCGGGTGGTGTTCCTGCCGCGGCACGGGCGCGGCCACCGCATCCCGCCGCACGAGATCAACTTCCTCGCCAACATCGACGTGCTCAAGCGCGCCGGCGCCACGCAGCTGGTCTCGGTGAGCGCGGTCGGCTCGCTGCGTGACTCGCTGCCGCCGGGCACGATGGTCGTCGTCGATCAGTTCATCGATCGCACGCTGCGCCGGCCCAAGACGTTCTTCGGCACCGGCCTCGTCGCCCACGTCTCGCTGGCCGAGCCGGTGTGCGCGCGCCTCGCGCGGGCGCTGTGCGAGACCGGCAGCGAGCTCGGGCTGCCCGTGGTCCGCGGGGGCACCTACGTCGCGATGGAGGGCCCGCAGTTCTCGACCAAGGCGGAGAGCGAGCTGCACCGCGCGCTCGGTGCCTCGGTGATCGGCATGACCAACCTGCCCGAGGCGAAGCTCGCCCGCGAGGCCGAGCTCTGCTACGCGACGGTGGCGATGGTGACCGACTTCGACTGCTGGCACGCGGACCACGCCCACGTGCAGGTGACCGACATCATCCGCGTGCTCACCGCCAACAGCGACAAGGCGCGCCGGCTGCTGGCGGCGGCGATCCCGCGCATCGGCGCCCACCCCGCGCCGTGTCCCCACGGCTGCGATCGCGCGCTCGACGCCGCGATCGTCACCGCGCCGGCGGCGCGTGACCCCGCACTGTGCGCGAAGCTCGACGCCGTCGCCGGGCGCGTGCTCGGGCCGCGCGCGTCGTGAGGGGCGCGTGAAGGTCGCGGGCGTCTGGCGGCGTGCGATCGAGCCCGCGCCCGGCGGGGTGCGCGCGGTCGTCGTGCTCGATCAGACGCGGCTGCCGTACGAGACGGCGTGGCTCCACCTCGACGACGTGGCCGGGGTCGCGCGCGCGATCCGCGACATGCACGTGCGCGGCGCGCCGCTCATCGGCGCCGCGGCTGCGTACGGGCTCGCGCTCGCGTGCGCCGCCGATCCGTCGGACCAGGCGATCGCGCGCGCCGCGGCCGAGCTCGCCGCCACGCGCCCGACGGCGGTGAACCTGGCGTGGGCGCTCGCCGAGGTGCGGCGCGCCATCGCCCCGGTGCCGCCGGGTGATCGAGGCGACGCCGCGTGGGCCACGGCCGCGGCGATCTGCGACGAGGACGTCGCGCGCAACGAGGCGATCGGCCGCCACGGGCTCGCGCTCGTGGGCGCGGCCGCGGAGCGGACCGGGCGGCCGGCGCAGGTGCTCACGCACTGCAACGCCGGCTGGCTCGCCACCGTCGACTGGGGCACCGCGCTCGCGCCCGTGTACGCCGCGCACGACGCCGGGCTGCCCGTGCATGTCTGGGTCGACGAGACGCGCCCGCGCAACCAGGGA
>ERZ761602.1181-NODE-1181-length-49696-cov-15.850386_pt1 | contig 49696 bp, 45 predicted proteins | sample MGYA00512165_ERZ761602 | MGnify/ENA primary metagenome ERZ761602 (study PRJEB28899, sample SAMN02445085) | bioreactor sludge metagenome | biome: EBPR sludge; isolation source: Thorneside wastewater treatment plant | place: Australia: Brisbane, Thorneside...
GTCTCCCCCTCCGTCTCCTCCTCGGCGTGACGTTGTGTTGAATCATCAGGCCTGATGCCTGACGCCTTCCTTGCGTAGCGGGCGCCTCAGCTCGCCGATTCTCTTCGCCCGCTCTCAGAGGTCCTCGAGGCGCTCGCTGACGACGGCGGGCCGATCGGGCGCGCCGGTGAGGCGCAGCTCGGTCGGCGCCAGGCGACGGTACACGGGCTCGTCCTCGGCCGTGCCCGTCGCGCTCACCAGGCCGGTGACCGCGACGTGCTCCCCGATCGTGAGCACGCCCTCGTCGAAGCGCAGCTGATCGGTGCGGCCGGCGAGCGGCGCGAGCAGGTCGGGGTCGGCGACCTTGGCGGCGTCGAGCGTCCCGACCTCGCTCTGATCGTAGACCACGTGGATGTAGGCGCCGCGCGGATCCACCAGGATCTTGCCGGTGCCGTCGTCGACGATGAACGGCGTGCCGCGCACACCGCGCGCGAGCACGTTGGGTCCGTCGCCGTCCTCGTCGAGCACGACGGCGTCGAAGCTGACGCAGGCCCGCCCGGTGATCGGCGCGACCAGCGTGCCGCCATCGACGATCCGGCCGACGACGCGGACGTACTTGCCCACCGGCGCGTTGCCGATCTTCACCTCCGGCGGCGCCGCCTTCGCGAGCCGCGCGCGCTCGACGAGGCCGTAGACGACGAGCACGAGGGCCAGGGCCCAGCCGATCGCCTGGAGCTCCATCAGCGCCCCAGCAGGTTGCGCGCGATGACCACGCGCTGGATCTGCGACGTGCCCTCGTAGATCTGGAGCAGCTTGGCGTCGCGCATCAGCTTCTCGACCGGGTACTCCTTGGTGTAGCCGTAGCCGCCGAACACCTGGACCGCGTCGGTGGTGACCCGCATCGCGGCGTCGGCGCCGTAGGCCTTGGCGTAGGCCGAGATGATCGACGACAGGTCGCCGCGGTCGACCATCCAGGCCGCCTTGTGGGTGAGGAGCCGCGTGGTCTCGTACGCGATCGCCATCTCGGCGAGGATGAACTGGATCGCCTGGTGCTGCGCGATGGGCACCCCGAAGGTCTTGCGCTCGAGCGCGTAGTTGCGGCTCTCCTCGAGCGCGCGGCGGATCACGCCGGCGGCGCCGGCGGCGATCCACGGACGCGAGCGATCGAACGTCTTCATCGCGATCTTGAAGCCGCCGTTCTCCTCGCCGAGCAGGTTGCGCGCGGGCACGCGCACGTCCTCGAAGATGACGTCGCACGTGTTCGACGCGCGCTGGCCCATCTTGTCTTCCTTGCGGCCGACCTTGAGCCCCGGGCTCTTGGCGTCGACGAGGAAGCAGGCGATGCCCTTGTGCTTCATGCCCCGGTCGAACGTGGCGAGCACCGAGTACCAGCCGGCGACGCCGCCGTTGGTGATCCAGCGCTTCTGGCCGGTGATCAGGTAGTCGTCGCCGTCCTTCTTCACCCGCGTCGACAGGCCGGCCACGTCGCTGCCCGCGTCGGGCTCGGAGCAGCAGTACGCCGCGAACTCGCCGCCGTCGACCAGGCGCGGCAACCACTCCCGCTTCTGCTCGTCGGTGCCGGCGATGAGGAGCGGCATCGCGCCGAGCATGTTGGCGGCGAGCGACGTGTTGAAGCCGAGGCACCCGTAGGCGACCTCCTCCTGGATGAGGCAGTGATCGAGGCACGAGCCGCCCAGGCCCCCGAACTGCTCGGGCACCTCGACGTTCATGAGGCCCGTCTGCCACGCCTTCTTCAGGATCTCGCGCGGGAACTCGCCGGATTCGTCGTAGTGACCGGCGACCGGGACGATCTCCTTGCGCGTGAAGTCGCGCGCGGTCGTGATGAGGGCTTCCTGCTCTTCGGTGAGGGTGAGGTCGTAGGGCACGCGCGGATGCTACCATCGACTCTCCATGCCGGACGACGTGGTCGGCGAATGGCGGCTCGGCCGGGTCGTGTCGACGGGCGCGTTCGCCGAGGTGCGTGAGGCGGCCTCGACCGGCGGCGACGTCGCTGCGATCAAGCGGTTGCACGGGCACGCGGCGCGCGACCGCGACCTCTGCGCGCTGTTCGCCGCCGAGTGCGAGCTGACGTGCGCGCTTCCGCCGCACCCCGGCCTCGTGCGCGGGCACGACGCGCACCCCGGCGCCGAGCGGCCGTGGCTGCGCATGGAGCTGGCCAGGGGCGCCGACCTGCGCACCACGACGGTCGCCGACGTGCGCGCCTTCGTGGCGGCGGCCGCGGACGCGGCGGCGCATCTGCACGCGCACGGCTGGGTCCACGGCGATCTGGTGCCCGCCAACCTGATCGTCGTCGATGATCGCGCCGTCGTGTGCGATCTCGGCATCGCGCGCCGCCTCGGCGACGGCGGGCCCGTGCGCGGGACCGCGGCGTACATGGCGCCCGAGCAGGTGCGCGGTGAGGTGTGGACCGGCGCCGTCGACGTGTGGGCCCTGGGCGTCGTGCTGTGGGAGCTCGCGACCGGCGAGCGCCTCTTCCACCGCGGCGCCTCGTTCCTGTCGATGGCCGCGGTCGTCGAGACCGAGCCGCCGCCGCTCGCCGACCCGACGCTGGCGCCGATCGCCGCCCGAGCCCTCGCCCGCGATCCGGGTGCGCGTCCCAGCGCCGCCGAGCTGGCGGCGATGCTACGCCGCTGAATCCGGCTTCTTCTCGGCCGCGGCGGCCTTGCGGGCGGCGCGCTCGGCGCGGGCCTTCTCGCGCTCGGCGTCGCGCTTCCGCTCGGCGTCCATGGCGTTGCGCGCCGCGCGCGCGCCCATGACGAAGCCGAACAGCATCCCCACCATCACGCACAGCGGGATGAAGAAGATGTGGCCGAAGGTCACGTCGCGCCCTTTCCGCCGCCGCCGCCGTCGCCCTCCGCCTTCGCCAGCTCGCGGGCGAGCCGATCGATCTCGGCGCGCAGCGCCACCTGCTTGCGCCACAGGAGCACGATGAACGCGACCGCGATGATCCAGATCGCCGCGTACGCCATGACCACGTGGCGGTTGTTGGTCGTGACCTCGCGCGAGGTCTGCACGTGGATCTGCGTGCGCAGCCGGCTCTCGAGGTTGAACCACCAGTCGGGATCCTTCGAGATCTCGTCCTCGCAGGTCTGCCGCATCGGGCTGTGATAGAAGGGCGGCCGCTTCGACGGATCGGGATCCGGCGGCGCCGGCGGGCCAGCGAGCCTGCAGGTGGGCGGCTCCTGCGCCACCGCGGGCGCGGCGGCGAGCGGAACGAGGAGGAACGCCGCGAGCAGGACGAGCAAGGGTTTCGTCATGGTCAGGACTCCAGGATCCCGGCGTCGAGGCCGCGCTCGCGCAGATCGCGGACGCGGCGCTCGTCGCGGATCGCGCTCGTGCGCACGAGCATGAGCAGGACGTAGAACGCGAAGAAGGTGAGGATCGAGAGCTGGAACGTGGTCTTCATGGAGCCGGTCAGCTGGTTCGCGACCGTGGTCTGGGGGTGCGCGCTCTCCTGCTGGAGCGCGTCGGCCAGCTTCACGGCGAAGTAGACGAGCGGCACGTTGACGACGCCGAACACGGCGAGGCCGGCGGCCAGCCGCTCGCTGCCCGCGCCGCCGAAGCGGCGGACGAGGACGTAGCCGACCATCGTGAGCCAGAGGATGAGCGAGGTGGTGAGCCGCAGCTCCCACTTCCACCAGTGCCCCCACGCCGCCTTGCCCCAGATCGAGCCGGTGACGAGCCCGATCGCGCCGAACACCACGGCGAGCTCGCCGGCGGCGCGCGCGACGTCGTCCCACTTCGCGTTCCGGTTCTTCAGGTACACGGCCGAGCAGAGGCCGGCCACGAACACCGAGGTGAACAGGACGAACCAGTTGGGCACGTGCCAGTAGAAGACCTTCTGGTTGAAGAACAGCGCCCGCTCGAGCGGCGCGACGTAGAAGATCATGTAGAGCGTCGCCGCCAGCCCGGCGGCGCTGACCAGCGCGAACAGGGGGATGAGGAGCTTCTTCATGGGGCCTCGCTCATTCGATCACTCGATCACCAGCGCCTCGAACGTCCACAGCGCGACGATGATGAAGATCGCGTCGTAGGCGGCGAGGAACTGGGTCCAGAACCACGCGTCGCCGGTGGCGCCGGTGAGGATCGTGCTGGTCGCCTTGGTGCCCGCCATGATCATCGGCACCAGGATCGGGTAGAGCACGACCGGCAGGAGCACGTCGCGCGAGCGGATCCGCAGGAGCATCGCCGCGAACACGGTGCCGACCACGGCGAAGCCGATCGCCCCGAGCACGAGCACGAGCGCGAGGTGGAGGACGGCGGCGCCGAGGTCGACGTTGAAGAAGAGCAGGCACAGCGGCAGGACCACGACCTCGACGGCGAAGACGAGCGCGGTGATCGCCACGGTCTTGCCGGCGAACACGGCCAGGCGAGGCGCCGGCGACAGCAGCAGCGCGCGCATCGTGTCGCCCTCGCGCTCGCGATCGAACGCGCGGCCCAGGCCGATCGTCCCGGCGAACACGATCGCCGCCCACGCCACGCCGGGCACCGCCTCGATCAGCGCCCGCTGGTCCTTCACGAAGGCGAAGGAGAAGACCACCACGATGACCGTGGCGAAGAACGCCATCGTGTAGACGACCTCGCGGCTGCGGAGCTCGACGCGCAGGTCCTTGGCGGCGACGGCGCCGGCCGTGCGGAGGAAGCCTGTCCTGAGCGCGGGCGAAGGCGCCATCGATCCGGTTGTACCCCAGTCGACGGGTGGCCGCGCGGCGGTCGAGCGGTCAGTCAGCATGGCGGTGGTAGAGATCGCGCAGCTCGGCGTAGCTGAAGCCGCGCTTCTTCTCGATGTGGGCGACCTGGCCGCGGCGCAGGACCACGACGTGGTCGGTGACCTCGGCGATCGCCTCGAGGTCGTGGGTCACGACCAGGACGATCGCCCCCTCGGCGCGCGCCTGGCCGAGCCGCTTGCCGAGCGAGAGCGCGCCGCCGCGGTCGAGCCCGGTGAAGGGCTCGTCGAGGAGCAGGAGCGACGGGTCGGCGACCAGCGCGCGCGCCAGCGCCAGCCGCTGCACCATGCCGCGCGAGTACGTGCGCGCCGGCCGCTCGCGCGCCTTGGCGTCGAGGCCGACCTGATCGAGCAACGCGTGGGCCCGCGCCGTCGGATCGGCGACGCCGTAGAGGCCGGCGAAGAAGACCAGGTTCTCGACGGCGGTGAGCTCGCCGTAGCAGAGCGACGCGTGGGCCAGGAGCCCGATCTCGCGGCGCAGCTGGTCGTCCGAGCGACGCGCGGTGTCGCCCTCGTGGTAGCTCACGTCGCCGCTCGACGGGCGCACCAGCGTCGACAGGATGCCCAGGAGCGTCGACTTGCCGGCGCCGTTGGGTCCCAGGAGCGCGCACACCTCGCCGGCGGCCAGCTCGACGTCGACGTTGGCCAGCGCCCGATGCTGGCCGAAGCGCTTGCCGACCTTCGCGACCGCGACGCGCGACAGCCCCAACGCTAGCCCGCTCCGCTCCGGTCGCGGGCTCGATGCAGGGTCTCGAGCTCGGCGAGGAGCTGCTCGCGCCTGGCCGCGGTGTCGGGATCGTTCGTGTCGTCGAGCGTCGCCAGCTCGTCGACGAGCTGGTCGTAGCGCGACGCCGTCGGGCCCTCGACCTGCTTGCGCGGCCAGAACACCGCGAACCCGATGGCGGCGAGGACGATCGCGAGGACGGCGAGGCCGACGGCGTCCCGCGACCAGCGCGTCCACGACGGCGGCTGCGGCAACCCGTTCACGGTGAAGACCATGCGCTGCTTGGGCTGCACCGAGATCGGCGAGAGCACGTACCAGGACCCGCGCTCGTCGTTGGCCTCGCGCACCGGCATCCGCGGCCCGAGGTCGAGCTTCATGTCCTTCGTGCGCTTGATCTCCATGCCGCTCTCGAACGTGCCGTAGGGCAGATCGAGGTCCCACGTCACCGCGCCCTCGTCGGTCTTGAGCGAGAAGTGGCCGACGAAGCCCATGCCCCCCGGCGGCACCGGCTCGCGCACGATGAAGCCGCGCGTGGGATCGACCGACACCTGCTCGGCGAACTGCGGGTCGACCGTGCCGCCGATGAAGCCCTTGGGCAGCGGGATGACCAGCTCCTCCGGCTTGCCGATCGTGCCGGGGATGTACGGGGCGAGCGACGAGTTGCGCAGCGTGAACGTGCCGCGCGCGCCCAGGTAGACGTCGTGGATCGACGCGCGCAGCGAGAAGCCGAAGAGGAGACGGGGGAACACGAGCACGGTGGCGCCGGCGCCGCGCGTCGCCGTGAGCTGGAACGGCGCCGACAGGCACGGCTGACCGCGCAGGTACGAGCGCACGTAGTAGGCGCGCTCGGGGCCGCCGGGGACGACCGTGAACGTCGCGGCGCCCTGTCCGCGCGGCTGCCATTGCACGCGCGCCTGCTCGCGGCGGCCGCCCGCGACCGGCAGCCTCACGTCGCGCACCGGGACGCGCAGGCCGTCGACGACGAGCGCGAGCTCGAGGTCCACGCCCACCGGCAACCCCGTCAGGAGGAGCTCGCCGCTGGCGTCGGTCACGCCGGACCAGACCGCCGGCTCGGCGGCGCCGGCCGGCCTCGCCGCCCCCGCCACCTTCCGCTTCACCTCGACCTGTGCGCCTGCCGCGCGCGCCAGGTTGGCGTCGACGGACACGGCGAGGACGCCGATCGCGAGCGTCGCCTCGTCGGTGCCGTTCCACGTCGCGTTCAGCGAGTCGAGGTTCGCCACCGGCGGACCCGCCTTGGTGGTGGCGACCAGCTTGCCGGTGATCGCGTCGACGAGCTCGACCGGATCGCCCCGCTCGACCAGGCCCGCGAGCGCGACCTGGACCTGCGTCGGGGGCACGCCCTCCGACGGCTGCGGATCGAGGCGGCCGAGGTCGTCGACGATCTCGGCGGCGTCGCGCTTGTCGCCGGAGAGGACGAGGCGCACGCCCTCGCCGCCCGACATCATCAGGGGCGCCGACATCAGGCGATCGTGATCGTCACCGCGCGGCAGGAGCGCCATCGCGAAGTAGGTCGTCGCGCCGCGCCGGTCGAGGCCGTCGAACACCGCGCGCCCGTCGGGCCCGGTCTTCGCGATCTTCCCCTCCACGTGCAGATCGAACCGATAGCCGATGACCAGCACCGGCACACCCGCCGGCGGGGTCCGGTCGGCGAAGTCGTCGTACGAGAGGCGGACCGTGAGGCGATCCGCCGGATCGCCGGCCTCGCCGCGCGCCTGCCCGCTCATCGCGCGCGGCGACATCGGCGCGCCCGACGGCGCGCCGCCGCCCATCATGGGGCCGCCGGCGCCGGGCATGGCGGGGCCGCTGCTCTTGAACGGCAAGGTCGAGATCATGACCCGCACGCCGCCGGCCGCCGGCATCGGGAACTGCGACGACGTCACCTCGCCCGAGTCCGCCGACTCCGACGGCGCCTTGAGCTGCACCATCGTGTCGGGCGGTACGTCGGTGAAGGTGACCCGGCCGTCGGTGTCGGTGCGCGCGCGGCGGACGGACGTCTCGCTGACGCCGTCCGGCGGCGTCAGCATGATCGTCGCCTCGACGCCCGACTCCGGCTTGTTGGGATCGCCGGCGATCACCTTGAGGCTGACCGTGCCGTCCCGCAGCTGGGGATCCGGCAGCGGCTTGCCGATCGCCTCGGCGGGCTGGGCCTCGGCCGGCGCGACCAGGACGACGGCGTCGGCGCCAGCGGCGACGACGACGACGAGCGCGAGCGCGCCGCGGAGCAAGCCCTTCACGACTTCTTCTCCTTCTTCTTCTTGGCGTGCTTCACCTTGGTCTCGACCGCCTTGCGCGCGCGCACCTCGGCGAGGATCTGCTCGCGCACCGTCGTCGCGGCGCCCTCGGCGGCCTCGATCGCCTTGATCACGTCGATCGCGCGCGCGCGGTACACGGCGGTGAGCGAGGCGGCGTCGGCCTCCGACAGCTTGCCGGTCTCGCGATCGAACTCGATCTCCTTGATCGCCTTCAGCAGGCTCCGCTTGTCGCGCTCGAGCTCCTCGCGCTGCCCGCGCGCCTTGAACCACGCCGCGTCGGCGGACGAGGTCATCGACAGGGCCATGCGGATCGCGAAGTACCCGATGGTGACGATCGCGACCCAGCAGAGCATCAGCATCACGGCCGACGGCGTGAAGTGCCAGCGCACGACCTTGAGGATGTAGAACCAGCCCGGCGGCACGACCGCCGCGGCGAAGAGCCACGACGGAAACGGCGCCTTCGCGGCCGGTCGCGCGCGCGGCCGCGGCGCGGCGGTCACGGCGGGTGCAGCGCTCGCGGCAGCGGGCTCGGCCACATCGGGCTCCGCCGCAGCGGGCTCGGCAGGTGCGGGCTCGGCAGCGGCGGCGGGCGCGGCGGCGGCGGCGGCCGCCGCCTCGACGGCACCTCCGGCTGCTCCCTCGTCGTCCCCCGCGTCGACCGCGCGGTCAGTCGGTGTCTCGGAGCTCGTCATCGAGTTTCTCGTCATACGCGGCGTTGGCGCCGGGGTCGGCGGGCACCACGGGCGCCGCCGGCATCGCGCCGCCCTTGCGCACGAGGCCGCGGCCCACGAAGAAGATGAGCACGAGCCCGCCGGCGACCGCGAGGTACGGCACCAGCCACGTCGCGCTCGACCGCGGCGTGGCCAGCACGTGCTCGCCGCCGTACTCGCGGATGAACGCGCCGACCACCGCGCGCCGCGCCGTCGCGCGCCCGGCGTCGGTCGTCAGATCGTGGCCGGCCAGCATCGCCAGCACCTTCTTGCGCTCCTGCGCCGCGAAGCCGCACTTGCAGTCGTGCAGGTTCTCGCGCTTGCAGCCGCCGCACAGGCACACGAGGTCCTTCATCAGGCTCTCGGCCAGCGGGGAGTCGGGACGGTACCGATGGGCCCAGCCCGAGTCGTCGGAGTGGCCCATCGCACGCACCATCTCCTCCTCGTGCTCGGCGCCGCCGCCCGACGGTCCCTGCGCGTGCGCGACGCTCGCCGTCGCGCCCAGGAGCGCGCCGACGAGGAGCAGCACCGCGCCGACGTCGGCGGCCTTGCCCAGCGTGGTCGTCGGCCGTCGCGACACCAGATCGACGGCGCGCTGCGGGATGAGGCAGATGAACGTGCCGAACGCGAGCAGGACGAACCCGACCCACACCCAGTTGATGAGCGGATTGATGTAGATGCGGAAGTTCGCGAGCCCGGTCTCGGTGCTGTAGCCGGTGAGGATCAGGTAGACGTCCTCGCCGAGTCGCTCGTGGATGTCGACCTCGGTGGTCGGCTCGGTGCCCTTGCGGAAGTTCCACCGCGCCGGGTTCAGGAGCTCGAGCGGCGTCCCGTCCCGATCGTAGAGCTGCACGTACGCGGTGGTGGCGACCTTGTTGTCGTCGGACGTCTGCACCAGGCGGCGGTAGACGAAGGTGTAGCCCTTGACCTTGAAGGTGTGCTCCTTGGGCACCTGGGCCAGCGGCAGCTTCTCGCCGCCCTCGACCACCGCGAGCGGGCGCTCGATCGTCCGGTCGACCATGTGGTCCCACGCCTTGCCGGCGAAGCCGATGAACATGACCGCGATCGCCAGGTGCACGACGTACCCGCCGAAGCGGCGGCGCTTGAGCAGCACGAGGCCGATGAGCGAGGTGAACCCGTCGGACCCCGTCTGCTTCTTGCGCGCCTGGGTGCCGCGCACGAACTCCTGCACGATCGACCCGAACACGAAGGCGCAGATGCCGAAGTTGAGGAGCGGGACCGGCAGCTTGAGCGCGTCGTCGAGGATCGGGGTCAGCTGGCGTGACGCCGGCACGAAGATCGCGAGCAGGACGACCGTGGCCAGCGCGGTCGCTCCCGGCCACATGAACTGGGCGTAGAGCCGCTCCCGCGTCGTGCGCCGCCACGCGAGCAGCGGCGCCGCGCCGGCGAGGAAGACCAGCGCGATCCCGAGCGGCGTCATCCACCGGTTGTAGAAGCCCGGCCCGATCGTGATGCGCTCGCCCCACATCGCCTCGGTGATGGTCGGCATCATCGTGACGAAGAGGACGAAGAACGCGCAGGCGAGCAGGATCCAGTTGTTGAGCAGGAAGGCGAACTCGCGCGAGACGAACGACTCGAAGCCGCCCTTTTCGCGCAGGCGCGGCAGGCGGTGGAGGAGCAGCCCGATGCTGACGATGAGCAGCGCCGCCATGAACACGATGAACTGGAGCGCGAGCGCGTTGTCCTCGCCGAACGCGTGCACCGACTGCACCACGCCCGAGCGGGTCATGAACGTGCCGAAGATCGTGAAGAAGAAGGTGAGGATGACGAGGACCAGGTTCCACACCTTCAGCAACCCGCGCTGCTCCTGCACCACCGCGGTGTGGAGGAACGCGGTCATCGTGAACCACGGGATGAAGCCGGCGTTCTCGACCGGATCCCAGGCCCAGTAGCCGCCCCAGCCCAGCTCCTCGTACGCCCAGCGGCCGCCGAGGATGAGGCCGAACGAGAGGAAGAAGAAGCAGACGAGCGCCCACACGCGCACCGAGCCGAGCCACATGTCGTCGAGGCGGCCCGACGCCAGGGCGCCGATGGCGAACGCGAACGGGATGGTCGCGGCGACGAAGCCGACGTAGAGCGCCGGCGGGTGGATCACCATCCAGTAGTTCTGGAGGAGCGGGTTGAGGCCCTCGCCGTCGGTGGGCGGCGTGGTCACGTACTGACCGAACGGGTTCTTGTCGAACACGAGCAGGGTCAGGAAGAACAGCTGCACCACCAGGATGGTCCCGACGACGTAGCCGATCATGTCCTTGTGCCGGCGCATGTTGGCGGCGATCGCGATCGCCGAGAACGCCGCGAGCACGAGCACCCAGAACAAGAGCGAGCCGTCGAGCGCCCCCCAGAAGGCGGTGATCTTGTACGCCGTCGTCATCGACGTATCGCTCGTCAGCTGGACGTACTTGATCGTGTAGTCGTGCGTGACGAACGCGTAGACGAGGAGCCCCGAGGCCAGCAGCGTGACGCCGAAGAAGGTGTAGAGGCCGTGGACGGACGCGCGCACGAGGCGCGGGTCCTTGCGGGCGTTCCCGACGATGCCGGCGAACGCGCCCAGGGCCGCGACGAGGTACGCGACCAGCACGGTGATCGTGCCGACCACCGCGACGGGTGACGAAGGAACCGAGCTGTCCATGATGGGGTTGCCTGGCGACGACGCCGGCTACTGCTCGAACAGCTTGTCCTTGGGCGCACCCTCGTACTTCGAGGGGCACTTGGCCATGAGGTTGGTCGCGACCAGCACCGGCTCGCCGTTCTCCTCGACGATCTTGCCCTCGGCCACGACCTCGGACTTGTCCTTGAACGTGTCGGGCTTGGGGCCCTTGTTGCGGACCTTGATGCGCTTGCCCTTGTGCTCGAGCACGAAGGTCCGCACCGTCTCCTGATCGACGACCTTCTCGTCGATCGTGCCGGACTCGACGTAGCCGTGCACCTTGAGCGGCTTGTCGACCCACGAGCCCCACGCGACCATCACCTCGTCCACCATCTTGTAGTGGCTCGTGTGACCGCGCGCGGTGTAGCGGAAGAAGCCGACCACCAGCGCGAGCACGGCGATCGACAGGAGCACCTTGACGGTCGTGCTGAGCCCGCCTTCCGAGGGCGAGGGCTTCGCCGGCCGGGAGGTCGTGACGGCGGGTTCGAGCTTGGTCTCGGGTTCGCTCATGAGCAGCCTCCGGCCCGGGGTGCGGGCTGGGTGGACATCAGGCTAGCACGACACGGGCCATGCCCGACGATCGTGGGCGCGGCGCGTTGCCGCGCCGATGTAGCTGCAACCGCTGCAGCTTCGGCGCGCATTCCTTCAACCGCCCATCGCGATCATGTGCTTCGTGGGGGCGCCGTCCCCCGTCCGCTGGAACTCGTGGCCCTCACGCTTGCCCTGCACGGACCACGCGATGGCGCGGCGCAGGTCGTCGTCGGAGCCGCCGCCTCGGACCACGTCGCGCAGGTTGACCGCGTCGTCGTGGCCCAGGCAGGCGTGCAGCTGGCCGTCGGCGGTCAGGCGCACGCGGTTGCACGCCGCGCAGAAGTGCTCGGTCATCGCGGAGATGATCCCGAGCTCGCGCTCGGGTCGCGCGGCCAGCCGCCAGTAGCGGGCCGGGCCCGCGATGCCGCGGTCGACGGTCGAGGGCTCGAGCGCACCGAACGCGCGCGCGATCGTCTTCCGGATGGCGGCGGCGGAGAGCTCGCGCGTGGCCTCGTAGAGCGACCCCGACGAGAGCGGCATGTGCTCGATGAAGCGCATGACGAGGCCGCGCTCCCAGGCGAACTCGCAGAGCGCGGCGAGCTCCGCGTCGTTCACGCCGGCGAGGGCGACGGCGTTGAGCTTGACCTCGAGGCCGGCGGCGCGCGCCGCGTCGATGCCGGCGATCACCCGCGCCAGGTCGCCGCCGCTGGTCAGCGCCGCGAAGCGCGCCGGATCGAGCGTGTCGATCGACACGTTGGCGCCGGCCAGGCCGGCCGCGACGAGCGGGCCGGCCAGCGCGGCCAGCAGGTGACCGTTGGTGGTGATCACCACCTCCTCGATGCCGGGCACGCGGCGCAGGCGGGCGACGAGATCGACGAAGTCGGCGCGCACGGTGGGCTCGCCGCCGGTGAGGCGCAGGCGACGGACGCCGAGGCCCGCGAACACGCCGACGATGCGCTCGAGCTCCTCGAACGTACACAGCTCGGCCTTGCGCTTGTGCGCGACGCCGTCGTCGGGCACGCAGTACGTGCACGCGAAGTTGCAGCGATCGGTGACCGAGACGCGCAGGTAACGGATCGAGCGCTCGAAGCGATCCCGGAGGGGATCGGCAGGCGTGGTGAACCCGGACGGCGCGCCGCTCTGTCGAGCGCGTCGCTCGTCGAGCACGGGCAGGGTCACGCGATCCACGTCGTGCACTGTGGTCGTCCATGGCGGATACGTCAAGGCGCGGTGGGGGTTACGGTTTCGCTTGACAGCGACGCGAAAAAGCCGCACAACGCCGCGCAATAAAACGGAGTTTGTGAATGCAGCAGACGTCAACCTCCACGACCCGCCGCGGCCCCACCCAACCGCCGCCTGTCGGTCCTGGATCGGTGCTCGAAGGACTCTGGGTTCTCCTGGTCGCCAATGAAGGGCAGCTTCCGACGGCCGACGCCGACGGTCGCGTGCCGATGATGGCGAAGGCCGGCGACGACGCCGCCTACCTGCTCGGCTTCAAGAACGTCGTCAAGGCGCGCCAGTTCCTGACGGCGACCGAGGTCGAGGGCGCCGAGCCGCGCATGGTCGTGCGCGGCAACCGCGAAGAGATGTACCGCATCGCCAAGAGCGCCGGCGCCGCCGGCGTGCTCGTCGACTACGACCCGGCGACGCAGCAGTACGCCGCCGCCTCCGCCCTCTGACCTGTTCGCCCACGCCGTTCACCCTGAGGGAGCCCCGCAGGGGCGAGTCGAAGGGTCGCGTCGAAGGGTCGCGTCGAAGAGCTTATCGAAGCGCTCCCACAAGCGCTCATTGAAGTCGTTGTAACCATTGCTCTTTTTTTGCGCATCGCGGCCGACGGCCCGAGGATGCGCAGATGCCGAGCACCCGCCCGGCCGGGGTCGCCGCCCCGGCTCCCGCGTCTCTCGCCAGCCCGATCGTGAAGTGGGTGGGCGGCAAGACCCGCCTCCTGCCCGAGATCGCCGCGCGCATGCCGCGCACCTACGGCCGCTACTTCGAGCCGTTCGCCGGCGGGGCCGCGGTCTTCTTCAGCATGGCGCCGCCGGCCGCCGTGCTCGCCGATCGCAACGCCGATCTGATCGCGACCTACCGCGCGGTCGCGAGCGACGTCGAGGGCGTGATCCGGCGCCTCGCGATCCACCGCGACGCGCACGACGAGAAGCACTACTACGCGACGCGCACGCGCTGGAACGACGCGAGCGTGGTGTGGACGCCGCTCGATCGCGCCGCGGCGTTCATCTACCTGAACCGCACCTGCTACAACGGCCTGTGGCGCGTGAACCGCTCGGGCGGGTTCAACGTGCCGATGGGGCGCTACAAGAACCCGCCGATCTGCGACGCCGCCGGCCTGCGCGCGGCGTCGGCCGTGCTCGCGCGCGCCACGATCGTCTGCGCCGACTACCGCACCGCGGTCGCCGACGCGCGCCCCGGCGACCTCGTCTACTTCGATCCGCCGTACGACCCGGTGACGACGACGGCGAACTTCGTCAGCTACACCGCGGACGCGTTCGGCCCCGACGACCAGCGCGCGCTCGCCACCCTCGCCCACGAGCTCGCCGACCGCGGCGTCGCCGTCGTCCTGTCGAACAGCGACACGCCCTTCATCCGCTCGCTCTACCGCGGCCTGCGCATCGATCGCGTGCGCTGCGCGCGCGCCATCAACTGCAACGCCGATCGCCGCGGCGACGTCGACGAGGTGCTCGTGCTCGGCGGCTTCGCGACCAAGGCCGCGCGCCGCACTGTCACGCGCCGCGCCGCGGCCCGCTGACCCCGTTACCGCTTCTTTCGCGCGATCGCGCGGCGCGCGAGGTCGCCGAAGCCGTCGCGGCCGTCGACGAAGATCTCGGCGACGTCGCCGGTCATGCGCCGCGCCGTCGAGCGCTTGCCCCCGGTGAAGACCCCGGCGGTCCAGCCGATCATCTGCAGCGTCCACGCGGTCAGCGCCATCCCCAGCCAGCCGCCGAGCGCGATGCCGAGGACCGACAGACGCATGAGCGCGCCGAGCGGCTCGGGCGCGTTGTCGAACAGCGGGCGCGCGGGGCGGAGCGCGCGCGGCTCGCGCGCGGCCAGCGCCACCGGCTCGTCGACATCGCGATCGCGCCGGCGCTTCGATCTCGGCTCCGGCTCGGGCTCCGACGTGAACGCCTTGGCCAGCATCGCGACGACGTCGCGCGGGCGCTGCGGCCGCTGCTCCGGATCCGGCTCGGTCATCGCCTCGAGCACCTTGCGGAAGCCGGCGGGCATCGACGGCAGGTGCTTCGCCAGGTCCATCTTCAGACCCTTGCGCGGCACGTCCTCGGGCTCGACGCCCCCGGCCAGCGCGACGATCGTCGCGCCGAGCGCGTACAGATCCGTCGCCGGCGTCGCCTGACCGTGGAGCTGCTCGGGCGCCATGTAGCCGTACGTGCCGACCAGCGTCGAGCCGGCGCCCTCGCCGACGTCGGCGACGCCACCGAAGTCGACGATCGCGAGCGTGCCGTCGGAGTCACGCACCAGGTTCGACGGCTTGATGTCGCGGTGCACGACCGGCGGCGAGCGCGTCGCCAGGTAGTCGAGGATCTCGAGGCCGCGGATGAGGACGTCGCGCAGCTCGAGCTCGGACAGGCGCCGGCGCTTCGACAGATCGCGCAGGTTGTCACCCGGCATGCGCTGCATGACGAGGTTGAAGACCCCGGGCGGCTCCTCGAGCGCGGCGTGGAGGCGCGGCACGCCGGCGTGGCGCAGCTGACCGAGCACCTTGGCCTCGCGCTCGTGCAGCTCGAAGCTCTTCCAGCCGGCGCCGAGGCGCACGCGCTTGACCACGACCTCCTGGCGGCGCGCGATCTCGGTCGCGAGGTACGTGTCCGCCTGCGCGCCGCGGCCGAGGCGCGGGCCGAGGCGCCACCGTCCGCCGAGGAGCGGACCCTCGGCAGGCTTGGCCGCCGGCGCGCCGGGCTTGGTCGTGGTCACGGCGCCCACTCTAAGCGGCGGCGCGCAGCGTGAACAGCGCGACCTCGGCCTGCGTGCCGTCGCCGACGCGCACCCGCACGCCGGAGAAGCCGACGCCGGGGGTGACGTAGAGCTGGGTGCGGCCGTCCGGAGCACCGGCGCCGGCGCCATCCCCGATGCGGTAGAAGCCGCGGCGGTAGCGCTTGCCCATGCGCGTGATGATCCGATCGGTGAGCCCCTGCACGAAGATCTGCCCGCCGTGGGTGTGCCCGGAGAGCACCAGATCGGCGCCGCGCTCGGCGAGGCCGGGCGCCTGCTCGGGGCAGTGGCACAGGACGACGCGCGAGCCACGCTCGGGCACGCCGGCGAACGCCTGATCGAGATCGTGGTGGCGCGTCACCGGATCGTCGATGCCGACGAGATGGAGCGGCGCGCCGCGCAGCATGACGGTCGTGTGCCGGTTCTCGAGCACCTCGTAGCCGTGGCTCGTGAGCGCGCGCCGCACGCCCGACGCCGAGGTGAAGTAGTCGTGGTTGCCGAGCGTGGCCACCACGCGCGTCGCCGACAGCCCCGCGAGCTGCTCGCGCAGCATGCCGATCTCGTGCTTGCGCCAGCAGACGTAGTCGCCGGTCAGCGCGATGACGTCGGCGCCGGCGCCGCTGGCGACGTCGACCGCCGCGCGCACGTGCGCTTCCGGCGTCAGGTTGCCGACGTGGATGTCCGAGAGATGTGCGATGCGCACGCCATCGTGCGCGGGATCCAGGCCCGGAACCGCCACCTCGTGCTCGACGAGCACGGGAAGAGGTGGGCGACGTCCTGCCATCGCCCCACTGTATGTCGGGAGTCAGGGCCCGCAAGCCCGAGTTGCGGGACAGGGGGGTGCCTGGCACATTGGACGTGATGGCCACACCTGCCGCCGTGGAGCCGCGCACGGCCTGTCCCGCATGTGGCGGCCAGGTTCACCCGATCGCCGGCCGCTGCAAGCACTGCCGGGCGGATCTGGCCCGGCTCCGCAACGGGGCGCCTCCGCCGACGACGCCGGCGCAGCGCCCCAACCTCGCGGCGCTCGGCGGCACCGGTGATGGCGCGAACGGGACGAACGGGACGACGAACGGAACCGCGAACGGGACGGCGAACGGAACCGCGCCCCGGCCGTCGGCGATGCCGGCCGTGATGGTGCCGCCGCCGTCCGAGTCGGAGGTCGCGCCGCGCGCGGGCTGGTCGTCGCGATGGCCGCTCGTGGTCGCGTTCATCGCGGTGATCGCGATCGTCGCCTCGGTCGCGCTGCTCCTCTTCGGCGGCGAGAGCAGCAAGAAGGACCGCGGCGTGCGCCGCTTCGAGGGCCCCGCGCCGGAGCTGACGCCGACCGATCCGCTCGCGCCGCAGGCGACCCCACCGGCGCCACCTCCCGGCAGCGGCGCGCCGCACGCGGGCATCGCGCCCGATCCGGATCCCGTCCCCGCCCCTGCACCACCGCCGGTGCCCGCGCCGCCGTCCCGCCGCGGCGGGGGCCCTCCCACCGCGAGCGACTTCTTCACCACGGCGGTCGACGTCGCCTGCCAGCGCATCTCGACCTGCTCCGCCGACGACCAGCTCACCGAGTACTGCGACATGGCGCGGCAGACGTTGCCCCAGCTCGGTCAGTCGATGGATCAGATGTGTCCCGACTACGATCGCGCCGCGGCGGCCGAGTGCCTCGACGCGGTCTCGCGCTTTCCCTGCCCGAGCGGCACGCTCGACCCGATGGCGATGGGGGACACGCTCATGGCGCTGTCCGGCTGCCAGAAGGTGTGCGCCAGCGCGTTCGCCGGCATGGGCGGCGTGGTCGGCGGCTCGCTCGGCATGACGCCCTGAGCCTGCCCACGCGCGCGAATGTCTCGCTGGCGCCAGCGCGCTGCTACTATCGCCGTGTGCGAGTCCCCGCCGCGCTGGCGACGATCGCGATCGCCGCGTGCAGCGGGCGCAAGGCGCAGCCCGAGCGCGAACCTCCCGGCCGCGACGCCGCGCTGCGCACGCACCTGGTGCCCGGGCCCGGCCCGGGCTCCGCGGGTCCCGGGCTCGCCGAGCCGAGCATCCAGCTGCCGCGCGAGATGCGCTTCACGCTGCTCGAGCCCGGCGAGGCCCCGCGCGCGCGCCTGCGCTACGCGGCCGGCGGCGCACCTCGCGAGCTCGTCGCCCGCTCCACCGTGACCACCCGCGCGAACCTCGACGGGACCTGGACCGACGAGGTCGTCCAGGCGCCCGTCCATGACGGCTTCGGCGTCACCGCGGCCGCGGGCGCGATCCAGCTCCGCGGGCTCGCCGCCCGCGTCGACGCCGGCTCGAAGGCGGGCGTCGCCGCGGCCGAGCGCTACGTGGCGCGCTGGCGGGCGCTGCTCGAGGCCAAGCGGGCCGACATCGTGGTCGACGACCGCGGACGCTTCGAGCGCGCGACGCTCCTCGACGATCCGGGCGGCGTCCAGCTCGACGCCCGCGAGGAGCTGGTGCAGCGCTGGCTCGCGCTCGCCGTGCCCGTGCCCGACGAGGCCATCGGCGTCGGCGCGCGCTGGCGGGTGGTCACCGCGCTGCGCGCCGGCGGCATCATCGTCAAGCAGACGGCGACGTACCGCCTCGCCGGCGTCGACGGCGACACCTGGACGATCGAGGTCGAGGCCGAGCGCATCGGCGAGCCGCAGCACATCGCCGTCCCCGGCAAGCCGGGGGAGGCGCTCGGCGAGCTCCTCGGCATGCGCCGCGTCGTCCGCGGCGCCGTCGTCGTGGGCCGTACCGATCCGCTCCCCCTGCGTGGCTCGCTCACCGCGGAGATCTCGGCCCACGCGCGCGTCACGGTCGGCGGCAAGACCAGCGAGCACGTCACCGAGGACCGCGGCACGATCGAGCTCGGCCCGTCGTGAGCCGGCGCGGTCAGTCGGCGACCGGCGTGATCGTGCTCCGCCATGCGTCGCCGTCGCCGATCCCGCCTTGCGCGGGATCCCCCCAGCAGAACGCGGCGCCGGTCGCGTCGAGCGCGCACGAGAAGTCCCCCATGCCGGTGCTGACGCGAGCCCACGCGCCCGGGTGCTCGCCACCGCCCCGGGCCGCCGCGGCGGCGAGGCAGGTGATGCGTCGGTCCTCGCGCACGCCGCATGCGTGGTAGTTGCCGGCGACGATCGACGACCACGCGGCGCCGGCGCCAGCGTCGACGAGGACGGTCGACGCGAAGCGGTGGCCCGCGCCGCGGAGCACGGCGGCCTCGTCGATCGCGACCGTCGAGTTGTGCTCCACGCCGACCCGACGGAACCGGACGGTGCCCGTGACCGGCGCAGGAGCCGTCCGGCTGGTGTAGGTCCCGTCGGCGAGCTCGCCGGAGGCGTTCGAGCCCCAGCAGTGGAGGACCCCGCCCGCCTGGACCGCGCAGGCGTGGACATGCCCGGCCTGGAACGACTCGACCGCCGAGAGCACCGGCGCGGGCGCGGGCGTGGCGGCAGGGGCCCAGCACCAGAGTGTCCGATCGGCGGACAGCGCGCAGTCCCGCGAAGACGACGCGCTCACCGCGCGCCACGCGCCCGGGATCGCCACCGGCGCGTCCCCGTACCGGCGTCCCCAGCAGACGAGCCGATCCGGCCGGCGCAGGGCGCAGGTGTGGCCGAGCCCGGTCGCGACGCCGATCCAGTCGTCCGCGCTGCCGACCCGGAGCGGAGCGTCGCGAGGGACGCGGCTGCCATCGCCCAGCTGGCCATCCCCGTTGTCGCCCCAGCACCAGAGCGATCCATCCCGCCGCACCGCGCACGCGTGTCCGCCGCGCGCGTCGACGGCGAGCCAGCTCGTTCCCGGTGCGACGGCGCTCGGCCGATCGCGCCCGCCCCCGCGGTCGCCGCCGAGCTGCCCGCGGGCATCCTCACCCCAGCAGTGGATGGTGCCGTCCGCGCGTCGCGCGCAGGTGACGCGCGAGCCGACCCCGACGCCGGTCCAGGCGGCGCCGGCGGCGACGAGCTCGACGGGCACCGGGTAGCGAACGTCCTCCTCGGCCAGGAAGTTGCCGTGGCGGCTCTCGCCCCAGCACCAGAGCGCGCCGTCGGTGTCGAGGGCACAGGCGTGGCGGTCGCCGACGTCGAGCGCGACGAAGGGGCCGGCCGCGGCGATCGCGACCGGCGCGTACTCGCCGTACAGGATCGGCGGCGTCGCCTGTCCGGTCCCGAGCTGACGCTCGCTGTTGTCGCCCCAGCACAGGACCGCACCGTCGGTGCGAAGCCCGCACGTCCAGGTCGGCCCCAGCGAGACATCGCGCCAGGTGTCCGCGCCGACGCGCGTCGGGAGCGCTCGGTTCGCGTTGTCGCCGACGCCGAGCTGCCCCCAGAGGTTGTGCCCCCAGCACCACAGCCCACCATCGCCGTCGATCGCGCACGTCTGGTTGCCGCCGACCTCCACCTGCGACCAGTCGCCGCCCGGGACCATCACCGGCGCGGTCGCGATCTGCGACGAGGTCGTGCCGTCCCCGAGCTGACCGTAGCCGTTGTAGCCCGCGCACCAGAGCGTCCGATCGGAGCGGATGGCGCAGGTGTGGTAGTCGCCGGCGGCGGCCGCGAGCCAGTCCGTGTCGTCGCCGACCTGGAGGAGCATCGTGTACCAGTAGAGCCGGCCCGTGCACCGCCAGGTGCCGTCGGTGAAGACGCCGCAGGTCGTGGACGCCTCGGCGTCGGCCTGCCTCCAGGCTCCCGGCACGGCGCCGGGCCGCGGCGCGTCGAGCGCGGGCGACGTGCTGAAGCCGAGCTGCACGTAGGTGTTGTCGCCCCAGCAACGGAGCGCCGTGCCGACGAGGGCGCAGCCATGCGCGGTGCCCACGCCGAACCAGTCGTATGCCCGCTGGCACACCTGGCCGTCGCCCGTGGTGCCGACCTCGCACGTGCAGGTGTAGCCCTGGGCCGTGTCCGCGCAGGTGGCGTTCGGGCTGCAGGTGTCGGTCCCCTCCGCGCACTCGTCGATCGTCAGCGGCACGCAGCGGTGGTCGCCCGGGGTGTTCTCGCAGCGCTCGTCGACATCGCACGGGCCCGCGGCGCACTCGTCGACGTCGTCGCAAATGAACCCGTCCCCGGTGAACCCGGGCCCGCACGCGCAGGTGGCGCCGCCGCTCGTGTCCGAACAGATCGCGCGCGGATCGCACGGATCGAGCGCACACGTGCCGACGGCGACCGGCGCGTCGATCGGCGTGGCGTCGATCGGGCCGGCGTCCGGGGCGGCGGCGTCGATCGCCGGGGCGTCGGGCGCGGCCGCGTCGATCGCCGGCGCGTCGGGCGCCATCGCGTCGGGCGCCATCGCGTCGGGCGCGGCCGCGTCGGGCGCCGGCGCGGCGGGCGCGGCCGCGTCGGGCGCCGGCGCGTCGGGCCCGACGGCGTCGATCGCCGGGGCGGCGTCGGGTGCGCCGTCGCTGCCCGGATCGGCGCAGCCGACGATCATCGCGATCGCGACCAGATGGCTCCCCCGGCGCATCGGATGATCGTAACCGCTGGGGCCGGCGGCCGCCGAGCCTCACGAGCACCTCCCCGTCTGCGGTTACGACCTCTTGCCGCCTCGGGATCCCCGGCTTAGGGTCGCGCCATGTCGAAGCTGGTCTCGTACGATCCCGCGACGGGCGCCGAGGTCGGCGCCGTCGACGTCACGCCCACGACCGAGATCCCCGCGATCGTCGCCCGCGCGCGCGCCGCCCTGCCCGCCTGGGCCGCGCTCGGCACCGCCGGACGCGCCGCGGTGCTGCGCCCGCTCGCCGCCGCGATCACCGCGCGCCTCGACGAGCTGGCAAAGCTGCTCACGCGCGAGATGGGCAAGCCGGTGCGCGACGCGACCGGCGAGATCAAGAGCTGCGCCGACGGCCTCGAGCACGAGCTCGCCGAGATCGAGGCGGCGCTCGCGCCCGAGGTGCTCGACGACGGCCGCACGACGTCGACCATCTACCGCGACCCCCTCGGCGTGTGCGCCGCGATCACGCCGTGGAACTTCCCGTTCGCGATGCCGCACTGGATGGTGTTCCCCGCGCTCGTGGCCGGCAACACCGTCGTGCTCAAGCCGAGCGAGGAGACGCCGCTCATCGCGCAGGCCTACGCCGACCTGGTGCGCGCCCTCGTCCCCGACGGGGTCCTGGAGGTCGTGCACGGCGCCGACGATCAGGGCAAGGCGCTGGTCGCCGCCGACGTCGATCTCATCGCGTTCACGGGCTCGCGGGCGGTCGGCAAGCACATCATGGCGGCGGCCGCCGGCGGCCTCAAGCGCATCATCCTCGAGCTCGGCGGCAAGGATCCGCTGCTCGTCCTCGACTCCGCCGACGTCGACAAGGCCGCGGCCTTCGCGGCCCGCAACAGCTTCCGCAACGCCGGCCAGGTGTGCGTCGCCACCGAGCGCATCTACGTCGCGCGGGCGCTCGCCGAGCGCTTCGTCTCGAAGCTGTCGGTCGAGGCCGCGAAGATGACGGTGGGCAACGGCCTCGACGAGACGAGCAAGGTCGGTCCCATGGTGTCGGCGCGCCAGCGCGATCACGTCCTGCGCCAGGTCGGCGACGCCGTCGCCAGGGGCGCGACCGTCGTCCGGGGCGGCGAGCACGACGGCCTCTTCGTCCAGCCGACCGTGCTCACCGGCGTCACGCCCGAGATGGGTATCGCGCAGGAGGAGACGTTCGGGCCGGTCGCCTGCGTCACCGTGGTCGACAGCGACGAGGAGGCGGTGCGCCTCGCCAACGCGACGCGCTACGGCCTGGGCGCCGTCGTCTTCGGCGCCGACGACGAGCGCACGGCGCAGGTCGCCCGCGCGCTCAACGCCGGGATGATCGGCGTCAACCAGGGCGTGTACGGCGCCCGCGGGACGCCGTGGGTCGGCGCGCGCGAGAGCGGGTTCGCCTTCCACAGCTCCCGCGACGGACACCGCAACTTCACGCAGACGCGTGTCGTGTCACGTCCCAGGAGCTGAGTCGTCAGCAGTTGGTGCCGACGATGCACTGCTTCGCGGCCGGCGCGGTCGCCACTCGCTCCGAGCTGAAGCGCATCGCGCCGAGCGCGAACGCGATCACCGCCGCGACGATGATGCCGAAGACGATGTCACGCTTGTGGGCGGCCCGGCTGTGCTGCGCCACGGCCTCGAAGCTGCTGTTGTCCACGGTGTTCATCCTTGCTCCCTTCGCCAGAGACCCTCTCGACCGCAGTACCCCAACAATTCCATGGTGGACCTGTTCGCCAGGGACGGCAAGAAAAGTCGCGTTCCACCAGCGCACCTACTGTTGTTTGGCAGCGCTGGTGAAACGCGCGCATCAGCACGCCGGCTGGATCGTGCAGGAGGCCGCCGTCTTCGCCGTCGTCGCCGTCGGGGCGTGTGCGACATTGTCGGCCGCTGCGCGCAGCGAGGCGAACGAGAAGGCGGCCACGGCGGCGATGAGCGCCGCGAACGCCAGGTCGCGGATGCGGCGCGAGCGGCTGCGGTTGGCGATCGCTTCGTAACGGTTCTCGGTGGTCGACATGATTCGTTGCTCCTTGCCCTGCGAGATGCGGGGCGTCAGCTCTCGGCTGACAGGGACCAACTACTTCAAGGAGCGGGCCAGCTGCCGATCGCTCGCCAAGTGCGCGACACACGGCGCAAACCGCTGCGGCAACGCGCGCGAACAGCGCTTCTCGACGGTGTCGCGGGACGACCCATCCCGTCGCACCGGTGTCGCAGCTGGCAAATCCCGGCCAAGCGCGCGACCTGCCTCTGACATTTCCGCCTGTCTGGCGACTACTGTGGTCGCTGAGCGTCCTTCGACTCCGCCGCGCTGCGCGAGGCGTTCGCTCAGGATGACCGGCGGGGATCTCAGTCGCGGAGCAGCACGACGGTCACGCCGTCGCCGCCCTCGCTCGCCTCGCCGGGCCGTGCGCGACGGGCGGCGGGATGTGCGGACAGGCGCTCGCGGATCGCGCTGCGCAGGACGCCCGTGCCGTGGCCGTGCACGATGAACACGGCGTCGTGGCCGAGCAGGAGCTGCTCGTCGAGCCAGCGATCGACGTTGGCCAGCGCCTCGTCGACGCGCTGACCGCGGAGGTCCAGCGTGGTGCCGGGCGTCCGCGCCGTGGCGCGACCGTCGGTCGTCCCGTCGACGAGCTGCACGTCACCGCCCGTCGCGGTCGGCGCAGCGAGCCCGTCCTTCGCGGCCTTCGCCTTCGGCTCCTGCTTGCGCTCGGCGGCCTTGCTCGCTTGCCGGTGCGCGTCGATGAGCACCGACGCGACGTCGACGGTCATGTGCATGCCGCCGAGCTGCACCTCGACCTTGCCGCGCTCGGGCGCCGCCGCGACGTGGCCGCGCCCGCCGAGCCCGGGCACGAGCACCGGGGTGCCCGGGACGAGATCGGCAAGGGTGGCGCGGCGCCCGGGCGGCATCGCCGTGGATGGGGCGTTGGCGGCGACCGCGGCGCCCGGCCTCACCAGCGTGCGGCGCGCGGCCTTCACGTCGTCGACGGTGGCGGCGGCCGCCTGGGCCTTCCTCCGTAGCTCGGCGCGCACGTGATCGATCTCCTGGCGAGCCTGGCGCAGCGCCGACAGCGCCTCGCCGTGCGCGCGGCTGTGCTCCTTGTCGCCCTTCACCCGCGCGCGCTCGCGATCGACCCGCAGCGCCATGCGCTCGGCCTCGAGCGCCTCGATCTCGGCGAGCTGCGCCGCCCGCTCCTCTTCGAGCCGGCGCCGCTGCTCGGCCACCGACGCGAGCAGGGTCTCGACCGAGAGCCCGGCGTCGCCGAGGATGACCGACGCGCGCTCGACGACGTCGCCGGGCAGGCCCATGCGGCGGGCGACGACGAGCGCGCCCGAGCTGCCGGGGACGCCGAGGTGCAGCTTGAAGGTCGGCTCGAGCTTCTCCATGTCGTAGCCGACCGAGGCGTTGGCGAAGCGCGGATCGGCGGCGCCGAGCGCCTTCAGCCGCTCGTAGTGCGTCGTGACCAGCGCGGTGACGCCGCGCGCGGCGAACGCCTCGAGCACCGCCTGCGCCAGCGCCGCGCCCTGCTCGGGATCGGTGCCGACCGCGATCTCGTCGACGAGGAGCAGGGTGCCCGGCCCGCACTCGGCGAGGTACGCGCGCAAGGCGGCCATGTGGCCGGTGAACGTCGAGAGGTTGGCCTCGAGGCTCTGCGCGTCGCCGATGTCGCTGCGGATGTCGGTGAACCAGCCCATCACGCTGCCGCTCTCGGCGGGCAGGTGCAGCCCGGCGCGCACCATGAGCGCGCACAGGCCGGTGGTCTTGAGGGCGACGGTCTTGCCGCCGGCGTTGGGGCCGGAGATGAGCAGGATCCCACCGGCGCGGATCGTGACGTCGTTGGCGACGCAGCGCCGCTGCGCGAGCAGCATCAGCGGATGGCGGGCGTGGAGGAGCGCGACCCGCGGCGCGTCGTCGATCTCGGGCGCCGCGGCCACCAGCTCCTCGGCGAGGACGGCGGCGGCGGCGACGATGTCGACGTGCTCGCACACCGCCAGGCCGGCGTCGAGCGCGTCGGCCTCCTCGGCGATCCAGCCGGAGAGGCGGATGAAGATGCGCCGCTCCTCGTCGGCGACCTCGCACTCGGCGAGCCGCTTCTTGTTGTTGAGGTCGACGATCTCCTCGGGCTCGATGAAGATCGTCGCGCCGCTCTGCGACGTGCCGTGGACGATCCCCTTCACGAAGCCCTTGCCGTCGGTGCGCACCGGCAGGACATAGCGGTCGTCGCGCTGCGTGTAGTACGTGTCCTGGAGCAGCGGCGCGTAGCGTGGGTCGTTGACCAGCTCCTCCATGCGCCGGTCGAGCTGCGCGGTCAGCGCCGCGACCGCCTTGCGCAGCGGCCCGAGCGCGGGGCTCGCGTGATCGACCAGCCGGCCGTCGGGATCGAAGGCCTCGAGGATCGGGTGGTAGACGTGGCCGAGGTCGGCGAGCGGCGCGCCGCGCTCGACCAGGCGAGGCGCCACCTGCTCGTGCTCGTGCAGGTGCTTGCGCAGCCGCGTGATCGCCTGCGCCGTACGCGCCACCGCCACGAGCTCGGCAGCGTCGAGCGCCGCCGCCTTGCGCACGCGCGCGACCGCGGCCGCCACGTCGGAGATGCCGCCCAGCGGCAGCGCCGCGTCGATCGTGGCCAGGTGACGCGCCTCGGCGATCTCGGCGACCCGGGCGCGCGCCTCGTCCGCCGTCGCGAAGAGCGGCGCCGCGCGCACCGCGGCCGCGCCGCGCGTGGTCGCGCAGCGAGTCGCCCAGCCCTCGACGAGGGTGGGCCAGCCGAGATCGGCCAGCGTTCTGGAATCGGGCTCACTCACGAGGGCGGCAGATCTAGCACACCCCCGCGCCCGTGCCCGATCGCGTTCTCCGGCCCGGTCAGCGCAGGCCGAGCGAGTGCGGCGACGGCACGACCTGGTTCCGCCCGCTGCGCTTGGCCGCGTAGAGGTTGTCGTCCGCGCGCTTGATGAGCGTCGGTGGATCGAGGTTGGGCTCGTTGTACGCGCACGCGACGCCGAGGCTGACCGTGACCGGGATGGGCGTCTGGTCGAACATGACCGGGCGCTCCTCGATCATGCGGCGCACGTGCTCGGCGAAGATGACCGTGCCCTCGAGGCCGGTCGACGCCAGGATGCAGGCGAACTCCTCGCCGCCGTAGCGGGCGAACAGATCCTCGCGCCGCATGCGGGTCTTGATGCGATGCGAGACCTCCTTGAGGACGTGGTCGCCGGCGAGGTGGCCCTTCTCGTCGTTGACGCGCTTGAAGAAGTCGATGTCGAACATGACCAGCCCGAGGGCGTGGCCGTGGCGCTTGGCGCCCGCGAGCTCGCGGTCGAGGAACTCGAGGAAGTAGCGCTTGTTGTGGACGCCGGTGAGACCATCGAGGATCGTCATCCGGTAGATCTCTTCGTGGTACGCGCTCTCGATGTTGGCGCCGTTCAGGAACTTGAAGATCGCGTCGCCGAAGCGGACCTGATCACCGTCGGCCAGGTGCTGGCGCTGGACCTTCTGCTCGTTCACGAACGTCCCGTTGGTCGAGCCCATGTCGATCGCCCACCACTCGCCCTGCTCGTCGCGGGCGAGCTGCGCGTGCTGGCGCGAGACCGCGGACCGGCTGATGACGAGGTCGGCGTCCGCGTCGCGGCCGACGATGTAGCTCTGGCGCTGGAGCGGCGTCCGCTTGCCGATCTCCGGCCCCGGCGGGTGCAGCAGCACGAGGCAGGCCTCGCCACGCACCTGCGGCTTCGGGACGGATTCGACGGGGCTGACCAGGATCAGGGTACCGCTGTTGCGTGTCTGGCTCACGATCCCCCGGGGGCTTGGGTAAGCCCAGGATATCGCAGGAGCGACGCCGCCGGCCAGCTTTCTGGCGCGCCGTCGCCGTCAGGAGCCGGGGCGCGCCGGCGGGGCGCGCAGGCGCTCCCAGGGCGCGCGCACGCCGAGGTACTCGCCCCACTCGAAGCCGGTGTTGTACATGGCCCGCATCTGCTCGGCGCTGAGGATCCGGCCGATGCGGCCCTCGGCGCCCTCGAGGATGGCGCCCAGGCCGCCGGCGTACTGGAGCACGCCCTTGACGTTGCGGTCGTACGGGGTGAGCTGCCCGTCGGCGACCGCGGCGTTGGTGAAGTCGATGAGCTCGCCGTAGATGGCCTCGAACTCCTGGTCGAGCTGCTTGCTCTGGGCCTCGGTCACGTTGGCGGCGACCTCCGCCTGCCGGCGCATCTCGTCGACGTTCGCGCGCGGGCGCTCGAGCGCCATCTGCATGAACGGGAGGATGCGGCTCTTGTACTCCTCCTCGGTCTCGTCGGGATCGCGCCCGAGGAGCGCGGCCAGCTCGCCCTGGCGGCGCAGGCGGCGCTCGAGGCGCGACTCCTTGGGCTTGTCATCGAGCTGGGGCCGCGGCGGACGGTCGCCGTCCTTGCCGACGTTGCGGCCCAGGAGCGGCAGCGAGAAGGCGCCACGCTCGCGGCCTCCGTCGGACGCGTCGGCGACCTGGTCGCCGGCGTCGGCGCCGGTCCACGGATCGGGCCGGTTCTTCTCGATGGCGCGCAGGCGCGCGACCTCGCTGGAGAGGTCGCGGTTCTCGAGATAGAGCCAGCCGGCGCCGAGGATCCCCAGGACCGCCACGCCGGCGAGCAGCGGTGTGCGCAGCGACATGGGGCAAGGGTAGCGACAGGCGAGCCCGAGTCAACGGTGGAGGTCGGGGCGCAACACTTCGCAATACCCGGGCCTGGCGCTACACCCCGAACCAGTAGTTCGCCTTCACCATCACCACGTTCTCCCCGGGAGCACGGGCCAGCCCGCGTAGCTCGCGGCTCACGTCCAGGTTCCCCTCGCTGTCCGCGTCGGCGCGGCCGTGGCTCCAGATGAAGAAGACGGTGCTGCCCGGGCGGTACTGCCAGCGCAGGACGACGTTCGAGCGCAGCTCGCGGAACGAGAAGTCGGGCACCGAGAACGCGTACTCGGCCAGGCCGTCCTGGTTCTCGTCGACGAGGTAGACGTCGCCGTCGGCGCGCGAGAGCTCGCCGGCGCGGTAGGGACGGAAGCGGTCGTCCCAGCGGAGGGCGTGCGTGTCCGCCGTCTGCTTGAGCTCGCGGTACGCCCCGGTGGCCACGAAGGGCTGCGCGTACACCTGCAGGCTCAGGTCGGGCGTGAACGTCCAGGCGCCGCGCAGCGTGAGCCCCATCGTGTGCTGGGAGATGCGCGCGAACACGTAGTGCGACCGCCCGCCGTCGTCGACGGCCTCCTCCACGAACTGGCCGTCGTCGATGCGGCGGTCGTACGTCGGTCCGACGAAGAGCTCGACGTTGCTGCGCGCCTGCACGGTCACGCCCACGGTCGTGCCGTACGCGTGCGAGTCCGTGGCCGGCTGGCGCCAGCTGCGCAGGTTCATCGTGAACGACACCGGCTTGCGGCCGTCGCTGGTCACGTTCAGCCAGTTGTTGAACGACGGCTCCACCACCAGCGACCGCCCGCCGCGCAGCGCGCGCGTGTCGATCCGCTCCATCTCGAGGCTGGCGCCGCCGCCGAGGAACCAGAAGTTGTTGAACGTCGCGTTGGTGTTCGTGCTCACGCCGTAGCCGTGGAAGTCGGGCGCGGTCGCGCCGTAGGCCCACAGGTCGACGTTGCTCTGCCACGTGCTCACGCGATCGCCGGCCTCGTCGTCGCGGTACTGGCCCCACACCCACTGGATCCAGCGATCCGCCCCGGTGTGGTAGCCGAGGTCGTTCGCCTCCCAGCCCGGGCTGCGGACGTCGCCGCCGACGGCGAGGTTCAGGTGCTTGCCCGGGCGCCCGCCGGCGCTCCACGTCCCGCCCCAGCCCGACAGGCTCTCGCGCGTCGGGTCGACCTCGATGTGTCCGGCATCCGGACGTTGATACAGGTGCCGCAGGGTCAGCTGGTCGCTCAGGATCACGTCCGGGGTGCCGTGCACCCACGAGCCGGTGCCGCGGAGGGTCAGGTTCCACGCGTCCTCCGCGCCCCACTTGTGATCGAGGAGCATCGCGCCGGTGACCGCCTGGTCGTGGAGCAGGTCCTCGAGGCCGGTGCCGTCGAGGGCGCGGGCGACGTGGGTGAGCGCGGCGGCGCCCGAGGTGCGGCCCTCGCGCACGTCCTTGCGCACGACGGCGAGGGCGTAGTTGGTGAGCGGTTCGACGACGCCGCGCGTGCGCACGCCCATCGCGTCCTGGGCGACGCCGGTCTCCTCCGCGGTGACCGCGTCGAGCACGCCGAAAGAGAGCCCGCCTGCGGTCTTGCCGGCGATCTTGGCGGCGCCGTAGATCGTCGTGCCGGTGGGGGCGTCCACGTGGTCGCCCGCGAGTTCGCCGTGCGGGGTGGCGCCGATGCGGCGAGAGTAGAAGAGCGTGTCGCGCCCGCCCGGTCCGCCCCCTTCGCCGAGCTGCACCTGGAAGATCTCGGTGCCCTCGAGGAAGAACGGCCGCTTCTCGGCGAAGTAGGTCTCGTTGCCGCTGAGGTTCACCTCCGACGGATCGGCCTCGACCTGGCCGAAGTCGGGGTTGATCGTCGCGGTCAGGGTCACGTTCGGGCCGAGGCCGTACCGCGCGTCGACGCCGACGTTGGCGCGGGGATCGACGGTGTCGGCGAACGGATCGGTCGCCGCGTCCGACATGCGCGCGAACCCGCCGGTCATGTACGGCAGCACCTCGACGCGACGCGTGGGCGCCAGGCCCTCGAGCCCGTCGAGCACGCCGAAGTTCGAGACGAAGCCGGGCGCGTTGCGCGGCGACGGCGCCCACAGGCTCTCCTCGCCGTCGCGCCCGACGTAGCGCATCACCTGGATGCCCCACCGCGACCTGCCGGCGCTGAAGCGCAGCTGGCCGAGGGGGATGCGCAGCTCGGCGCTCCAGCCGTCACCGTCGATCGACGTCGCGCTCGACCACACCGCGTCCCAGCTCGGATCCTCGGACGTGTCGTTGTAGAGGAGGAGATCGCGCTGCACGCCCGCGGCGTTCACGGCGAACGCGAAGGCCGTGCGCCGATCGTGGTAGCTGTCGAGCATCACGCCGACCCAGTCCGAGACCGAGGACTGATCGCGGCGGTGGAGCATGGCGCGGATGCGCGCGCGATCGCTGTCGTGGGCGCGCACGCCGACGTAGATCGCGTGATCGTCGTAGAGGAGACGGAACTCGGTGCGCTGCGACGGCGCGGCGCCCTCGTTGGGCTGGCGCTGCCAGAAATCGCCGTGCGCGGGCGCGGCCTGCCACGCCGCCTCGTCCAGGCGGCCATCGACGTCGATCGCGTGGGTGAGGCGTGCGGCGACGGCCACGCGGCCGCCGGCATTGGCCGTGCCGGCGCTCGCGGCCAGCGCGAGGACGCCGAGACAGCCGGGCAAGATCGCGACGAGGCTTCGCATCGGGGTCAGGAGCCCCGAGGGAACGGGGCGGTGGACAGAACCGTCGGGGCGATCGGCGCATTCCTGGCGCCGGATCGTTCAGCGCCTGCGTTCGTCGCTGAGGCGGGCGTGCTCGAGCAGGAGCTGGGTCGTGGCCTGACCGAGCTCGTCGGCGCCGACCACCTCGCAGCCGGAGAACTCGAACTCGCCGGTCGTCCAGTCGAGGACGACCATCAGTCGTTCGCGGGCGCTGCCGTCGCGCGGTGATTCGACCTTCACCACCCTGCCGTCGGCGACGAACAGCCGCGCCGCCTCGCTGTCGGTCAGGACCACGAGGATGCCCGACTTGCGCTCGAACTCGAGCAGCGAGAGGAGCGTGCCGATCGAGATCTCGGCGAGGTTGCCGCGCAGCATCGCGGACTCCGCGCTGCCTCGCGGCGAGCTCACCGCGATGCGGTGGACGCGGATGACCAGCTCCTCCTCGTGGAACGGCTTGCTGATGTAGTCGCGCACCCCGAGCCGGAACGCCTCGAGCCGCGTGAGGTCCGACGGATCGTCGCTGGTGAGGACGACCGGCAGGCTCGAGAGGCGCGGGTGCACGCTGAGCGTGCGCACGAGCGTGAGGCCGTCCATGAGCGGCATCGCCGTCGCCGCGATGAGCAGGTCGGGCGTCTGCGCGGCGGCGGCGCGATAGGCCTCGGCGCCGTCGTGGAACGCCTCGACGGTGAAGCCGGCGCCCTCGAGGGCGACCGCGATCCGCTCGCGCAGCGGGCGCGACGGCTCCGCCACGAACACCAGCGCGGTCGAGGACAGCATGCGCGGCGGCGGCGTGAGCTCCTCGATGAGGTTGTCGAGGTACGCGGACAGCGCCTCGAGGCCGCCGCCCTCGGTGTCGAGGAACTCGAGGCCCATGCCGACGTGGCGGCCGAGCGCGCGCGCCGCCGACGGCGACAGGAGGTGCGCGACGCGCGCGAAGACCTTGAAGCCGACGCCGTCGGGGAGCGTGATGTCGACCTCGGTCACGGCGCCGACCGGAAGCAGCTCCTCGGTCCGGACGAAGATCCCGCGACGCGAGAGATCCTCGGACTCCGCGGTCACCCGGCGATCCAGGCGATCGAACTCGACCTGGCACCGGGCGACGACGCGGGGCTCCCTCGATTGCCGCGATCGCACGGCTGCAGCATAGGCGGAAGTTCCTATTGATTCCAAGCCGGTATGCGATTCACAAGGCCCGTCCTTGCTGAATCATGAAGTTTCATGAATCTTTGAAACATCCGAGTGCATCCACTCGGCAGCAGCCCCTGAGCCCTGTCGAGGGCCCGAAAGCCGAGGAGCACCCGATGCCCAGCGCCGTTCACGCGCCCGCCGTACGCCCGCCTCATCCGGTCGGTCAGCTCAGCACCGTCGTCGGCAGCCAGGGGCTGTTCGACCTGGCCGCGCGCCTCACCGAGCTCGAGCGCTGGATCGGCGGGGAGCTCCGCGACTTCGAACGAGACCTCGCGACCGTGCCCCGGGGCGTGCGCGCGGTGCAGGCGGCGGCGCATCACCTCCTCGATCTCGGGGGCAAGCATCTGCGGCCCATGTGCGTGGCCCTGGCGGCGAAGGTCGGCGCCGGCTTCGGTGACCGGGCGCGCCAGCTCGCGGTCGCCGTCGAGCTCGTGCACACGGCGACCTTGCTCCACGACGACGTCGTCGACCTCGCGGCCACGCGGCGTGGCGAGCCGACCGCGCGGACGATCTACGGCAACGCGGCGTCGATCTTCGCCGGCGACTGGCTGCTCGTCGATGCGCTGCGCCGGATCCGCGGCACCGGCTACGGCGACCTGCTCGACGAGATGCTCGCGATCATCGAGGAGATGATCCTCGCCGAGTCGCTCCAGCTGGAGCGACGGGGGCAGGTCGGTGGCGACGTCGCGGACTACTTCCGTGTGGCCGAGGGCAAGACCGCGGCGCTCTTCCGCTGGGCGATGCGCGCCGGCGCGCGCGCGGGCGAGTGCTCGCCGGAGGTGGCGCGTGGACTCGAGCGCTTCGGCCTCGAGCTGGGCGTCGGCTTCCAGATCGTCGACGACTGCCTCGACTTCGCCGGCGACGCCGCGGTGACGGGCAAGGCGCTCTACACCGACCTGCGCGAGGGCAAGCTGACCTATCCGATCCTCCTCGGGCTCGAGCGCGATCCGTCGCTCGAGGCGCTGGTCGCCGAGGCGATCGCGCGCGCCGACGCGCCCGCCGGCGAGCAGATCGCGCAGCACCGCGCGATCGCCGAGCGGATCCATGGCTCGGGCGCGCTCGCCGAGGCGCGGCGGGCGGCGAGCGAGCGGATCGCGCGCGCGGTCGCGGCGCTGGCGGTGGTGCCCGAGGGTGCGGGCAAGGCGGCGCTCACCACGGTCGCCGAGGCGACCGCGACGCGGGAGAAGTGACGATGAGCACGGATCGGGTTCGCCCGTCGAGCCGGCTCGCCGGCTTCTACCAGCGCCCGCTCGACGAGCGGGTCGCGACCATCGCGGCGCTCGCCGACGGCGGCGGGCTCTCGCCGGAGAGCGCGGCGTGGCTGCGCGGCGGCGGTGGCCTCGACGTCGCGACCGCGGATCGCATGAGCGAGAACGTGATCGGCACCGCCGGCCTGCCGCTGGCGCTGGCGCTGAACCTGCGCGTCAACCAGCTCGATCACCTGGTGCCGATGGCGGTCGAGGAGCCGTCCGTGGTCGCGGCGGCGAGCGCCGCGGCGCGGCTGGTGCGGCTCTCGGGAGGCTTCACCGGCGACGCCGATCCGCCGATCATGACCGCGCAGATCCACGTCGACGGCGTGCGTGACGCGACCGGCGCGGAGATGATCCTCCGCGAGCACGGGCGCGAGCTGTGCGCCATCGGCGACCGCGCGATCCCGCGCATGGTCGCCCGCGGCGGCGGCTGCCGCGACGCGAGCTGCCGCGTGCTCGACGCCGCGAGCGGCGCCGTCGTCGTCGAGCTCGGCATCGACGTCGGCGACGCGATGGGCGCCAACATGGTCGACACCGTCGCCGAGGCGGTGGCGCCGCGGATCGCCGAGCTGCTCGGCGGTGAGGTCGCGCTCCGCATCCTCTCCAACCTGGCGCTGCGGCGGAAGGCGCGCGCGCGCGCCGAGGTGTCGGCGGAGGCCCTGGGCGGCGCGGCCTGCGCCGACGGCGTCGTGCGCGCGAGCCGGTTCGCCGAGCTCGACGTCGCGCGGGCCGCGACCCACAACAAGGGCATCATGAACGGGATCGACGCCGCCGCGGTGGCGCTCGGTCAGGACTGGCGCGCGATCGAGGCCGGCGCCCACGCCTTCGCGGCGCTGGGGGTCGGCGGCTACCGCCCGCTCGCGACCTGGCGGCGCACGGCGAGCGGCGTCGTCGGCACGATCGAGCTGCCGATGGCGGTCGGCACCGTCGGCGGCGGCACCCGCGCGCCGGGCGTACGCGCGGCGCTCGAGCTGTGCAACGTGAGCGGCGCGCGCGAGCTGGCGGTGGTGCTCGCCGCCGTCGGCCTCGCCTCGAACCTGGCGGCCCTGCGCGCCCTCTCCGGCGAGGGCATCCAGCGCGGCCACATGAAGCTGCACGCGCGGCGCCTCGACGAGAGCGCGGCGCGCGTGGGCGTGAAGGAGCACCCATGACCGCGGCGCTAGAGCGACGTGGGCCCACGGCGCCGTCGGCGCCGGGCTCGGGCGCGATGTTCGACAACATCGCGCGGCGCTACGACCTCCTCAACCGCGTGATGTCGTTCGGCGTCGACCGGCGCTGGCGCAAGCACACCGTGCGCGCGATGGCGCTGCCCGGCGACGGCGCCTGTCGCGTGCTCGACGTCGCCACCGGCACCGGCGATCTCGCGATCGACGTCGCGCGCGTCCACCCGGGCGCCGAGATCGTCGGCGTCGATCCGTCGCGCAAGATGATCGAGGTCGGTCGCGGCAAGCTCGCGGCGCGCGGGCTCGCCGAGCGCGTGCGCCTCGACGAGGGCGACGCGCAGGCGCTGCCGTACGACGACGACTCCTTCGACGCGGTGTGCATCGCGTTCGGCATCCGCAACGTGCCCGATCGCGGGCGCGGGCTCGCCGAGATGGCGCGCGTGTGCAAGCCCGGCGGGCGCGTCGCGATCCTCGAGCTCGGCGAGCCGAGGAAGGGGATCATCGCGCCGCTCGCGCGCTTCCACATCCGCCACGTCGTGCCCCGCGTCGGCGCGTGGCTCTCGGGCGCCAGGGAGTATCGCTACCTGCAGACGTCGATCGCGGCGTTCCCGGCGCCGGCGGACTTCGCGGCGCTCATGAAGGCCAGCGGGCTCGACGTGCTCGAGGTCCGGCCGCTCACCTTCGGCGTGTGCACGCTCTACGTCGGCACGCCACGGACCGGCGCGCGCGGAGGTGCGGCGTGAGCGCGCGGCCCAGCGCGGCCGTCGTCGCGCGCGCGGCGGAGCCGGCGGGGCTGCCGGGCGCGGCCGTCCTCGAGCGCGGGCTCGAGGAGGCGGCGCGGCTCCCGGCCGACGCGATCGCGCGCATCGCGATCCCGGCGGCGGTCGCGCCGGCGGCGGCGTTGTGGCGCCTCCCCGGCGACGCGGTGCTCTGGGAGGCGCGCGACGCCGAGGTCGCGATCGCCGGCGTCGGCGTCACGGCGGCGGCGAGCGCCGGCGGCGCGGCCCGCTTCGACGACGTCGCGGCGAGCGGCGCGACCGTGCTCGCGCGCGCCGTCACGATCGGTGACGGACCGGCGCCCCGGCTGCTCGGCGGCTTCGCCTTCGCGCCGCGCGGCGCCGCGCCGGCGAACGCGTGGGCGGGGTTCGGCGACGCGTGGTTCGCGCTGCCGCGCTGGACCTACGAGCGCCGCGGCCAGGCGGCGTGGCTCGTGCTCGCGATCGCGCCGACGGAGGCGCGCGAGGTGCGTGACGCCCGCGACGCGCGCGAGCGCGCGCGCCTGCACGCCGAGCTCGCCGCGGCCGTCGCCGCGCTCGCCGAGCCGCTGGCGGTACCGCGCGCGCGCGCCGAGGCGACCATGGACCTGCCGCGCGAGCGCTGGACCGACGCGATCGAGGACATCCGCGGCAAGATCGCGCTCGGGCAGTGCCGCAAGGTCGTGGCCGCGCGCGCGCGCAAGGTCGAGCTGGCGACGCCGGTCGACGTCGCCGCCGTGCTCGCCGAGCTCGGGCGCCGTCACCCCGAGTGCACCCGCTTCGGCGTGCGGCGCGGGAGCGCGGCGTTCGTCGGCGCCACCCCCGAGCGGCTGATCCGCCGCCGCGGCGACGAGGTCGACAGCGAGGCGCTCGCCGGCTCGATCGCGCGGCCGCCCCGCGCGACGTCGAGCGACGACCAGGCGCTCGCGCAGGCGCTCCTCGACAGCGCCAAGGATCGCGGCGAGCACGACCTCGTCGTGCGCGCGATCGAGCAGGGCCTCGGCCCCTGGTGTCGCGAGCTGGCGATGCCCGCCGAGCCGGCGGTGCGAACGCTGCGCCACGTCCTGCACCTGCACACGCCGGTGCACGGGAGGCTGTTCGCGCCGCGCCACGTGCTGGCGCTGGCGGCGGCGCTCCACCCGACGCCGGCGGTGGGCGGCACACCGACGGCGTCGGCGCTCGCGTGGATCGCGACCCACGAGCCGGCGGCGCGGGGATGGTACGCGGCGCCGGTCGGCTGGTTCGACGCGACCGGCGACGGTGAGCTCGCCGTCGCGATCCGCTCGGGCCTCATCGACGGCGCGACCGCGACGTTGCACGCCGGCGCCGGCATCGTCCGCGACTCCGACGCGGCCGCCGAGTGGGCCGAGACCGAGGTGAAGCTGCGCGCGCTCTCGGGCGCGCTCGGGCTGGAGGCGAGCACCCCATGAGCGCCAGCCGCGAGGAGTGGGGCCGCGCGCGCAGCGCGCTCCGGGGTAGCACCCGCGACGAAGCGGCCGAGCGCGTCTGCGCGCGAGCCGGCGCGAAGGAACAACAATGAGCGCCAGCCGCGAGGAGTGGGGCCGCGCGCGCAGCGCGCTCCGGGGTAGCACCCGCGACGAAGCGGCCGAGCGCGTCTGCGCGCGAGCCGGCGCGAAGGAACAACAATGAGCGCCAGCGCGGCGGTGCAGACGGTGTGGGCCGAGCTGGTGGCGGGGAGCCTCGCCGACGCCGGCGTCGAGGACGTCGTCGTGAGCCCGGGCTCGCGCTCGACGCCGCTCGCCGTCGCCCTCGCCCGTCTGCCCGTACGCGTCCACGCGATCGTCGACGAGCGCGCCGCCGGCTTCTTCGCGCTCGGCCTCGCCCGCGCCGGCGGCGCGCCAGCCGCGGTGGTGTGCACGTCCGGCACGGCGCCCGCGCACTACCTGCCGGCGGTGATCGAGGCGGCGATGAGCGGCGTGCCGCTCGTCGTCGTGTCGGCGGACCGGCCGCCGGAGCTGCAGGGCGCGGGCGCGTCGCAGACGATCGACCAGACCAAGCTGTTCGGCGGGTTCGTGCGGCGCTTCGACGATCTGGGGCCGCCGGACGCGAGCGCGCTGGCGCTGCGCGCCGTGCGGCGAAAGCTCGGCCAGGCCGTCGCCGCGGCGCGCGGCCCGGCGCCGGGGCCGGTGCACGTGAACGTGCCGCTGCGCAAGCCGCTCGAGCCGGCGGCGCCGGCGACCGCGGAGGACCGGGCGGCCGCCGCCGAGGCCACGCGGCTGCGCGCGCTGCCGATCGCGGCGACCGCCGCGACCGTCCGGGTTCCGGACGACGTGATCGTGCGCGTCGCCGCCGCCATGGCCGCGACCGAGCGCGGCCTCCTCCTGGCGACCGCGGGACCCGCGTCGCGCCGCGCCTCGCGCTCGGCCGCGTTCGCGCTCGCGGCCCGCGCCGGCTGGCCGGTGCTCGCCGAGGCGGGCAGCCAGCTCCGCTTCGCGCCGCGCGACGGCGCGACGGCGGCGGTGACGATGATCGATCACCTCGCCCTGACCGCGAGCCCTGCGCTCGCGCCCGACATCGTCGTGCAGCTCGGCGGCGAGCCGGTGGCGATGGGCCTCGGCGCCCTCACCGCCGGCGCGCGTCGCTTCGTCATCGCCGAGCACGGCTGGCCCGACGGCGACTCGACGGCCGAGGCGGTGCTCGTCGGCGACGTGGCCGACACGCTCACGCGGCTCGCCGCGGCGCTGGTGACCACGCGCCTGCCGTCGGCGTACGCCCGGGCCTGGCGCGAGGCCGACCGCGCCGCCGCCGACGCGCTCGCCGGCGCGCTGGCCGAGCACGCGGCGACGCGCCCCGGCAAGGCCGCCGAGCACGCGATGGTCGGCGCCGCGATCGCGGCCGTGCCCGCCGGCGGCCAGCTCGTCCTCGGCAACAGCCTGCCGGTGCGTGTCGCCGACGAGATCGCCGCCGGCGGCCGCGATCTCGCCGTGTTCACGCAGCGCGGCGCCGCCGGGATCGACGGCCTCGTCGCCGGCGCCGCCGGCGCGGCGGCGCGAGGTGGAGCGACCGTGCTCGTCCTCGGCGATGTCAGCTTCGCCCACGACGTCGGCGCGCTGGCGTGCGCGCGCGGCCTGCCGCTCGCGATCGTCGTCATCGACAACGGCGGCGGCCGCATCTTCGATCAGCTGCCGGTGGCCGGGTGCGACCTGCCCGACGGCGCCTTCGAGCGCCTGTGGCGCACGCCGCCCGCCCTCGATCCGGTCGCCGCGGCGCGCGCGTTCGGCCTCGACGCCGCGCTCGTCCGGGATCCGGACGAGATGGCCGCGGCCATCGATCGCAGCCTCGGGCGCGGCACCGGGCGCGGTGCCGCCGGCCCGATCGTCATCCACGCCCCGGTCGCGCCCGAGTCCGCCGCCACGATCCGCAGCGCCGTCACCGCGGCGCTGGCCGCCCCCGCATCGGGGCGATCACCGCAGAGGAGCCACGCATGAGCGACGTCACCTGGATCCGCATCCCCGGCTACGAGGACATCAAGTACGAGAAGTCACCCGAGGGCATCGCCAAGGTCACGATCAACCGCCCCGAGGTCAGGAACGCGTTCCGCCCGCAGACGGTGACCGAGATGATCCGCGCGTTCGACGACGCGCGCGACGACGCCGAGGTCGGCGTGGTCATCCTCACCGGCGAGGGTCCCGACGCGTTCTGCTCGGGCGGCGACCAGCGCGTGCGCGGCAGCGGCGGCTACGTCGGCCAGGACGGCGTGCCCCGGCTCAACGTGCTCGACCTGCAGAAGCGCATCCGCTACCTGCCCAAGCCGGTGGTCGCGGCGGTCGCGGGCTACGCGATCGGCGGCGGCCACGTGCTGCACGTCGTGTGTGACCTGACGATCTGCGCGGACAACGCGAAGTTCGGCCAGACCGGCCCCAAGGTCGGCAGCTTCGACGGCGGCCTCGGCAGCTCGTACCTGGCGCGCATCATCGGCCAGAAGAAGGCGCGCGAGATCTGGTTCCTGTGCCGCCAGTACGGCGCGCAGGAGGCGCTCGACATGGGGCTGGTGAACAAGGTCGTCCCGCTCGCCGAGCTCGAGGCCGAGACCGTGCAGTGGTGCCGCGAGATGCTCGCGCTGTCGCCGATGGCCCTGCGCTTCCTCAAGTCGGCGATGAACGCCGACTGCGACGGCCAGATGGGCCTGCAGGACCTCGCCGGCTCCGCGACCCTGCTCTACTACCTCACCGAGGAGGGCCGCGAGGGCAAGGAGGCGTTCCTCGAGAAGCGCAAGCCGAACTTCAAGAAGTTCCGGCGCTACCCCTGAGCGCTCGAGCGCCTGGAAGATCGAGGAGCGACCGATGCCGGCGAGCGTACGTGACTGGGTGGCCGCGGCGAGGCCGCGAACGCTGACCGCGGCGGTCGCGCCGGTCGCGATCGGCACGGCGGCGGCGCATGCCGCAGGCGGCGTCGCGTGGGGCCCCGCGCTCGCCGCGCTCGCCGGCGCCGGCTTGCTCCAGATCGGGACCAACTTCGCCAACGACGTCTTCGACGCCGAGAAGGGCGCCGACACGGCGGAGCGCAAGGGCCCGGTGCGCGCGGTCGCGGCCGGGCTCATCAGCGCGGCGGCGATGCGCGCCGCGATGATCGTGACGTTCGGCCTGGCGGTGGCCGTGGGCGTGTACCTCGTCACGATCGGCGGCTGGCCGATCGTCGCGATCGGCCTGGCCTCGGTGGCGGCGGGCGTCGCCTACACCGGCGGGCCGTGGCCGCTCGGTTACCACGGGCTCGGCGATCTCTTCGTGATGATCTTCTTCGGCCAGGTCGCGGTGTGCGGCACGGCCTACGTGCAGGTCGGCGACGTGCCCGCGCTGGCGTGGTGGCTGTCGTTGCCCGTGGGCGCGGTGGCGACGGCGATCCTGGTGGTCAACAACCTGCGCGACGCGGAGACCGACGTGAAGGTCGGCAAGCGCACGCTGGCGGTGCGGTTCGGACGGCGCTTCGCGCTGGTCGAGTACACGGCGCTGCTGGCGCTCGCGCACGGCGTGCCGATCGCGCTGGGGCTGGGCGCCGTCGAGGGCGTGGGCGCGTGGACGCTCCTCGGCGCGGCGACGGCCCCGTGGGCGGTCGTGCTGGTGCGGAGGCTGGTCCGCGCCGTGCCCGGGCCGGAGATGAACGTGCTGCTCGGCGAGACCGCGAAGCTCTTGCTGGTACAGTCCGTCGCCATGGCGGTCGGGATCGCGATCGGGGTCGGGTGACGCGCGCGCGGCGGCGGACGACGGCGAGCGGGATCCCGATCGTGCTCGACGGCGTGCGCGTGGTGCCGTGGCGGCGGACGTTGCCGGCTCCCGTGTCCGACGGGCGCAACGTCTGGCGCGAGCGCAGCGGGTGGCTCCTGGTCGTCGAGCGCGACGGCGTGCGCGGGATCGGCGAGGTGTCGCCGCTGCCGGGCTTCGACGGCGCGACGGCGCGCGACGCGCGGCGCGCGGCGCTCCGGTTCGGGCTCGAGACCGCGATCCTGGACGCGGAGGCGCGGCGGCGCGACCTCCGGTTCGCCAACCTGATCGTCGACGCCGCGCTCGCGCTCGTGCCGGTGAACGCCGTGGTCCACGACGTCGACGGTGCGGTCGCGGCGGCCGCGCGCGGCCGGCAGACGCTGAAGGTGAAGGTCGGCGCCGATCACGCGCGGACGATGGCGACCCTGCGCGCGATCCGGGAGGCGCTGCCCGACGTCGCCCTGCGCGTCGACGCCAACCAGACCTGGCCGCTGGCCGAGGTCGAGGCGCGACTGGGGGCGATCGCCGAGCTGCGGGTCGAGTACGTCGAGGAGCCGGCCGCGGGCCTGGCACCTGGCCTGACCTCGCGCCTCCCGGTGCCGATCGCGCTCGACGAGAGTCTCGCCGCGCCGGACCGCGACACCTGGCTCGAGCGGGCGCTGGCGACCGGCGCGGTCGGCGCGCTGGTGCTCAAGCCCACGGTGCTGGGCGGCATCCTCGTCTGCCGCCGGCTGGCGACGATCGCCCGCCGTCATGGCGCCGCGGTCAACATCACCCACGCGCTCGAGGGGCCGGTGGCGCACGCCGCATGTGCGGAGCTCGCGCGCGCGCTGTCGGTGCGCGGAGCGGCCGGGCTCGACCACCACGCCGTGCTGGCGACCTGGGCGATCGAGGTCCCGCAGCTCGCGGAGACGTCGATCATCCCGGCGTCCGGCGCCGGGCTCGCGATCGACATCGACGCCGCGATCGCGGCGGCCGCTGGCGAGCGATGATCCTCGCGTCGCCGCTCGTCGCGGGCCTCGATGCCGCCTCGGTCGACTCGGTCGCGCGCGCGCTCGAGGAGCGGCGCCCGGTCGGGCTCATCCACGACCGGCTGCCGCCCGGCGATCAGGCGGAGCTGGCTGCGCGCCTGGCCGCGTCACCGGTGCCCGACGACACCGCCGCCGTCGTCTTCACCTCCGGCTCCACCGGCCGCCCCAAGGGCGTCGTCCTCTCGCGCGCCGCCCTGGACGCCGCCGTCGCCGCCAGCGCGGCGCACCTCGGCGCGCGCGACGACGATCGCTGGCTCCTGCTCCTGCCGCCGGCGCACATCGCCGGCCTCGGCGTGATCGCGCGCAGCCTCGCGCTCGGGGCGCCGCCCGCGCTCGCGGCCCATGACGCCTCGGTCACGCTGGTCTCGATGGTGCCGACGCAGCTCGCGCGCCTCCTGGACGACGCGACCTGGCAGCCGCCCCGCGCCTGGCGCGCGGTCCTCCTCGGCGGCGCCGCGGCGGCGTCCGAGCTGGTCGCGCGGGCGGGCGCGCGCGGCGTCCCGGTGCTGACGACCTACGGCATGAGCGAGACCTGCGGCCAGATCGCGACCTGCCCGCCGGGCGTCGCGCCGCCCGACGGCGCGGTCGGCGTGCCCCTGCCCGGCGTCATGGTGGACGCCGGCACGCGCGTGGCTCCCGGCCTCATCACGGTGCGCACGCCCGCCGCCTTCACCTGCTACCTCGACGAGCCGCGCCCCGATCCCGCCGCGGTCGTGACGAGCGACCTCGGCTTCGTCGAGGACGGCTGGTTGTACGTGCTGGGCCGCGCCGACGACGTCATCATCACCGGCGGCGAGAAGGTCCACCCGCTCGCGGTCGAGCGCGCGCTCGCGGATGTGCGCGGCGTCGCCGCGGCGTGTGTCGTCGGGGTGCCGGATACGACCTGGGGCCAGCTCGTCGCCGCGGCGATCGTGCCCGCGCCGGGTGCAGACGTGGGCGCGCTCGAGGTGACGATCGCCGCGCTCCCGCTCGCGCCGCACGCACGCCCTCGCCGCCTCGTCTTCGTGGACGAGCTGCCGTTGCTCCCGAGCGGCAAGCTCGATCGCGCCGCCGTCGTGCAACGGCTGCACCAAGCCTGACAATCCAGATCGGGCACGGGCACGGGCACGGGCACGGGCACGGGAGCAGGCCTGGCAGAAGAACGCGCTGCGTTCTTCTGCCGCCTGCTCAGCGCTTCCGCTTCGTGATGCGCACGGCCTCGACGGCGCGGTCGGTGGCGGCGACCACCTCGATCGAGGCGCCGCCCACGGAGACGTGCGAGCCGGGCACCGGGATGCGGCGGAAGCGCTCGATGAGGAAGCCGGCGACGGTCTCGTAGTCGTCGCTCTCGGGGATGCCGAGATCGAGCGCCTGGTTCAACTTGGCCACCGGGATCTTGGCCTCGACGCGCCAGACCCCGGGCTTCTCCTGGCGGATCGGCGAGGGCTCGTCGTCGTACTCGTCGTCGATGTCGCCGACGATGGTCTCGAGCAGATCCTCGACCGTCACGATGCCGACGGCGCCGCCGTACTCGTCGACGACGATCGCCATCGGGTTGCCGCCGACCTGGAGCTGCACGAGCAGGTCGACGGCCTTCATGCTGCCCGGGACGTAGTTGGCCGGGCGTGCGATCTCGCTGACCGCACGCGCCCGCTGATCGGCGCCGCCCGCGAGGATGTCGAAGGCATGCACGATGCCGACGATGTCGTCGACGCGCCCTCGGTAGACCGGCATGCGCGAGTGCTGCTTGTCGGCGACCTCGAGCGCGGCCTCGCCGAGCGTGGTGTCCTCGGGCAAGGCGGTCACCTCGGACAGCGGCACCATCAGGTCGTCGACCGAGTACTCGGAGAGCTCGAAGACGTTGGCGATCATCTCGCGCTCGTCGGCGGTGATGCCCGACGCCTTGTCCCCGGCCGGCTCGCTCTCGATGATGAGCGCCAGCTCGTCGCGCGTGATGAAGGCCTTCTTCTTGTCGGTGCCGGCCAGGCGCGTGGCCGCGCCCGCGAACGCGCTCACCAGGATGACCAGCGGACGCATGAGCCAGCCCACCGGCACCAGGACGAACGCGAAGAGCGACACCAGCCGATCGGCGTGCGCGCCCGCGATCGCCTTGGGGACGAGGTGGCCGAGCACGACCATGGGCACGAGCACGAGCAGCGCGGCCCACGCCTCGCTGTAGCCGTGACCGAGGAGGTACGCCGCGCAGGTCGCCGCCACCGTCAGGCTCGCGGCGGTCGCGCCGATGAGCACGGTGGCCGCGGTCGTCTCCTGGCGCGCGAGGAGGCGCTCGGCGGCGCGCGCGCCGCGGCTGCCGCCGCCGGCCCGCTGGCGCAGGCGCGCGCGATCACACGAGCCGAGCGCGATCTCGGCGCCGACGAAGAGCGCCTGCGCCATCGCCGCGAGCACGCCCACGGTGATGAGCTGCTGCAGCGTGATCACCGGCTGCCTCCCTTGGGCTGGGCGTCGCCGACGTCGGCCGCGAGATCGTCGAGGTCGAACGGCTTCGTGATCTCCGCCGGCACGTCATCGGAGGCCTCGGGCGCGGGCACCGGATCGAGGTCCTCCGGCGGCGGGATCGCCGGCGGCTCCGCGGCGTGCCCGATGAGCTCGAGGACGCCGGTCGAACGCGAGCGGCGGGGTGGCGGCTCGTCCTCGGGCGGAGGGGTCTCGTCCGGATCGCGCGCCGCCGCCTCGCCCCTGCCGTCGCCGCCGCCGTCGCCGTCGCCGCGCGCGGCCGCGGCGGGCGCCGGCGGCTCGACCTCGGACGCGAGCGTCGCCACCGAGCCCGGCACGGGGGTGCGACCGCCACGGCCAGGACGGCGCACGCCGCCGCTCTGCAGGTTGTCGCGCTCGTCGCGGATCTCGCCGAAGAGCTGCTCGAGCAGGTCCTCCATCGTGACGATGCCGAGGAGGCCGCCGTACTCACTCACCACCAGCGCCATGTGCACCTTGCGCTGCTTGAACGACCGGAACAGGCGCGCGAGCGGTGTCGTCCGGGGCACGAAGAGCGGCTCGTGCAGGAGCTCCGACAGCGTGCGCGCCGGCGCCTGCCCCGCCGTCGCCAGGACGAGGTCCTTGGCGTTGAGGATGCCGCGGATGTTGTCGAGCGACCGCTGGTAGATCGGCACGCGCGAGAAGCCGCGCGCGGCGACCTCCTTGGCCAGCCGCGCCATCGGCAGGTCGTACGAGAGCGCGAACGCCTTGTCGCGCGGCGTCATGATCTGGCCGACGTTCTTGTCGCCGAACTCGAAGACCTTGTGGATGAGGCGGCGCTCGCGCGCGTCGACCTGTCCCTGCGCGCTGCCGGCGTCCACGAGCTTGCGGAACTCTTCCTCCGACAGATCGCCCGCCGCCCGCGACCGCCCGCCGCTGCCGAACGCCTTGGCCAGCGCCTCGACGATGGTCTGCACGATCCACTGGACCGGGAAGACGAGGAACGTGAACAGCGCCAGCGGCCGCGCCGCCGCCCGCGCCCACGCGATCGGCGCCTTGATCGCGAGCGTGCGCGGCACGACGATGCCGGCGAGGAGCAAGAGCGGCGCGACCACCGCGACCACGAGCGCGATCAGCGCCAGGATCGTCGCCTCGGGCACGAGCTCGCCCATGATGACGACGCCGATCGCCGCGAGCGTCATCGCGACCGCCTCGCTGCCGAGCAGGACCGACGTCACCAGGCGGCGCGGCTGCGCGAGCAGGCGCAGGACGAGGTTGTCGACCGAGCGCCCCGAGCGCGCGAGCTGCTCGCGCTCGACGCGCCGCAGCCCGAAGAGGGCCACCTCGGAGCCGGCGAAGAATCCCGAGAGCACGATCAGCCCCGCCGCGGCGACCAGCCACGGCGCGAGCTCACTCCAGTCGATGTTCACGAGCTCATCTCCGGATCACGCCCATCGCCGCGCGGACGTCCTCGGCGACCACCGGAAACGACGCGACGAACGAGCTGCCGCGCCCCACGGTCGAGTCGACCCAGATGCGACCGCCGTGCGCCTCGACGTACGCCTTGGCCAGCGCCAGGCCGAGGCCGCTCCCGCCGTACTCGCGCGTCGACGACGAGTCGACCTGGAAGAACGGTTCGAAGATGTACGGCAGCTGCTCGCGCGAGATGCCGATGCCGTTGTCGGTGACCTCGAGGTGCGCGGCCAGCCGGTTGTCCGGCCGGGTCCCGACCCCGCCGGGCACGAGGGCGCCGAGCTTGACCGCCACGGACACGTGGCCGCCATCGGCGGTGAACTTCACGGCGTTGCTCACGAGGTTCCATAGCACCTGGCGGATCTGCCGGCGATCCCCGATGGCGCGGAACGGATACTCGACCATCGAGTCGAGCGTGATGTTGTGCTTGGTCGCCTGCGGCGCGAAGCTCGCGACCACGCTCTCGACCACGTCGACCAGCGGCACCTCGGTCTCGTCGACCGGCGTCCGGTGGGCTTCCACGCGCGACATGTCGAGCACGCTGGTGATGAGCTGGAGCAGCTGATCGGCCTTGCCGAGGATCGTCTGCACGTACTCGCGCTGATCGTCGCCCAGCGGCCCCGCCAGGCCCTCCAGCAGCATCTCGGAGTAGCCGATCACGCTGGTCAGCGGCGTCCGCAGCTCGTGCGACATCGTGGCCAGGAAGTTGGACTTCACACGATCGGCGTCGCGCAGGCGCGACACCGCCATCTCGAGGCTCTTGTTCTTCTGTTGCAGCTCGGCGTAGCTGACGCTCACCGCGGCCTCGTGGGCGACGCCGGTGAGACGCCGCGCGTACGCCTGGTGCACGACCAGCGCGCACATCTCCGCGGCCCGCCGCGCCGCCTCGTCATCGCCGTTCTCGAGGACGAGCCAGCCCACACGCTCGCCCTGGTACTCGAGCGACGCGCGTGCCCCCGCGCCGCCGCCCAGCTCGGAGGCCGCCAGGAGCTGCTCGTCGAGCCCGAGCAACGCGACGCCACAGCCGTGCACGCGGGCCAGCGTCCTGGCGAGATCATCGAGATCCGCGGAGGACAGGAGCCTGGACAGCTCGAGGTATTCGTCGAGCGGATCGACGCTCGCGCCGGTCACGCGACCAGGATATCACGTTCGCTCCCACCCACATGAGCACACACCGTGCGCATGAAGTCCTCGCGGGTGACGCCGAAGCGCTGCGAGATCTTGAAGGTGGGCTCGAGCGCGTCCCAGGTCGCGCCCAGGACCGCGAAGAACGTCGGCAGCACCCCGTCGCCGGTGACCGCGCTGGCGCCGTAGACCTTTCGATCGAGGAGGTCGAAGCGGTCCGCGGTCTCGAGCGGCACACAGTCGGGCAGGTCGCGCTTGTTGTACTGGACGATGACCGGCACCCGCAGGTGGAGCTCGGAGAGGTTCCTGCCGAGCCCGTTCCACGACTCGCGGTTCTCCTCGGCGCGGGCGGGGTCGGAGTGGGCGACGAACACGATGCCGTCGGCGCCCTGGAGCACCACGCGCCGGGTCGCCTCGTGCATGGGCTGGCCCGGCACCGTGTAGACCTTGATGCGGAACGAGAGCCCGTTCGAGCGGAAGAACACGGGCAGGAGGTCGAAGAACAGCGTGCGGTCGTCGCGGGTCTCGAGCGTCATGAGGCGGCCGCGGTTGAGCGCGTCCACCTTGCCGTGCAGGGCGCGCAGGTTGGTCGTCTTCCCGGACAGCGGTGGTCCGAAGTAGACCAGCTTGAGCGTCAACTGCCTTTCGTTGAAATCGACCTGCGCCACGCGATCGCTCGAATACGAGCGTACGCCCCGTGTGGACCGGATTCAACGAGGCGCCGGGGTACGCGAGGGGGTGCGGGCTGGTGGCTTCGGTCGGTGAACTTCCGTCGGCTCCCGTCTGGGCGGCATCGTCGCCGACGGGTTCCCGGCGTCGGCGTCCTCGCGCGTGCGCGTCATGTACAGGCCCCAGAGCAGCCCGCCCGCGACGACCAGCGCGAGCACAACGAGGAGCGCCATCGAGCTACCCCGCCGATAGCCGGCCGGGCGGGGGGATGTCGCGGTCGCGAACATCGCCGCATGGGCGATCTTCCCCGTCCGCTCGAGCCGTGCGGCGGCGATCGCGTCGCCGGGGCGCTCGCGCAGGACGCTGCGGTACTTCCGCGCCAGCCAGGGCTGCTCGCCGAGCGTGAGCGCGAGCGAGGCCGCGCGGTCGTGCTTCGCCGCGTCGGCCCAGTGCGCGAGGCAGTCCTCCCAGGCGACGGCGAGGGCGTCGGGGGCGGTGTCGGTCGCCGCCCACGAGGCCATCCGGCTGGCGTCGAGCCCGCAGCGCCGGCAGGCGTCGCCGGTCACGGGCCGCAGTCCGCATTTCGGACACTCGACCACATCGCCGTCGGCGGCGTCCGGAGCCGTCGCGGCCGACTCCGCGTCCGTCGCGTCCGTCGCGTCCGTCGCGTCCGTCGAGCCCGTCGCGCCCGTCGCGCGCGACGCGTGGTCACACGCGGGGCAGCGCGCGACGATGTCGACGCCGGTCACGGTCCACGTCGGCTCGACCAGTGCGCGACACTGCTCGCACTCGATTCGCACGGGGTGATCATACTGGGGGACGGAGGTAGAGTGCGGCATCACGCTCTCGTCGCTCGATCTTCGCCTCCTGCGCTGGTTGCGCGCGTCGCGCGCGCCCCTGACCGCCGCCCAGCGGCGCGTGGTCGGCCAGCCGGTACGCCACCCGGCGGTCACCCAGGTCCGCCGCGAGCTGGCGACGTTCGGGGTCGCGGCCGACCTGCGCTTCGAGTGGTCGGGCGACGGCGCGGGCGTGGTCGAGGACGAGCCGCGCGTGGTGTACGTCCACGCCGCCATGCTCGCGGCCGACCACGCGCCGGCCGACGTCCTGCGCGCCGCCGACCGCACCGCCGCGCTCGCCATGATCGCCATCCTCCGCCACGAGGTCGGCCACGCGCTCCTCTTCCTCGATCCACGCGGCGCACGCGAACCCGCATTCCGTCGACTCTTCGGCGACGTCTCGGTGCGCTACCGGGTCGGCGCCGCCGCCGACGAGGTCGAGCGACGCCTCCGTCGCGGCGGGCTGGCCAACCCGCGCTACCGGCGGGTCATCTCCCTCTACGCGGCGACCCACCCCCACGAGCGGTTCGCCGAGGCGGTCCGCCTAGCGCTGGCGACGCGCGGCGACCCGGCGCGGGTCGACCGCTGGGTGCGCGGTCACGACCTCGACCCCGTGGTCGGCGAGCAGATCCGGTGGGCGGCGCAGTGGCTACGGCGGTATCGCACGCGCTAGCATCGACCCGTGGCGCGGCGAAGCTCCTGGGACGAGCGAGTGGACGCTCGTCTGGGCAACACGGTCAACGAGGTCTTCCTCAAGATCCCGCCCGGCGAGACGCGCAAGCTGTTCAAGAAGCTCGGCGAGGAGGCGCAGAAGGAAGGGATCATCTACGAGGACGACGACGGCACGATCCACCCGGTGCCGATCATGGCGCGCCCCCGCATCATCCGGCCCGAGCAGGAGCAGTACTTCCACAAGGTGTGCCTCGAGCTGACGCGCGCGCTCGAGAAGCTGGCCGCGCTCTACATCGAGGTGCCGTCCGTGCGCGCGCTCCTGCCGTTCACCGAGCGCGAGGAGCGCTGGCTGCGCGACATCTGGGCCAAGGTCGGCAAGCAACCGCAGACCGTGGTGGCGCGGCTCGACGCCAACGCCGACTTCGCCACCGACGACTGGAGCGAGGGCTTCCACTTCTTCGAGACCAACTCCGTCGGGGTCGGCGGCATGTACTACGCGCCCAAGGCCGCCGAGATCCTGCAGCGCGTGGTCGTGCCGGCGATGCAGAAGCGCGCGCCGGCGCTGGTGCTCAAGGCGCAGGACGACATGCGCCAGCTCCTGCTCGAGCAGATCACGATCCACGCCAAGCTGATCAAGAAGCGCCGGATCAACACGGCGTTCCTCCAGGAGCGCGACGCGGTCGGCGGCCCCAACGAGTTCCCGTACCTGGTCGAGTACTTCAAGAGCCAGGGCGTACCGGCCGTGCTCGTCGATCCGCGCGAGCTCCGGCGCAAGGGCGACGAGCTCCACGCCGGCGATCTGCCGATCGATCTCGTCTATCGCGACGCCGAGATCGGCGAGTACATCGCGCTCGAGGAGGACGGCGCCGACATGGGCGCCCTGCGCGCGGCGTTCATGAAGAACCAGGTGGTCTCGTCGATCGCCGGCGAGTTCGACCACAAGTCGACCTTCGAGGTGCTGACCACGCCGGAGCTGGCGAGCCACTTCACCCAGCGCCAGCAGAAGATCTTCCGCCAGCACGTCCTGTGGACGCGCATCGTGCGCGAGACCCGGACCACCGACCTCGACGGCCAGCCGGTCGACCTCTTGCCCTGGCTGCGGCGCAACAAGGACCGCGTCGTGCTCAAGCCCAACCGCTCGTTCGGGGGAACCGGCATCGTCGTCGGGCCGCACGTCGATCTCGCGGCCTGGGACGAGGCGATCGCGGAGGCGCTGTCGCCGGCCGCGGCCGAGACCGGCGGCGTCGTGGCCCAGCAGTACGTCGACGTGAAGGTGAAGGACTTCCCCATCCTCTCCGATGGCGCGGTCTCGCTCGAGGAGTTCTACGTCGTGTGCGGGTTCATGGCGACGCCGCGCGGCGTCGGCATCCTCGGCCGCGCGTCCAAGAAGCGCGTGGTCAACGTGGGCCAGAAGGGCGGCCTGACGGCGGTGCTGGTGATGGTCTGAGCGAGCAACTGGATCAGAGCGACGCCCGCATCGGGACCGGCACGAAGAGCAGGATGAAGACGACGA
>ERZ761602.1182-NODE-1182-length-49677-cov-4.690097_pt1 | contig 49677 bp, 50 predicted proteins | sample MGYA00512165_ERZ761602 | MGnify/ENA primary metagenome ERZ761602 (study PRJEB28899, sample SAMN02445085) | bioreactor sludge metagenome | biome: EBPR sludge; isolation source: Thorneside wastewater treatment plant | place: Australia: Brisbane, Thorneside...
CCGTGCCCTCCGCGTTTGTGCTCTTTCCCTCCCCGCCTCCCCGCCTCCCTGTTCACTTTCACTTCGATCCAGCCAGCACGTGGCGGAAGGCCGTGAGCGCGCCGATTCTCAGGGTCGAGAACGTCGCGAAGCGGTTCGTGACGGCGACCGGCACGGTCGAGGCCCTAGCGGCAACCAGCATCGATGTGCGCGAGGGCGAATTCGTCGCCGTGATCGGGCCGTCGGGCTGCGGCAAGTCCACGCTGTTCAACATCATCGGCGGCCTCGAGAGCGCCGATGGCGGCCGCGTTCTCGTGGGCGGAACGCCGATCGACGGCTCGCATCGCGACATCGGCATGGTGTTCCAGGAGGAATCCACGTTTCCCTGGCGCACCGTGGTCGAGAACGTGGCCTTTCCGCTCGAGGTGGCGGGGATGGGCCGGCGCGCGCGCGAGGATAAGGCGATGCGCTTCGTCCGGCTCGTGGGCCTCGACGGCTTCGAGCGGCGCTATCCGGCCGAGCTGTCCGGCGGCATGCGCCAGCGGACCGCGCTCGCGCGCACCTTGTGCGCGGAGCCGCGCATCCTGCTGATGGACGAGCCGTTCGCCGCCCTCGACGAGCAGACGCGCATGCTGCTGGGCGAGAAGCTGATCGAGATCTGCCAGGCGCTCAAGCAGACGACGCTGCTGATCACCCACAATCTTTCCGAGGCCGTACAGCTTTCCGACCGCGTGCTGGTGATGTCGTTCCGGCCCGGGCGCATCAAGCGCACGGTCGCGATCGATCTGCCGCGTCCGCGCACCTCCGACGTGATTGCCAGCGAGCGATTCGCTTCCTATCTCGGCACGATCTGGGAAGACCTCAAGGCCGAGGCGGCCAAGGGGCTCGCCGCGCTCGAGACCGCGCGGCGTGCGCCGGCGGGGCGCTGACGCGGCACGGCGGCCGGGCATTTCGTTCGCAGCGCGGTTTCCCGATGGCGCACGAAATGCCGCAGGGATTCCGCGTTGAACTGCCGGTACGGGCGAGGGGTTGGAAAACGCCCGCCGCTGGCCCAGACTTCGGCGGAAGGTGCGCATGACCGAGGACATCCTGCTCTACGCGCTGGTGGGCTTCGTCGCGCAGCTCGTCGACGGCGCGATCGGCATGGCGTTCGGCGTGATCTCCACATCGGTGCTGCTCGCGCTCGGCGTGCCGCCGGCCGTCGCGAGCGCCGGGGTTCATGCGGCCGAGGTCGTCACGACGGCGATCTCCGGCATTTCGCATTGGATGCACGGCAATGTCGACAAGCGCCTGTTCCTGCGCCTCGCCGTTGCCGGCGTGATCGGCGGCGTGACCGGCGCGTATATCCTGACGCAGATTCCGGGAAAAATCGCGCAGCCGGCCGTGGCCATCTATCTCTGCGCGATGGCGGCCCTGATCGTCTACAAGGCGTTCGTGCGCCGGCCCGCCGTGCCGGTGACGCGCGGCGTGGTCCCGCTCGGCATGGCCGGCGGCTTCCTGGACGCGGTGGGCGGCGGCGGCTGGGGCCCGATCGTGGTTTCCAACCTGGTCGCGCGCGGGAACTCGCCGCGCTACACGATAGGCAGCGTGAATCTTGCCGAATTCTTCGTGACGCTCGCGATCTCGATCGCGTTCTTCTTCACGATCGCGCCCACCTATTTCGTGGCCGCGGCCGGCCTCATTCTCGGCGGCGCGCTGGCCGCGCCACTGGCCGGATGGATGACCAAGCGCCTGCCCCCGCGCCTGCTGATGCTGTTGGTGGGCCTCGTCGTGCTGTCGCTCGGCACGCTCGGCATCGTGCGGTTGGCGGTTTCCTGATCTCACGGCGTCGGAGAGGCGGGCCTTGGATCCTCGCCGGTACGCGGCCCCGATTTCCTCCTCTGGCAACATGCTCTACTCTCGCTCGCGACGCGGCGCCTCGACCGCGAGGACAGGGAGGATCAGATGACGGTGCGGACGACGATTCTGCTTGCCGCGGCGCTCGCCGCGACGGCGTGGGCGGCGACGGCGGCCGCCCAGGAGAAACTCAAGGTCGCGATCGGCCAGCGCCAAGTGTGGGATTCGCAGGTGATCCCGCTCGGAGTCGAGGCCGGCATCTTCAAGAAGCACGGCCTCGAGGTCGACGTCACCTGGACCGCGGGCGGTGCGGAGACCCTGCAGGCCGTTCTGACCGGCAGCGTCGACTACGCGCTGACCAACGGGGTCGAAGGCGTGCTCGCCGCCTATGCGAAGGGCGCGCCGGTGCGCATCATCGGCTCCGAGATGCGCGGCGCCGGCGACATCTACTGGTACGTGAAGGCCGACAGCCCGATCAAGTCGCTGAAGGACGCCGACGGCAAGACGATGACGTTCTCGCGGCCCGGCTCCTCGTCGCATCTCACCGCGCAGCAGATCGCCGACAAGCTGGGCGTGAAGCCGAAATTCGTTTCGACCGGCGCGATGCCAGCGACGCGGACGCAGCTCGTCTCGGGCCAGATCGACATCGCCTGGGCCGCGGTGCCGTTCGCGCTCGACGCGATCAAGAAGGGCGAGTTCCGCATCGTCGCACGCGGCAGCGAGCTCGCCGAGCTCAACGGCGTCAGCATCCGCGTGAACGTGACGACCGACAAGTTCCTCAAAGAGCGCGCCAAGGCCGCGCAGGGCTTTTCGCGAGCCTACGCCGAATCGGTCGAATGGATGTATGCCAACATCGACAAATCGGCCGCGTATTGGGCGGACGTCACCAAGATCTCGCCCGAGATCGCCAAGGAGGGCATCGGCTTCTATCCCAAGGAGCGCATGGTGCCGTGGCCGATTTCCGGGCTCGACTATTCCATCGCCGAAGCGGTGAAATCGAAACGGCTCGAGAAGCCGCTGACGCCGGCGCAGATCAAGGAACTCGTCGTCGAAGTGAAATAGCGTCGAGCGAGATCGGCCAACGCCGGCATGTTCCCGAAGCGGATTGCAGGGAGGCGGAGAGACGGGGAGGACGTGAATGCGCGCGCTTCGCGCGCCGACGCCTCTCTCCCCGCCTCCCCGCCTCCCGGCATTCTTCGGTTACGGCCGCCCGGTGCGCACATTGCTTCACGCACATAGATCAGCGCCGGCGCTCTGGGGGCTCGCCGCGCTCGCTCTGCTGGCGGCGGCGCTCGAGGCGCTGGTGCGGCTCGGCCTCGTGCCCAAGCTCGTGGTGGCGGCGCCGACCGAGACCGCCGCCGCGATCTGGCGCCTCGCGGCCGAGGAAGGGCTGCTGCGCGCATTGGGCGCCACGCTGCTGACCGCGGTCGCCGCGGTGGCCGCGGCGGCGGCGGCCGGCCTGCCGGCCGGCTATTGGCTCTACAAGCATCCGCGCTTCGGCCTCGCCTACCGCAACTGGCTCGGCGCCCTCTTCGCGGCGCCGCTGGTGCTGGTCTATCCGGTCGTCCTCGTGCTGTTCGGGCGCACCTATGCGAGCACCGGATTCATGGGCTTCGTCGTCGGCTTCGTCGCGATCGCGCTCTACACGCGCGAGGGCTTCGCCGCCGTCTCGCCGACGCTCGTGCGCGTGGGCCGCGCGTTCAACCTGACGCCGCGGCAGGAATTCTGGAAGATCCTGCTGCCGGCCGGCGCGCCGATGATCTTCACCGGCCTCAGGCTCGGCACGATCTATGCGCTCGTGAACATCATCGGCGTCGAGTATCTGATCAATTTCGGCGGCCTCGGCTTCCTGGTATCGGAGACCTACGACAAGTTCGATACGCCCGGCATGTATGGCGCGATCGTGTTCGTGATCCTGGTGAGCGGCGGCATGCTGTGGCTCCTGAAGCGGCTCCAGACATGGCTGCGCCCGGCGTGAGCGCGCGGCGCGATGCCGCCCTGATCCGGGCGCTGACTCTGTCCGTCCTCGTCGCGCTGTGGGAGGCGCTCGGGCAGACGCGCCTCGTCTTCGGCGAGGCGCTGCCGCCGGCCAGCGCGGTGGCGGCGGCGGGCGCGCGCGAGATCGCGAGTCTTTCGTTCTATCGCCATCTCGCGGTCACGCTCGGCGAGGTGGCGGGCGGTTTCCTGCTCGGCGCCCTCCCCGGCGTCGCGTTCGGCCTCGCGATGGGCTCGCGCCGCGTGCTCGGCGCGGCGGCCGATCCTTACGTGGCGGCGCTCGCCACCACGCCCAAGATCGTGTTCCTGCCGATCGTGATGCTCGCGGTCGGCATCGGGCCGGGCTCCAAGGTGGCGCTGGGCGCCATCTCCGCCTTCTTCCCGGTGGCGATCGCGGCCGCTTCCGGGATGCGCGCGATTCCGCCCGTGTTCGTGCGCGTGGGCCGCGCGTTCAATCTCCGCGGCGGGCAGATGGTGCGGATGATCTATCTGCCGGCGCTCGCGCTGCCGATCGTGACCGGCCTGCGCCTCGGCCTCGGCGTATGCATCGTCGGCGTGCTGCTCGGCGAGCTGAAGCTGGCGAGCGCGGGCCTCGGCTTCCTCGCGCGCGACTACTACGACCAGTACGATTTCGCGTCGCTCTACGCCGTGGTCGCGATCGTGTTCGCGCTGGCCTCGCTCGCCAACGGCACGATGAGCCGCCTCGCCCGCCGCGCCGAGGCGCATCGCTAGCCGGCCCGGCGCCGCTCATCGAAAATTAACCGTTGTGCCGCATCATATTTTAGGCACCCCGGGTTACGCCTGTTCAACGCCTCGGTACGAAAATGTGGAAGCCCCGGGATGATTTCGTGATGACCCGGACAATGCGCGGGGCAGGGCTTCGACGAGAGGAGAGCGGCGTGACCGCCATACACAGGTTTCTGAAGGACGAGAGCGGCGCCACTGCGATCGAGTACGGCCTGATCGCCGCGCTCATTTCCATCGCGGTGATCACCGGAGCGCTTGCCGTCGGAGGATCGCTCGGCGACCTCTACACGATGGTCTCGAGCAAGGTGACCGGCGCCATCCCCTAAGCGTCCGACGCCAGGGGTTTGCCGCCGCCACAGAAAAATCTGCGACTGGTGGCGGCGGGCCCCGGACGCGAATCGGGCGCCATGGCGCACGCCGTCGCCGCTTGCATCGGGGAAGCGCGGCGGCGCGCGTGCGCCGCTCTTTCGCGGCTCCCCGCGTCAATCCCCTTTCGGCGGCGGCGCCTGCACGTAAATGGAGCGCACGGCGAAGTGCGAGTTCCGCATCGCCGGATGGCGCGACGAGAACACCTTCTCGTGGTGGAAGTACTTCAGCAGCGCCTTGCGGTCCGCTTCGCTGGTTTCGCCGATGTAGATCGAGAACGGCGCCAGCGGCGGGGCGCCGGCGCTGATCCTGCCGCCTTCGTCCGCCCCGAAGCCCTGAAAATTGAAGGCCCCGCCGTTCATGCGCTCGAGCTGGGCGACGCGAATGCCGACGCGCAGACCCGACCGGCTGACCCAGTTCTTGCCACCGATGATGATCGTGTCGATTTTCTTCCCGTCTTCGGAGAACATGACCTCCAGGAAATCGGGCGACTCCGGGAAAACATGTGCGCCCGGCGTTTCGCCGCCTTCGTAGCCGATCTTCTGATACTTGACGTTGGCCGCGCCGTAGATTTTCGCGAGATCGGCGGGATCCGTCTTTCCGATCACGATCGCGCCGACGCGGCCGGGCGCGAAGGTGCGGTCGCGCGCATCGAGCGCGAGGGCGGGGCCGGCCAGCACGAGCAGGGCGGCGAAAACGAGTCCGGCGAGGCGCATGTCGATTCCTTTGTTGCGAGCGGGCGGCGCGGCGTTTCCGGTCAGGGCCCGAAGCCGACCACGATCTGGCTGACGACGACGCCGAGGGTCTTCAACGCCGGATGCCGCGACGAGAACTGGTTCTCGCCCATGACCTGGCGGGCCGCGCGGCTGTCGCCGTTCTTCGTGTAGGCGATCGTGATGCCGAGGCCGCGCAACGCCCGGCCGCCTGCTTTGACGGCGCCGCCGTAATCCCAGCCGAAGCCCGAGAACTGGAACGCGCCGCCGTTGATGCGCTCGAGCTCGGCCAGCGTGGTGCCCACGCGCAGGCCCTCTTTCGTCGACCACGCGGCGCCGACGATGCGCACGAACTCGATCTTCTTGCCGTCTTCGGTGAAGACGACCTGCAGCTCGCTCGACGTTCCCTGGAACAGGATCGCCCCCGGCTGCTGCTGCCCTTCCACGGTATGGATCTTGCCGAGCTTGACGTAGGCGGCGGTGTAGATCTTCACCAGATCGTCCGGCTTGGTGCTGCCTTTGACGATGGCGCCGACGCGGCCGGGGCCGAACGTGCGGTCGGCGGCGTCGAGCGCCAGCGCGGGCGAGGCCAGGAGCATCACGGCGGCGAAGGCGAGTCGGGCGAGGCGCATGGGCGATTCTCTCGATTGCCGGACGCATCATGCCGCACGGCCCCGGCGGAAGGAAAGTGCGCGGGATGCCGAGCGGCCCCGAAATCCGCCTTCTTCTCGCCGCCGTCGTTCGTATATCGGAAAGGACCAGGAGGGACCCAGGCCGCATGCCCGACCTCAATCTCGCCGTCATCGGCAACAGCATCGTCGCGGCGCTCGTCGACCGGCGCGCGCGGATCGTGTGGTACTGCCTGCCGCGCCTCGACGGCGATCCGGTGTTCTGCAGCCTGTTGGGCGGCGACGACCCCGCGGCCGGCTTCTACGAGGTGGCGCTCGAGAACTTCGCCGAGGCCCGGCAGGAGTACCAGGGCAACAGCGCGATCCTGGTGACGACGCTGACCGACACGCGCGGCGGCGCAGTGCGCATCACCGATTTCGCGCCGCGCTTCAAGCAGCACGACCGCATCTATCGCCCGACCATGCTGGTGCGGCGCGTGGAGCCCGTGGCCGGGCTGCCCGTGGTGCGGGTGCGCCTCCGCCCGATCTTCGCCTACGGGCACGAGAAGCCGGTGACGACGCACGGCAGCAACCACATCCGCTTCGTGGGCGCCGGGCAGACGCTGCGCCTCACCACCGACGCGCCGCTCGCCTATGTGGAATCCGAGGCGCCGTTCGCGCTGACGCAGCCGATCCACCTGATCCTCGGCCCGGACGAGATGCTCGCCGCCTCGATTCCCCACGTCGTGCGCGAGTTCCACGAGCGCACGCACGACTACTGGATCGAATGGGTGCGCTACCTCTCGGTGCCGTTCGAGTGGCAGGAGGCGGTGATCCGCGCCGGCATCACGCTGAAGCTCTGCGCGTTCGAGGAGACCGGCGCGATCGTGGCCGCGCTCACCACCTCGATCCCCGAGGCGCCGGGCACGCGGCGCAACTGGGACTACCGTTTCTGCTGGCTGCGCGACGCCTATTTCTCGGTGCACGCGCTCAACCGCCTCGGCGCCACCAAGACGATGGAGGATTTCCTCCGCTACATCACGAGCGTGGCCGCCGGCGAGGCGAACGGAGAGCTCAAGCCCGTCTACGGCATCCTGCCCACCGGCTCGCTCGACGAGGTGGAGGTGCCGTCGTTGAAGGGCTATCGCGGCATGGGGCCGGTGCGCATCGGCAACGCGGCGCAGCTTCAGGTGCAGAACGACAGCTACGGCAGCGTCATTCTCGCCGCCTCGCAGATGTTCTACGACCAGCGCCTGCCGAACCGGGGCGACGTCGCGCTGTTCCGCCGGCTCGAGCGGCTCGGCGAAAAGGCGGCCGAGCGCGCGCTCGCGCCCGACGCCGGCATCTGGGAATTCCGCGGCCGCAGCGGCGTTCATACCCATTCGGCCGCCCTCTGCTGGGCCGCCTGCGACCGGCTCGCGCGCATCGCCGGCACGCTCGGGCGCACCGACCGCGCCGAGCATTGGCGGGCCGAGGCCGACCGCATCCGCGCGGTGATTCTCGAGAAGGCGTGGAACGGCAGGATCGGCTCGTTCACCGCCACGTTCGGCGGCGATACGGTGGATGCCAGCCTGCTGCTGCTGCACGAGCTGGCGCTGGTGCCGGCCACCGATCCGCGCTTCCTGGGCACCCTCGACTACATCGGCAAGCACCTGCGCCGCGGCCACCACCTCTACCGCTACGGCACGCCCGACGATTTCGGCCTGCCGGAGACGGCCTTCACGATCTGCACCTTCTGGTACATCGAGGCGCTCGCCGCCGCGGGGCGCCGCGACGAGGCGCGCGACCTGTTCGAGAAAATCCTCGCCTGCCGCAACCATGTGGGGCTGCTCTCCGAGGACATCGACCCAGCGACCGGCGAGCTTTGGGGGAATTTCCCGCAGACCTACTCGCTCGTCGGCATCATCGTGGCCGCGATGCGCCTCTCGAAGAGCTGGGAAGAGGGCTTCTGGCGCGGCGGGTGAGCGTTGCAGACGCTCAGCGCGCCAGCGGCACTTCGAGCAGCGCGCCGAACTCCTTTGCGAAGTCGACGCTGACGCGCGCATGTACGCGGCCCTGCCGGTCGAAGAAGCGCCCGGCCGCGGCGCAGGGAAACACGCCCTCGTGCCATACGTTCGGGTGCATGTAGAGGCCGGCGCTGCCGTCGAACCAGAACGTCTTGAAGTGCTCGGGCTTCACGTCGTCGCCGGGCAGCGCCATCGGCACGACGAACGGCTTCCGCTCGAGCGGGAAGAAGAGTTGGCCGCCATCGGGGTGGTAATTCGCATGCCACAGCAGGACGCGGCCGGGCGTGCCCGCCGGCTGCGCCGCCCGCTCGGGTGGATCGGACCAGCCGAGCAGATAGTGGCCGCCCACGGCCTCGTTGCGGCCCATGAGCCGGCCCTCCTCCCACCACGCGTGGAAGATGCCTTCGGTGGTGCCGCCCTCGTCGCCGCTGTCGGTATCGACCGGGCGCCAGCCCTGCGCCGGCCAGCGCACGATCTCGATGCGATGCGCCTTGGGATCGGCCACGAGTTCGCCGTAGCCGCGCAGGTTCTCCGCCGTCGCCGCGACCAGCGGCGCCGTGGCGAGGCGCAGGCCGGGCGGCACGCGCGGGTCGAGGTAGTCCGGTGCGGTTGCAGCCATGGGCCGATGCAGGAGGCGGTTTGCGGGGCCGCAGCCTCTCACACGCGGCGCCCCGCTTCAAACACGCCGCGGGCGCCTACCGGCGCTTGGCGACGAAGTCGAGGATCTCGCGGCCGATCGATTCGTCGGCGGTATTGAAGTGATGCACCATCGAGAGATGATTGTGCATCACCATGCGCGTGAATCGGGGGCAGGCGTTGTCGCGCTTGCACAGCGCCGCGAACAGCTCGCCGCCGCTCACGTCGAGGCCGGGATTGTCGTATTGCGCGACGACGACGAAAGTCGGCACCTTCGCGCCGCCGATATGCGAGAGCGCCGAGCGATCCGCATACTGCGCCGGGTCGCTGCCGAAATAGGCCTGCATGTTGCGGCTGTTCGGATCCTTGGTGTCGATTTCGAGCCGGTAGCGGCCGCTCATCAGCACGATGCCGGCGACGCCCGGGCCTTCGGCCGGGTGCACCTTCTTGTTGAACGCGTAGGTGGCGACGTGCGTGGCCCCGGCCGAATGGCCGATGAGGAAGATCCTGTCGGGATCGCCGCCCTGCGCCGCGGCGTTCTTCTTCAGCCATTGCACGACGGCGCCGACATCCTCGGCGCCCGACGGATAGGCGGCCGCCGGCGCGAGGCGGTAGGTCATGTTGATGCCGAGCGCGCCCTGGCGCGCGAACCACAGCGTGACGTTGCCGTAAATCTCGTCGTTCACGCGCTTGTCGCCGCGCACATAGGCGCCGCCATGGACGAACACGACGACCGGCGCGCGCTCGGCCTTGGCCAGCTTGAAGACATCGAGGGTCTGCTTCGGGTCCGGGCCGTAGGACTGGTCGCGCAGGATCGTGACGCCGTCGCGCGGCGCCTTCGCCAGCAGCGGCGTGAACGCCTCCTCCATCTTCTTGACGTTGGCGAGGATGTTCGTGCCCCACACCGGCCCGACCTCGGCGAGCTTCGCCTGCACGTCGGGCGCCCGCCGACGCGGCTGCGGCAATCACGGCAAAGGCGAGAGCGGCACGCATGGCGCATCCTCCGGTCTTCGTTTCGCCGGAGGATAGCCACCTCGCGCGCCGCAGCGCATGCGATTTCGTCGGAGCCGCATCGCGCGGGTGGCGGACCCGGCGGCGCGCGGCAGGTCGGCCTTACGCCACTTCCTGCTTCTTCGACTGGCGCTTCCTCTCGTGGATGTCGAGCCAGCGCTTCCGGAGCCGGATCGATTTCGGCGTGACCTCGACCAGCTCGTCGTCCTCGATGTAGGCGATCGCCTTCTCGAGCGTCATCTTGATCGGCGGGGTCAGCAGCACGTTCTCGTCCTTGCCCGAGGCGCGGACGTTGGTGAGCTGCTTCGTCTTGAGCGGATTCACGTCGAGATCGTTGCCGCGCGAGTTCTCGCCGATGATCATGCCGGCATAGACCGGCACGCCCGAATCGATGAACATCGGGCCGCGCTCCTCGAGATACCAGAGCGCATAGGCCACCGACTTGCCCTGCTCGAGCGAAACCAGCACGCCGTTGCGCCGGCCCTGGATGGCGCCCTTGTAGGGCGCGTAGCTGTGGAACAGCTTGTTCATGATGCCGGTGCCGCGCGTGTCGGTCATGAACTCGCCGTGATAGCCGATCAGCGCGCGCGACGGCGCCAGGAACGCCAGCCGCGTCTTGCCGCCGCCCGAGGGGCGCATTTCCTTGAGCTCGCCGCGGCGCTGGCCGATCTTCTCGACCACGACGCCGGCATAGGCGTCGTCGACGTCGATGACCACTTCCTCGATCGGCTCAAGGCGCTGGCCGCGCTCGTCGGTCTTGAAGATCACGCGCGGGCGGCCCACCGACATCTCGAAGCCTTCGCGGCGCATCTGCTCGATGAGCACGCCCAATTGCAGCTCGCCGCGGCCCGACACTTCGAACGCATCCTTGGCCTCGGACTGGCTGACCTTGATCGCGACGTTGCCCTCGGCCTCGCGGCGCAGGCGGTCCCAGATCAGGCGCGAGGTGACTTTCGTGCCTTCCTGGCCGCAGAGCGGCGAATCGTTGACCGAGACGGTCATCGACAGCGTGGCCGGATCGATCGCCTGCGCCGGGATCGGCGCAGTGACCGAGAGATCGCAGAGCGTGTCCGAGACCGAGGCCTCGGAGAGGCCCGCGACCGCGACGATGTCGCCGGCCACGCCCTCGTCGATCGGCGCGCGCTCGATGCCGCGGAACGCGAGCACCTTCATCACCCGCGCTTCCTCGAGAAGCTTGCCGTCGCGGCTGATCGCCTTGATCTGCTGGTTCGGCTTGATGCGCCCCGATTCGATGCGGCCGGTGAGCAGGCGGCCGAGGTAGTTGTCGTATTCGAGGATCGTCGAGAGCATCGTGAACGGGCCGTCCGGATCCGCCACGGGCGGGCGCGGCACGCGCTTGCGGATCGCCTCGAACAGCGGCTCCATGCTGTCTTTCGGCCCGTCGGGCGAGGTCGCCGCCCAGCCCTGCTTGGCCGAGCCGAACAGCGTCGGGAAATCGAGCTGCTCCTCGGTGGCGTCGAGCAGCGCAAACAGATCGAACACCTCGTTGTGGACTTCGTGCGCACGCTGCTCGGGCTTGTCGACCTTGTTGATGAACACGATCGGCTTCAAGCCGCGCTTCAGCGCCTTCATCAACACGAATTTCGTCTGCGGCATCGGGCCTTCGGCCGCGTCGACGAGGACGATCGCGCCGTCGACCATCGAGAGGATGCGCTCCACCTCGCCGCCGAAATCGGCGTGGCCGGGCGTATCCACGATGTTGATGCGGATGCCCTTCCAGTAGACCGACGTGGCCTTGGCCAGGATCGTGATGCCGCGCTCGCGCTCGAGTTCGTTCGAATCCATCACCTGGTCGGGGATCTTCTGGTTCTCGCGGAAGGTGCCCGACTGGTGCAGCAGCTTGTCGACCAGCGTCGTCTTGCCGTGGTCGACATGCGCGATGATGGCGATGTTGCGGAGATCCATGACGTCTCGGTTGCGAGCGAAATCGCCCAAAGCAAAAGGCGGCGCGCGGAAAGGGGCGCGGCCGCCCGGGCCTCAAAGCGTTGAAGTGAACGGGAAAACTTGCGCCGGTATATACGCCATGTTGCGCCGCAAAACAAGGCGCCGCACGGCCGCAGCGGGCGCAGCCCCGGGCTCGTGCAGGCGACGCCGGCCTTCCGGGTTGCCGGGACGAATGGCAAGCTACCCTCGGTTTCACGACACGAGGATCGGATCGCCATGCGAAGCACGATCGTTGCCGCACCGGTTTTCGCGGCCGACAGCGCCCTCGCGCAGCAGCGGGAGCCGCCATCGGACGAAACTGCTACCGAGACCGGCTGCGGGCGCCGCGGCGTGACGGGGAACGGCGGCACGCACCATGCGCTGTTCGTCGGCACCCCGGAGGCGGCCTGTTCGGTCTGCTAGGCGACAAGACAGCGGCCATGCACGGTTTCAGCTATCTCCGGCTCGCGGCGTGGCTGGCGGGGCCGATCGCCGCCGCGCGCTGGATCATCGGCGCGATCGGCATTTACGGCTATTTGCTGCTCGTCGTCGCCGTGACCGTCGGCAGCGTCATCATCGGATACGACGCGATGTTCGGCGATGGCAAGCCGCGCACCGGCGACGAAGCGCGCATTCTGTTGCTCGTCCTGCCCGTCGCGCTCTTGTGCGTGCTCCTGACCGCCCTGCCGTTCATCGACATGTATGGCCGGCTCGAACAGCAGGACCGGATCGCGATCCGCAACGGCCGGACGCTGGCGCATTGGCGCTTTTCGCGCGAGGCGTGGGGGCGCTTCCAGGCCGCGGACGCGACGGCGGCGCGGCGCGAAGGCGGCCAGATGCTGCTCTACGGGCTGGGTTTCGCGGCCGTGTTCGGCGGGATTGCCGCCGCGAACGGCGGCTGGCGCGCCGGCCTGCTCGTGCTGGCGATCGTCGCCGCGGCCGCGGTGCTGGTGGGCCTCCGCGATGCGCTCAACCGCCATCGCGCCGCCCGTTCCCCCGAGGTCGAGGTGATCTTCACCGCGGCCGGCCTGCTCGCCAACGGCGCCTATACGCGGCTCAACGCGGTGAGTCCCTCGGGCGAAGGGATGTTCGTCTCCGACGCCAAGGTGGTGCCGGGCCCGCCGGCGCTGCTCGAGCTCACCGTGTCGGCGCTCAGCCATCGCCCGGTCGCGGTGTTCGCGGGCTGGACCACGCTTGGCAACGCGGCCGGCCCCAGCATCACCGTGCGCGTGCCCGTGCCGGAGGGGAAAACCGCCGAAGCCGAGGCGCTCGGGAAGAAACTGATCGCGTCGCGGTAGCCGCTACCTGTATTTTCGGAACTGCCGGCGCTGCGCCTGGGTGCCCATGGCGGCGGCCTTCTCGTCCTTGTGGCGGAACGTGATGCGGCCCTTGTCGAGATCGTAGGGCGTCATCTCCACCGTCACCTTGTCGCCGGCGAGCATGCGGATGCGGTTCTTGCGCATCTTGCCGCCGGTGTAGGCGATGATGTTGTGGCCGTTCTCGAGCTGCACGCGGAAGCGCCCGTCGGGATAGACGTCGACGACGACGCCCTCGGCCTCGAACAATCCTTCTTTCGACATCGGAAATCCTTTCGCGTGCGGCGCGGCCGCGCGCCGGCGCTGTGGCGCGGGCGGGCGCAGGCCGGCGAGGCACGGCTGTGACCGGGAAGTTGCGCCACATATAGGCCGCGCCCCGCGGCCGCACAAGGCGCCCCCGCGGCGCCGCAGCGGCGCGATTGCCGCGGCTCCGCGCCGCCACGCGCGGCTTGACGCGGCGGCGCTCAAACTTTACCGTCCGGTCGGTAAAGTAAAGGAGCCGCGATGGCGCGCGAGCCGCGCTGGGACCGGGTGTTGACGAGCGCCGCGCGCCTGTTCGCCGAGGACGGCTTCGCGGCCACGTCGGTGCGCGCGGTGGCCGAGCGCGCGCGGCTCACCAAGGCCGGGCTCTACTATCACATCAAGGAGAAGGAAGACCTTCTCTTCCGGATCTGCGAGCACTCGATCCAGTCGATTCTCGACGGCGCGCGCGCGGCGCTCGCGGCCGAATCCGATCCGGCGGCGCGGCTCAAGGCCCTCATCCGCAATCACTGCGGCTTCTTCTTCCGCCATCCGCACAATCTGACCGTCCTCAACCGCGATATGGGCGCGCTGACCGGCGCGCAGCGCGAGGCGATCCGAACGCTCGAAATGGAGTATCTCGATCTCGTGCGCGGCGTGTTTCGCGACGGCCAGAAGCGCGGGCGGCTCCGCAAGCTCGACCCGACCGTGGCGGCGTTCACGCTGCTCGGCGTGCTCAACAGTTTCGACCGCTGGTACGATCCTGCTGGGCCCGTGGCGCCCAATGCGCTCGTCGAGCACGTCGAGACGATCTTCCTCGATGGCGTCGCCGAAGAGCGGCGGAAATGATCACGAGGCTCACATGACCGACGCGAAACTGTTCGACCGCTACATCGAAGGCGAGCGGCCACTCGACACCAAGACGCTCTCCGGCCTGCCGCTCGACGCGGTGTATGGCCCGCCCGCGGCGGAAAAGCCGGGGCAGTATCCGTTCACGCGCGGCATCCATCCCGAGATGTATCGCAAGCGCTTCTGGACGCGGCGGCAGCAGAGCGGCTACGGCACGCCCAGGGAATCGAACGAACGCCTGCTGTTCCTGCTGAAAGCCGGGATGACCGGCCTCAACATCGACTACGACGTGCCGACGAAGGTGGCGCTCGACCCCGATCATCCGCTCGCCGAAGGCGACGTCGGCATGGTCGGCACCTCGGTGGCGACCCAGGAAGACGTCGAGGAGCTCTACGCCGGCATCCCGCTCGAGAAGGTGAGCTCGACGCTCATCTGCCAGCCGCCCGCCTCGGCCTTTATCGTCGCCTCCTACGTACTGATGGCCGAGAAGCGCGGCATCCCCAAGGACAAGCTCATCGGCACGATCATGAACTGCGGCTTCACGCAGCTCGTGGGGCCGACCTACCAGTCGAACACGACGTTCTACCCGATCGAGTTCACCTACCGCGTCGGCCTCGACGTGATGGAGTATTGCGCCGGCGCGATGCCGAAGTGGAACCTCGTCAACGTCAACGCCTACAACATCCGCGAGACGGGCGTGAACGCGATCGAGGAAGCCGCGTTCGCGATGATGGTGGCGAGCCAGCACATCGAGGGCCTGCTCGCACGCGGCCTGCCGGTCGACAGCTTCGCGCCGCGCATGGCGTTCTTCACCGCCGCGCACATCGATTTCTTCGAGGAGATCGCCAAGCTGCGCGCGATGCGCCGCATCTGGGCGAAGATGCTCCGGGAGCGCTACGGCGCCAAGGAAGACCGCTCGTGCTGGTTCCGCACCGCGATCCAGACCGCGGCGCTGGCGCTCACCGCGCAGCAGCCGATGAACAACATGGTGCGCGCCGGGCTGCAGACGCTCGCGGCGGTGCTCGGCGGCGCGCAGTCGATCCATACCACCGGCTGGGACGAGGCCTTCGCGCTGCCGACCGAGGAGTCGCACAAGCTCTCGATCCGCACCCAGCAGGTGATCGCTTACGAGAGCAACGTGACGAAAGTGGCCGATCCGCTCGGCGGCTCGTATTTCGTCGAGGAGCTGACCGACCGCATGGAACGCGCGATCGTGGCCCTGATGGACGAGATGCGGGCCAAGGGCGGCTACCTCGCGCTCTTCAAGCAGCGCTGGATCGAAGACCGCATCACCGCCGGGCGCTTCGATCTCAACGACCGCATCGATGCGGGCAGGCTGCCGCTGGTCGGCGTCAACTGCTTCCAGGACGAAGACGAGAAGCCGCCCGAGATGAAGTTCTTCCGCATCGGGCGGCCGATGATCGAAGACCGCATCCGCTACATCCGAGACTACCGCAAGGCGCGCGATGCGAGCGCCGTCGGGCGCGCGCTCGATGCGGTGGCCGCCGCCGCCGGCTCGAACGCCAACGTCATGCCGAGCGTGTTCGACGCCGTGCGCGCCAAGTGCACGCTCGGCGAGGTCGGCGAAGCCTTCCGGAAAGGCATCGGCCACGCGTTGCCGGTGTAGGGGTTGAAACGATGGCCAGGATTCTCATCGCCAAGGTCGGCACCGACGCGCACGACATGGGCGTCACCGTCGTAACGCGCTGGCTCGGCGAGGCCGGGCACGAGGTGCGCTATCTCGGCCTCTACAACACGCCGGCCCGCGTCGCCGAGGCCGCGCGCGAGTTCAAGGCCGACGTGATCGGGCTGTCGTTTCTCGGCGCCGAGCCGGTCTACATGTCGGGCCGCGTGCTGCAGGAGATGGAGGCGCGCGGCCTCGACGCGACGCCGCTCGTCGTGGGCGGCGTGATCACGCCCGAGATGGCCGAGGAGCTGAGGGCGCTCGGCATCCAGGCCGTGTTCACGCCCGGTACCGCGCGCGACGCGATCGTGGACGGCATCGCCGCGGTGGTGACCGGCGACCGCCGCAACGCGCCCCCGGGGCAACGCATCAATCCCGGCGGACCGGCTCAGCCGTCGAAAACCTAGGCCGGGGCGAGCGTCGGCGGCACCCTGGAGCTCGGGCGGGAATGCGACCGGCGGTCAAGTTCGCGGCCTCCGACACGGCGGGCTTCGCGCCTACCAGCCGAGCCATTTCCGGATGTCGTTGGCGGGCACGATGTAGGCGATGCGCGGCGAGCGGTATTGCGGCTTGGTGGTGTCGCCGAGCTCGTAGCCGGCGACCATGCCGATCAGTTCGCCCCTGGCGTTGACGACCGGGCCGCCCGAATGGCCCGACTCCACTTCCATGCCGATCTCGATCGCGTTGTCGAATCCCCAGGCGCCGTAATCCAGCCGCTCGCCGATATTGGGAACGCGCACGCGGCCGACCGAGACGACGCCCCAGACGCGCCGCGGGCTGCCGAGCGCCAGCGCCGGATCGCCGCGTTTGACGGCGCGCGAATCGGCGAACAGCAGCGGCTCGGCGTCGGGCAGCGGCGCGGTGCGCAGCACCGCGAGCTCCTGCTTCGCGCTCACCTTCACCACCTCGGCCGGCAGCGTCCGGCCGTCGGCGAGACGTATGCGGACCGCGAATTCGGGGCCGCGCGCGATGTGCGCCGCGGTGAGGATGTATCCGTCGCGGTTGAGAACGATGCCGCTGCCGGTGTGCAGCTCGCCGCCGCCTTCGCGTGTCGCCGGATCGGGCTTCGCCAGCAGCGTGACCATGACGTAGCCGCGGGCGGCCCGCTCGGCCACCTTGCGATAGGCCGGGAAACCGGCTTCGGCGCCGTCGAGATAGGGATAGGAAAGCGCCCCCTGGGCGCCCGCTTCCGCGGCGGCGCCGGCCAGCGCCAGCAGGCCGGCAACAACCCCTAGGAGGCGCCTTGCCGCGGCGCAACATATATTGAATTTGTCTTTCAAAGACATAAGGTTAAGCTGCCAGACGGCGCCTCGCGCAGGCAAGTGGCGTTCCTGCCACACTTGGCGAGAATCTGGAATCTTTGGGGGTGCATTCTGTTGACGCCCGAAAGCAGGCCAAAGTACAAAGGTTCGAATCGTCCTGATTCGGGGCCAACCGTTTCCGTCCGTGGACCTAATTTAACGAGGGGAAGAGCATGAAGAAACTAGCACTCGCGGTCGTCCTGAGCGCGGCCGGCGCGGCATGCGCCAGCAGCGCTCATGCATGGAGCTATCTGTGGCCGTTCAACCAGACGGCGCCATTCATGACGCCGTACCAGACCGACAATCTTCGCATGCTCAAGGGCCAGCCCCCGCATGCCACGCCGTTCAACGCGGCGCTGCAGCGCGAGTATGGCGCGCTCGGCGAAGAGGCGCTGGCGGAGTCGGATCACCAGCACGCGGACATGTACATCCGCAAGGGCTTCGCGGCCGGCAACGGCCTCGAGACCTGGCCGGAGGATCCGCGCACGTGGTGGCTGCCGGCCCGCGCCGTGGCCCCGCTCTACGAATGGCACGGCAAGCTCCTCCAGGTGCTGCCGCCGAACCGCACCGCCCGTCCGGCGGCCGCGGCCCGCGCCCAGGCGATGTATGACTGCTGGGTGGAGGAAGAGCACGAGGACGTGTGGATGCGCGACCTCTCGGCCGGCGTCCGCATGCAGGAAAACCTGTATCAGCCGGAAGACATCGCGAAGTGCCGCAATGCCTTCTTCTGCGCCATGTACGAAATGGGCGTGGCGGTGCCGATCCAGTGCGTGACCGCGCAGGACATCAACTTCCGCTTCGATCAGCCGCGCCGCCTCCCGGGCAGCCGCGCCGATCTGTGGCCGGGCGGCGTCGAGCCGCAGACCGGTTCGTCGGCTCCGGCCGGCGCCGCGATGCTCGATGCGCTCATCGCGGGCATGCGCGCCAACCCGAACTCGGCGGTCCAGCTGAAGGGCCACACCGACACGGTCGGCGGCGTCGCCTACAACCAGGCTCTCTCGGAGCGCCGCGCGCTGCTCATCCGCGCGGAGATCATGCGGGCCGGCGTCAACCCCGCGCGGATCACTTACCGCGGCGTGGGCAAGACCGAACTCGCGGTCCCGACGCCCGACCAGCGCCGCGAAGTGCGTAACCGCCGCGTGTCCTACACGCTGCGCTAGACCGCACGTCGAAGCGTACGAAACGCGAGAGGGCGCCGGAAACGGCGCCCTCTTCGTTTTCGGGGGCTTCGCTTTCGGGTCTTCCGCCGCTTATCCTCGCGCCATGCCGCCCAATGCCCGTTACTGGATCGATCTCACCACGGCCGAGTTCGCCGAGATCGACCGCGCGCGCCTGATCGCGCTGCTGCCCGTGGGCGCCACCGAGCAGCACGGGCCGCACCTCCCGCTCTCGGTCGATTCGCGCATTGCGGCGGCGCTCGTGAAGCGCGTGACGGACGCGCTTCCCGCCGATTTCCCGCTGAGCGTGCTGCCGATGCTGCATTTCGGCGTCAGCCCCGAGCATGCCGACTTTTCCGGCACGCTCTCGATCTCGGCCGAGACGATGCTCTCGCTGCTGATGGACGTGGGGCGCAGCGTGGCCGCCGCCGGCATCCGGAAGCTCGCGATCCTCAACAGCCATGGCGGCCAGCCGCAGCTTCTCGACATCGCCGCCCAGAAGCTCCGCCGCGAGTGCCACTTGCTGGTCTTTCCCCTGAACGCCTACCGCTACTGGAACGTCGAGAAGCATTTCGGCGCCGATGAGGCAGCCACTGGCATCCATGGCGGGGCCGCCGAGACCTCGATCATGCTGGCGATCGCCGCCGAGGCCGTGCGGCGGGAGAAGCTGGCGGATTTCCGCTCGCTCGCGGCCGCCATGGCGAAGCGGTTCAAGCACCTTCGGCCGTACGGCCGCATCGCGAGCTTCGGCTGGCAGGTGCAGGACCTCAACCCATCCGGCGCCGTCGGCAATGCCACGCGTGCCGACTCGGCCAAGGGGGAAGCCCTGCTCGCGGAGGCCGCCGCCATGCTCGGCGAGATTCTGCGCGAGATCGACGCGCTTTCGCCGGACGTGCTCAAGGACACGCCGCGGAGCGGACCGTGACACCGGCGGCGATCCGCCGCCACTGCCTTTCCCTGCCGGGCGCGGCCGAATCGATCCAGTGGGGCGGCGAGCGCGTGTTCAAGGTGGGCGGCAAGATGTTCGCCGTCATCTCCGCCGCGCGCGATGCCGACGCGATGTCGTTCAAGGCCGGCGACGAGAGCTTCCAGCTGCTGACCGAGCTGCCCGGCCTTTCGCCGGCGCCCTACCTCGCGCGCGCCCAATGGGTGCGGATCGCGCCGCTCTCCTCGCTGCCGCCGGCCGATCTCGCCGCCTATCTGCGCCGCGCGCACGCGCTCGTCGCGGCCAAGCTGCCGCGGAAACTGCGCGAGGCGCTGGCTACGAATCGTACCGCATCAGCGACGTCACCGGCACGGCGAGCTTCTCGCGGCCCTTCAGGAACGTCAGCTCGATCAGGAACGAGCAGGCCGCGACGTTCGCCTTGACGAGCCGCAGCAGGTGGATGGCCGCCGCCATCGTGCCGCCGGTGGCGAGCAGGTCGTCGAGCACCACTACCGTGTCGCCCGGCTTCACCGCGTTCTCCTGCACCTCGATCGTGTCGGTGCCGTATTCGAGCGAATAAGTGTAGCGGATCGTTTCGCCTGGCAGCTTGCCCTTCTTGCGCAGCATCACGAAGCCGAGGCCGAGCTCGAGCGCCGCCGGCGCCGCCACGAGAAAGCCGCGCGATTCGATTCCGGCGAGCACGGTGGGCTTGAACGGCTTGATCGCCGCGGCGAGCTGGGTAACGGCGTAGCGCCAGGCATCCTTGTGTGCGAGCAGCGTGGAAATGTCGTAGAAGAGAATGCCCTTCTTCGGGAAATCGGGCACGTGGCGGATATGGTCCTTGAGATTCATGGCGTGATGCTTCCCCTCGCGGCGCGCACTGCGCCCGAAGCTAGGCGAAGCCCCGCGGGCCGGCAAGGCGGCGGCTCGTGATCGCGGACTGGCCGCCCTTCATTCTCGGCGTGGCGCCCAACGGCGCGCGCAAGACGAAGGCCGATCATCCGGCGCTGCCGCTGACCGCGGACGAGATCGCGCGCGACGCGGCCGCCTGCCGGGCGGCGGGCGCCGCGCTGATCCATCTCCATATCCGCGACAAGTCCGGCAAACACCTGCTCGACGCCGAGGCCTTCCGCGCGGCGACGGCGGCGATCCGCCGCGAGGCCGGCGACGACCTCATCGTCCAGATCACGACCGAGTCGGTCGGCATCTATCTGCCCGGCTACCAGATGGCGATGGTGCGCGAGGCGCGGCCCGAAGCGTGCTCCGTCGCCATCCGCGAGATCGTGCCCGGCCCGCCGGCCGAGCGCGAGGCGGCGGCGTTCTTCGCGTGGATGGCGCGCGAAGGCGTGATGGCGCAATACATCCTCTACACCGCCGACGAGGTGCGCCGCTTCGCCGATCTGCGCCAGCGCGGCATCGTGCCGGATACGGCGCCTTTCGTGCTGTACGTGCTGGGCCGCTACAGCGCGAACCAGACTTCGGACCCGCTCGATCTCGCCCCGTTTCTGGCCGCCGCGCCGCGCGACTGGCACTGGGCCGCTTGCGCGTTCGGCGCCAAGGAGGGCGCCGTCGCGTTGACCGCCGCGGTGCTCGGCGGGCATAGTCGCGTGGGCTTCGAGAACAACCTCCGGCTCGGCGACGGCAGCGTGGCGCCGGGCAATGCCGCGCTCGTCGAGCAGGCGCGCCGCCATGCGGAGGCGATCGGGCGCAAGGCGGCGGACGGCGCCGCCGCCCGCGCGCTGCTCGCGGCGCCGCCGCCCGTCCGCTGACGCGCAAGAGGCATGGCCATGCCGAAACGCCTTTCGCTACTCTCGGTCGCATTCGCGCTCGCCGCGGCGGCTGCCGCCGCGGCGCCCGGCACGAGCGCGGCCGATCCGCAAAGGCTCGTGCTGGCCGGCGGCGCCAAGGCCGATCCCGGCGTGGCGCTCGCGACTCTCCTCTGTCAGATCGTGAACCAGCAGCAGAAGCGCCACAACTTCGCCTGCGAATCGAAGGAGACCGAGGGAGGAATCGCGGCGCTGCAGAGCTTGGACGGCGAGGAGCTGCACGTCGCCTTCGTGCGCGCCGACTGGCTGGCGCAGGCCGCCGAAGGGACCGGCCCGTTCCGCGACCGCGGCCCGGTGCGCGGCAGCAGCCGGGAACGGCGCGGCGGCCCGAACGAGGAGTTGCGCGCGCTGTTCTCGCTGCAGATCGAGGCCTTCGTCGTGCTGACACGAGCCGACGCCGGCATCAAGACCGCCACCGATCTCAAGACCAAGCGGGTCAACATCGGTCCGCCCGGCAGCGGCGCCCGCATCATGTTCGACCTGCTGGCGCCGGCGCTGGGCTGGACGGTGCGCGACTTCGCGGCGGCGCCGGAGCTGAAGGCCGCCGACCAGGCGAGCGCGCTGTGCCGCGGGCGCGTCGATGCGGTGCTCTATCTCGCGGCCAGCCCCGACGCGAGCGTGCGTGCGGCGGCGCAGGCCTGCGACACCGCGATCGTCCCGGTCGCCGGGCGCGAGATCGACGCGCTCGACAAGGAGACGCGGTTCCTGCTGCGCACCGGCATTCCCGGCGGACTCTACAAGAGCGCGCCGCGCGAGGTGCCGAGCGTCGGCTTCACCGTCGTGGCGGCGAGCACGAGCAAGGTGGACGCGCGGGCGGTCTACGAGCTGGTCAAGGCGGCGTTCGACAACCTGCAGCGGCTGCAGCGCGTCGACCCGGTCTTCGCCCGGCTCGAGCCGCGCCGCATGACCGGCGACGGGCTCGTGGTCCCGCTGCACGAGGGCGCCGCGCGGTTCTACAGGGAGCGCGGCTGGATCAAGTAGCGATGGTCGCGCGCGCCCGGAAGCAGACGCAATCGGCGGCCCCCGCGATCCGTTTCGCGAGCCTGGCCCGGGCGCGGCTCGAGACCATGCTCGACGCCGGCCGCGAAGCCGCGAACTGCATGCGCGTCTTGGCCAAGGAAGGCGGCAACGTCGTTTCCGAGCTGTTGCGCGACGCGGCGGGCTTCTACGAGTGGGACCACTATCCGAAGGGCGACGTCTACGACCGCGCGACGCACGCGCAATACTACTATCACGCCCATCCCGAGCACGAGCGGCCGGGCGAGCACGGGCACTTCCACACGTTCCTGCGCCCGCAGGGCATGCCGAAGGGCCTGAAGCCGCTGGCGATCCCGGGGCACCCGCCGCCGGCCGAGGCGAACGCCGCGCTGTCGCACCTCGTCGCCATCGGCATGGACCGGTTCGGGCGGCCGGTCTCGCTGTTCGCGACCAACCGCTGGGTGACCGACGAGACCTGGTATCGCGCGGACGACGTGATCCGCATGCTCGATTTCTTCGAGATCGATCTCGCGCATCCCTCGTGGCCGGTGAACCGGTGGATCAGCGCGATGATTCCGCTGTTTCGCCCGCAGATCGAATGGCTGCTGAAGCGCCGCGACGAGGCGGTGTCCGCCTGGGCGAAGAGGAAGCCGAAAGCCGACGTCTACGAGGACCGCGGCCTCAACGTGGTCTCCGAGGTCGCCATCGACGTCGAGCGGCAGATCGCGGCGATCGAGCAGGCGCTCGAAAGCGCGCGTTGAGGCGCGGACATCCCGGGGCGCCGCGAATTCCGCTCGGGCAAGCCTCCCGGGCCTTGCAACCGCGGAGTGCGAGCCGGCCGAAGCCGGACTCGCCGACGACGCGGGCGGGCGAGCCGGCCGCCTACTCCGCCGCCTTCTTCATGCCCTTGAAATGCGGCATGACTTCCTTGGAGAACAGCGTCATCGAGCGCAGCGCGTCGTCGTAGCTGACGGTGTTGAAGTTGACCTGGAGCGACGCGACCTCGAAATCGCCGTTCTGCTCGACGAAGGTCGAGATCTGCTTCCGGATCTGGTCCGGCGAGCCGACCCAGGCGGCGCCCTTGGCCGTCTGCGTGTCGAAGTTCTCCTTCGCGATGCCGGCGATGATCTTGTCGTAGCCGGGATAGTCCTTGGACGTCATGCCGCTGGTCCAGTCCGAGGCCGCCGCCACCAGCGATTTCAGATAGCGATTGAGCGGCTCGCGCGCGATTTCGCGCGCCTTGTTGCCGTCTTCGTGGCAGCACATGTGGAACGCGAGCATCACGCGGCCGTTGCCCTTGTGGCCGGCATCGCGCCACGCCTTGCGGTAGATGCCGACGAGCTCCTGCATCTTGCCGCCGGCCATCGGGATGGCCATCACGCTGTGGCCCGCCCGGCCCGCCTTCTCGAAGCTGGCCGGAGTGACGATCGCGGCCACCCAGAACGGCGGGCGCGGCGTCTGCGTCGGCCGCGGCAGCGAGGTGACGTTCTTGAACTTGTGGAATTTGCCGTCGAACGTGACGTTCTCTTCCTCGAGCAGGCGGCGCACCGCCTCCATGCCCTCGTCGAAGCGAACGACGCTCTCGTCGACGGGCACGCCGAAGCGCGTGAATTCGTGCGGCAGGAACGCGCGCGCGAAGCCGCATTCGAGGCGGCCGTTCGACATCGCATCGACCATGCCGATCTCGCCCGCCACTTTCAGCGGGTGATTGAATACCGGCAGCACCGCGCCGGTGACGAGACGCGCCTTCTTCGTGCGCTGCGCGGCGGCGACGAGGAAGATGTGCGGATTCGGCGTGTAGCCGCCATACGGCTCGAAATAGTGCTCGACCGTGCGCACATGCGTGTAGCCGAGCGAGTCGAAATGATCGCACAGGCGCAGCGCGTCGTCCCAATAGGCCTGCGCCGACTTTACCTTCGGTCCGATATCGGGGAAAAACTGGATGCCGAATTCCATGGCCCGTGCTCCTTCTCCTCTAGCGCGCCGGGCCCCTTGGCCCGACGCGCGGCGTCCCTCGCCGGATTCTTCTGGACCGGCGCCGAAGCACCGGGCATAATTCGTCAGTATACGGATTAATTGCGCAGCGTCAAGAACGGACGGCGGAATGGCAGGCGGAGCGGGACGAGCCAAGGCGGCGCCACGCACGATCGACCTGATCGACGTGCGCCGCACGCCGGGGCACCTGCTGCGCCGCGCGCAGCAGCGCGCGGTCGACCTGTTCGTGCAGGCAGTGGGCGAGAACGGCCTGCGGCCGCCGCAATTCGCGGTGCTGCTGACGGTCTATCGCCATCCGGGCCTCAACCAGACGCACCTCGTCGACCGCACCGGCATCGACCGCAGCACGATCGCCGAGATGATCGACCGCATGGTCGCGCGCGGCTATATCGAGCGCAAGCGCGACGCCGCCGATCAGCGCGTCAACACGCTGTGGGCGACCGGCGCCGGCATCGCCGCGCTCGAGGCCTCGGTGGACGCGGTTCTGGCGGCGCAGGAGCGGATTCTCGCGCCGGTTCCGCCCGAGAAGCGCGCGGCGCTGATGGAGGCGCTGGCGCTGCTGGCCGAAGTGCCCGCCGGCGACGCCTGACGCCCGGACGCGATCCGCTTCGCTTCGATCAAGAGGGAAACGTGCCATGAAGATCTGCCGCTTCGACAACGACCGTCTCGGAATCGTGGAAGGCGACCGCGTGCTCGACGTCACGGGCGCGCTCGACGCGCTGCCCAAGGTGTCGTGGCCGTTGCCGCAGGGCGACCTCCTCATCGCCAACCTCGACAAGGTCGTGGCGCGCATCGACGCGATCAAGCACGCGGCGACGCCGAAGCCGCTCGCGGCGGTGAAGCTCAAGAGCCCGGTCGCCAATCCGTCGAAGATCGTCGGCGCGCCGGTGAACTATCAGCTGCACATCGACGAGGCGACGAAGAACCCCGGCGCCTTCGCGAACCCCTCCTCGAACATGCTCAACATCCGGACGGCGGGGCCGTTCCTCAAGGCGAACTCCTCGCTGGTGGGGCCGAGCGAAGGCGTGGCGCTGCGCTTCACCGACCGGCGCAACGACCACGAGGTGGAACTGGCCGTCGTCATCGGCAAGGCGGGCTCGGCCATTCCCGCCGCCAAGGCGCTCGACCACGTGGCCGGCTACGCGATCGGGCTCGACATGACCGTGCGCGGGACCGAGGACCGCTCGGTGCGGAAGAGCGTGGACAGCTATTCGGTGCTGGGGCCGTGGCTCGTCACCGCCGACGAGATACCGGACCCCAACAATCTCGACCTCTCGATCACGGTGAACAACGAGCCGCGCCAGAAATCGAACACGCGGATGCTGATCCTGAACGTGCAGCAGTGCATCGAATTCTTCTCGAGCTATTACACGCTGCTGCCCGGCGACATCATCATGTCGGGCACGCCCGAGGGCGTGGGGCCGGTCAAGAACGGCGACCTGATGATCGCCGAAGTGGAGAAGGTGGGGCGCATGGAAGTGCGGGTCCGCAATGCGTGAGATGCGCGGCCGGAGCGCCTGACGCGAGCGGCGCGGCGATGACGCGGCCCTTCGTGCTCGTCCATGGCGCGTGGCACGGCGGCTGGTGCTGGCGGCGCGTGACGCCGCTGCTGCGCGCGGCCGGCCACGACGTCTACGCGCCGTCGCTCACCGGGCTCGGCGATCGCGCGCACCTCGGCAGCCGCGGCGCGGGACCCGCGATCGATCTCGAGGCGCACGTCGCCGACATCGTCGCGCTGCTCGAGATGGAGGACATCGCGGACGCCGTGCTGGTCGGCCACAGTTATGCCGGCATGGTGATCGCCGGCGCCGCCGACCGCGCGGGCGCGCGCCTCGGGCGCCTGGTCTATCTCGATGCGTTCGTGCCCGCGGACGGCCAGTGCGTGCTCGACTTCTGGACCGACGAGGCGCGCTCCGACATCGCGCGGCGCACGGCGGCCGGCGGCCTCATTCCGCCGACGCCGCTGCCCGCGTTCGGCGTGACCCGGCCCGAGGATCTCGCCTGGGCCGAGCCGCGCCTGCGCCCGCATCCCCATGCGACCTGGACCCAGAAGCTGCGGCTGACGCAGGGCGAAACCCGGCTGCCGCGCGCCTACATCCGCTGCACGAACCCGGCGCGGCCGGTGTTCGAGCAGTTTGCCCGCCGCTATCGCGGCGATCCCGCGTGGACCTACCGCGAAATCGACGCCGGCCACGACTGCATGATCGCCGATCCGCACGGCACCGCAGAGCTGCTTCTGTCGCTCGCCTGACGCCGCGCTTCGCCGTTCGGCCGCGCACCGCGCGAGAATGCCGCACGCCAAGCCGCCGCATGGCGGGGCCGCGCTCGGGCCTTATTGTTCGCGCGAGCGCCAACGCCGCGCCGTCGGACGGACGCATTCGTCGTTTGGGTTCGAAGCCGTCGCTGTCGGGGGGATCCGATAGAGACTCGTTTTGGAGAACCGGAATGATGACGCGATTTCGCGCGGCCGCTTCCCGATCGTCGCTGCTGGCCCTGCCGGCGTCCTGCGCGCTCCTCGCCCTCTACACGCCGGCCCTGGCGGACGATCCGGCCAGCCTGCGCCGCGAGATCGAAGCGCTCGGCGAACGCCTGGCCCGGGTCGAGGCCGACCGCGGCCGGGAAAGCGCCGCGCGCCGCGCCGCCGCCGCCGCCGCGGTCGAAGCCGGCGACAAGCCACGCAGCTGGAAACTGCCCGGCACGAACACGTCGATGAGCGTCGGCGGTCTGCTGAAAATGAGCGTGCTGTGGGATTTCTCGAACGCGCGGCAGGCGAGCGCCTCGACGACCTCGGAAAGCTTCGGCGCGGGCGGCACCCCCGTGGTCGACGGTTCGGCAGCCGACAACGCTTTCAATGGCGGGAATTTCCAGTTCACCGCGCGGCGTTCGCGGATCTGGATCCAGACCTGGACCCCGACCGAGTGGGGCGAGTTTCGAACCTACGTCGAAGCGGATTTCGTCGGCATGGGTGCAACCGCGGGCTCGAGCACCAATCTGCTGCGCCTGCGCCAGGCCTACGGGGCGCTGGGTCCGCTGCTCGTCGGCAAGACGCAGACGCTGTACTTCGGCACGATCGGCCTGCCCGAGCGCCTCGAGGAGACCGGCCCGATCAAGCCGGGCGAGCAGCGCATCGAGCAGATCCGCTACACGCAAGGGTTGGGCGGCGGCTTCGTCTTGAGCGTCGCGCTCGAGGAAGCGGGCAATACCTCCGACGCGTTCGGTCCCGGCATCAATGCGTGTGCGCGCGCCGGCGCGGTGTGCACCGTGCTGCCGGCGGCGTCGTTCAGCGCGACCGGCGGCTTCAACGGCCCGCAGCGTTGGCCCAACGTGACGGCGGCGCTGCAATGGAATTTTCCCGGCGGCGCGCTCTATGCCTCGGGCATGATCGGGCAGCTCACAATCGACTCGGGCGGCGTCTCGCAAACCTCCGCGCACGCCAGCGCGCTGCGCTGGGGCGCGTCGCTCGCCGGCCGCTACGCGCTGGGCGTCGTGGAATTCGGCGGCCAGGCCGGCGTGGGCGAAGGGATCGGGCGGAAGTATTTCGACCAGCTGGTGACGGGATTCCGCGACGCGGTGCTGGTCGTGAGCGGCAATGCCGCCGATCTCCGTCCGGTCCTGGTTTACAGCGCCACGGGTTACGCGCAGATCAAGCTCACCGACACGATTCGGGCCATGGGCGCGTTCTCGTGGGGCATGAACGAGATCGCCAGCGAAGTGCCGGGCTATTCGCTCCCCGGCTCGGCCTCGCGCGCCACGCTCACCGCGGTGCCGAACTGGTACATGGCGGCCCATGGCAATCTGCTGTGGAACCCGGTGCCGCAGGTGACGCTCGGCGCGGAATATTCCTATCAGTTCGCGGCGCGTTACAATTCGGCGGACACCACGGTTCACCGCCTGCAGTTCGCGGCGATCTATCGCTTCTGAGGACGCCGCGCGATTCGATTTGCGCGCCGCCGGCGCTGCTCTAGACTTGGCGCATGACCGAAGCCGAGTCCAAGTTCCGCGCCGACGGCGAGTTCTTCGCGCCCGAGCACCAGCAGCCCCAGGAATGGGCGCGCTTGGCCGAATACCTCCGGGCCAAGGGCCACGATTTCGCGGCCGTGCCGCCGCCGCGGCAGTTCACCGGCGGCATGGGCAACCTGAATTTCCTGATCCGGCTCGACGGGCGGGAGGCGGTGCTCCGCCGCCCGCCCGTGGGCCCGCTGCCGCCCGGCGGCAACGACATGGGGCGCGAGTTCCGCGTGCTTTCGCGGCTGTGGAAGAAGTTCCCGCTGGCGCCGCGCGGCCTCGTCTTCTGCGAGGATACGGCGATTCTGGGCGCGCCGTTCTTCATCATGGAGTATCGCGACGGGATCGTGCTGCGCGATGACCTGCCGCCCGCGATCGCCGCGCGCACCGGAGCGCTGTCCGACACGCTGATCCAGATCCTCGCCGGCGTGCACGCGGTCGATCCGAAAGCGGTCGATCTCGACACGCTCGGCAACCCCGACGGCTTCCTGAAGCGCGCCGTGGAGGGCTGGATCAAGCGCTGCGCGGTGGCGAGCGCCGACGTCTATCCCGGCAAGGGCCTGCATCCGGCGGCGCGCGAGATCGGCGAATGGCTGCAGAAGAGCCTGATCCCCGAGGGCGGCGCCGCGCTGATCCACAACGATTTCAAGCTCAACAACATCATCTGGCGCGCCGACGCGGCCGAGGGCGGCCCGCTCGAGCCGGTGGCGCTGCTCGACTGGGACATGTGCACGCGCGGCGACCCGCTGTTCGATCTCGCCACGCTGGTGAGCTATTGGATCGAGCCTTCCGATCCCCGGGCGATGCACGAGATGGGGCAGATGCCGACCGCGCGCGCGCCGGGCTGGCTGACGCGGCGGCAGGCGGTGGAGCTGTACGCGAAGAAGACCGGCCGCGACATCTCGAACTTCCACTTCTATCGCGTGCTCACCGCGTTCAAGCTCTACATCATCTTCCTGCAGATCTACGCGCGCTACTGCCGCGGCACCACGACCGACCCGCGCATCGCGGCGCTGGGCCCGACCGCCGACGGCCTGATCGACTTCGCGCACCTGATCATGAAGGGCCGCGTGTTCTAGCCGCGGCGGCGCGAACGCCCCCGGCGGAAAAGGGCGACGCGGTTTCCCGCGTCGCGCCTTCCGTTCCGAAGGAGAAGCGCGCAAGGCCAGGCACGGCGCGAAAAGTTACGCGCGCGGCTTCATGGCCGGCTTCGGATAGAACACCGACGCCGCGCAGCGGCCGGTATTCTGGTAGGTGTTGCTGCCGCTCACGACATGGCCGGGCAGCAGCTTCTTCTTCAGCACGATCGTCTCGCTCTCGTTGCCGGTCGCCGTCTGGACGACGACCGTGATCTGCTTGCCGATCGGCAGCGTGCCGGCGGTGGTGTTCTTCACCTTCACCGGGCCCGCGAACTCCTTGGACGCGATGTCGCACGCGAGCGCGACGGTCGTGCCGTTGAGGCCGGCGAAAGACGGGGCCGCGACGGCGAGCGCGATGCCGGCGGCGGCGAGCGAGAGGATGGTCTTGGTCGACATGGAGAAGCACTCCTGACGGGTTGGGTTGAAAGGCGGATCGCAGCGGCGATCTGTGGCCCTTCTACAAGCAATCCGTCGTTTATGCTGTGATAGCCATCAATCTAGGCATTATTTTTTATGACAATCGATTTACTGTGGCGATATTATCTCCAAATCATTGTAGTGTGAAAAAAATTGCTGACGCTCGCGCCGACTTCGCCGCCGGGCCGAAAAAAATGCGGCGCCGTCACCGGCGCTTGCGCCGCAGGCCCCACAGCTCGTCGAGCGGCGCGCCGCTGTCGCGCTCCCGCACCGCCTGCTTGAAGCCCACCTTTTCGGCGCGGCGCTTGAAGGCCATGCCCTCGGGCGAGTGGCGCGCGATGCCGTCGAAGACGGTCGCGAACATCTGCGTGGTTTCGAGACCCATATTGTGCAGCGCCTGATTGATCATCAGCTTCTGCATCATCAGCTGGTTCTGCGGCACGCCGGCGAGCCGGGCGGCCAGCGCCTCCACCCGCGCATCGAGCGCCCGCGCCGGCACCGCATCGGCAACCAGGCCGATCGCCTTGGCCTCGCGCCCGTCGACGAGATCGCCGGTGAGCAGCATGCGCTTCGCCCGCTCGGCGCCCAGCCGATAGACCCACATCGCCGTGGTGGGGCAGCCCCAGACGCGGGCCGGCGGATAGCCGATGCGCGCCTCTTCGGCCATGACGACGAGATCGCAGCACAGCGCGATGTCGCTGCCGCCGGCCACCGCGTAGCCGTGCACCTTGGCGATCGTGGGCTTCAGGCTGCGGAACAGCGCCATGAAGTCTTCGGTGAAGCGCTTCATCACCGCGTAATCCTGCATCGGATCCCACGGCATCTCGGTCTGGATCAGCGGCGTCTTCCGTTCCGCGTATTCGACGAGGTCGTAGCCGGCGCAGAAAGCGGGGCCGGCGCCGGCCAGGACGACGACATGGACCTTGGGATCGGCGTTCGCGGCCTCGACCGCCGCGCGGATCTCGCCCGGCATCGCGGCGGTGATCGCGTTCAGGCGCTTCGGGCGGTTGAGCGTGATGCGCGCGATGCGCCCGTCGCGGCGATAGGTCAGCGTCTTCAAGGCCGTTCTCCCGCTTCCGTCTCGCCCGAATCTAGCAGCGGCGCGGGCCAAGCGTCTCGCCAAGGATTCTGGCGCGTGATAGGATTGCGATCTCGCCTGAAATCGGACGCTCTCAGCCCCCACAATCGCGCAACCCGGACGATAAGGACGCCCAGAGGAGACGCCCTTGGAGGAGATTGCCCACCTTATCCAGAAGTACGGATACCTTTTCTACGGCATCACCTTCCTCTGGACCTTTCTCGAAGGCGAGACGTTCGTGATCTTCGCCGGCGCGCTGGCCGTCCCCGGCCTGGGCGGCGCCACGGCGCCGCCGCCGATCAACATCTACTGGCTGATCCTGGCGGCATGGATCGGAAGCTTCTGCGGCGACCAGCTCTACTTCTTCCTCGGCCGGAGATACGGCAACCGCATCCTGAGGCGTTTTCCGCGCATCCAGGGCGGCGTGCAGCTCGCCATCGACATGCTGCACAAGTATCACACGTTCTTCATCCTGACCTACCGCTACATGTACGGCATTCGCAATTTCGCGAGCCTCGGCATGGGCATGAGCGACCTGTCGTGGCCGCGCTTCGCGGTGCTCAACTTCATCGCGGCGTTCATCTGGGCCAACAGCTTCGCCTGGGGCGGCTACGCACTCGGCTATTTCGCGGCCAGCGCGCTCGGCCAGATCAACTTCGTCTACATCATGATCGGCGTCGTCGTGTTCGTGGGCGCGCTGTTTGCGTTCATGCACTGGCGCGGCAAGAAGCGCTACAAGCAGGCGCTGGCGCAATCGGCCGCGGCGCATGCGGCCGCGCCCGAGCAGCGCAAGCCATGAGCGGCGCGGCGGCGGCATGAGCGCCGTGCCGGGCCGCCCCAGCGCGCCGTTCCTCGGCTGGCGCGTCGTCGGCGCCAGCTTCGCGGTGCTGACGCTCGCGTTCGGCGCCGCCTATGCGTTCCCGGCCTTTTTCGATCCGCTGGCGCGCGAGTTTCCCGGCTCGCGCGGCAACATCGCCCTCGTCTTCGCGGTGTGCGGCGGCCTGTTCTTCGTGGTGGGCGCGATCGCGGGCCCGGTCGCGGACCGCATCGGCTCGCGCTCCGTCGTCAGTGCCGGGCTGCTGCTCGTCGGCGCCGGCCTCGTGCTGGCGAGCTTCGGACGGACGCTGTGGGAGGTGCTGCTGGCGTTCGGAATCGGCGCCGGCCTCGGCGTCGGCTTCGCCTACGTTCCGGCGGTGAGCCCGGTGCAGCGCTGGTTCGTGCGCCAGCGCGGGCGCGCCTCGGGCTTCGCCGTGGCCGGGATCGGCGTGGGCACGTTCGCCGGGCCGCTGCTCGCCACCGCGATCATGAGCGCCGCGGATTGGCGCACGGCATGGCTCGCGATCGGCATCGGCGTGGCGGTGCTGGGCGTCCTCGCGGCGCAGTTCCTCATCGACGCCCCCGATCGCATCGGCCAGCAGCCCGACGGCGACGCCGCGCCGGCGCCCGGCGCGGCCGCTCCGCCCAAGGGCTGGGCGCTCAGGCCGGCGCTGGCGACGAAGCCGTTCCTGCTGCTCTACGCGGCGGCCAGCCTGCTTTCGGTGCCGCTGTTCGTGCCGTTCGTGCACATCGTGCCGTTCGCGCGCGATCTCGGAATTACGCAGGGCACCGCGGTGCTGCTCGCGAGCTTCATCGGCATCGGCAGCATCGTCGGCCGCTTCGGCCTCGGAGCTCTGGCCGACCGGCTGGGCCGCCGCGCGACGATGTCCGCGATGTTCATGGGGCTCACGATCATGCTGGCGTTCTGGCTCGTGTCCGGCAACGCCTGGATGATCGGCGCTTTCGCGCTGCTCTACGGCGTCTGCTACGGCGGCTTCGTGGCGCTCGTGCCGGCCGTGATCATCGACTATCTCGGCGCGCGCAGCGCCGGCGCCATCATCGGCGCGCTCTACACCAGCGTCGCGCCCGGCACGCTGATCGGCCCGCCGCTCGCCGGCTATGCCTACGATCTCTGGGGCAGCTACACGGTTCCGCTCGCGGCCTCGATCGCGCTGATGGGGCTCGCGACGCTCATCACCTTCGCGGCGCCCGATCCGGCGAAATGGCGCGCGGAGAACCCGGCGCCGTAGCGAAGCGGCAGCGCCGCGGCGCCCCGAGCGCGCCTACAGTGCGGCCTTGATCCGCTCGTATGTGGCTTCGATTGCGGCCATGTCGCCGGCCCGGTGCCCCCAGTTCATCTTGAGCTCGTCGCCGATGCGGCGCGGCAGGACGTGGACGTGGAAGTGGAACACCGATTGCGCGGCGCCGGGGCCGTTCGCCTGCAGCAGATTGATGCCGTCGGGCCGGAGCGCGGTTTCGATCGCCTTGGCGACGCGCTGCGCCGTGGCCAGCACGGGCCCGAGCAGCGGCGCCGGCATCGCGGCCAGATTCTCCCAATGCTCCTTGGCGATCGCGAGCGCGTGGCCGGGATTGCCGGGGTTGATGTCCATGAACGCGAGCGTGCGCTCGTCTTCGTAGAGCCTGAAGCACGGGATCTGCCCGGCGACGATCTTGCAGAAGACGCAGTTGGGATCGGTGCGCACGGGCGTACCTCCGCTAACCTTTCGCGAGCAGGCTGGCCAGCGCGACGAGCCGCCGGAACGGAGAGCCCGTGGCGTCCGGAGGCGCCGCACGTTCGGCGCCGGCGCTGCCGAAACGCTCGCGCAACCCCTCCGCGAGCCAGGCATCGGCCTGCTCGGCGCGCTTGGCGGCGAGGCGGCCAGTCTCGACGAGCAGCGCGCGGTGCCGCTCGAACGCCGACAGCAGCTCGTCGAGCCCGGCGCCGGTCTGCGCCGAGACGACGAGCACCGGCGCGCTCCACCCGCCCGCTTCGAGCGAGAGCGCGCCGGCCGCGTCGGACGCCGTGCGCCGTGCGGCCTCGCCGACGTCGCCCTTGGTGACCGCGACGATGTCGGGAATCTCGACGATGCCGGCCTTCATGTACTGCAGCGAATCGCCCGAGCCCGGCTGCAGGCACAGCAGCACCGTATCGGCGGCGCCGGCGATCTCGGTCTCCGACTGGCCGACGCCCACCGTTTCGATCACCAGCACGTCGAACAGCGCGCGCATCAGCACCGCCGCCGGGTAAGTGAGCGCGGCGAGCCCGCCGAGCCGCTCGCGCGCGGCCATCGAGCGGATGAAGATCGCGTGGTCTTCGGGATCCGTGCGCAGGCGCGTGCGGTCGCCGAGCAGCGCGCCGCCCGAACGCCGCGAGGACGGATCGACCGCGATGACGCCGACGCTCTTGCCGTCCGCGCGCCAGCGGTCGACGAGCGCGCCGACCAGCGTGGACTTGCCGACGCCGGGCGGACCCGTGATGCCGACGACGTGGCATTGCGCGGCGCGCGGCGAGGCATAGGCCTCGTCGAGCAGCGCGACGGTAGCCGGCGCTTCGGGCGCCGCCTCGATGTCGCCGAGCGCGCGCGCGAGCGCCGCCTTGCCCTCCGCGGTTCCCCGCAGCGCCTGCAACGCCACGAACGGGCGGGCGGGGGTGATCATCGCAAGAAAGAACGGTTAGCAGGCGCCGGGGAGCCGGGGGCGTCGCCAGCAAGCTGGCTCTTGCAGAACTCGCCAAGGCGAATTCTGCCGAAGCCCGCCACTTGGCGAGCGTCCTCCCCGGCTCCCCGGCTCCTGTTCACTTTGCTTGCTTCGCTTACGCGGTCGCCGCCACGCGCGCGACGCCTTGGCCGGATTTGGCGGCCAGCGCGGCCTGCGCGGCCGCGAGGCGCGCGATCGGCACGCGATAGGGCGAGCAGGAAACGTAGTCGAGACCGGTTTCCTCGCAGAACGCGATCGAGGCGGGATCGCCGCCGTGCTCGCCGCAGATGCCGACCTTGAGATTCGGCCGGACGGCGCGGCCGCGCTCGGTGCCGAATTTCACCAGCTCGCCCACGCCTTCGACGTCGATCGTGACGAACGGATCGTGCTCGAAGATCCGCTGTTCGATGTAGGCCTTCAGCACGTGCGCCGTGTCGTCGCGCGAAAGGCCGAACGTCGTCTGGGTGAGATCGTTCGTGCCGAAGCTGAAGAACTCCGCCGACTCGGCGAGATCGGCGGCGCGCAGGGCGGCGCGCGGCAGCTCGATCATCGTGCCGACCGTGTAGTCGATCCTGGTGCCGCTCTCGCGCATCACCTCGCCGGCCACGCGGTCGATGACGGCCTTCAGGATATCGAGCTCCTTCTTCGTGGCGGCGAGCGGGATCATCACCTCGGGCACGACGCGGTGCCGGCTGCGCTTGCCGGCCTCGACCGCGGCTTCGAAGATCGCGCGCGCCTGCATCTCGGCGATCTCGGGATAGGAGATCGCCAGCCGGCAGCCGCGATGGCCGAGCATCGGGTTCGCCTCTTCGAGCGCGATGACGCGCTTCCTCACCTCGTCCACGCCGACGCCGGCGGCCGCGGCCACTTCGGACTGCTCCGCCTCGGTGTGCGGCAGGAATTCGTGCAGCGGCGGATCGAGCAGGCGGATCGTCACCGGCAGCCCCTCCATCACCTCGAACAGGCCGGTGAAATCCTTGCGCTGCATCGGCAGGAGCTTCGCGAGCGCCGCGCGGCGGCCGGCCTCGTCGCCGGCCATGATCATCTGGCGCATCGCGACGATGCGGTCTTCTTCGAAGAACATGTGCTCGGTGCGGCAGAGGCCGATGCCCTCGGCGCCGAACTCGCGCGCGACCCGCGCGTCCTCGGGCGTGTCGGCGTTGGCGCGCACGCCCAGGCGGCGGATCTTGTCGGCCCAGGCCATCAGCGTGGCGAAATCGTCGGCGAGGCGCGGCTGGATCATCGGCACTTCGCCGAGGAACACCGTTCCGGTGCCGCCGTCGATCGTGACGTGCTCGCCGGCCCGGATCGTGACGCCGGCGGCGCTCATCGTCTGGCTCTTGTAGTCGATGCGGATCTCGCCGGCGCCGCACACGCAGGGGCGGCCCCAGCCGCGCGCGACCACGGCCGCGTGCGAGGTCATGCCGCCGCGCGTGGTGAGGATGCCGCGGGCCGCGTGCATGCCGTGCACGTCTTCGGGGCTGGTCTCGACGCGCACGAGAATCACGTTGTGGCCCTCGTTCGCCTTCCTCTCGGCTTCGTCGGCGCTGAAGACGACGAGCCCCGGCGCGGCGCCGGGCGAGGCCGGCAGGCCGCGGCCGAAGATCGCCACGTCGGCCTTGGGGTCGAGCGTGGGATGAAGCAGCTGGTTGAGCGCCTGCGGCTCGATGCGACGCACCGCCTCGGCCTCGTCGATGAGCTTTTCCTTCACCATGTCGACGGCGATCTTGAGCGCGGCGTGCACCGTGCGCTTGCCGTTGCGCGTCTGCAGCATCCAGAGCTTGCCGCGCTGGACGGTGAACTCGATGTCCTGCATGTCGCGATAGTGGCGCTCGAGCGTGGCGCGCACCTCGGCGAGTTGCGCGAAGATCGCGGGCATCGCCTCTTCCATCGCCGGCTCTTTGAGGCCCTGGCGCTTCTTGCCCTCGATCGTGACCTGGCGCGGCGTGCGGATTCCGGCGACGACGTCCTCGCCCTGCGCGTTGACGAGATATTCGCCGAAGAAGCGGTTCTCGCCGGTGGAGGGATCGCGCGTGAAGGCGACGCCGGTCGCGCAATCCTCGCCCATGTTGCCGAACACCATCGCCTGCACGTTGACGGCGGTGCCCCAGCTTTCCGGGATCTCGTGGAGCCGGCGATAGGTGATCGCGCGGTCGTTCATCCAGCTGCCGAACACGGCGCCGATGGCGCCCCAGAGCTGCTCGCGCGGATCCTGCGGGAACGGCCTTCCGAGGCGCTCCTGGACCATCGCCTTGTAGCGGCCGACGAGGCCTTGCAGCGCCGCGGCGTCGAGATCGGTGTCCTGCTGCGCCCCCTGCTCATCCTTCGCCTGGTCGAGGATCGTTTCGAATTCGTGGTGCGGTATCTCGAGCACCACGTTGCCGTACATCTGGATGAAGCGGCGGTAGGAATCGTAGGCGAAGCGCGCGTCGCCGCTCGCGGCGGCGAGGCCCTTGGCCGTCACGTCGTTGAGGCCGAGGTTCAGCACCGTGTCCATCATGCCCGGCATCGAGGCGCGCGCGCCCGAGCGCACCGAGACCAGGAGGGGCTTCGCGGCGTCGCCGAACTTCGCGCCGACCAGCGCCTCGACGGCGGCGAGCGCGCCGTTCACCTCGGCCTCGAGCTCCTTCGGATACCGGCGGCCGTTGGCGTAGTAGTGGGTGCAGACCTCGGTCGTGATCGTGAAGCCCGGCGGCACCGGCAGGCCGATGAGGCTCATCTCCGCGAGATTGGCGCCCTTGCCGCCGAGCAGCGCGCGTAGGTCCGCCTTCCCGTCCGCCTTGCCGTCGCCGAAGCCGTAGACCCATTTCGCCATGTCGAGACTCGCAACAGATTTACGCGGCCGCGGCCCTCACTTCCCAAATCGCAAGAGCGATTTGGGCCCCTTCTCTCCCACTTCGTGGGAGAGAAAAGGAAGGGCAACACGCCTGTACTTCTCTCTCCCGCGAAGCGGGAGAGAAGGGGCCCGTTCGCCGTGCGCGCCCGGCGCGCATGGCGAATGGGAAGTGAGGGCCGCCGCCATCGACTAACCCTCGATCCGCGAGAAGTCCGCGATCCTGTCCATCGTCGCCGCGAGGCGCTGGAGCAGCGCGAGGCGGTTGAGGCGAAGCTCTTTCTCCGGCGCGTTGACCGTGACCTTATCGAAAAACGCGTCGACCGGGCGGCGCAAGCCCGCCAAGAGCCGCATCGCGCCGGCGAAATCCTCTTGGCCGACGAGGGCGCCGCTTTCGGCCGCCACCTTGTCGAGCGCCGCCGCCAGCGCCTTCTCCTCGTCCTGCGCGTAGCGCGCCGGCTCGGGCGCGCCGTAGTTTTCGCGCTTGTCCTTCTTCGCTTCGATCTTGACGATGTTCGCCGCGCGCCGGTAGGCGACGAGCAGGTTGCGCCCGTCGTCGGATTCGATGAACGAGCGCAGCGCCTCGACGCGCGCGAGCAGGCGCACGAGATCGTCTTCGCCGCCCAATGCGAACACCGCGTCGATGAGGTCGTGGCGCACGCCCTTCTCGCGCAGCGCCACCTTCAGCCGGTCGGCGAAGAAATCGAGCAGTTCGCGCGCGACCGCCTCGGGCCTGTCGGCGAAGCCCTCGCGCGGCGCGGCGGGCGGATTGGCGCTGTGCGACGCCGCCAGCCCTCCTTGCGCGAACAGCGACCACGCGGCGGAGAAGACCGGCACCAGCGGCAGGCGGATCCTGTTTTCCACCAGCAGGCGAATCACGCCAAGCGCGGCGCGGCGCAGCGCGTAGGGGTCCTTCGAGCCGGTGGGCTTTTCGTCGATCGCGAAGAAACCGACGAGCGAATCGATCTTGTCGGCCAGCGCCACGGCCACCGAGACCGGCGCCGTCGGGCACGCGTCGGACGGCCCGACCGGCCCCCAATGCTCGGCGATCGCATTGGCCACCGCGGCGTCTTCCTTGTCGTGGAGCGCATAGTAACGCCCCATGACGCCCTGCAGCTCCGGGAACTCGCCGACCATGCCGGTGACGAGGTCGGCCTTGGCGAGCTCCGCCGCGCGATCGACCTTGGCGGCGTCGGCGCCGGGGACGTGCTTCGCGATCGCGGCGGCGAGCGCGCGGACGCGGCGCACCTTCTCGCCGCTGGTGCCGAGCTTCGCGTGCCAGGTGATCGTATCGAGCGCCTTCACGCGGTCGGCGAGGCGCGTCTTGCGGTCGGTATCCCAGAAGAAGCGCGCGTCGGCGAGGCGCGCGCGCAGCACGCGCTCGTTGCCGGCGACGACCGCGGCCCCGCCGTCGTCCGTCACCATGTTGGCGACGACGAGGAAATGCGGCGCCATCGTGCGCTCCGGCGTCTCGAGCGCGAAGTACTTCTGGTGCGCGCGCATCGAGGTGATCAGCACCTCGGGCGGCAGCGCCATCGATTCGGCATCGATGCGGCCGAGCATCGGCACCGGCCATTCGACGAGGCCGTTGACTTCGTCGAGCAGCGCGTCGTCGTCCTTGAGCGCGAGATCGTGCGCGGCCGCGAGCGCGCGCGCCTCCTGCCGGATGCGCTCTTTCCGCTCGGCCGGATCGGCGACGACGAACACGCGCTTCAGCCGCTCGCGATAGGTGGCGGCGTCGGCCACTTCGACGAAACCGGGCGCAAGGAAGCGATGGCCGAACGCCTTGTTGCCGAATTCGAGCACCGTGCCGCCGCCGCAATCGAAACGGCCAGGGACGACCTTGCCGTCGAACACCGCGACGATGCCGTGCAGCGGACGGACGTAGGTGAAGCGCGTCGCCGCCCAGCGCATGGATTTCGGCCAGGCGAGGCCGCGGATCGCGCTCGCGACGATGCCGGGCAGCGCCGCCGCGGTGGCACCGCCCTTCTGCTCGATGACGGCGAAATAGTAGGCGGCGCCCTTGACCTCGCGCTTCTCGCATTGGTCGATCGAGGCGAGGCCGGCGGACTTCAGGAAGCCTTGCAGCGCCTGCTCGGGCGCGCCGACACGCGGCCCGCGCCGCTCCTCGCGCACATCGGCGCGAGCGGCGGGAATGTCGGCGACCGCGAGGCCCACGCGCCGCGGCGAGACGAACTTCTCGACCTTGCCGAACGAAAGCCCCGCGGCCTTCAGGCCCTCGGTGACGAGGCGCGCGAAATCCTCGGCCGCCCGCGCCTGCATGCGCGCCGGGATTTCCTCCGAGAACAGCTCGATCAGAAGCTCAGGCACCGGCCCTCACTTCCCACGCGTCAAGGGGCGCGCGGGCCCCTTCTCTCCCGCTGCGCGGGAGAGAGAAGAAATTGCGGCACGTGCCCTTCCTTCTCCTCTCCCGAAGGGAGAGGAGGGGCCCGTTCGCCGCACTTGCGGCGAATGGGAGATGAGGGCAGCCGCGCGCATCACGACGGCAGCTCCCCCTGGCTCTTCAGCCAGGCCTCGCAGCAGGCTTTCGCCAGCGTGCGCACGCGCAGGATGTAGGATTGCCGCTCGGTGACGCTGATGACGCCGCGCGCGTCGAGCAGGTTGAAGCGGTGGCTGGCCTTGATGCACTGGTCGTAGGCCGGCAGCGCCAGGTTCTTGGCGAGCAGCGACTGGCACTCGGCCTCGGCGTCGGCGAAGTGGCGCAGCAGCGCCTCGGTGTTCGCGTGCTCGAAATTGTGCGCGCTGTATTCCTTCTCGGCCTGGAGGAACACGTCTCCGTAGGAGTAGCCGGTGCCGCCGGCCGCGAGCTTGGGCGCCACGCCGTCCCAATCGAGGTCGTAGACGTTCTCGACGCCCTGCACGTACATCGCGAGGCGCTCGAGGCCGTAGGTGATCTCGGCCGAGACCGGATCGCAATCGAAGCCGCCCACCTGCTGGAAGTAGGTGAACTGCGTCACCTCCATGCCGTCGCACCACACTTCCCAGCCGAGGCCCCAGGCGCCGAGCGTGGGGCTTTCCCAGTCGTCTTCGACGAAGCGGATGTCGTGCGCCATCGGATCGATGCCGAGCGCCTTCAGGCTTTCGAGATACTGATCGAGCACGTCGAGCGGCGACGGCTTCAGTAGCACCTGGAACTGATAATAGTGCTGGAGGCGGTTCGGATTCTCGCCGTAGCGGCCGTCGGTCGGGCGGCGCGAGGGCTGCACGTAAGCGGTCTTCCAAGGACGCTTGCCGAGCGAGCGCAGCGTCGTGGCCGGGTGGAACGTGCCGGCGCCCACCTCCATGTCGTAGGGTTGCAGCAACACGCAGCCCTTGCCGGCCCAGAAGGTCTGCAGCTTCAGGATCAGGCTCTGGAACGCGGTGGCGGGATCGGCGCGCGACATGAAACGGCTCGGAACCGGCGCTCCCGGGCATGGCCGCCAGGCCCCATTAACCCTTGAAAACAGCGGGATTTAGGTGCGGCGCACCATAAAGACGGGACCGCGCCGTTTCAAGCCGCAGATGCGGGCGCGGCTAAACGCCCTCGCGCAGATAGGCGCCGACGCCGACCACGAGGTCGCCGACCTTGATCACGTAGCTGATCTTGAGCCCCGGCCGCCCGGTGCAGGGGTTGCGCCACTGATACTCGAACCAGCCTTTGCCCTGCTCCTTGGCCACGCGGAGGATGCCGCTGGTGTTGGTGAAGGCCGGCTCGCCGTGCTGGAGCAGGTTCCGGCCCGTCGCGTTCGGGAAGCCGCCGCTCGCGTGCAGCACCCCCTCGAAATCGAACACGAAGACGTAGAGGTCGCCGTCGAGGAAGCCGCCGGCCGGGTCGTGGAAGTCCTTGATCGCCTGTTCGCGCCCGACCTTGGCGAGGTGCTGGGCGGCGCGCTCGGCGAGCGCCTGGGCCACCGGCCGGGTGGCCTGGGCGCAGGAACGCCGGTTCGGCCTTTCGTCCTGCGCGGATGCGGGGCCGAACGGCCCCAGGGCGTAGAGGGCGAATACGAGCGCGATCCAACGCATGGCGGGCCTCCCACGTCGATGAACGCTACCATGCGGCCGATATTCCGGCCAGCCGGGCTTCCCGCTTCGCCCGCCCAACGGCTATGGTGCGCGGCAGCCCTCCGCCCACCGCCCGCCCGCACCCCGCCATGGCCGTCTACACCGAAGTCGACGACGACGCCCTCGAGGCGTTCCTCGCCGAATACGACATCGGCGCGCTGCAGTCCTACAAGGGCATCGCGGAGGGCGTGGAGAACTCGAACTACTATCTCGAGACCGATCGCGGGCGGTACATCCTGACGCTCTACGAGAAGCGCGTGGCGCCGCAGGACCTGCCGTTCTTCATCGGCCTGATGGAGCACCTGGCGGCGCGCGGCATTCCCTGCCCCACGCCGCTGCATGGCCGCGACGGCCGGGCGCTGCGCACGCTGTGCGGCCGCCCGGCGGCGATCGTGACCTTCCTCATCGGCGTGTGGCAACGCAAAGTCCGCATCGAGCATTGCGCGCCGCTCGGAGAGGCGCTCGCGCGGCTGCACGCGGCCGGCCGCGATTTCGCCGGCCACCGCCCGAACAATCTCTCGCTCGCGGGCTGGCGGCCGCTGTTCGAGAAATCCGCGCCGCGCGCGCACGAGGTGCAAGCGGGCCTGGCCGGCGAGATCGAAGCCGAGCTGGCCTTTCTCGAGAGGCACTGGCCGCAGAACCTTCCGGCCGGCGTCATCCACGCCGATCTTTTCCCCGACAACGTGTTCTTCCTCGGCGACAAGGTTTCGGGCCTCATCGATTTCTACTTCGCCTGCAACGATTCCCTCGCCTACGACGTGGCGGTGTGCGTCAACGCCTGGTGCTTCGAGAGCGACGGCAGCTACAACGTGACGAAGGCGAAGGCCCTGATCGGCGCCTATCAGAAGGCGCGCCCGCTTTCGGCCGAGGAGCGCAAGGCGTTGCCGATCCTGCTGCGCGGCGGCGCGCTGCGCTTCCTGCTGACGCGCCTGCACGACTGGATCTTCCGCGCCGACGGCGCGCTGGTGACGCCGCACAATCCGCTCGAATACTACCGCAAGCTCCGCTTCCATCAGGGCGTGAAGCGGCTCGGCGAGCTCGGGATCGCAGCATGAACGCGGATTCCGCGCGCCGCAAGCGCGTCGACGCGTTCACCGACGGCGCCTGCTCGGGCAATCCCGGCCCCGGCGGCTGGGGCGTGCTGCTGCGCTACGGCGCGCGCGAGAAGGAGCTGTGCGGCGGCGATCCGGACACGACGAACAACCGCATGGAGATGATGGCCGCGATCCGCGCGCTGGAGGCGCTCAGCGAAGCGGTCGAGGCGCACGTTCACACCGACAGCCAGTATCTCCATCTCGGCATCACGCGCTGGCTTCTGCAATGGAAGCGGCGCGGCTGGAAGACCGCCGACAAGAAACCGGTGAAAAACGTCGATCTCTGGCAGCGGCTCGAAGCCGCCATTTCGCATCACCACGTGCACTGGCACTGGGTGAAGGGCCACGCCGGCCACCCCGAGAACGAGCGCGCCGACGCGCTCGCGCGCCGGGGCATGGAGCCGTTTCTGAAGAAGAGGCCCCCCGAAACGTAGGGGCGCGCTGCGCGCGCCCCGTCTCCACATGCTCGGCGTCGGCCGCGCGGAAACAGGGCGCGCGCAGCGCGCCCCTAAGTCGCGGACGCTCTACAGCGCCTTCATCACCGCGTCGGCGCTCGACACCTCGAACTGGCCCGGCGCTTCCACCGCGAGGTGCTTAACGACGCCGTTCTCGACGACCATCGCGTAGCGCTTGCTGCGCAGGCCCATGCCGAAGCCGCTGCCGTCCATCTCGAGGCCCACGGCCTTGGTGAAATCGGCGTTGCCGTCGGCGAGCATCAGCACGTTGTCGCCCACGTTCTGGTCCTTGCCCCAGGCGTTCATCACGAACGCATCGTTGACCGAGAGGCACGCGATCTTGCCGACGCCTTTGGCCTTGATGTCGGCGGCCTTGCCGACGAAGCCCGGCAGGTGCTTGGCCGAGCAGGTGGGCGTGAACGCGCCGGGCAGCGCGAACAGCACGGTCTTGCCTTTGCCGAAGATCTCGTCCGTGGTCATTTCCTTCATGCCGTCCTTCGTCATCGTCTTGAGCTTCACGGACGGAATCTTGTCGCCGACTTTGATGGCCATGGGTGCTGTCCCCTTAACTCGCTTCGAAGAGGTTGGCGGGCGCCGCCTGCGCTGCGTCCCGAATGGAGCCGCCTTGCGGCGGAGCGGCCGGCCGGTCCCTCGACTGCGGGGAGGGGCCCGGCGGCCGGGTGGCAAAGAGATAAGCGCGTTCGCGCGGGCTGCCAAGCCCCGCCCGCCCGAACCTAGCGCGGCGCGGCGACCGTGAACGTGCCGGCGCGCTCGCCGTCGACGAGCGTGAGCACCAGATCGCCGGACGGCGGGCCGGCGCCCTGCACCGCCGCGACGAAGCGGCGGAGCGCCGCATCCGGCCCCGGCTTCGGGATGGCGATGCCGAAGCGGACGTCGTGGCCTTCGATCAGCAGCTCGGGCGCCACGAGCGGCGCGCCGTCGGAGGCGATGTCGACGATGACCAGCTCGCGGCGCGCGCTGCCCTCGCCCATCGTTTTGCGGCTGATCCCGGCCACGCGCCATCCGTGCTCGGCCGCCGGGCGCGGAACGCGCGCCTCGAACCGCGCGATCGCCGCGGCATGCGGCGAGGGAGCGCCGGCGGCAGGCCCGGCCGGCAGATCGAGCGCCACGTTGGCCTCGACCAGCATGCAGATTTCGCGGCAGACCGCGTAACGCAGCGCGAGTTTCAGCGCCAGCGCCTCGCCCGGCAGCGCAAGTTTCGCCTGGAGCGGCAGGATCGCGTGATCGGCATAGCCGACGCTGGCCATGCCGCCGATCTCGAACCGCTGCGGCGCCGGCCACGACACGGCGATGGCGGCGAGATTGCCCGAGCCGCTCCAGTCGAACCGCGGCGGCAGGCCGCCCTCGCCCGGCGCGCGCCAATAGGTTTTCCAGCCGGGATCGAGCTTGATTTCGAGGCCGAGCAGGACGGAATCCGCCGAACCCGTCGCGGCCACTGCAGAGACGAGGCGTACGCGCGCGTGCGCGGCTTCCGCCCAGGCGCCGGTTTCGGCGCGTGCGGCGGAACCGACCGCGAACGCGGCCGCGGCGCAAATCGCGATGGCTGCGGCGGATGTCATGACCTTGCCCATATTGTTCAGGTATATAAAGGGGTTGCGATTCGCGTTCACGGGCGGGAGGATCACGATTGCGTGGCTTGCCCGCGAGGTTGGCCGGCCCGGGCGCGCGTGGCAACCGCCCGGAAGGCGGAGGACCGCCGATGACACTGGAAGAATTCAAGGCCTTGCTGCGCGCGCACGGCGCCGATCGGCGGCGCTGGCCCGAGCGCGCCCGCGTTTCCGCCGAGGCGTTGCTGGAGCGCGACCCGGCGGCGCGGGAGATGCTGGCCAAGGCCGAAGAGCGCGCGCAGAACGACCCCGGGGCCGCGGCGGCCAAGGATGACGGCGCGCCGCACGATTCGCTGACCGGGCAGCTGCTGATCGCCATGCCGGCCATGCCCGATCCGCGCTTTGCGCACAGCGTGATCTTCATGTGCATGCACGACGAGCGCGGCGCCATGGGCATCATCGTGAACCAGGTCGTCGATGGGCTGGACTTCGCGAAGCTGCTGGAGCAAGTGGGCATCAAGGACGTGCCCCCGAAGCGGCGCATCGCGATCCATGTCGGCGGGCCGGTGGAGAGCGGACGCGGCTTCGTGCTGCATTCCGACGACTATCAGCTCGACTCGACGCTCGACGTGAACGGCGGCATACGGCTGACGCAGTCGGTCGAGGTGCTGAAGGAGATCTCGCGCGGCGCCGGCCCGCGCCGCTGCCTGCTGGCGCTGGGCTACGCCGGCTGGGGGCCGGGCCAGCTCGAGCGCGAGATCAAGCAGAACGGCTGGCTCAATGTCGCGGCGGATGAGGAGTTGATCTTCGGCGCCGCGATAGACGACAAATGGCGGCGGGCTTTGGCCAAGATGGGGATCGACCCGACCATGCTCTCGTCGAGCGCGGGCCGGGCCTGAGATGCGGGACAAGAAGATGATGTTCGGAGGGGACGGATGGCGGTCTTCCGGCTGCTGACGCTCGGCTTCGGGGCCGGCGCGTTCGGCGCCGTGATTCTCGCCCTCGTGAGCGCGGGATTGAACGCGCTGAACGTGCAGGCGCTGATCGGCTTGCCGCCGCCGGCGCCCGAATCCTACCTGCCGCTGTTCTACCGCGCCGTGGTCTGGGGCGGCATCTGGGGCGTGCTGTTCGCCGTGCCGGTGCTGAATCGCCTCTGGTGGCTGAAGGGCATCATCATCGGCGTGCTCGCGACGTTGGCGATTCTGTTCTATTTCAACCCCGCCGTGACGACGCCGCCGATGCGCTTCGCCTACGCGCTGGTGCTGAACGCGATCTGGGGCATCGCCGCCGGCGCGTGGTGGGCGCTCGTCTCCGGCCCGCGCAAGAACGGCCGGCGCTACGGGACGTTCATGCGGTGAGCGACGGGACGCCGCCGGGCGAAGCGGAGCGCGGCCTGCCGGGCAAGCATGGCGAGTTCGTCATCGCGCTGGCGTGGCCCCTGCGCTTCGCGCTGACGGCCGCGATCGGCGCGGTGCTGGCCTTCGCCGTATCGACGGCGTTCCCGGGGCACCGGGCCGGCCATGGCGGCGTCTGGCTGCTGGTCGCCGCCGGCGCCGCCTCGGCCACGTATCTCTCCCGCCGCAGCGTGCATGGCTGGCACGTCTCGACGTTCGTGGACGGTTCGGTCGTGGGCCTCATCGCCGCGCCGCTGTTCGCCGTAGTCTCGTTCGGGACCGCGGCGCTTGTTTCCGATGCCGCCTTCACCGCGTCGTCGGTGATGCAGGGCCTGCAGATCGCGCTCTATTTCGCCGTGTTCGGCCTGCTCGTGACGATCCCGTGCGGCTGGCTGGCGGGCTTCGCCTACCACGTCGTGCTCTCCGCCGCGGAACGCGCGCGCAGGGCGGACGAGGACGTGGCCCCGTAGGGGCGGGTCTCCGACCCGCCCGTCGCCCCGCAGACGAAAGCGCATGAGCGAGCACGAGGCGCTCGGGCATCCCGTTTCGAGTGGCCGAAGCCTCGCGGGCGGCGAGACGGGCGGGTCGGAGACCCGCCCCTACGAGACGAGGCGCCGCGACAGCTTCTCGTAGCTCTCGAGCTTCTTCGCCGGGCCGAGCGTGGCCACGGTGAGCGGGCCCTTCATCAGCACCGCGGCGCAGCGCGCGAGCGCGGCGCTGTCCACCTTGTCGATCTCGGCGGTGACCTGGGCGGGCGACAGAATGCGGCCGTAGATCGTGAGCTGGCGCGCGATCTGTTCGGCGCGGGCACCGGTGCTTTCGAGCGACATCAGCACGTCGGCGCGGAGCTGCGCCTTGGCGCGCGCGAGCTCTTCCGGCGCCACCGCGCGCGCGACGCCGGCGAGCTGATCGAACAGGATCGGCGTGAGCTCGCCGAGGCTCTTCTCGCCGGTGCCGGCATAGACGCCGAACAGGCCGCTGTCGGCGAAGCCGGCGTGGAAGCTGTAGATCGAATAGACGAGGCCGCGCTTCTCGCGCACCTCCTGGAACAGGCGCGAGGACATGCCGCCGCCGAGCACGGTGGAGAGTGCCGCCATCGCGAACTGGTCGGGATGGCCGAGCGGCAGGCCGGGGAAGCCGAGCACGAGATGCACCTGCTCGAGATCGCCGTCGCCGCGGAACTCGCCGCCGGCATAGCGCGCCGGCACGGGTGCTGCGGCCTCGCCGCGCGGCAGGCCCGCGAACAGCAGCTTCGCGCGCTCGACGAGCCAGTCGTGATCGAGCTTGCCGGCGGCGGCGAGGATCATGCGGCCGGCGCGATAGTGCTGCGCCATGTGCGAAACGAGCGCCTCGCGCGTGAGCGCGTTGACGGTCTGCTCGGTGCCGAGCACGGGCCGGCCGAGCGGCTGGCCGGGATAGGCCGTTTCCTGGAAGTGATCGAAGACGATGTCGTCGGGCGTGTCGCGCGCCTGGCCGATCTCCTGCAGGATCACCTCGCGCTCGCGGCCCAGCTCCTCGGGATCGAACACCGAGTGCTGGAGGATGTCGGCGATGATGTCGAGCGCGAGCCCGATGTCCTCCTTCATCACCTTCGCGAAATAGGTGGTGCCCTCGCGCGCGGTGTATGCGTTCAGGTGCCCGCCGACCGCCTCGATCTCCTCGGCGATCGCGCGTGCGCTGCGCCGCTTTGTGCCCTTGAACGCCATGTGCTCGAGCACGTGCGAGACGCCGTTGATCTCCGCCGTCTCGTGGCGCGTGCCGACCTGCACCCACACGCCGACCGACACCGTCTCCACCTGCTCCATGCGGTCGCTGGCGACGGTGAGGCCGTTCGGGAGCTTGGTGAGGGCGGTCGTCATGCCGCGCTCCGGGCCGGGCGCGGCTTGCCGGCGCGCTCGCGCAGGAACGCGAACAGAGCACCCGTCTGGTTGGGCAGCGTCGCGCAATGCTCGGGGCGCTGCTTCAGCGCGGCGAGCGCCGGCGGCAGCGGCGGCTCGGCGCCGATCGCGCGCCGGACCGCATCGCCGAACTTGGCCGGATGCGCGGTGGCCAGCGCCACGAGCGGCACCGCGGGATCGCGCCGCTTCGCGCGCCCCGCCGCGATGCCGATGGCCGAATGCGGATCGACGACCATGCCGGTCTCGGCATGGATGCGGCGGATCCATTCGAGCGTCTCCTCGTCGCCGAAGCGCGCGGCGGAGAAAAGCGCGCGCGCCTTCTGCCACACCTCTTCGCCGACCGGCAGCCGGCCGGTGCGGCGGAAAGCCTCCATCGCCGCCGCGACGGCCGCGCCGTCGCGCCCGAGCAGATCGAACAGCAGCCGCTCGAAATTGCTCGACACCTGGATGTCCATGCTCGGCGAGAGGCTGGGCTCCACCGCGCGCATCTCCATCGCACGCGCCTCGAAGAAGCGCGTGAGGATGTCGTTGCGGTTGGAGCCGACGATGAGCTGCGAAATCGGCAGCCCCATCGCCCGCGCGGCGTAGCCGGCATAGACGTTGCCGAAATTGCCGGTGGGCACGGCGAACGCGATCTCGCGCAGCGGCGCCTCGAGCCGGAGCGCGGCCCAGAAGTAATAAACGATCTGCGCGGCGACGCGCGCCCAGTTGATCGAGTTCACCGCCGAGAGCTTCAGCGCATCGCGCAGCGCGAGATCGTTGAACGCCGCCTTCACGAGATCCTGGCAATCGTCGAACGTGCCCTCGATCGCGACGTTGTGCACGTTGGGCGCGTCCACCGTCGTCATCTGCAGGCGCTGGATCTCGGAGACGCGGCCCTTGGGGTGCAGGATGAAGACGTCGACCGCCGCGCGCCCGGCCAGCGCGGCGATCGCGGCCGAGCCGGTGTCGCCCGAGGTGGCGCCCAGGATCGTGATGCGCTCGCCGCGCCGCGTCAGCATGTAGTCGAACATGAGCCCGACGAGCTGCAGCGCGAAATCCTTGAACGCGAAGGTGGGCCCGTGGAACAGCTCGAGCAGATGCTCGTTGGGGCCGAGTGGCACGAGCGGCGCCACGTCGGGATGCGCGAAGCCGCGATAGGCCTCCGCCGCCATCGAGGCGAGGTCGCTTTCCGGGATCGCGCGCCCGACGAACGGGCGCAGCAGATGGGCGGCGAGCGTGGCATAGCCGAGGCCGCGCAGCATGCGGAGATCGCCGGCGCCGAGCGCCGGCCAGCGCTCGGGCACGTAGAGCCCGCCGTCGCGCGCCAGGCCCGCGAGCAGCACGTCTTCGAAGCCCAGGACCGGCGCCTTGCCGCGGGTGCTGATGTAGCGGAGATCGGCCATGTTCGGGGAATTGAGGCGGGAAAGGGCGGAACGCGCAAGGGGCGCACGCATCCGTGCGCCCCCGCTCTCGGCATCCGGTTAGACGGCGGGCCGCGCCGCGTCAACTGCGCGGATGCGCCCTTACTTGGCGGGCGGCTTTGCCTTGCGCTTGATGACGATGCGCGTCTTGCCCGCGGCCGGCCGCTTGATCGCCACCGGCGCATCCGGCTTCGGCGCCATGGCGCGGCCCGAATTGTCGGCGAAGGGCTGCACGCGCAGCTTGATCTGATGCGGCGGCGCCGGGTTGGCCTCGCCGCCCTCGGGCCAGACGCCGCGATAATAGTGCTTCTGCCACTTCTCCTTCACCGCCGTCGGATCCCACACCTTGAGATCGCGGTTGAACTTGTCGCGCGCCACGGTCCACATCTCGTAGCGCTTCTTCGTTTCGGGATCGTCGGCGAGGTCGCGGATCTCGGGCTCCACCGAATCGATCAGGCCGCGCCGTACCGGGAAGACCATGCAGAACGGCTCGCCCTCCTCGAAGCGCGTGCCGCCGGCCTGGGGGAAGGCCCAGTTCATCGTGAAGGTGTACGGGGCCCAGTCCGTCTCGACGATGCCGTCGAGAGGCGCGACCCCGTGGCGCGGCACGTTGGTGGGCCCGCGCACCCAAAGGCCGTAGCCCGGCTCGGTCCTGAAGAGCCACGGGAGCGAGAACGTGATGATGCCGCGGCCGAAGTGGGTGCGG
>ERZ761602.1184-NODE-1184-length-49629-cov-7.688990_pt1 | contig 49629 bp, 46 predicted proteins | sample MGYA00512165_ERZ761602 | MGnify/ENA primary metagenome ERZ761602 (study PRJEB28899, sample SAMN02445085) | bioreactor sludge metagenome | biome: EBPR sludge; isolation source: Thorneside wastewater treatment plant | place: Australia: Brisbane, Thorneside...
CCGCAGGCGGCTCAAGCCGAAACCATGGTCTTCAAAAGTGTCCGGTAGTCAAATCTCGCGATAGAGGCTGACGTAGTTGGCGAAGTCGGCCGGGTGGGCGTCGGCGTAGGTGTTGATCTCGGAGGCCAGGCCCAGGTAGCGCGGCTGAAACTCGCGCACGATCCACAGGGCGAAGTTCGTGACGGCCGCGCGCACCTGCGGGTTGGCGAAGCTGGCCTCCCAGCCGGCCGGCAGCCCCGCAAACTCACGGCGGTTGAGGCCATTGAGCGCGTCCACCACGAAGATCGCGTCCAGGCCCCGCCCGCGCGCCAGGGTCATGAGGTTGAGCAGGTCCGTGCGTTTCTGCGAAGCGCCGGCGACGCCCTGGACGAAGTCCTCCCAGACCACGTTCTCCTGGACGAGGACGAAATCGGCGTGTTCGCCCAGCGCCTGGAAGTGCTGCAAGACGCTGTCCAGCGTGGCCTGCGGCGGGCTGGGGAAGAAACCGTAAGCCGTGCGCCCGGAGTCGAAAACGGAAGCGGCCGGCGTGGTGGGCGCCGGGCTGGCCGCGGGTGCGCCGCCGCCGCAGGCCAGGGCCAGCAGCAGGCAATTGATCAGGGCCAGTTGAATAGGGAGTTTCATCAACTGGAGATACAGGCCAGGGCGCGGGAAAGTTGCAGGCGAGGCCTCGCGCGCGCCGCCGGAGGTCAGCCAGGGACCGGGGAGGGCCGCCTCACGGCCGGTGATGCACGAGCACCGGGCCGCCGCTGCGCTGCTGCTCGCTGGCCAGGTGGGGCGCCAGGTGCTTGGCAAACCAGGTGGGGCCAAAGGTCTTGGCGCCGTTGTCGGCGGAGGCGGCGTCCCGCCAGACCAGGACGACGACGGCGCGGTCTTCAGACGTTTTCACGAACAGGAAATCCACGAAGCCCGGCAGGCTGGCTAACAGCGGCAGGCCGTCTTGCTCAATGGCGGCCCGAAAGTCGTCGGCGGGCCGGCTGAAGTGCAGGTGATTGATAACCGCGTACATGAAAGCCTCCGTCGTGGCGCGCCGGGCCACACCGGCGGCTGAAAAAAGCCAGGGCGTTCAGCCGGCCGCGATCTGCCCGGCGATATAGTCGGCGTCTTCGCCGAAGCCCACCAGCAGGCCCGACTTCTGTTTGTACAGCCACGGCAGACCGACAAAGTACAGGCCGGGAGACTCGGTCACCCCGCGCCGCTGGACCGGATAACCGTCGCCGTCAAAGACCGGCAGCCGAACCAGGCTGAAATCGAAGCTGTAGCCCAGCGCCCAGATGACGCTCGTGATCCCGGCCGCGCGCAGGTCCAACTCCGACACCTCCGGCACGGCAAAACCGTCGCGCAGCTGCGGCAGCGTCTCCGGCGGCGCATCCAGCCCGGCCTGGGCGATGTAGTTGTCGACCAGCTTGATGAGATCGGCCTCGGCCTTGTCGGTGGCGGCCAGTTTCTCGTACAGGTCCGGCGCCAGCCAGAGGCGGCCGTCGCGCGCATCCTGCAGATGGCCCAGCAGCCGCACGCCGTCGTGCGCGAACTGGTGCAAGTTAAGGCTGCGGCCGCCGTCGCGGCCGGAGACTTGCGGGTTGGCCGCGAACTTGGCCTGGGGCGACGGCAGTTTATCCGGCGTGCGATCCAGAAAACCGCAGCGGTTCAACCAATCGTAAATGTCCCGGCCCCGGTAGCGGCGCGGCGCGCGCCCGGCGCGGCCGACGCACAGGTAGACCACGCGCCCGCTCAGATAAAGTTCTTCGGCGATCTGGCAGCCGGATTGGCCGCTGCCGACTACGAGGACGGCGCCCGGCGGCAGGGCGCCCGGGTGGCGATACTGGCCCGAAGCCAACTGCATGATCCCGGGCGGCAGCGCCGCGCTGAAGGCCGGCCGCTTGGGCCGCTGATACAGGCCAGTGGCGATGACGACGTGACGGGCCTGGAATACGGTCTCCGCCGTCGTCACCCGGTAACCGCGCCCGCTGGGGTCCGCGTCCACGCTCAGGACGCGCTGTCCGTACTCAACCGGCAGATTGAAACGCGCCCCGTAGTCCTCGAAGCGCGCCACCACTTCGACCCGCGGCATGAAACCATCCGGCACCTCGCCGGCGTATTCGGCGCCGGGCAGGCGGAAGGACCAGTTGGGAGTCAGCAGGGTGAAGGAGTCCCAGCGATCATTACGCCAGGCATGGCCGGCCTGGGCGGCCTGCTCCAGGATGACGTGCTCGTGGCCGTGCTGCCGCAGGTAGTAACTGACGGCCAGCCCGGCCTGGCCCCCGCCGACGATGGCTGTTTCTATGGTCTGTGCCACAGGACCTCACGCTTGAAGCGCCGCCTTGATTCTGGCGGGCTCAGTCACAGAGCAAGCCGCAGCGGTCCGCCCCCTGGTCAAGCGCGATCGCGGACTGCCCCTGGATAACTGCCCCGAGTGTATTATCCTGACGGTTTTTGTCAAATTTTCTCTTTTCTTCACAAGCTCGAACGCAAAAAGACCGCCGGCGGGTGCGGGACCCGCCGGCGGTCTGGGATAGCAGATCGGTTGGCCGTCTGGAGCGGCCGCCGGAGCGGCTAAGGCTCCAGGCGGAACGTTGCCACGCTGAGATCGCAGGCCGCGTCGATGTCCGCGTAATCTGCGCCGGCGAGGCGGGTGCAGGTCAGCGCGAACTTGCGCTCACCGGCCTCCACGAAGTACAGGCGCTGCCGGATCTGTTTGTTCTGTTGGACGCTGTCGACGACAAGCAGGTACGCCTCCAAGCCGGAGTCCATAGCGAAGTCGCCTTCTTCTACGATCTTGGCGCCCGGGATGACGCGGGGCAGCGACTGCTTGTTGAGAGCGACGAAACTGGCCAGCGGGCCGCTGGCCGCCTGGTCCAGGACGACGATATTGGCGGCAAAGTCGGCCGTGAGCGGCGTGATGATGACTTTGTACTTCAGGCCGGGAAAATCAGTCACCAGCCAGCCCTCCGGAAACTCAAAGGAGAAGCCGCCGTCCTCGCTGGTGTAACGCGCCGGGTCCAGCGTCGCCGTCGGCGAGGGCGTGGCCGTCGGGCTGGGGGTGGGCGTCGATGTCCTCGTCGGCGTGGGCGTCAACGTCGGCGTGGCGGTCGCGGTGGCCGTCGGCGTCTTGGTCCAGGAGGCCGCCGTAGCCGTGGCCGCCGTGGCGGTCTGGCTGGCGATGGCCTCGGGCGAGGGGCCGCACGCGGTCAGGAGCAGGCCAAGCCCAATGAGCAGAGACAGGCGCAAAGACATGAGCGGTTCCTTTAGAGTCATTGGGCGGAGCGTAGCATGGGCCCGCGCCGGGCCGGCCGGCCTTTAATCCTCAAAAACGGCGGCAGGCGTCACCAAAGCCCTCGTTCGATTGCGATTTCCGCATGGGTTGGCGTCACCCCGGCTTGCGCCGGGGTCCAGTTCGTGGCGAAATCGCCTGGATTCCGGCGAAAGCCGGAATGGCCTGGGCGCAGATCAAATCAGAAATAGTCATAGGCGAAAAAAGCCGCCGGCGGGCGCAGCCCCGGCCGACGACTCTGGGCGTCTCCAGGCGGGCGTTACGCGCGGTTACATCACAGCGCCCGCGCCGGTCTTCGCCATCGCGTAAATCTGCGTCGGCCCATACTCGTCGACGAACTCTTTCTCAAAGGTCATGCCGATTTTGCGGGCGACCCGCGCCGAGGCCAGATTGGCGTGGTCGATCAGGCAGATCAGGCGCGTCAGGCCCAGGCGCTCGAACGCGTACTGCGCGATACCGCGCGCGGCCTCCGTCGCCAGGCCGTGTCCCCACTGGGCCTGCGCCAGCGCATAGGCCACTTCCACTTCCAACCGCCCGTCGATGGTCCAGGGCAGCAATCCGCAGCGGCCGATGAAGCGGCCGGTCGGCTTGAGCGTGGTCGCCCACAAGCCCAGTTGCGGATGCTTGGGGTGGCCGTTCTGAAACCACTCGATTTCTGCGCGCGCTTCCGCAACGGTGCGCGGCGCGTCCGGGATGTAGCGCGTCACCGCCGGGTCGCCGTACAGCGCCCAGAGATCGTCCAGGTCCTCCAGCCGCAGGGGCCGCAGACGGAGGCGCTCCGTTTCCAGGATCAGCTTAGCGTGGGTCATGGATCGCTTGCCTCGACAGGAGCTTGGCCGCCCAACTGCCGGCGCAGCAGCTTGCCAGCGGCGTTGCGCGGCAGGGCCGGCCTGAATTCCACCCGCGCCGGCGCCTTGTAGCGCGCCAGCCGCGCCGCGCAGAAAGCCTGCAGTTCGGCGGCGCTGGCTTCGGCGCCCGGCCGTAAAGCCACGTACGCAATCGGGACCTGGCCCCAGCGCTCATCGGGCGCGCCGGCCACACCGGCCTCGGCCACGGCCGGGTGCGCCAGCAGAACGGCCTCCACTTCGGCCGGGTAGACGTTCTCGCCGCCGGAGATGATCAGGTCGTCGCGGCGGTCCAGCACGTAGAGATAGCCGGCCTCATCCACGCGCCCGAGGTCGCCGGTGTGAAACCAGCCGTCGCGCCACGCGCGGGCGGTGGCCTCCGGTTGGCCGTGATAGCCCGGTGTCACGGTCGGGCCGCGGATGACAATCTCGCCGACGCCGTCCGCCTCCGGCGCCGCGATGCGCAACTCGGTGGGCAGCAGCGGCCGGCCGGCGGAGCCGAGCTGGCGCAGCGCGTCCTCGGGCGCGAGCGTGGCCACTTGCGAGGCGGCCTCGGTCAGGCCATAGGTCTGCACCACCGGCACACCGCGCGCGGCGCATTGTTCCAGCAGCGGACGCGGGGCCGGGCCGCCGCCCAGCAGCACGCAGCGCAGCTGCGCCGGGAAGGGCTGTTCCCCACGCGCTTCCAGCAGCCGGGCCAGCATCGCGCTGACCAGCGAAATATGGGTCACGCGCTCTTCGTCCAGGGCGTCGCTCACGGCGGCCGGATCGAAGCCGGGCTGAAGCACCACGGTCATCCCGTAGATGGCGCCGCGCAGCAGGATCGCCAGCCCGCCCACATGGAACAGCGGCAGGCAGGCCAGCCAGACGTCGTCGGCGCGCAGGCCCAGGTTCAGGGCGGAGCCGGTGGCGCTCCACCAGTGGTTGCCAAAGGTGAGTTGCGCGCCCTTGGGCCGGCCGGTGGTGCCGGAGGTGTAAATCAGGCTGTGGACGTGGTCGAGATCGAAGCGCGCCGCGGGCAGGTCGCTTGGCCCGGTCCAGACGCCGGCCGCCTCATCCAGGCCGGCCAGCGCCAGGCCAGGTGTGGCCGCCCGCACGGACGCCGCGGCCCGGGCGTGAGCGTCATCGGCCAGCAGCAGCTGCGCGCCGGAGTCGGCCGCCTGCCAGGCCAACTCAGGCACGGCCAGCCGCGTGTTGAGCGGCACGAGCACCGCGCCCAGACGGCTGACGGCGTGGACCAGGACAGCGTAATCCGCGCTGTTGCGGCCCAGGAGCGCCACCCGGTCACCGGCCCGCGCCCCCAGCGCGCGCAGCCGGGCCGCCGCGTGCGTCACGCGCGCATCCAGCTCGCGGAAGTTCCAGCGGATTTCGCCGGCCGCCAGGGCCAGCCGGTCCGGCGAGAGCTGGGCGCGCTTGCGAAGCCAATCGGGGAGCGCGGGCATGCGATAGGTGTAGCGAGACTGTAAACAGCGGGGCCGTGATCAGTGATCAGACTGATCACGGCCGCACTGATCTCCGATCTATGGGAAGCGCGGGAACTGGCCGAAGTCGGGCTTACGCTTCTCCAGGAACGCGTTCTTGCCCTCCTGCGCCTCTTCGGAGAGGTAGTAGAGCAGAGTGGCGTCGCCCGCGAACTGCTGCAGGCCGGCCAGGCCGTCGGTGTCCGCGTTGAAGGCGCCTTTGAGCATGCGGATGGCGAGCGGGCTCTTCTCCAGGACTTCGCGCGCCCACTGCACGCCCTCGGCCTCGAGCTGTTCCAGCGGCACCACCGTGTTGATCAGGCCCATGTCCAGCGCCTGCTCGGCGTTGTACTGCCGGCAGAGATACCAGATCTCGCGCGCCTTCTTGTGGCCCACGAGGCGCGCCAGGTAGCCGGCCCCGTAGCCGCCGTCGAAGCTGCCCACCTTGGGGCCGGTCTGCCCAAAGACGGCGTTCTCGGCCGCGATGGTCAGGTCGCACACCACGTGCAGCACGTGTCCGCCGCCGATGGCGTAGCCGGCCACCAGGGCGATGACGACCTTGGGCGTGGTGCGGATCAGGCGCTGCAGTTCCAGCACGTTCAGGCGCGGCACGCCGTCCTGGCCCACGTAGCCGCCCTGACCGCGCACGCTCTGATCACCGCCGGAGCAGAAAGCCTGGTCACCGGCGCCCGTAAACAGGATCACGCCGATGGATTGATCGTCGCGGGCGCGCGTAAAAGCGTCGATCAACTCGGTGACTGTCTGCGGCCGGAAGGCGTTGCGGACCTGGGGCCGGTTGATCGTGATCCGGGCAATGGCCTCGCCCTCGGCGCGCTCGTAGAGGATGTCGGTGTAGTCGTGGAGTCTGTTCCAGGTGATGGGCATGGAGGTGGTCCTTGAGTGGGTGGGCGGTGATCAGTCAGTAGTCAGAGGTTGCGCCGGGCGGGTTGGCCTTCCGAGAAATTCCGCGATCAGGCGCTGAAAAGTGTCGGGTTGTTCCAGGTGGACGGTGTGGCCGGCGTCCGGCACGATTCCCAGCCGCGCCGCCGGCAGGTGGGCCGCCATCTGGCGGGCGATGGCCGTGAACTTCTCGTCCAGCGCGCCGGCGACCAGCAGGGTCGGCGCGTGCAGTTCCGGCAGGCGCTCCCAGAGCGACGGCTGAGCGCCCGTCCCTAGGCCGCGCAGGCTGTTGGCCAGGCCGACGGGATTGTTCTGCAAGCGTTGCGCCCGCAGCGCCGCGCGGGCCTCGGCCGGCAGCCGCGCCTGGCTCGCGAACAGCGGCAGGCGCTCCCAATAGTCGACAAAGGCCTCCAGCCCGTCGCGCTCCAACCGGCCGGCCAGCGCCTCATCGGCGGCGATCCGCGCCGCGCGCTCCTCCGGGATCGCCAGGCCCGGCGACGCGCTTTCCAGTATCAGCGCGCGCACCCGTTCCGGATGGGCGGCGGCGAAGTGCAGGGCGACGCGCCCGCCCAGGGAATAGCCGAGTACGTTCACGGCCGCGGCGCCCAACTGATCGAGCGCGGACGCCAGGTCCGCCACGCAGCGGTCCATGGCGTAGCGGGCCGGGTCGGCCGGCGCGTCCGAGCGCCCATGCCCCAGCAAATCCACGGCGATCACCTGGAACTGGCGCGACCAGTCTGCTGGCAGCGCCCGCCAACTCGCATGGCTGCCGGTGAAACCGTGCAGCAGCACGAGCGGCGGCGGCTGAAAGCCGGCCGCTTCCACGTTGAGATAGACGCCGTTGACAACCAGGCGCACGGCGGGCCTCACGCCTGCAACTCAACGGCCACGGCCTGCCAGACCTCGCGATGCATGGTCACGTTGGCGTCCCGCCGGGTGCGCACTTCCACAATCGTCAGGCCGCCCAGCCGGCCGGCTTGCACGGCGGCGCGGAACTCAGTCCAATTCGCGGGCCGATGATAGGCCGCGCCGTACAACTCGGCCGCCGGCCGGAAGTCCAGGCCGTGCGGCGTGCCGAAGAGCAGTTCGAAGTTTTCCGGATGGGCGGCCTGCGGCAGGAAGGAGAAGATGCCGCCGCCGTCGTTGTTGATGAGAATGACGGTGGCCTTCAGGCCGTGGCGCCGGGCGGCCAGCAGGCCGTTCAGGTCGTGATACAGCGCCACGTCGCCGATGACGAGCACCAGCGGGCCGGGGGTGCCCGCCGCCGCGCCCAGGGCGCTGGAGACCACGCCGTCGATGCCGTTGGCGCCGCGGTTGGCCAGGAACAGCCGGCGCCGGTCGGAGCCGGGAAAGAACGTGTCCAGGTCGCGCACCGGCATGCTGCTGCTGGCGAAGACGGTGGCGCCATCGGGCAGGCAGTCGGCCAACTCGGTGAAGACGCGGCCTTCGAAAGGCTCGGCGAAGGCACTCACCTGGCGCGCGATCGCGGCGCGCGTGCGGGCGTTGATGGTCTGCCAGCGGGCGAGCCAGGCGCTCTCGCCCATGCGCGGCGGCCCGCCCAAAGCGGCACTGAGCGCGGTGCAGGCCAGGACAGGATCGGCCGGCAGCACCTGCGCGGCCAGCCGGGACGGGTCCGGCCACTCGCCGCCGACGTCGATCAAGATCTGGTGGACGTCCGGATAACGCTGAAGGTATTGCAGCGCCGGCTTGGAGGTGGGCATGGCCCCGCAGCGCAGGATCACGTCCGGCGCCAGCGCTTCCACCGTCGCCGGGTGGCGCAGGAAAGCGTCGTAAGCGTCGACGATGTTGCCCCGGTCTTGCGGCCCGCATGTATGCGGCCCGCATGTATGCGGCCCGCAGCGCACCTGCGAGAGCGGGTCGGCCAGCACCGGGTAGCCGAGGGCCTCGGCCAGCCGCGTCACGGCCTCGGGGAAGGCTGGGTCGGTCTGCGGGCCGGCCACGATCAGGCCGCGCTCGATCCCGGCCAGTTCGGCGGCCAGCGCGGCCACGGCCGCCGGCTCCGGAGCCCGGACCGCCGGGGCCACGGCCACGTACGGCCGGCCCTCGGCGCGGGCTGCATCGGCGGCCGGCGGGTCCGGCGGCGTCGGGATCAGCGGCTCACGGAACGGGAAATTCAGGTGGACCGCGCCGGCGGGCGCCTCCAGGGCCAAGGCCCAGGCGCGGCCGGCCACGGTGCGGACGTAGCGCAGGGCGTCCGGCGTCGCCTCCGGCAGCAACATCTCCCCGAACCATTTGACGAAGCCGCCGTACAGGCGCACCTGGTCGATGGTCTGCGGCGCGCCAGTGTCGCGCAGCTCCGGCGGCCGGTCGGCGGTGAGCACCAGCAGCGGCACGCGCGCCAGGCGGGCTTCCACCACGGCTGGCAAGAAGTTGGCGGCAGCCGTGCCGGACGTGCAGATCAGGGCCACTGGGCGGCGCGTGGCCTTGGCCAGGCCCAGGGCGAAGAAGCCGGCCGAGCGCTCGTCTAAGTGAGTCCACAGCTTCAGGTCGGGCCGCGCCGCGAAGAGGTAGGCCAGCGGCGCGGAGCGCGAGCCCGGCGCCAGGCAGACATCGGTCAGGCCGGCGCGGGCCAGCTCGTCTGCGAAGGCGCCGACGTAGGTGTGGAGGACTTGAGCCGGGGTCATAGAGGCGCAGGACCAGGAACGAAGGACGAAAGCACAGTGGTCTTTCGTCCTTCGTCACTGAGTCAGAGCCGCCAACATGGGCTTGAGCTTCAGCGTCGATTCGACATACTCGCGCTCGGGGTCGGAGTCGGCCATGATGCCGCAGCCGGCAAAGAGCGTGGCCCGGTCACCGGCCAGCAGGGCCGAGCGCAGCGCCACCGCGAACTCGCCCTCGCCGCGCGCGTCCACCCAGCCGACCGGGCCGGCGTACCAACCGCGGTCCAGTTGCTCGTGCGCGCGGATCCATTCCAGGGCCACGGCGCGCGGCCGGCCGCCCACGGCCGGGGTCGGATGCAGGCGCTCCACCAGATCCAGCAACGTGTGGTTTTCGGCCACCGGGCCGGTGATGGGCGTGCACAGGTGCTGGATGTTGCCCAGCTTGAGCAGGCCGGTGGGGCCGACGCTCAGGCTCGGGCAGACCGAGAACAGCGCCTCCACCATGGCCTGGACCACCACGCTGTGCTCGTTGCGATCCTTAACGCTGTCTTGCAGCGCCTGGCCCAGTTGTTGATCTTCCTCGGCGGTGCGGCCGCGCCGGATGGAACCGGCCAGGCTCATGGTGCGCACCTCGCCGTGGCGCAGGCGGATGAGCTGCTCGGGCGTGGCCCCCAGGAAACAGCGCTCGCCGCGGGCGACGGCGAAGATGTAGCAGCCGTGGTAATTGGCGCCCAGGTAGCGCAGCGCCCGGCCGGCCGCGAACGGCGTATCCGCCTCCAACTGGGCGGCCCGCGCCAACACTACCTTCTTCATCTCGCCGGCGGCCACGGCCTGGGAGGCCTTGGCCACATCGGCCTGCCAATCCGAGGCCGAACGCAGTTCGTTGAGCGTGGTCGGCGCGGCCGGCGGGACGCTGGTCGGGATCTCGGCCGCGGCCAGCACCCGATCCCGCAGAGCAGTCAGCTCGTCGGCGATGGCGACGGCGTTGTCGGTGGGGCTGAGCCGGACGGTTTGGGTGAGCCAGGCGCGCTCTTGATGACGCGTGAAGGTCAGGCGCGGCAGCACCAGCCGGCCGGCCGGATAACCCGCCCACAGGTCGGTGGCCGGGCGCTCGCCGTCGAAGGCGAAGCCGCCCAGCAGCAGCGGGCCGACGCCCGGCAGGCCGCGCGGGCCGGCATAGATCAGGTCGGCCAGCAGAGCCCGCCAGGCCTCGGCCGCCTGGCGGAAGCGCGAGCCGGCCCCGGCCGACGTCCCCACCTCGACGACCGCCGCCGCCCCCAGGCCCACCAGGGCGAAATCATCGCTGGGATGCGCCCAAAGGAAACGCTCGGTGACCTCAGCCTGGCTGCGTTCGAAGAGGTCAATGGCGTCGAAGGTCAGAATTGGCTCGACGACGCTGACGACTACGGGCCGGCCAAGATGCTGGGCCTGCAAGAGGCCCGGCTGCAGCGCCTGAGCCACAGTCCGGGCAGTCGGGTAATCCACAAGGACGTCCACTTTGCCTCATGACGGATGGCGCTTGGGGACACGATCCCCGGTCATCCGTGAAAATTGTATCAAACAAGATCGAATTCTACCGAATACTCCCCATTCAGGTCTCGAGCCTTGGCGGCACATCCGCCGCAATCGGGGGGCATTTATCCGGGGATCAACACCCGCTCTCGGCCGCGCCTGATGACGTTGATCAGACGTTTTTCAGGATAAACACCAGCGCTGGCCGCGGCCTCTTTCCGATAAGCTGGGCCATTGTACGCGAGATGGTAGTTCTGTTGCAGGGGGCGCCCTATGGTAAAGGTAAATCCACCCGCGCGTGTGAAGCGGTTCTTGGGGTTCGGCGTTCTGGTCGTGCTCGGCGCTGTTTGGCTGGCCATCCCGGCCGCCGCGGCTGGCCTCCAGGTCACGCTCAACCGCTTCGTCTCGAACTTCCCCGACCGATTGACCTTCGACGTCGCCGCCCAGAGCGAAGCCAACATCAATCAGGTCACGCTGCTATACGGCACGGATGGCCGCACCTGCCAGGCCGGCACGGCGCGCCAGGCCATCGACCTCACGCCGGCCCCGGCGATTGAGGCCAGCTGGGATTGGGAACTGCGCCGCAGCGGCTCACTGCCGCCCGGCGCGCGCGTCTGGTGGCAATGGGAGCTCAGCGATGCCGCCGGGGCGCGGATGGTCACCGAGCAGACCTGGGACACGCTGCGCGACGAGCGCTTCACCTGGCAAACGCTGCAGCAGGGCGACGTCACGGTTTTATGGGTGGAGGGCGACCGCGCCTTCGCGCGCGCGCTGCTGCGCCTGGCCCAAGCCAGCCTGGACCGGCTTTCCGCTGAGTTGGGTGTCAGCGCGCCCGGCCCCATTCAGCTCGTCATCTACCCCACCACGGAAGATCTGCTCAGCGCCCTCGTCTACCCGGCCGATTGGACTGGCGGCGTCGCTTTCCCGGCTTATAACATCACGCTGATCGGCATCGCGCCCGACCAACTGGACTGGGCCGCGCAGGTCATCCCGCACGAGCTGACTCACCTGGTCGTCGGCGTGCGCGTCTTCAATTGCCGTGGCCTGGGCCTGCCCACCTGGCTGGACGAGGGCCTGGCGATGGTCGGCGAGGGCGCGGACAGCGGACGCGGCCTGGATGCCGTCAAAGAGGCGCTGGCCGCCGGCCAGCTGGGCCAACTCAGCAGCCTGGCTTCCGGCTTCCAGGTGGAAGGGGATCTGGCCCGGTTGTCTTACGACTACAGCGGCGAGATCGTGGCCTATCTGCTCGCGGAACACGGCCCGGAGAAATTGCAGGCGCTGCTGGACGCGATCCAGTCCGGGCAGAAAGCGGAGACGGCGCTGCAGGCCACGTACGGCTTTGACACGGATGGGCTGGACGCCGCCTGGCGCGCCTCGGTGGGGCTGGACGCCGCCGTGAACGCGGCGCCGACGGCGGCCGCCACGCGCACGGCTGTCCCAACCTTCGCCATGTGGACGGCCACGGCGCCGCCAACCGCCACGCCGTCCGCGACGCTGGCCGCCAGCCCCACACCGCCGCCCAGCGCCACCCCGGAAATACCGGCCGTTACGCCAACCCCGCCGTCCGCCGCCCCGCCAGCGGCCGCCCTCGGCCCGTGGCTGGGCGCGGGTTTGGGCCTGCTCGTGATCGCGGCTCTGGCCGCCTGGTTCGTCCTCCGCCGTCTGAAAGGATCCCCATGAAACGCCCGCGTCTGCACTGGTTCGTCTCCCTTTTGCTCGTCTTGGCCACCGCCTGCAGCACCGCCACGCCGGTCCCCACCGAGACGCCTACGCCCTCCGCCACAGCCAGCGCGACGCCAGTGCCGACTGATACGCCGGCGCCGACCGCCACCTTCACGCCGACCCCGCCGCCGACGGCCACGCCGACCCCGGCACCGACCGCCACGCCGGTCGGCTACTACGAGCATTCCAGCGGCTTCGCCCTGGTGCACCCGTCGAACTGGGAGCTGGTCGACAGCGACTCGCAGGGCGCCGTCATCGCCGATCCGTCCAGCGGGCTGATACTGATGGGCCTGGTGCTGGATGGGGCTGAGGACGTGCCGATCGAGGCGCTGGCCGACGAGTTCCTGGGCGGCCGCGGGCGTGAGTTGACGCGCGGCGAAATGCGCCTGGCCGACGACATCACCATCCTCAGCGTCGACTATGCTTTTGTGAACGATGCCGGCACGACGCTGACGGCCCGCCTGGGTCTGGCGCCGGAACCGGGGCGGGCCTTGTTCCTGGCCATCATCGCCCAGCCGGAGACGCTCAAGGCGCGCGCGCAGACCGTGAACAACATCCTGGGCACCGTCCGGCTGCTGGATCGCGTCTACGGCCTTGACCGCGCCCAGACCCTGGTCTTCCTGGGCGGCGAGCCGGATCCAGAGGAGTTGGACCCGGCGCGGACGACGGACTCGGCCGCCAGCTATGCCGGGCATCTCTTCAGCGGCCTGGTGCGCCTCAATCCGCAGCTGCAGATTGAGGCTGACTTGGCCGAGAGCTGGACCGTCAGTCCGGATGGTTTGACCTACACCTTCACGCTGCGCGACGGCCTCACCTTCCAGTCTGGTGACCCGTTGACCGCCGAGGACGTCCAGTACAGCTGGGAGCGCGCGGCCGACCCGGAATTGGAGTCGCCGTCCGCCGACACCTACCTGGGCGACATCGTCGGCGTCAAGGACAAACTGGCCGGGCAGGCCGATCACATCGCCGGGATCGAAGTCATCGACGCGCGCACGCTGGCGGTGACGCTGGACGCGCCCAAGCCTTACTTCCTGGCCAAGCTCACCTACCCCACCGCCTACGTGGTCAACCAGGCCAACGTGGAAGACGCCGCGGCCGACGAATGGCCCTTCGCCCCGGACGCCAGCGGCCCCTACGGGCTGCGCGAATACGCCGAGGGGGAGTCCGTGAGCTTTGAGCGCAACCCCGCCTACCACACGCCGGCGCTGACGCCCTATCTGGTCTATCGCTTCGCGGCCGGCGGCGCGCCGCTCAGCCTGTACGAGGCCGGCCTGATCGACGTCGTCGGCGTGTATGCCGAAGACGCCGAGCGCATCCGCCAGGCCGATGACCCCCTGCACGCCGAATGGGTCTCAGCCACGTCGCTGTGCACGTCCATGCTGATGCTGGACAACACCCAGCCGCCGTTGGACGACGTCAACGTCCGGCGCGCGCTGGCCCTGGCGCTGGACCGCGACGGCCTGGTGGAGCAGTTCACCAACAACCTGGACGTGCGCGCGCACACGATCCTGCCGCCGGGCATGCCCGGCTACGCGGAGCGCCCGTCGCCCTACGAATTTGATGTGAAGGCCGCGCGCGAAGCCCTGGCGGCCTCGACTTACGCCGGCCAGATGCCCAAGCTCATCCTCAACGAGGGCGGGCAGGGCGATACCGCCAGCGATTTCGCCACCGCGATTGTCGACATGTGGCGCCAGAACCTGGGGCTGCAGATCGAGATCCAGTTCCTGGACCCGCGCGACTACACGCGCGCGGCACGCGAGCAGCACGGCCAGATCGTGCTCTACGGCTGGTGCGCGGACTACCCGGACCCGCAGAACTTCCTGGACATCTTGTTCCACAGCGCCAGCGATTTCAATGTGGCCGGCTATACCAACGCCGAGGTCGATGGCTTGCTGGAGCAGGCGCGCACCGAGACCGACTTCGCCGCCCGCCTGGAGTTGTACCAGCAGGCCGAGGACCTGATCCTGGCCGACGTCGGGACGCTGCCCTGGAATCATGGCGTCGCCGACCTCCTGGTGAAGCCGTATCTGAAGAACTATGTCGCCGTGGGGATGGGGGTGCCGATCGTCCACCTGCTGGCGATCGACGCGAGCGAGAGATAGCGCTCCGCCCGCAAGCGCCCACCCGCCGGTCTTCTGACGGGCGGGTGTTTTTTGTCAGGTGCGGCCGCGCGCGAAGGCCTTGATGCGCTCGGCCAATTCAGTGATCGGACGCAAGTCGCGGACGAGCAGGCCGCGGTTAGGAACCTGGGTGTGCGGATACTGTTTGACGCGCGCCCCGGCCGGCAGCCGCCGGCCCCGTTCGCGCAGTTCAGCCTTGGTGAGCCAGCCGGCGATGAAGACGTCCATCCCGTAGACCCAGATGTTGTGCCAATCGGCGGAGTGCAGCAGCCGGGCGCGTTTCAACGCCGGGCTGCTCACCTCCACGTCGGCCTCCGGCAGCCGCGCCGCCTGCAGGTAGAGCAGAGCATAGTAACGGCCGCTGGCCGTCATCTTCCTCTCGGGCGGCAGCACCACGGCCTCCACCAGGGCCGCGCGGTCCTGGCCCTGCCCGCCCAACTCCACCTCCAGCGGCAGCGGGCCGGCGTTGAGCAGAGCCAGCGCGCCCAGTGAGCGCCAGTGGTGGCGCCCCAGCCAATCGTCATCAGAGAAAGACGCCACCATCTCGGTCGGCTGGCCGGCGGCCAGGGCCTTGGCCGTGTCCGCCGATTGGCGCGCCTCCAGCCCGGCCAGGAACCCGAAGACGTACACGTCGCCGTCGTCCAGTTTCGGGCTGTTGAACTGATCCTCGGGCACCAGGGCGTGCGCGTCCAGCAGCCAGCCCGGATCACGGCGCAGGGCGCTGATCGACTCACGCTCGGTGAGGAAGAAGCTCTTCAGGTCCACGCGCCGCCCGCCCAGGCGCAGGTCGTACTTGTCGCGCTCGGTGAAGGCTGTGGCGCCCAGCAAGTCGTAGGGCACCGCGTTGGCGTCCAGCCAGCGCCGGAAGGCCAACTCCACCGACACGCCGGCCACGATCTTGCGCAGGCGTGCCCCCAGGTCCAGGTGCATGCGGTTGTAGGTGTAGTGCAGCGATTTCTTGGCGTACTCCACGCCGGCCCGGGTCAGGGTGTCGTCGTACGGGAGGCGGAGGAGATCCAGCGGTGTGAGCATCGCGGCCGAGCCGGCGGAGCAGGCGCGCCCCTATCCCGGCTTCCGGAACTGCAGGCAGTAATGATGGAACGTGTTACTGACCCAGGCGTTGCCCAGGCCGTAGGGCGCCAGGCGCTGATTGTCCTGGGCCCAGATGCGCTCGTCTTTGAGCGTGTAGGTGCGCGTCAGCCGCTGCGCCAGGTCCCAGGCCAGCGGGTAGATCTGGCCGCCCTTCTTCACGTTCTTGACGATGATCGTCAGGTAGGCTTTGGGCTTGAGGACGGGGTCCAGCGCCTCGTAGATGAGCGCCAGCCGCTCGACGAACTCGGCGTAGTCGCCGACGTTGCCCAGATCGCGCGGGTCGTTGGAGTAGACCACGTCCAGGCCCGGCGTGGCGCGGCGCTTCTTCTGGGTGGCGGCGCCGCGCGCATGCAGCATGTCCCAGTACGGCGGCGACGTGATCACGTAGTCGATCGGCGGCAGGTGGAGCTCGCCCGCCCGGGCGGCGTCGCAGTTGTACAGATTCAGCCCCAGCCGCGCCGCCGGCCGGCCGAGCGCGGCCTGTTCGTCCTGCAAAAGCTGCTGGGCGATCTTGAAGTACTTGGGGTTGAGTTCGATGCCCACGCTGTGGCGGCCGGCCCGCAGCGCCGCCACCAGCGCCGAGCCGGTGCCCATCATCGGGTCCAGCACGGTATCGCCCTTCTTGGTGAAGAACTCGATGAACTCCTGGGCCAGCGTCTCCGGGAACTTGGCCGGGTGCGTCAGCACGTCTTTGCGGCGCGGCGGCGGGTTGTGGACGAACCACGATTTCTGGAACTTCAGCCAGGTCTTGGGGTCCAGATTGTTCAGGCGGTTGCGGAAAGTCTTTTTGGCGGGTGGCATAGGGTTCCAGGATAGGCGGCTCCGGCGCCTGGATTTAACCACAGAAAACAAAAAAGAGCGCCCCGGCCGGCGGCTCAGCCGAGCGGGGCGCTCCGGGCGCTGACGACCAACTTACAAACCCGCCGCGGCGCGCATCTGCTGGAAGGCGTCGTAGGTGGTGCGGATCAGGCCGCCGTATTTGGCCGCCTGGCCCGGCCCGTTGTAGCGGGCGGCGAAAGCGTTGAAGTCCTGCTGTTGCAGGGCCACGATGGTGCGGGAGGTGTTGCCCGGCCCCTGGACGAAGTCGAAGAAACCGATGATCTGGTTGCGCTCGCTGGCCGCGAAGGCCGCGAACATCTCGTGCACGGACTCGTAGCCGCAGGTGGCGTAGTTGAAGCCCATGATCTGCGGCGCGCCCATGCTGATGGACATTTTGGCGCCGGCATCGTCCAGCGTCCGCGCGAAGTTGAGGACCTCCCACTCGCGGCTCTGATTGCCGTGAAAGTTCGGCAGGTCCACCGGCCGCCACGGCTCGCTCGGCGTCGGCCGCCACTTGTGGTCCAGCCAGCGCTGGTTGGGGTTGAAGGCGAAGTGCTGGTGATAGCGCTCCGGGTTCTTGCGCCCCCACTGATCGAAGAAGACCTGGTTCTCGAAGCGGATGATCATGCGCCCGTCCGGGCCGAAGCAGTTGCCGCCGGACTCCACGGCGAAGACCGCCACGGCCACGGCTGGCTCGATCTTGAGGTCGGCGGACAGCGCCGAGAGCAGGTTGCCGAAGCGGTTCCAGATGCTGGCCGCCAGCCGGTTGAGCAGCGGGTCTTTGGGGTTGACGCGCAGCTTGTGCGCGGCCGGGGGCTCGAGCGGCAGGTTGGCCAGGTCGGCGCCGACTGAGTCAGCCGGCACCGGCTCGGCCGGAGCGGCCGGCGTCGCGGGGGTAGCCGGCGTCGCGGGGGTGGCCGGCGTCGCGGGGGTGGCGGGCTTGGGCGCCGGCTCCAGTTTGTCTTTAAGGAAGCCCTCCGGCACGCCTTCGCTGGAGAGCTGGACAAAGCCGCGATGGACGAACCCGTCCAGGTCGCCGGCCTCCACTTGCAGCCAATCGCCCTCGCGGGCCAGCACGGTCAGGCTGGCGCGCGCCGGCAGGGTCAGCCGGATGCTGTGCTGCGTGCCCGGCCCGGAGCGGAGATTGACACGCGCCGTCGTGACCGCCGTGATCGTGGCCATGCTGGACCTCCTCAGAGGGCGAAAGTGGACCTAAGCCGGAGATTAGCCCGGTTGAGGGTGAAAGTCAAATAGTACGCGCACCCCATTCATCTGATCGAGCTGGCGGCTTGTCGGCCGAGGCCGGCCGGGGTGAAACGAGGCCCGGCCAGCTTGGCAAGGGTGGGCGGAGCGGAGGCCCCATCAGGGTGCGGCCACGGCCCGCACGGTGAGCGCCGTGAAGGCGAGCGACAGTCCGCCGTTGGTGCGGTCGCGCAGGAAGAGGCCGAACCGGCCGGTCGCGAAGGTCCTGTCGACGGCCGAGCCGAGGTGGCGATCGTTGACGAAGAAGTGGAACTGGTCGCCGGCCGCCCACACCAGCAGCACGTTCTCGGCCGGCGCGCCGGCCTGGATGGCCGCCGCCGGCGTCCAATCAATCAGCACGCTGGGCTGGTTGGCGCGCAGGACCTCCACGCGCGCCTGGCCGGCGCAGTTGAGCTTGAAGACGTAGCCCGAAATTTCCAGCGGGCTCGGCGCCTGGCCGCGCAGGAAAAGGCCGTACTCGTCGCGCTCGTAACACAGGTTGACGCGCGCCACCAGCCGCACCTGCTGGTCACCGGCGGTCACCTCCGGCCCGGCCGCCACGCGCCAGCCGAGGTCCGCGCGCGTCATGACCGCGTTGAGATGGCCGCCGGCCAGGCTTAAGGATACGGCCTCGTCCTGGAAAGCCCAGCGCCAGCCGGCGCCGTCAAAACGCTCGTCGGACAGCACCTGTCCGACGCCCTGGTCTGGGTCCGGCGTGCCGGCGGCGGTCGGCGTCCCTGTGGCAGTCGCGGTAGCCGTCACGGTCGGGGAGGGCGGCACCGGCGTGGCCGAGGCCGGGACGACGGGCGTCCCCGTCGGCGGCGCAGGCGTGGCCGACGGGGCTGGCCCGCCGGCGACTGCGGTGACGCCCGGCCGGACGGTGACCGGGGCCACCTGGCAGGCCGCCAGCACGACGGCCGCCAGCAGCCCCGCCAGCCGGCCACGGGCGCGGTGTCTCACGGCAGATCCCAGACGCGGAAGTCGTCCAGCGCCACGGTGAACCCGCCGGCCGACCCCGAGCCGGCCACGAGGCCGAAGCCGCCCTCCCGGAAAGACGCGTCGCGGGTCTCGACCACCAGCGTGCCATTCACGGCCGCCGTCAGCGTCTCGCCGCTGGCCCGCACCGCCAACGTGTTCACGGCGCCGGGGCCGATCCGGATGGCGGCAGCCGCGGTCCAATCCTGCAGCGCCGTCAGTTGGCCGTCCGCGACCCTGGCCAGGCGAAAGCGGCCGTCACAGTCCACGTCAAACTGATAGTAGTCGACGCTGTCCTGAACGCGGAACAGCAGCCCGTAACGGTCGCGGAACTGGCAGGCTGGGGCGGCCCCGGTCAGCTCGGCGTAGAAATCGGCGGCGCGGCGCGTGCTGTTGTAGATGAAGCGGAATTGGTCGGACTCTTTGATCGTGAACGCCAGCCGGCCGTCGGTCAACGCCGTGCGTTGAACGGCGTCTTCGCCCAGCGTCCAGCCGCTCGGCTGGGTGAAATCGTCGGCGAAGAGCGGTTCGCCCGCGGGCGGAGTCAAACCCGCCGCGGACGGCGTGGCCGTGGCGGTGGGCGCGGCCATCAGGGCGGCTTCGGTGGGCGTGGGCGTAGCCGCCAGCGTGGCGGTGGGGAGCGGTGGGGCGCTGGTCTTGACCACGGTCACCACGATCACGATCGGCGTGGCCGTCGGCGCGCCGCTCACCGCCGTCAGGGTGGCTTCCACGGCGCGCGCCACCACGGCTGGATCGGCGGAGAGGCAGGCCGCCAGGCTGAGGGCGGACAGGAGGGCGAGGCCGGTGAGGCGCAGGCGGAGCGGGCGCATGCGGTGGGCCAGGTGTCTCAGTCCCGCTGGTAGCGTCGGCGCACCGCCGGGATCAGATAATCGTGAAAGGCCGCGTCCAGGTCATAGCGCGGCGACCAGCCCCAATCGGCGCGCGCCGCCGAGTCGTCCACATCGGCCGGCCACGAGTCCACGATCGCCTGCCGGCGCACGTCCGGCAGGAAGTCCACGTGGACATCGCCAAAGGACCCGTGCAGCAGCGCTTCCACCTCGCCCGCCGACGGGCTGAAGGCGCCGACGTTGTAGACGTAGCGCGTCAGGGCGGCGCGCGGCGCGGCGCCCAGGCGCACCAGGGCCTGGATAGCGTCCGGCATAGCCATGAACGGGATGCGCGTATCGCGGCGCACAAAGCAGTGATAGCGCAGATTCTGAGCGGCGTGGTGGAGCATCTCCGGCGTGTAGTCGCTGGTGCCGCCGGTGGGCAGGGTGACGGCGCTGATCAGGCCCGGATAACGCAGGCCGCGGAAGTCCACGCGGCCGGTGGTGGCCTGCTGATCCAGCTGCCGATAGAAGTTGGCATAGTAACGGCCCAGTTGCTCGCAGTACAGTTTGTTGACGCCGTACATCGTGCGCGGCTCGCACCACTCTGCCTCTTTCACCCGTCCGGCCTGCTGCTTGCGCTCCAGGTCCGGCAGGCCGTAGACGGCGATGGAGCTTGGGAACAGGAAGGTCACGTCGCGGCCGTCTCGGCGGGCCTGCTCGGCCGCCATCTCCAGCAGGTTGAGCGTCCCGTCCACATTAACGCGGTGCCCCAGGCCGGGCTGGCGCTCGGCCTTGGTAGACAGCACCGCCGCCAGGTGATAGACGGCGCTGAAGTCATGCTCGGCCGACAGCCGCTCCAGCAGCGCCGGCTCCAGAATGTCACCGACCACCGACCGGAAGCAGCGGGCTTGCAGCGCCGCGTCCAGCGGGCGCACGTCCAGGGCGACAATGCGCCGGCCGCCGCCCTCGGCCAGGTGCTCGATGAGGCCGTGGCCGATCTCGCCATTGGCGCCGGTGATCAGGACAATCGGAACAGGCATGGCTGCGCTCTCCTCGTGTGGGCGCTGCGAGTATATCACGCAGCCGCCGGCGGTTTGCGTTGGTCAGCAATAAGGCTTATGTGTGATTGACAACCCATTGGGCCGCGACGATACTGCTCACACTATGGCTTCCCGAAAACCGCGCCGGTTGGGGGTGACGCTGGCCTTGCTGGTGACCATCGCCCTGGCGCTGGCCACCGGCCTGCTCCTGGTCCTGGCCAACGACCACCAGGTGAATGCGCTGACGCTGGACCCGGTCTACACGCCAGCTCCGCCGCGCCCGCTTTTCCCCACGCCGCTCGGCGGCCCCACGGAGACGCCCGTCGTCGCGCTGGCGAACCTGGTTGAGGCCGCGTCGGTCCCCGGCCAGCCCACCGAAGCCGCTGCCCTGAAAATCCCGCCGCCGGCGCCGGCGGCGGAGCTGGAGCGGCCCGCCGCCGCCCCGGTGATCCGGCTCTTCCTGCCGATGGCGCTGCGCGACTACACGCCGCCGCCGCGCCAGCCGGAGGCTTTTTTCGTGCTGGCGAACCTGCCGGCGGACCAATGGCCGGCCGAGGCCGCCGGCCTGACCCAGAGCAAGATCGGCCTGCATGCGTTGAGCACCGGTGATCCGTACACCATGGAGTTTGTCCGGCGGACCAAGCCGCGCGTGGTGAAGGCCGTCGGTGATTTCGGCTGGCTGGCCGAGGTCAAGCAGGTCTCGCCGGAGACCGTCACCCTGGCGCGCATCTACGGCCAGGACGAGAGCTGGGTCAATACGCTGGACCCGGCCGTGGCCGCGGCCGCCTACATCCAGGAGCGCCTGGAGCACTACCAACTCAACCCGTTTGTGGATTACTGGGAGGGTTGGAACGAATTCATCTTCGGCTCACCCGAGCAACTGCGCTGGTACGCGCAGTTTGAGGCCGAGCGCGCCTGCCAGATGCAGGCGCTGGGTTTCCGCGCCGCGGTCGGCGGCTTCGCCGTCGGCTGGCCCAACACCTACGCGGACATGGAGGTCTTCCTGCCGGCGCTGGAGGCCGCGCACCGCTGCGGCGGCCTCTTCCATCTGCACGAGTACAACAAGCCGCTGCTGCAGTGCGGCGTGCGCAGCGGCGAGGCCGAGATCATCCCGGGCGCGCCGGCCGTGCGCGTCCCGGCGGGTCCGTTAACCTTCCGCTACCGCTTCTGGTACGAGGGCTATCTCAAGCCGCGCGGCCTGGGCGAGCTGCCGCTGGTCATCAGCGAGTTCGGCATCGACGGCGTCCGCGCCATCCTGTGCGAAGACCCGAACCCGTGGAGCGGCACCACCTGGAAAGACTACGCCGACTGGTGGCAGCAGGGGTTGGGCGTCGACGGCGCCCAGGCCTACGTCAGCCAGTTCGCCTGGGCCGACCGCGAGATGCGCCAGGACGACTACGTCATCGGCGCCACGATCTTCACGGTCGGGGCCACCGACTCCGGCAATCACTGGAACCGCTGGGACGTGCACGACGTCTTGATCCCGTTGGCGCACTACCTCGTTTCCCAGCACTGATCCCCATGACTCAACTGACCGTCCGTGGCCTGCAGCTCTGCCTGGCGGCAGCGCTCCTGACCGCCTGCGCTGTTCCGCCCACGGCGGCGCCGGCGGGCCGGCCCGCCACGACCCGCCCGGCCACGGCCGCCGCCTCCGTGGCGGACACGCCCCTCAGCGCGCCGACACTGAGTCCCTCGCCGCAGGCGGCGGCGGCCGCGACCGCCACCGCCGCGCCCTTTGTGCATTACCTGCCCCTGGCCGGGTTTCACGACCCGACCTCCGAGCCCACCCCGGCGGACGCCAGCGTCGCCGAGCCCGCGCCGCCCGATCCGCCCACGCCGGCCTGGCCGGAACCGCTCGACTCGCTCACGGCCAGCAAGCTCAGTCTGCACGCCATGGGGCCGGGCGACCCCTACATCATGGAGTTCGTGCGCCGCGTCAAGCCGCGCCTTGTGAAATCCGTCGGGGACTTCGGCTGGTTGGCCGAAGTCAAACAAGTCTCGCCGCAGACCATCACCCTCGGCCGCATTCCCGAGGAACAGGAAGAGTGGATTCTGAACGTGGACCCGGTGGTGGCCGGCCAGGCTTACGTGGACCTCAACCAGGAAACGTACCGGCTCAACCCATACGTGGACTACTGGGAAGGCTGGAACGAATTCGCCGGCGGCACGCTGGAGCGCATGGTCTGGTTCGCGCAGTTCGAGGCGACGCGCGCGTGCGCGATGCAGGCCCGCGGCTGGCGCGCCGCGGTGGGCGGCTTCTCCACCGGCGTGCCCGAATATGACCTGATGGACGATTTCCTGCCGGCGCTGGAGGCCGCGCGGCGCTGCGGCGGAATCTTCCACCTGCACGAGTACTCATCGCCAACGTTCGACTGCGGCGTGGCCGCGAACATCCCCGGCATTATCCCCAACGCGCCCGCGCTGGCGGTGCCGGCCGGCGCGCTCTCGCTGCGCTACCGCTTCTGGTACGAGGGCCTCCTTAAGCCGCGCGGCCTGGGTGACCTGCCGCTGGTCATCAGCGAGCTCGGCATCGACGGCGTGATCCCGTCCGCGGCCTGCGATGACCCCGGCGGCTTCGGCTGGAAGCCTTATAGCGATTGGTGGGCGAGCCGGGGCCTCGGCCGGGACGGCCCGCACGGCTACGTGAACACGCTGCGCTGGTACGATGGCGAGATGCGCCGCGACGACTACGTGCTGGGCGCCGCCATCTTCACCGCCGGCGCCCTGGACGCCGGCAACATCTGGCACGCCTTCGACCTGCACGACGTGATGATCCCGCTGGCCGAGTACGCGGTCAGCCAACGATAACCCTCTCGGGCGACGGCTGGGCCAGGCGTAGACTGGAGGCAACTTCAACGCCCGAGGTCGCCGCATGCCCGCTTCATCTCAGTCCGCCCGCCGCCTCGCCATCGTTCTAACCCTGCTGCTGGCCCAGGCCGCCTGCGCCCCGGCCGGCCCGCGCACTCCCGCACCCACCCTGCTGCCCGTCGGGGATAGCCTCAGCCAGGCATCGCCGTTGCCAGCCCTCTCGGCCCCGGCCGCCACCGAGCGGCGCGCCACCTTGAACGAACTTGCCAACGACGTGCAGGCGCGTGAATCGGCCGCGGCGCAGATGCGCGCCGCCCGCCTGGGCGATCAGTTGCGGGTGGGCGGCCAGGTGCGCACGGGCAGCGAGAGCCAGGTACGTCTGGACTTGAGCGAAGGCACGATCGTGCGGCTCGGCGCCGACACCGAATTCACCCTGACCGAACTCAGCGCCGGCGGAAGTGATCCGTTCACACGGTTGACCCTGCTGGCCGGGCAGGTGTGGGTGATCCTGTCCGGCGGCCGCTTCGAGGTGGAGACGCCGGCCGGCGTGGCCTCTGTGCGCGGCAGCTACCTGGGCGTGACCTTCGACCCGGCACAGGGGACGTTGACGGTGACGTGCCTGGAAGGCCAGTGCGGCCTGCGCAACGATCAGGGCGAGGTCGCGCTCACCAATGGGCAGACGTCCCGGGTGCTTGTCCCGGCTCAACCGCCGTCCGTGCCGGCGCCGATGGCGCAGAGCCAGGTGCAGGCCTGGGTCCAATTCAACCCGGAGGCCGCGCCACTGGTGCCGCAGGTCTTCCCAGCCGGGACGCCCACGGCTGGGCCGGTTGAGCCGCTATTCGCGCCGGCGGGGCCAGGGTCAGCCGCGGTTACGCCGAGGGCAACGACCGGCGGCATCCCGGGCACACCCGCTGCGGATCAACCGCTGCGCTACCAGATCACGAATTTCTGCTCCGCGGATGTGACCATCCAATATGCCGGCCCCGAGTCCGGCGAGTTCAGCCTCACGCCGGGCGCCTCGCGCAGCGGCGAACTGCCGCCCGGCCAATACACGTTCACGTCCGCGTCCACCGAGCCGCGCGGCAACGGCTCTATCACGGCCTCGTCGGCCCAGGGTCTGCTGGTGGATGGGCCGTGCAGCGACGGCCCCGGCTCCGGTCCTGGGCCTGGCCCAACGCCGGGGCCGGGCCAGGCGCCGCCGCCCGGCGGGCACGTCAACACCCAGCCGCTGCGCTACTCGCTCAACCACAACTGCCCGGCGGACCCGTTGACGGGCGCGGTGCGCGAGGGGACGTGGGTGTGGACGTTCCAGAACCAGGACAACGGCCAGACCTATACCGTGTCCGTGGCGCCCGGCGAAAACAAGAGCGGCGAACTGCCGCCGGGACATTACCTCGTCTCCGATCAGGACGCCACCGGACCGCTGGCCTCCGGCCTCGCCGACTCGGACTTCAGCCAGATCACGGTGACACGCTGCCCGAATCCCTGACCGGGCCGGCCGCCTTCCGGCTTATACTGGAACTGGCCGCGCCGGTCAGGCGGCCGCCTCGCAAGCAGTTTCCCGGACAGCCTGGGCTGAGCGGCCGCACCCTTCGATTTCGGCCGGCGGCCTCCGCTCAAGGTGCGGCTTGCTCTGAAAGGGGCTGCCGAGACTGCAAAAGGAATTCGCTGCCGGCATGGTCCGCGAGATTCAAGCCCGCGTTCTGCTCTCCCCTGTCCGTCAGCCGGACACCTGGTTCGGCCTGCGCTACAGCCTGAACCTGTACCGCGGCTGCCAGCATCAGTGTCTCTACTGCGATTCGCGCAGCGAGTGCTACGGCATCGACGACTTCACCGACATCCAGGTGAAGACCAACGCCATCGATCTGTTGCGCACAGAGCTGGCGCGCAAACGCAAGAAGGGCACCATCGGCACCGGCTCGATGAACGACCCGTACATGCCGCTGGAGGCCAGCCTCAACCTCACCGGCCGCGCGCTGGGCCTGATCGCCCAGTTCCACTTCCCCGTCCACGTCATCACCAAGAGCGATCTGGTATTGCGCGACCGGGAGACATTGCGCGCCATCGGCCAGGTCTACGCCGCCGTCAGCTTCACCATCACCGCCGCCGAAGACGATTTGAGCCGCCAGGTGGAGCCGGGCGCGCCGCCGACCTCGCGCCGCTTCGCGGCCCTGGCCGCGCTGGCCCAGGCCGGGCTGCTCACCGGCGTCACGCTCATGCCGGTGCTGCCGTTCATCGAGGATGACGAGGCCAACCTGATCGCCATCCTGCAGCGCGCCCGCGACGCCGGCGCCCGTTACGTGCTGGCCATGTTCGGGGTGACGCTGCGCGACCGCCAGCGCGCCTACTTCTACGCCCAACTGGACCGGCGCTTTCCGGGCCTGCGCGACCGCTACGAACGCGCCTTCGGCGACCGCTACGCCTGCTTCAGCCCGCAGGCGGCGCGCCTGGACGCGGTCTACCGCGAGCAGTGTGAGCGGCTGGGGCTGGCCACGCGCATGCCCGTGTACGCACCGGAACCGGCCCAGCAACCCCGGCTGTTGCCGTAGGCGGGCGGAGCGCGCCGAGCAACGCTATAATCCGGCGTATGACCGCCGCCCCCAATCGCGCCCTGGCGCGCAAAGCGTTGCGCGTCCACACCCTGCTCCTGGCCGAGTATGGCACCCCGCACTGGGGCGAGCGCCTGCCGGCCGTCGACGAGCTGGTGGCCACGATCCTGTCCCAGAACACCAACGACACCAACAGCGGCCGGGCCTTTGACCAGCTGCGCGCGCGCTTCGGCACGATGGCGGCCGTGCGCGACGCGCCGCTGGCCGACGTGATCGAGGCCATCCGCCCGGCCGGCCTGGCCAACCAGAAAGGCCCGCGCATCCAGGCCGTACTGCGGGCCATCACGCTGGAGCGTGGGGCGCTCGACCTGAAATTCCTCAAGAAACTGCCGCCGGCCGAGGCGCGCGCCTGGCTCACGCAGTTTCACGGCATCGGGCCGAAGACGGCGTCCATCGTCATGCTGTTCTCGCTGGGCATCCCGGCCTTCCCCGTGGACACGCACGTCCATCGCGTCACCGGCCGGCTCGGCCTGCGGCCGGAGAAGCTCTCGGCCGACGACTGTCATCCGCACTTTGAGGCGCTCTTCCCGCCGGAGACCTACGGCCCGGCCCACCTGAACATCATCACGCACGGCCGCCAGGTCTGCCACGCGCGCAACCCGGAATGCGGGCGCTGCGGGCTGCAGAAGCTGTGTGACTACTACCCGACGAACGGCGAAGGGCGAACGACGCAGGCTGGCCGCTAAGGGTCTGACCTGCCTCGTCCGTCCCCGGTCTTTCGTCCCGCGCCGGCATGGCCTTTCCGCTCCTCCCGGATTACCAACTCGTCCTGCTGCCGGCGCGCACGGCGCAGGCGGCCGCGGCGTGGGGCAGCGCGGCCATGGCCTACGCCGCCTTCTTTCCAGACGTCCACTTCGCGCGGGATCCGGCGCGCGTGGACTGGCGCGGCTACTCCCACGTCACCGTCATCAACCCCGCCTACTGGCCGGACGACCTGATCGCCCAGATCAAACAGGCCAACCCGGCCGCCAACGTGGACCTGATCCCGGTCAGCGCGCCTGAGGTGCTGCAGACCATTCTGAACGTGCGCGTCTACACCGGCCTGCGCTATGGCCCGCAGCGCGCCGTGGATTGGGCCCAGCTCTGGCCGGCCGGGCGCTGCCTGATCGGCCTGCACGGCCGCGCCGACGGCGAGCTGCAGGACCTGGACTTCGATGTCCTGCGCCAGGCGCGCGTGGAGGCCGTCAAACTCACCTCGGACGCCACGGCCGAGTCGGTGCGACGGCTGCGCGAGTGGTCGCCGGACGTCTTCATCCTGGTCCGCGCCTTCATGCCTTTCGAGGTCAACGGCCAGACCCGCCTGATCACGCCGCGCGAGTTCTACGAACTGACGGCGCCCAACGTGGCCCGCCTGTATGACTTCGATCCGGGCGTGCGCTACATCGAGCTGCACAACGAGCCCAACCTGCGCGGCGAAGGCCTGGGCAGCAGTTGGGCGGACGGGCGCGGCTTTGCCGATTGGTTCCTGGAGGTGCTGGACTTCTATCGCGCACGTTTCCCGGAAGCCCTGTTCGGCTTTCCCGGCCTCTCACCTGGCCCAGCCCTGGCCGCCGCCGGCCGGGCAGACTCAGATACCTTCCTGGCTCAAGCCGAGGCCGCGGCCCAGGCCGCCGACTGGATCGGCGTGCACGCCTACTGGGTGAACGAGCGCGAGATCACGGACGAGCGCAACGGCTTCGGCTTCACGCGCTACCGCGAACGCTATCCGGAGAAGCTGCTCTTCGTCACCGAGTTCGGCAACCCGGCTCAGCCCAAGGCCGTCGTCGCCGAGCAATACGGCCGCTACTATGGCGCGCTGCGGCGCGTGCCGGGCCTGGGCGCCGCCTTCGCCTACGTCCTCTCCACCTCCAACCCGGAAGAGTCGGCGCGCTGGGCCTGGCGCGATGAAGCCGGCCGCGATCAGGGCCTGGCGGCCGAGGTCGGGCTGCGCCGGTTCATCGACGACTCGGCCCCGCCGCCCTGATTGCCCGCATGCCCACGCTGCGTCCGTCTCTGCGCTGGCTGCCCGCGCTGGCCGCCGTGCTGGCCACCTGGTGGCTGGGTCTGCGCGGTCTGGGCCAGGCCAGCTTCTGGTACGACGAACTGCTGAGCGTCGGCCTGGCGACGGGCGGCGGCTTCTGGCACCGGCTGTTCACGCAAGAGCCCTATCCGCCGCTCTACTATCTGCTGCTGCGCGGCTGGCTGTGGCTGGCCGGCGCGCGGCCGTATGCGCCCGGCCTGGAGGCCGCCGGCGGGCTGGAATGGCTGGCCCGCCTCCCCAGCCTGGCGGCGGCGGCCGTGGCCGTGGCCGCGCTGGCGGCGCTGGCGCGGCGGCTGCGCGCGCCAGGCGCGCTCTGGCTGCCCGGCTTGCTCGCCGCTCATCCGGCCTTGTTGTGGTACGCGCGCGAGGCGCGCATGTACACACTGTGGATGGCCGCGCTGCTGCTGGCGCTGTTGGGCCTGCTGGCGCGCCGGCGCTGGACCTGGACGCTGGCGGCCGGCCTCGGCCTGCTCACGCATTACTTCGCGCTGGCGCCGCTGACAGCCGCGGCCTTGGCCGGTCTGTGGCCGCGCCGGCGTCTGGCGTGGCCCTGGCTGGCCGCCCCCTTCTTGCCGTTGCTCCTTTGGCTGGCTGCGGCGCTACCCATTGTGGCCGGCTTTCGCAACTCCGTGCCTGGCGCCGCGCCCAGTCTGGCCACCTTCCTGAAAGAGCTCGGCCGGGACCTGCTCATGGCCGATTTCGCCCTGGCGCCGCTGGGCCGCGGCCTGCCGCCGGCCTGGGGCTACGCCGGCCTCGGATTGACGACCATCGGCTGGCTCGTCTATCTCTGGCGTCACCGCGAGCGAGGCGGCCCGCCGGCGCTGGCGCTCCTCTTGGGCGCCGCCAGCTTGTTCACGCTCTGGCAGATCCGGCCCGTCCACGAGGTCCGCTACCTGGCCTGGGCTTTGCCGCTGCTCCTGCTGGGCCTGGCCCTGGCCGTCGGCGAAATCGCGCGGGCCGTCGCCGGGCGGCGCGTCGCAGATTGGCTGCTGGCCGGCCCGGTCATGCTGGCCTTCGCCTGGGGGGTCGTGTCCGCCGGCGCGCTCGCCTCAGCCGAACGCAGCCTGTGGTATCCGGACTTCCGCGCCCTGATCAGTTTCCTCAATACGCGCGCGGCCTCGGGCGATCACGGCTTGGCGGTGCCGGGCTACGGCGCGAACGTGTTGGCCGTCTACACCAGCCCGGTCGCGTTTGTGGCTGGGCCGGCCGTGGGCGACCGGCTCACAGCCGAGGCCAGCGCGGCGCTGCTGGCGGAGGCCCGGCCGGCGCCGGGCGGGCGTTGGTGGCTGCTGCTCTTTCAGGATGAAGTGGTGGACCCCTCGCGGGTGCTGGCCGGGACGCTGGAGGCGGCCGGCGGTTATCGCACCGAGTTGCTGTACAACCGCGAGGCCCGTCTGTTCGCGTACACGATCCCGGGCGAAGCGCCCGCGCTGGCGGCCCTGGCGCCCACGCTGGCCGTGGACGCCGCCTTCGCCGGCGGCGTGCGCCTGACCGGCGCGCGGCTGAACCGGGAGGGCGCACTGCTCGCGGTGACGCTTTTCTGGCGCCTGGAGGCGCCTCAACCGCTTTACCTCAGCGGGGCCGTCCACCTGGCGCGCGTGGTCGGCGAGCCGCCGGTGGCCCAGCAAGACAAGCTGATTCTGAACGAATTCTGGCCGCTGCCGCGCCTGCCCCTGGGCGAGACGCTGCCGGACCGTTACGAGCTGGTCCTCCCGGCCGACTTGGCGCCCGGCACCTACCAGCTGTACGCGCTGCTCTATGATCCAGCCAGCGGTGAGCGCCAGCGCCTGGCCGACGGCGCCGAGGTTGTGCCCCTGGGGGCCCTGGCCTGGCCGTGAAGGCGGCGCTGTGGGTGCGCTCACCAACGGATAACCCAACCGTCTGGGCTGCGCAGGCCCAAATTTCCGACGCGGGTATAATGTCGCCCAAAGGCACACTGAATGGGCGATAACGTCTATTCCATCCTGTTGCTTCCGAAGGCCAATTACTGGGAGTGGGTGAACGCCGCCCGGGACTATGTCCTGAAGTTCGGCGCCAACCTCACCTCCGAACCGGATTCGGCGGGCCGGTACATGATCCCGCAGCAGACGGTCACCACCGTCGCCGCCGCCAACGCCTTCCCCGATCAGGGCGACATCCGCGCCTGGTTTTTCAAGAACTATCCGAGCGTGCGGCTGGACTATGTGCCGGCGCGGACGCCGGCCGAACTCCAGTCTCTGCTGGCCAAGCGGATCGCCGCCAATGACCGCTTTGCGCCGTTGGGCGTGGACTTCCGGCGGCTCTGGCCGGCCGGCGCCTGCCTGGCCGGCGTGCACGGCCGCGCCGACGGCGCGCTGATGGACGCCGATTTTCAGGCCATCGCCGACTCGCGCGTGGAGGCCGTCAAGCTGCTTTCGTCCGCGCGCGCCGAAGACTATGCGCGCCTGCTGGCCGCCCACCCGCGCCTGTTCGTGCTGGTGCGCCTGATGGCCAAGATCGAGGGCCAGGTGCCGCCGGCCGAGTTCGTGGCCCGCGTCCGCGGCGACATGGGCAAGTTCTACGATCAGGGCGCGCGCCACTTCGAGGTGCACAACGAGGTCAACCTGAAGGGCGAGGGCTGGACGCAGACCTGGCAGGATGGGCGTGAATTCGCGCAGTGGTTCCTGGCCGTGCGCAACGCCCTCAAGTCACAGTACCCGGAGGCCAAGTTCGGCTGGCCGGGCCTCTCGCCGGACGGGTTCCCGATGCCGGAGCGCACCAACGATCTGCGCTTCCTGGACGAGGCCGCCGACGCCGTGCGCGCCGCCGACTGGATCGGCGTGCACTGCTACTGGCGCGACGAGGCCGAGATGCGCTCACCCAGCGGCGGCCTGGGCTTCCTGGAATACCGCCGGCGCTACCCGGACAAGCTGCTCTTCATCACCGAGTTCAGCAACCCGATGCCGCACGTCGACGCGCGCGTCAAGGGCGAGCAGTACTTGCAGTATTACCAGTTGCTGCGGCGCGAGCCCGGCCTGGGCGCGGCCTTCGCCTTCGTGCTCTCCGCCTCCGCCAACTTCCCGCACGAGGCCTGGCGCCTGGAGGACGGGCGCCTGAGCGAGATCGTCAGCGTCGTCGCGCGGCGCGCGGCGCTGTGAGACCCCCTTGGTTCAAGCTGGAGGAAAAGCGTATGCCTAAGCTCGTCACGCGCGTCTGGATGGCTCTGGCCGCCCTGGGCCTTTTGGCCGCGGCCGGCGCGCCGGCCGCCCCCGTCCTGGCTGGCGGCACCGCCTGCGGCGGCCTCAACTGCCTGTACCTGCCCACCATCCGGCGCGGTTGTTCGGCCGTCGGCGGCGCCTTCGCCCAGGGCCTGGCCATCCAATATGACCTGGATAACCCGCCGCGGCCCACGGCGACCTGGGTCGGCAAGAACCTGCGCTATCGCGCCTACGAAGAAATCACCGGCCAAGCCGGCTTCACGCCCAGCCTGATCGACTACGGGCCCAGCTCCGCCGACCCCTTCAACACGCCGCCGCAGTTCCGCACGCTCTTCAGCCCGGCGCGCACGCCGGCCTCGGCTTCGCTGCGCTTCTTCCGCACTTACAACTGGAACGACGCGCCCTCGCCTAACCCCGGCACGCGCGGCTCGGCGATCACGGACCCGCCCGTGACCGTCCTGGGGCTGCCGGCCTCCGTCAACGAGACCATCTACGCCCCAAGCTGGAGCGGCTTCATCAACGCCGGCGTGGCCACCATGGTCATGTACGCGGACGCCAGCTCCGTCACCCTGGCCTACCATCGCGAGGACAGCGCCGGCGACGTGGGCTACACCGTCTACATCGACGGCCTGTGCACCGACCCGAACCTGGTGGCGCTCTACAACGCGGCCGACACGAGCGGCAGCCGCTACACGTTCATCGGGCGCGGCTCCGAGCACTACAATCTGCCGTATCTCGCGCCCAACCAGGCCATCGGCACGGCCGCCAGCACCAGCATCATGGTCGCGGTCGTGGACAGCGGCCCGTTGATGGACCCGCGCTCCTGCCGCGGCTGGTGGCTGGAATCGGTCGGCACGTCGGCCTGCCCGGTCCGTGATGGAAACACGATCCGCTAATATGCCTGACTCTTCTGCGCCCGACAACGCCCGGCTGGCCGCGCTGTACGACGTCTCGCGCGCCCTGGGCTCGTCGCTCAACCTCGACGAATCGCTCACCGTCGCCCTGGACGCCGCCATCCGGCTGACCGGGGCCGAACGCGGCTTCCTGATGATGCTGGCGCCGGACACCACCGGCGAGGCCCCGGACGGCGAACTGGCCTTCCGCGTGGCGCGCAACGCCAAGCAGGAGACCCTGGACGAGAACGCCTTCGAGGTCAGCCGCTCGGTGGTCCGCGAGGTGGCGCAGAGCAACACGCCCGTCATCACCACCAACGCCCAGAAAGACCCGCGCTTCGCGACGCAGGACTCGGTCATCAACTACGCCCTGCGCTCGATCATGGCCGTGCCGCTGACCGTGCGCGGCAAGACCATCGGCGCGCTGTACGTGGACAACAAGGCCCGCGCCGGGCTGTTCACGCCCGCCGACCTGGACCTGCTGACCACGTTCGCGGGCCAGGCCGCCATCGCCATCGAGAACGCGCGCCTGTATACCCAGACCGACCAGGCGCTGACCCAGCGCGTCTCCGAGCTGCAGACGATGCAGATGATCGACCGCCAGCTCAACGCCACCCTCGACTTCGAGAAGGTGATGGCGCTGACGCTGGAGTGGGCGGCCCGCTACACGGCCGCGCGCACCGGCTGGATCGGCATCATGGAGGAGGGCGACCAGGGCCAGCAGGTGCGCATCATCGCCCGGCACGGCACCACCGGCACGCGCCCGCTCAGCCCGAACGTGCCGGCCATCGGCAACGTCCGCCCGCTCACCGACCCGCTGGTGCAGACCGCCCTGGCCGTGCGCCAGGTGCAGCGCTTCCCGGCCGACGCCGGCAGCGGCAGCCAGGCCCGGCTGATCGCGCCGGTGGTCATCCACGACGAGCGCATCATCGCCCTGATCGTGCTGGAGCGGCCCAACCACGCCTTCACGCCCAACGCGGCCGAGTTCCTGGCCCGCCTGGCCGACCACGCCGCCTTCGCCATCGAGAACGCGCGGCTGTACGCCGCGCTCAAGAAGGCCAACGACGCCAAGAGCGACTTCGTGCGCACCGTCTCACACGAGCTCAAGCTGCCGATGACGTCGATCAAGGGCTACTCCGAGCTGATGCTGCACGGCATCGCCGGGCCGGTGTCTGACCAGCAGAAGCAGTTCCTCAACACCATCCGCAGCAACGTCGAGCGCATGGCCGTGCTGGTCTCAGACCTGGCCGACATCTCGCGCATCGAGGCCGGCCGCATCAAGATCGACTTGCGCGCCGTGGACGTCAGCCAGGCCGTGCAGGAGGCGCTCAAACAGCTGCAGACGTCGCTGGAGACCAAGCGTCAGGCCGTGACGCTGGGCGTCCCGCCCGATCTGCCGCGGGCGCGCACCGACCCCGGCCGCCTGGTCCAGATTCTCACCAACCTGCTGAGCAACGCCAACAAGTATTCGCCCCCCGGCGCCGCCATCCGCATCCAGGCCGAAGCCGCGCCGCCCCTCATCCGCGTGAGCGTCGTCGACACCGGCTACGGCATCGCGCCCACCGACCAGGAGAAGCTCTTCACGGCCTTCTTCCGCTCGGAGGAGCCCAACATCCGCCAGGAGAGCGGCTGGGGTCTGGGCCTGCACCTGTGCCGTCGGTTGGTGGAAGTGCTGGGCGGCGAGATCACAGTGTCCAGCCTGACGGGCCAGGGCAGCACCTTCTCTTTCACCGTCCCCATCGACAACTGAACGCCCACCCCACAGCGCCGCCAGCGGGCCGGCTTGCCCAGCGAGGCCAGCCGGCCCGTTATTGTTTGGGCCGGCAGCCTGGTTCCGCGTTATAGGTGCCGGCCGGTTCTATAAGCCTTCACAAACGGCGCCTGCCCTCTCGGGTAGGCCGGCTCATCATCCTGGCAGGCCCGAATCCACCTGTTCTTCTATTCACAAGGTGTGCTAGAGTCGTTAATAATCTGAATAATCGAACTAATCCGACCAATCATTGTCGGATACATTGGGTTCACCCATCCCCCAGGAGGCTGCTGATGATGACGCGTCCAACTGTCGATGAAATGAAGAAGGCCTGGGCCAGCGACCCGCGCTGGCACGGGATCACGCGCCCCTACACGGCCGAGGAGGTGGACCGGCTGCGCGGCTCGCTCCAGCTCGACCACACGCTGGCGCGCCTCGGGGCCGACAAGCTGTGGAAGTGGCTGCACAGCGAACCATTCATCCGGGCCCTGGGGGCTCTCACCGGCAACCAGGCCGTCCAGCAGGTGCAAGCCGGCCTGAAGGCCATCTACCTGAGCGGCTGGCAGGTGGCCGGCGACGCCAACGACGCGCTGACCATGTACCCGGACCAGAGCCTGTACCCGGTCGGCAGCGTCCCCACCGTCATCCGCAAGATCAACAACGCCTTGATCCGCGCCGACCAGATCCAGTACATGGAGGGCGACGGCGGCGTGGATTACTTTGTCCCCATCGTGGCCGACGCCGAGGCCGGCTTTGGCGGCCCGCTCAACACTTTTGAGCTGATCAAGCACATGATCGAGGCCGGCGCCGGCGGCATCCACCTGGAGGACCAGCTCTCGTCGCTCAAGAAGTGCGGGCACATGGGCGGCAAAGTGCTGGTGCCCATCCACGACTTCATCCAGAAGCTGATCAGCGCGCGGCTGGCCGCCGACGTCATGGGCGTGCCGACTGTGCTCATCGGGCGCACCGACGCGCTGGGCGCCAACCTGATCCGCGGCGACATCGACCGCGTGGACCACGAGCACCTCACCGGCGAGCGCACCGCCGACGGCTTCTACATTGTCAAGAACGGCCTGGAGTACGCCATCGCCCGCGCCGTGGAGTACGCGCCCTACGTGGACCTGGTGTGGTGCGAGACCTCCACGCCGGACATGGACGAGGCGCGCGAGTTCGCCCGCGGCCTGCACGCCAAGTATCCGGGCAAGCTGCTGGCCTACAACTGCTCGCCGTCCTTCAACTGGAAGCGCAACCTGACCGACACCGACATCGCCCGCTTCCAGGACGAGCTGGGCGCCATGGGCTACAAGTTCCAGTTCATCACCCTGGCCGGTTTCCACACCCTCAACGCCAGCATGTACGAGCTGGCCCACGGCTACGCGCGCGAGGGCATGAGCGCGTTTGTGCGCGTGCAGGAGCGCGAGTTCCAGATGGAAAAGGAGATCGGCTTCAAGGCCATCAAGCACCAGCGCTTCGTCGGCGCCGGCTATTTTGACCAGGTGCAGATGACGGTGACCGGCGGCGACGTCTCCACCGCCGCGCTCAAGGGCTCCACCGAGGAGGAGCAGTTCTACGGCGGCGGCAACGGCAAGGGGCACTGACCGCGCGGGGCGGTGACGCCTCCGCCGCCAACTTCGCTCAACGCAAAAGCGGGAGGTCTGAGACCTCCCGCTTTTACGTCCAACCCGGCCCCGTCACAAAAAGAACGGCGGGCTGGTGCAGATGTAGTTCTCGAAGCGGCCGAGCGGGACGTCGCTCATGAACAGCGCGAAGAAGGCGTCGAAGCGGAAGCCGCGCGCCAGCAGATGCTCCACCGCCGCCCGGTTGACCATCGGCACTTCCACCCCGAAGGTGGCCTGGCCGGCGCGGGCCGCGGCGGCCTCCGCCTGGGCCAGCACGGCCGGGAAATCCCGCGCCTCCAGCAGCGCGAACGGCCCGTTGCGATAGCCCAGGTAGCCGTAGCCGGCCGGCCGGCCGCCGCGCCGGTAGACATACCCCTGCCGGTTCGTCAGCAGCCAGGCGTGGTCGGCGTCCCGCCCGTGGCCGAGCACGGCCTCGTCCAGCTCGCGCAGCAGAGCCAGCGTCTCGGCCGAAGCCGTCACCGGCTCCACCTGCAGGTCGGTGGCCACGCTCACGGCCTCCGGCGTCCGCGTGAAGTAGTAGATCGGGAAGCGCGGGTATACGCCCAGCTTGAGGTAACGCGCCTGGGCGCGCTCGTCGGTGGTGGCGATGATGACGCGCTGGCGCGCCATCCCGGTCGGCGGATAGACGCGCTCCAGCAGCGCCCGCCCTATCCCGGCGGATTGCTGTCCCGGGCGGACGAAGAACTCGGTCAGCTCGCGCATGCCGTCGCGCAGGATGGTGCGCGCGTAACCGACGGCCAGGCCATCGGCCTCCGCCAGCCAGAAATGCTCGGCTGTCCGGGCCAGGTGCTCGAACAGCGGGCGCCGCTCGTCCCAATCGCGCGCCAGCACGGCCGGGTCGTCGCCGCCGGTCAGGGCCATCACCCCCAGGCGCCGGCCCAGGTCCAGCAGCGACTCTTGAAACAGGTCATAGACGACGCGCGTATCGGCGAGGGTGCCCGGCCGGTAGACCACACTCATCGCCCACCTCCTGCGTTTTGGCCGCGGGTGCGGAAATAGTGCGCGGCCGCCTCGGTCCGGTTGTTGACGCCCAGCTTCTGGAAGATGTTCTGCAGATGGAACTTGACGGTGTTGTCGGAGACGCCGATAGCTTCGGCGATCTGGGCGTTGGTCAGCCCCTCGGCCAGCCGCTCCAGCACCTCCCACTCACGCGCCGAGAGGCCGCCGCCGGACGGCGCCGGCTCGGCCCGCGCGCCCACCATCCACTTGCGCGCAGCCGGCGGGAAGACCAGGTAGCCGCGGCCCACCTGGCGGATGGCGTCCACGGTCTGGCGCGGCGGCGCGGTCTTCAGCGCGAAGCCGTCGGCGCCGCCGGCCAGCGCGGACTGGATTGCCTCGCCGTCGCCGAAGGCCGTCAGCATCAGCACGCGCACCGGCAGGCCCCGCCGCCGGATCTCTTTCAGACAGTCCAGGCCGTCCATGCCCGCCATCTGCACGTCCAGCACGGCCACGTCCGGGCGGCGCTGGGCGATCAGATCCAGCAGGGCGGCGCCGCTGGTGGCCAGGCCCACCACCTCCAGGTCGGGCTCGTCCGCCAGCAGGCTGCGCAGCCCTTCCAACACCAGCTCATGATCGTCGGCCAGCACCACGCGCAGGCGCTCATTCATTCGCCGGCACCTCGACGACGATGCGCGTGCCCTGGCCGGGCGCGGACAGGAGCGTCAGCGTGCCGCCCACCAACGCCACGCGCTCGCGCATCCCGCGCAGGCCGATATGCTCGGCGCGTTCGGTGGCCTGCGGCCCCACCAGCGGCGGCGGTGTGAAGCCGCGGCCCTTGTCCATCACCTCCAGCCGCACGCGGCCGCCTTCGCCGGCCACCCGCACCCAGACGTTCTTGACGCCGGCGTGCCGGTAGGCATTCGACAGCGCCTCTTGCAGGATGCGGTAGAGCGCGATCTTGGCCGGCAGGCTGACCGCCGGGACGAGGCCGATCACGTCCCACTCCACGCGGCAATCGGTGAACTCCTCGTGCTGGATGATCAGGCCCTCCAGCATCGACACCAGGTCGCGGCGCGAGAAACCGGGCGGGCGCCAGGTGCCCAGCGATGAGCGGATCTCGCCGAGCGAGGCCTCGATCAGGCCGGAGACGCGCGCCAGGTCCACCCGCCAGGCCTCCGGCGCGTCGTCGTGCGTCAGGCGCGTCTCCAGCGCGCTTAACTGCGAGAGCGCGGCGAAGAGCTTCTGCACCGGCCCATCGTGGATGTCCAGGATGATGCGCTGCAGTTCCTCCTCGGTCACCGAGAGGATGCGCCGCGCTGCCAGATGTTCTTCCGGCCAGGTCATGGCGCGAGTATAACCTACGGCCCCAACTTGACAAGCGCCAGAGTGCGGCCGGGAGCAAAGTGAGCAATCCCTTGCTACAATGACCTTGATGTGCCGGCGGCCGGCGCCGGCCCCAACGTTTCGCCGACCGGCGCCAACGCTGGCGCCGGGGAGGGGGCCGTTATAATCGACCTGAGGGTTGTTAGCGTTGTTGGAGGTGTCGCATGACGAACTCAACCGATTATTCCCGCCGCATCTTCCTGCGGGCGCTGGGGATCAGCGCCGCCGGCCTCACCCTGGGCGGCGGCGCGGCCTGGGCCCAGGGCCAGTTGGCCGAGCAGGCCTCCCTGACGGAGGCCCTGCGCGCCGCCCAAAGCCAGCTGGCGGCGGCGCAAGGCTCGCACCAGGCCCTCGACCTCTCTTACACCACGCTGCAAGGGCAGCTGGCGACGCTGGACACGCAATTGGCCGCCGCCACCAGCCAGAACAGCCAGCTGGCCGGCGCCCTGTCTACAACGCAGCAGGAAGCGGACGCGCTGCGCGCGCAGCTGAGCGAGGCCCAGACGCAACTGGCGGACGCCACCAGCCGCCTGGGGCGCTACCGCGATTTGATCGGCCTGTACGATCAGTTAGAAGGCCTGGGCCTGGACGCGCTCACCCAGAACGGGTTGAGCTCGGCGGCGGCCGGGATCGCGGGCGCCAGCGGGCTGGTGCCCGTGCTGCGCGGCGGGCTGGAGACCGCGCGCGGCCTGCTCGACGAGTTTGAGCGGGTGCTGCCGGATTTCCATGCCGGGTTGAGCTGGCTGGGCGAGCAGGTGATTCAGCTCAAGCTCGGGCTGTACGCGCTGGAGAAGGCCGGGCGGCAGCTGCTGGCCGACGCGGCCGTGGGGGCCGCCGCCACCTTCGGCGGGTTCATCAAGTTCGTGCTGAACGCGCTGCCGTTCGACATCGGCGAGAAAGTGCGCGCCACCTTCAGCGCCAGCCAGGCCCTGATCGCGCAGAGCGCGGGGCTGGCCGGCGAGGCCGACCAGCGCGTCTTCGAGAAGATGGCGCGCTACGTCAGCGGCGGCCCGCACAGCTGGCAGGCCCGGCTCGTCGCGCCGCTGCGCCAGGAGACCCTGGGCTCAGCCGACGCGCTGGCCGCCGCCGTGGCCCAGGCTGAGGGCGCGTTCCAGGGCCAGCTCCAGGCCCCGGTGCAGGCGACGCTGGCCCAACGCGCCGCCGTGCGTGAGCAGATTGCGGCTTATCGCGCCACCCATCAACTCTAAGCTGCGCCGCCGGCCATGAAGCGCCACCCGCTGCTGATCTACGGCCGCCGGTTCCGCGCCTGGCGCTGGCCGGCGCTGTTCATCGCCATCGGCTGCGGCGTGCTGTGGTGGTTCGCGCCCGATCTGTTCGCGCCGGACGCCCTGGACCTGGCGGCCTGGGCTTTGCTGGTGGGGCTGGCCGTCGGCCTGATGCTCTTCGCTTACACCTTTGTCGCGCCGGCGCTGGCCTACGTGGAGTGCACGGCCAAGTTCCTGATCGTCAACACGCCCTTCTACCGGCTGGCGGTCTCCTACGGGCGCATCCGCGGCGTCCGGCCGGTGCGCTTTGCGCCGCCCGGGGTGAGCGGCCTGCGCCGCGAACTGGTGCAGCCGCTGCTCGGCCAGACGGCCGTGGTGGTGGACCTGAACGGCTACCCAATGAGCGAACGCTGGCTGCGCTTCTGGTTGGGCTGGTTCCTGTTCCCGCACGACTCCACCGGGCTGCTCTTCGTCACCCCAGACTGGATGGCCCTGAGCCGTGACATCGACGTCCATCGCGCCGAAGTGAAAATGCGGCGCTCTCAACGCTGATCGGAGCCCGGCATGCTTGCTTCGCGAGTGACAGACGGCACTATCGTCCTGCGCTACTGGGACCGCGCGCAAGGACTGCGGGAGGTGACCCAGGCCTTCCACTCTCTGGATGAACTCTACGCCCAATGTCTGGACACGGCCACGCAGGGCGAGGGCCCGGCCGTGATCGACCGCATCATCATCGAAGGCCGCGACAGCGCGGATCAACCGCGGGTGCTCACTTTCGTCTTTCAATCCATCACGGTCTCGCCGCGTCCGCTTCGGTGAGCGACACCCCTTTAATAACTGGGGATAACTGTTAATCTATTAATACAGTCGTAGTAGTAGGGCCTGTGGATTTGTGGACAGACGCCCCGGCGATGCGAATCCGCAGGACATGTGGGGGCCGGCCTCTCCATAGACCGAAAATGCAGCGCTCCGCGTTGCCGCCTCTGTCCACACCCCTGCTGGGGGCGAAATGTGGAGACTGTGGACGCCTTCCGGCACTCCATAATTTCCCCGGCCAGGTCGCCAAACATACAGACCCGCCCTGGCAAGTGCCCCCTATATCTGGGGGGCGCTTGATTTTTGGCAGTCGGAAGGGTACTAGCGCCCGTGCCATTCTATCCCCAGAAGGCCCCCCTTCTCCACAGTTATTCGGGTACTTATCCACACGTGCCGCCCTTTCGAATAACATAAGTCGAAATTATAACGAAAAATAAACAAAACGGCCGATTTCACTAGGGCCCATATATGCCGGTGACAATAAAAAAAGCCGGAGCGGTTTGCTCCGGCTTTTTGAGGGTCGAACAAGCTCAGACGGGCACGCTGACCTGGTTGTAAAGGCGTTCCCGCAACTGCAGGATTTCCCGGCGCCGGCTGTCGTTACGCTCGATCTCGTCGGCCACCTTCTTGCAGCCATACATCACGGTCGTATGGTCGCGTCCCCCCAGGGCTTCGCCGATGGCCGGCAAGGACGCATCGGTCTCTTCCCGGATCAGGTACATGGACACCTGGCGCGCCCAGGCGATCTCTTTAGAGCGGTCTGAGCCGAGCAAGGCCGCCGTGGAGGTGTTGTAGAAATCGGCCGCCGCGCCAATGATCTGGCCCGCGGTCAGCGTCCGGCGGCGAGGCAGGAGATCGGCGATGGCGGTGCCGGCCAGCTCCACCGTCATGGGCTGCGCGGTCAGGTCGGCGTACGCCAGAACACGGGTCAGGGCGCCCTCCAGTTCGCGGATGTTGCTCTGGACGCGGCGCGCGATCAACTCAATCACGGCCGGCGAGACGCTGATGCGGCTGCGCTCGGCCTTCGAGCGCAGGATCGCCTGGCGCGTTTCGAAATCAGGCGCCTGGATGTCCACGGTCAGGCCCCACTCAAAGCGCGACCGCAGCCGCTCCTCCAGGGTCACCATGGCCTTGGGCGGCCGGTCGGACGAGATGACCAGCTGCTTGTCCTGGCCGTGCAGAGTGTTGAAGGTGTGGAAGAACTCTTCCTGGGTAGATTCCTTGCCGGCGATGAACTGAATGTCATCGATCAGCAGCACGTCGATGCTGCGGTACTTCTCGCGGAAGGCCTCCGTGGTATGCGTGCGGATGGCGTTGATCAGATCGTTGGTGAACTCTTCCGACGAGACGTAAACCACCGACAGGCCGCGCTGGGCGCAGGCGTTGCCAATGGCCTGGAGCAGGTGCGTCTTCCCCAGCCCCACACCGCCGTACAGGAAGATCGGGTTGTAGGCTTTGGCCGGGTTTTCGGAGGCCGCGATCGAAGCCGCGTGCGCCAGGCGGTTGCTCGGGCCGACCACAAAGTTGTTGAACGTGTACTTGGGATTGAGTTTACTCGGGAGCGGCACCACGGCCGGCTCCACTGCGGGAGCGGTGTTCGCGGCGGCCAAATCCGCCGCCGTCGGCTCGGCCGAACGCGCTGTCCAAACGACGAAACGCACCTCCAGGCTGTTGCGGCCCACCACCTGGCTCAAGCTGCGCTTGATCGATGACTTCAGCCGGTTCTCCAGCCAGTCACGCGCATACGCGTTAGGGGCACCGATAACAAAGGTGCCATCTTCCTGAGTCACGAGCGACGTGTCCCGGACCCAGGTATCGAACATAGACTTGGGCATCTCCATTTGGAGTTGGCCCAGCACCGCCTGCCATACACTCTCTGACTGCATAAGCGACTCCGCGATTCGGACTCCCCCGGGCGCCAGCGACACGCCAATTCGGCGACAGGCAAGGCCTGCCTCCGTAAAACTGCCGAGCTATGTCCTTGACGCTGTTCTTGATCGGACGATTGGGAACGGATGCGATTGCATCTACGGCGCAGAAGGACGCCGTCCCGCCCACATACGTTGCTGCTTCCTTGATAAGGTGCGCGAATTCTAGCAAAGCGCCCGGTGAGATTCAATACGCCTTCCCGGCGCCAGTGTAAAAGAATCGATTTCTTTAAGATATTGGGATGTTAAGGACAGGGTCTCAACTGGCGGCGGCACCGCTGCTCCGCCGTCTGTTGCGCGGGGGCTAGGGCTACCCCGTGCAACCGGGATAGTCCCATATATAGGGTAATTCGGCAATGGCTGGACATCTGCCCGGGGCCTCTTAAAGATTTCGCCTACGCTGAAATGGGACGCCGCCAATCCGCTATCCGTTTGCACGCTACTTCAACAGCGCTTAATGATGTGCTTCGCGCCGGGGGACGGCCGCCGCTGCCGCCGCCGCGCCGCGCTGTTGCGGTGCCGGCGAAGCGGCGAAAGTTATCCCAAGAACAGGCCGACGCGTCCACAGATTTTCTCCACATTTCTGTCGGGTTATCCACAGAAAGTAGGTGGTTTATCCACAGGCTCTGGGCGGCTTTCCACCGCTTCACGGCTATAATCGGCGCATGACTTCGGCTTTTGCGGATGCTGTCCTGGCCTGGTATGACCAGCATGGCCGACGCTTGCCCTGGCGCGGTGCGCGCGACCCCTACCGGATCTGGATCGCCGAGGTCATGTTGCAGCAGACTCAGGTGGAAACGGTAAAGCCGTACTACCGGCGCTGGCTGCGGCGTTTTCCGACGATGCGCGCCCTGGCGCAGGCACCGCTGGAGGCGGTGCTGGCCCAATGGGAGGGCCTGGGCTATTACACGCGCGCCCGCAACCTGCACCGCGCCGCGCGCCAACTGGTCCACGAACGGGCCGGCCGCTTGCCGGCGAGCGTGGACGAATTGCGTGGTCTGCCCGGCATCGGCCGCTATACGGCCGCCGCCATCGCCTCGATCGCGTTCAACGTGGCGGCGGCGGTTCTGGACGGCAACGTAAAACGCGTCCTGGCACGCGTCTTTAACTATACCGGCGACATCAAGACGCCGCGCGGCGAACAAGACCTGTGGGCCCTGGCTGAGCGCCTGCTGCCGCCCGACCGGCCCGGCGACTACAACCAGGCGGTGATGGACCTGGGCGCGACCGTGTGCACGCCGCGCGCCCCGGACTGCGCGGCCTGCCCGCTCGGCGCACTCTGCCAGGCGCGCCAACAAGGGATACAGCTCGCCCTGCCAGCCACGACCCGGCGGCCCCGGCCGCCTCTGCACCACCTGGCCGTGGGCGTTGTCCGCAGGCGCGGCCGCGTCCTGCTGGTCCAGCGTCCGCCCGAGGCACTGCTCGGCGGCTTGTGGGCGTTCCCGGCGGCCCGCCTGGACGATGGGGCGTCCGCCCGGCCGCGCCTGCGCCAGACACTCCGCGCCGACTATGGCCTGCAGGCACAGATCGGCGCGCCCACCCAGTGCGTGCGCCACGCCTATACCCATTTTCGGGTCGTCGCCCAAGCTTATGATTGCGTTTGGACGGACGGCCGGCCGCGGCCAAGCCGGGCCGGAGAACGAGTAAAATGGGTGGCGATCACGGCATTAGCCGATTACCCGATGGGCAAAGTCGACCGCCGTATTGCGCAAGCGCTTGCCGCGTGACAAGAGGCCGCCATGTCCCTGACGCCCGCCCCGCGCTCACACCTGGTCGTCGCCGCCGACACGCACCCCGGCGAGACCGGCAAGAACAATGAAGATCACTACGCCGTCCGGACCTTCACGGCGCCCGATGCCCAGCCCGTGACGCTGGCTATCGTTTGCGACGGCGTCGGCGGGAACCGCGCCGGCGAAGTGGCCTCGGCGCTGGCTGTCGACGTCATCGGCGCCCGCGTGGCCGAGAGCGACGGCGACGACTATCGCGCCATCTTCACCGAGGCGGTAGCGCAGGCCTCGCGCGAGATCGCCAGCCTGGCCGATACCAACCTGGAGTACAAGGGCATGGCCACCACCTGCGCGATCGCGGTGGTGCACGGCCGGCAGCTGTTCACGGCCTATGTCGGCGACAGCCGCCTGTACCTCTACCGCCACGGGCCGGACCGCATCCGCCAGATCAGTGTGGACCACACCTGGCTGCAGGCGGCCGTGGAGCACGGCCTGATCAAACCCGAAGACGCGCCGGCGCACCCTAATCAGCACGTCTTGCTGCGGCATCTGGGCAGCAAGAGCGACGCCAAGCCGGACTTTCGCCTCAAGCTGGCTGATTACGAAAGCCCCGAGGACGCCGAGACCAATCAGGGAATGGCTATTGATCCGGGCGATACCGTGCTCGTCTGCTCGGACGGCCTGAGCGATCTGGTGAAGATCGACGAGATCGGCGTGGCCCTGCGCGTCTACGCGCCCGCCAAGGCCGTGGACGAGTTGATCACGCTGGCCCGCCAGCGCGGCGGCCACGACAACATCACCGTCGTCGTCCTGCGCCTGCCAGACTGAACCTCGCGCATGCGCGCCGCCCCGCCTCGCTTTCGGCCCTCAGGGGAGGCCGCGCTGCTCGTCGCCCTCGGCGACGCCATCGCCCCGGACATCAATCGGCGCGTCCAGGCGCTGGCCGCACGGCTGGCCGCCGCGCCCGCGGCTGGGCTGGGCGCCACCGTCCCCGCCTACTGCACGCTGCTCGTCCACTACGACCCGGCCCACCTCGATTACGCCGGCGCGCAGGCGCTGGTGGCGCGCGCCCTGGACGCGCTGGATGAAGCGCCGCCGGCGCCGGCGCGGCGCGTGGAGATCCCGGTGCGCTACGGCGGCGCGGACGGCCCTGACCTGGATTTCGTCGCCCGCCACGCCGGCCTGACCACGGCCGAGGTGGTGGAGCGCCACACCAGCCGCGATTACCGCGTGTTCATGATGGGCTTCACGCCCGGCTTTGCCTACCTGGGCGAACTGGAGGCGCGGCTGGCCGTGCCGCGCCTGGCGACGCCACGGCTGCGCGTCCCCGCCGGTTCGGTGGGCTTGGCCGAACGCCAGACCGGCATCTATCCCATCGACTCACCCGGCGGCTGGCGTCTGATCGGCCGCACGCCGCTGCGCGTGTTCGACCCAGCGGGCGAGCCGCCCTTCTTGCTCGGACCCGGCGACCTCGTCCGCTTCGTGGTGGACGCCTGAGAATGCTGCGCGTCGATCAGGCCGGGCTGCTCGTCACGGTGCAAGACCTGGGCCGCCCCGGCTATCAACACTACGGGGTCCCGGTTTCCGGCGCCCTGGACGCGTTCGCCCTGCGGGCCGCCAACCTCCTGGTGGGCAATGCCCCGGACGCGGCGGGCCTGGAGGTGGGCCTGGGCGGGCTCACCCTTACGGCCCTGGCCGATGGCGTGTGGTCCATCACCGGCGCCGCGCCGCTGGCCGTCACTGTCAACGATCAACCGCGGCCGCTGTGGACGGCGCTGTATGTGCGCGCCCGGCAGACGCTGCAGGTCCATCAGCCGGCGGGCGGCTGGGCCTACCTGGCGGTGCGCGGCGGGCTCGCGGTGCCGCTGGTGCTGGGCGCGCGCGCCACCTACCTGCGCGGCGGTTTCGGCGGCTGGCAAGGCCGCCCATTGCAGGCCGGTGACCGCCTGCCCATCGGCTCGCCACCGGATGGCCGCGCCCCCGCCGACCTGGCCGGCCGGACTCTGGCGGCCTCGGCTCGCCCGGTTTATGGCGCGGCGGCCGTCGTCGAAGTCGTCTTAGGGCCGCAGAGCGAGCGTTTCCACGCCGGGGCGGAGGCCACGTTCCTGGCCAGTGAGTACGCCGTGCGCGTCGACTCAGATCGAATGGGCTTTCGCCTGGACGGGCCGGCCGTGCCGCCCGACAACGCCGACCTGATCTCCGAGGGCATGCCCGTGGGCGCCATCCAGGTCCCGGCAGACGGCCGCCCCATCCTCATGCTCGCGGACGGACCGCCGACCGGCGGCTATCCCAAGATCGCGACCGTCGCGCGCGCCGACTTACCGCTGGTGGCGCAATGTCCGCCCGGCCAGGGGCAGCTGCGCTTCCGCGCGGTGGCGGTGGCGGACGCGCAGGCCAAGTACCGCGCGCAGCTGGCAGCGCTGCGCCACATCGAAGACCCGGACACCTGGCCGGGCTGAGGCAGGCATATGCGCACCATCGATTTGAACAGCGACGTCGGCGAGAGTTTCGGCGCCTGGCCGATGGGCGATGACGCGGCGCTGCTCCCCCTGGTCACATCCGCCAATATCGCCTGCGGCTGGCATGCCGGTGACCCGCTGGTCATGGCGCGCACGCTGCGCCTGGCCCGCCAGGCCGGTGTGGCCGTGGGGGCGCATCCCGGTTATCCGGATCTGCAGGGGTTCGGGCGCCGCGAGATGGCGCTGACGCCTGAAGAAGCGGAAGCCTTCACGCTCTATCAGATCGGCGCGCTGGCGGCGCTGGCGCGGGCGGAGGGCGTGGAACTGAGGCACGTTAAACCGCATGGCGCGCTCTACAACCAGGCGGCGCGGGAACCGGCGCTGGCGCAAGCGGTGGCGCGCGGCGTGGCGCGCTTCAGCCGGACGTTGGTGCTGGTGGGGTTGGCCGGGTCGGCGCTGATCGAGGCCGGGCTGGCGGCCGGCCTGCGCGTAGCGGCCGAGGGCTTCCCGGACCGGGCGTATAATCCAGACGGAACTTTGCAATCGCGGCGTCAGCCTGGCGCTGTGCTTGAGTCGCCGGACGAGATCGCGGCCCAGGCTGTCGACCTGGCCCTGCACGGCCTCGCCGTCGCGGAGGCCGGCGCCCGCCGGCCCGTGGATACGCTGTGCCTGCACGGCGATAACCCCGTGGCCGTGGCGGCCGCCCGGGCGGTGCGCGCGGCCCTGGCGCGGCAGGGCGTGACCTTAGCGGCTTTATGATCCAGGTTCACCCGCTTATGACCGACACCGACACTCACCCTCCGGACCACGTGCTGGTGGATGCCGCGCTGCGTTTCGCCGCGCGCGCCCACGCCGGCCAGATGCGCAAAGGCACCGACGTGCCCTACATCGTCCACCCGGTCGGCGTCATGCTGGCTTTACTGGAGACCGGCGAAACCGACCCCGAGTTGCTGGCGGCGGCCCTGCTGCATGATACCGTCGAGGACACCCGCACCAGCCTGGGTGATCTGCGCCGGCACTTCGGCCCGCGCGTGGCTGCCGTCGTGGAAGGCTGCTCGGAGCCGGACAAGCGCGACTCCTGGGAGGCGCGCAAGCAGCACACCATCCGCTATTTGCGCACCGCTGCGCGTGATGTGCTGTTGGTATCGGCCGCCGACAAGCTCCACAACCTGCGCTCGTTGATCGCCGACGAGCAGGCGCTCGGCGCGGAACTGTGGACGCGTTTCAAGCGCGGCCGGCCCGAGATCGCCTGGTACTACCGCGCCGTCACGGCGAGCCTCAAGGAAGGCGGACTTGCCGGCCATCGCATCGTCCAGACGTTGGACGACGCGGTCACCCAGTTCTTCGGCTCGGAGCACGGCCTGGGCGGCTGAGGGGTTCATCCCCAAGCCCCGAAATAAAGAACGCCCGCCGGCCGGCGGGCGTTCTTTGGTTGGCTATCTCAGCGCAGGGCACTGTCGAAAGCGCTGGCAAACTCGCTCGCTTCCACCCGGCCAAACCACTGCGTCAGGACCTGGCCCTGCCCGTCCAGCAGGACAAACTGCGGCTGCCCGCGGAACTTCAACGTCTGTTTGAAGTCGGCGTTGCGCGGGTCATCGATGTCCAGGCCCGTGAACAAGATCCGGCCGGCGTACTCGGCTTCGAGCCTACGCACGGTAGGCTGCATCGAGCGGCAGGTCGTTCACCAGAAAGCGAAGAACTCCACCATCTGCGGTCGGCCGGCGGCCAGGTTCACGGTCTCAGGGTCGGAGACCATGAACTCATCTACGAGTTGGCGGTTGTCCTGGACCGCCGTCACGGTGGGCGCGGCTGTGTCGGCGGGCGCGGGCGCTGCGGTCGGGTCCACCGGCGCCGCGGTTGGGGCGAGAGTTGCGGTGGGCGCAGGCGACGATGGCGGGGTGGCGGCCGGCCCGCAAGCGGCCAGCAGGACGGCCAGGGAAACGGTAATTGAGGTCAGCGTTCGCATGCTCTCACCTCCTCTCCGCTGGGGCGTCGAACCAGAGCCGGCGATCACGAACCCGCCGGTCCATTTCGGTACAGTGGGAGATTGTATCGCCAGGCGGGAGGCCGGAGAGATGTCAGTCCGAAGCTGGCACAGCTTGGGGGGCGGGCTGGGCGACCGGGGCGGCGACGGGCGCGCTGCGCTCGGCAAAGTAGACGCCGCCCAGGATGGCGGCCCCGCCCACCAGCATGGCCAGCGTGACGGCCTCGTCCAGGACGAGAGCGGCAGCCGCCACCGCCACCGCCGGCTCGACGTTCTGGATCAGGGCGACGCGGGAAGCCGAGAGGTGCTGCAAGGCGCGCGTGTTGAGTAGGTAGGCGCCGGCCGTGCACACCAGGCTCGTGAACAGGATGGCGCCCCAGCCGCCGGCGCTGATGCCGGCCAGTTCACGCCAGCCCTGCTGGGCCACAAACAGCGGCGCCGCGAACAGCCCGCCGAAGAAGAACATGCCGGCGGTGACGAAGGTCGGAGGGCGGCCCTGGACCACTTTTCGGCTGAGGATGGTCAGGAGCGCCCAGACGACGGACGAGGCCAGCACCAGCAGGTTGCCGGGCGCGCCGAAGCGGCCACGCAGCAAGCCGGCCCAGTCGCCGTTCGTGGCCACCAACGCCGCGCCGGCCGTCGCCACCAGCACGCCCGCGATCTGCCACGGCCGCAGCGTCTCACGCAGAAAGAGCGCGGCCAGGGCCACCGTGAACGCCGGCGCCGTCGCCGCGAGGAACGCCGCGACGCTGGCGTCGGCCGTGGCCTGGCCGGAGACCTGGAGCAATTGCTGCAGCGTAATGCCCACCAGCCCCACGCCCGCCAGCGCGGGCAGATCGCGCTTGAGTTGTGGCCATGCGCGCAGCCGGGCCAGTTCGCCGCGCCGCCAGGCGACGCCGCCCAGCACCAGGGCACCCAGGGCGAAGCGCACCACGATCAGCGTCACCGGTGAGACTTCGGCCAGCGCCAACTTGATCGAGATGAAGGAAATACCCCACAGCGCGATGGCGGCCAGGGCTTCCAGCAGCGCCGCGGTCTCGCGCGCCAGAGTGAAGCGGGCAGCGGGGCGGGGCAAGGCGGACATGACGCCTCCGAAACAAAAAAACGCCTCGGCCCACCACCTGGAGGGTGTGGGCGCGAGGCGTCTTGGCCTGAGAACAGTATCTGGTTATGTGTCCGGCTGAGCCGGACAGGTCCGATTATACCCTAAGGGCGCGGCGGCCGGATGCGCTTACTTGCGCTTGCGCGTGGCCGGTTTCTTGGCGCGGGCGGCCGGTTTGGCGGTCCGGCGCGCCGGCGCGGGGGCGTCCTCCAACGGGCGGCGGAACACCAGGCCTTCGCTGCCGGTCAGCCCGGTCTGCATGTCATCCAGCAGCTCCCAGCCTTCCGCGCCCAGGCTGTTGAGCACGGCCGGCAGGATGGGATAGATCATCTTGGCGTGGAGGATGTCGAACTCCTCGTTGAACTTGCGGAACCGCTCTTCCGTCATTTCGACCGGCATGTGCGGCTCGGTGTAGTCAAAGATACGGTTGACGTACCATTTGGTGTCCGGGCCGTTGCTCATGCGAGTCAGGATGCAGTATTCCCATCGAGGTGCCATAGGCAACTATCTCCTTGGAAGGTGGCCGAGCGGGATTGGCTACAGGATACCCCGCTTGCGGCGCCAAGTCAAAAGCCCTTGCCGGCAGGAGGATCCGCAGCTTGGCGGCGCCAAGTCAAAAGCCCTGGCCGGCAGGAGGATCCGCAGCTTGGCGGCGCCAAGTCAAAAGCCCTGGCCGGCAGGAGGATCCGCAGCTTGGCGGCGCCAAGTCAAAAGCCCTGGCCG